>SDBU01000172.1_pt1 | contig 92698 bp, 88 predicted proteins | sample 2277071 | NCBI WGS metagenome assembly SDBU01 (sample SAMN10397929, study PRJNA504765) | marine sediment metagenome | isolation source: marine sediment core GS08_GC12, 126 cmbsf | place: Arctic Ocean: Gakkel Ridge, Loki's castle | collected 2008
GGTCTTCCGAGATCTGCAAGATGCTGCCTCGATGAAGCAGGAACCGAACATCAGTCAGGGACCTTGATGTCCAGGATTGTCTAGGTTTCGGGCAACGGTGTCTTAACCAGACTCAACAGTCTGGAATTAGCGGCATAGTAGAAACACATACTTTTTCAAGTAGTCCCATTCTCTAGCGAAATTGTGTCACAACTTCAACCAGAACTTAACTATGACGGTCCAATCTTTGATGCCCATACTCATGCAATCGACAGAGGTTCTCTCAATCTTCTAGTGCAAATCGGTCAACAACACGGTGTTGAAAAAACCCTGTTAATTCCGCACACTCGGAGAGTACGAAGATATGCTGAGAAAAAGTATCCTGGACGATTTATTTTTGCAAAATACTTCAGTGGTTCTAGGATATTCAAAAAGGGTACCACAGTGGTAGCCAGTGAAATAGAGGGTCTTCTTGATGAAGGTTATCAAATCGCCAAGTCACAGAGTGCACCAGTGATGATGAGGGGTCTCAAGGCGGGGGCTGACCGTGTTAGACTTGGTGACGAATCATTCGACACTTTCTTCGCTGTTCTGTCAGATAATGATATCCCATTTCTGCTCCATATGAGTGACCCGGATACATATTACGCCAGCAAGTATGCAAATAGACATGTATACAACACGAAAGAAGAGGATCTCAAAGAACTCGAGATGGTAGTTGCGAGGCATCCTGAAGTTCGATTTCAGCTCGCCCATTTTGCTGCACAGCCCGAAGTGGACAGACTCTCAAACCTGTCCCGTTGGCTGGACTCCTATCCGAATTTCAATGTCGATACAGCATCAGCTAGATGGATGGCAAGGGAGCTCAGCAGAAACCCCGAGAGGTCAAGGAAATTTCTGATTAAGTACCAGGACAGAGTTGTATTTGGGACGGACTGTATCGCACTCTTTCGTTTCAGGTGGCGATTCGGCAGCAAGAACTATTATGACCGCAGATATCAAGCCCTTCGCTTGCTACTTGAGACCGATGTGCGTGGGATGCCTCTACCGTTCAAGGACAAAGACACCATGAACACAGGAGGAACTCTCATCAATGGTTTGTCTCTGCCTAATCGAGTTCTAAGAAAGATATACTGGGAGAATGCAGTCCGTTTCTATGGAATTTAGGTTCTTGTACCGACATTATACTTTCTTTATTCGGACGACACACTTTAAATCAACTTGTTTTATTCCTTCTTCGCAAACCATTCTGATTGAATACAACTTCTGCGAGAGTTTCTAAATGACGATGAAATATGCTCATCCCGTTGTAATGAGAGATGGTATAGAGTTATCGACAATCCTCTTCACTCCCACAGAGTCTGACAAATTCACCAAGCAATACCTCTGAAGCATTTGCTGCAAATGATGCATTATCATTAGAGATAATCCAGCCACCCACTCTGAAGGTCAAAATGTTGTGAAACACCCACACCAAGATGACCGCTATAACACGCAACAAATCATGATCATGGCGTCTTTGATGTGTACTCTCAGGGGTGTCAGAGTTTTTCTGATCTTCTAACATCAGTCAACCTCCCGTTCATTTGACTTTCTTCTTCCAGCTATGGAATAAATAGCAATCAATGAGAATACAAATAGACTAAACGAAATCATTTCAAGGATAAGACCCAGTAGTATCCCTAGGAGCGAGTTTATAATTATCAAAATGGAGGACCTCCTGTGATTTTATGTCGTACCTCGTTGCATACTACTCCAGAACTGGAAACAACCGGACTATCGGAGAGGCTATAGCAAAGGCACTCTCTGCTGACATTGATGAGATTACCGAAAATAAGAATCGTACTGGGAAGCTCGGTTATATTAAAGCTGGAGCTGATTCAAGGAGCGGAAAACTCGCAGAGATTGAGTTCGAGAAAAATCCCCAGAACTACGACACGATAATCATTGGTGCTCCGATTTGGGCAGGAAATCCCATTCCACCCATCCGCACCTACCTGCAAGAAGTTGACTTGAAAGGCAAACGTGTCGCATTTTTCATCTGTTCACAAACTTCCGGATATACAGAGATGTTTCCCCAACTGGTCACATTGATCCCCGATTCAGAGCATATAGGCAACTTCGGTATCACCCAGAAACGTTTCAAAGAAGAGGACTATAGTTCTGAGCTCGAAGCGTTTGTTGCAAAAATTAAGTAACATCAATATACTGCGCTGAAGTGCAGTATTAAATTACATTCTGAACTAATTTTAGCGTCAATAAGGTGACGTATTATGACGTGGAGAATGAGCGAGTTTCACAATCAACGATTGCTAGGAATTTGTGTGCTGTCAATTCTATGTCTAATACTTCTTTCACCTAGTACATCAGTGGCTCAGGTTGAACATGAAGATTTGACAGGAGTCAAGGTTGGTGTCTACAATGGGACTGGTGAGATGAATTCCAGCCGTATTGCGCTCATACGGATGTTTGAGTGGATGGGTGCATCAGTTGTAGAAGTTAATGCTTCTCAAATTCTTGACGACTTTCTTGATGACTGTGACATACTCGTATTTCTTGGTGGATCCGAATCCAGTTACATGGTTGACCTCCAATTTATTAAAGGAATTGAGAAGATACAGGAATTCATAAAAAATGGCGGTTCGTATTTCGGCATTTGTGGCGGCTCAACCTTTGGGGCACAATCACTTAGTCTATTTGATGGTAATATGTATCCAGTGAGTGAACCTGGTGAAATAATACATATGACTACTATGTTTACTAACCAATTATCGATTGGACCTGAACTATCTGACAGTCCTGCCAATTTCAGCACGATGTACTATGCATCTCAGTATTTCGCTCCTACTCTTGGAACTACTGTGCATAATGTTGCTACTTACGAACCTGATGGTCGAGCTGGAATGATTGCATTCGAGTACGGTAATGGGACAGTCTTCCTCTCAAGCCCCCATCCTGAATATGAGGAAGATAGTGATAGAGATGACACTACATTTGTTGATGATCTTGATGATCCTGATTCAGAGTGGGACCTTCTCTTCAGAGTTTCAAAGTGGCTTATCGAAGCCTCCTATGTTGAGCCAGTAAGTACAACCCCGACCACAACCACCACGACCACTACTACAACCGCAACTACAAACACAACAGCAGCTACAACCCTCCCTTTTGATTTGCCTTTGATTGCTGTTACTTCAATTGGGGGTGTCATTGTTGTGTTGACAGTTGTTGTACTCTATCGAAGAGTGCATGATTGAATGAAAGACTTTCAATGATTCAATAGATTGAACACATTCAACAGTTACGAGTTTTCTCTTGCAAACCTTACAATTTCCGAATTCATCTCAGAAACATGTTCTCCTAACCAGACTATATGACCTATGTTTTCAAGCTTGTACAATCTAGCATTCGGAATAGAAGAAGCCGCAAATTCAGCGTTCGAAAATGATACATCCCCATCAACCGTTCCATGAATCACCAGTGTTGGACATTTGATTTCTTCTAAACTAGTAAAAGAAACTTGTTGAAGTAGCTTCAAGTCATTGTTAAAACCAATCATTCTTGGAGTCATCGGACATGTCGTACGAAGGAATCTCTTGAACCAAGCTACTTGTTCTGGTATGTCCATGATTTGTTTTACATAATCATCGCGTTCCTTAGAATCCAGCTTCACGGTTTCCTTGAAACTTTCCTTCAACGATATTGTGGTCCAGCGTCTCGTTATTACATCGAACAACCATGCCCCAAAATCTGCTATGGACTCGGATAAGAATAATCTTGCAAGTGTCGAATCCATTGCATCCTGATCCACACTATATTCATTGATGACTGCAGCCATTAGAATAAGTGCGCTTAATCGATTTGGATGACGTAAGGCAAAATGCAGAGCTATAGGACCTCCTCCTGAGGCCCCAAGAATTGCTACTTTTGAGATACCAAGTGAATCAAGTAGTGCATCAATTGCATCTGCTTGTTCTTCGAATGTTTCTCCAGTACTCAATGGTGTACGTAAATATCCTGGTCTAGAGATTGATAGTACCGAGAATCCTTCATCAATCCACATTTCCGTATCAAGAGCGCCTTGATCATATCCTCCGGGAGATCCATGTAGATAGAGAATAACTGGTCCACTTCCCTTTAAGACGTATTCAATCTCTCCTTGTGAAGTTGTTACGACTTCGCTGTTTTCATTTAGAGCTGTGAGTAGATTCTTCTTCCAACCTCTATATGATATAATGATCCAAATGAGTAATATTACTATAATGATCAATGAAAGTTCAACAAGCATAATGAAAACACTCATTCATTTTTACACAGTTTTGAAATACAATCCTGCTTATAGACTGTGTACCAAAGAGGAACCATTAAGCAGTAGCAGGAAAATGCGCTTGTATATCAATATTGATTTAGAATTCTTCTATTGGTAGATCTCTAGATTTGAGGATTGGTAAGTATTCGGATTTCTTGATACCAACATCAACATAGTCTCTTAATTCATCAATTCCCATCCCTGATAATCCTAAGGATTCAATACTTCGTCCAATAGAACGAAAATCCTGTTGGCATACTTGACTAGCCATTGAAATAATTGAATCAATAGCAGGAGTCTTGATGCCTACCAACCTTCCTATATCTGAGATTGGCACAAGTCCAGTTGGGATATCTTCGTGGATGTACCTGTGATTAAGATCGGTCGCACAGGTTACTGCATCATATGTGTCAATACTCCTCAGGCACTCACAGAGTGTGTTTCCTTTTGCATCGTAGACTTCTGTTAGCCATTCGAGCAATGTTGCTGAATCAAGTGAAAACTTCCGCGCGATGTTAATTCGCTCTTCATCCATTCGTTCAATCAGGTTTCCTACTGATTCAGAGATAAGATCATGATAGTGTAGGAATCCTCCACATTGGGATTCAATGAGACCTGCGTTGAGAACCATTGGTGCAGGATGTAGCATTGCGTTGACATTGCCTAGACTTGTTTCTAATACATTCTCAACCAAGTCAAACGAAAGTGAAGTTCGATTTAGGCTTTCAATTAATTCATGGTTAGAGATTGCAGGTAAAGCACTAATTCGAACTGTATTTTTAATCTTGGATAGTAGCACTGTATGGGGATCAACTATTCTTGAAACAAATGAGAATGTCTGAGCTTCTCCTATGAGGATATCAGCTCGAATTGATTTTGCATCGAAGATATTGGAGAATTCAATTGCACCTCCAGTCGCGCCAGGCATGATCAGTAGAGTCTGTCCATCTTCTAACCATTGACTCATTTCTCTAGCATAGTATTTGTGTGCTTGCGCTGGAACAGTCACTAATAGAATATCTTGGCCTGGGATAATTTCATCCATTCTATCTGATACTAAATCGATAGGAGCATACCCATCAACTACTCCTTGGACATTGATGCCACTCGCATCTCTTATTGCAGCTACATTCTCAATCGTTCTATTGTAGAGGGAAACAACATTTCCATTGAGTGACAAATAACCTGCAAGAGCTCTTCCTGCATGTCCTCCACCAAGTACTGCAACCTTCAGAGATGTCATAATAGGAAATAGATATATTATATTATATAATAATATATGGGACATAATCATGAAACTAGGATTGTTAGATATACTTATATGGAAATATTTTACGATTCAGTCAGTACTAAATCGTACCGTTCAGTTAAAACAAAATGGTAGGGATGATACATGAAGTCTGAAAAATCTACAATGGATGAAGTTCGGAAAACCCTTTACACATACTGGCACGAGCTAGATTACTTCAGTGAAAAAGAGTCTACATATATCGGACAAGTACGTCAGTCTGAAGTTAAGTGGTTTATCATCAAATTCATTCGTGACGGAATTGAGGACGAATTTGGCAAGGAAAACAATCTCTCTCGCAGGCATGCATTTTCTGCCAAGGAACTGCATGAAGCCTACATCAACAGCTCTCCAGGTAAGAAACTCACTCTTTCCAACTTCCATTTTCACATAAAAGATCTAGTAGAACATGGATTACTTAGGGAAGTTGAGAAAATCCTGGAAGGTAGACATTATACAACATACTATGGGCGAACTTCGATTGCATTTCTAGACCAGAATGATGCCCCTATTCAAGCAAAAATCGGTCGAGATTTCTTTGATCCTTTGAAGAGAGTGATACAAGAGATGAATCCAGACTTAGAGTTCGAGTATATCAATCAACTAGTGGATGACAACCTATCATCCATGGTTGATTTCTATAGTAGGCTTATTTCATGGATTGAGGCAAAATACCCTCATCTGTACAAATCGAAGATGGATTTAGATATGCTCATGAATATTGTCGCACACTATTCTCTCTTCCACAAAGACCTCAATAAAAGCTCGAAGGAAATTGCATCTCTAATTGATCTTAAAAAAATCATGAGTTATGAACGATACGAATTAAGTTGGAGGAATTGAGGAATGAAAGCAGCAATTATCAGAAAATTCGGACCACCAGTTGTTTTGGTCCTAGAAGAAATAGAGAAACCAAGTATTCAGGACAATCAAGTATTGGTAAAAGTTCACGCTACTTCTGTAAATCCTATGGATTATAGAATAAGGAGCGGAAAGGCCCCACTTTGGCCCTTTGGAAGATTGATGATGGGTCTGAGACCATCAAAAGAGGAAATCTTGGGTAACGAAGTGGCAGGAGAAATAGTTGAGGTTGGTCGTGATGTTACCAAGTTCAAGAAAGGAAACAAGATATTCGGTTGTGTTAATAGATCGTATGCAGAATATGTCGTCTGCACAGAAAATGCAACGATAACAACAATGCCACCTGACATGAGTTATGAAGAAGGTGCGTCTATTGGATTTGGGGGAATAACCTCATTACACTTCCTCCGAACACTTGCAAATATCCAGAAAGGACAACGGGTACTCATCAATGGAGCTTCTGGAGGGGTTGGTGTATATGCTGTGCAACTAGCGAAGTATTTTGGGGCTGATGTCACCGGAGTGTGCAGCACAAAGAACATTGAATTGGTAAAATCATTAGGCGCAGATAGAGTAATTGATTATACTACGACCAACTTTACCAAGGAAGAAGAAGTATACGACATAATATTTGACGCTGTGGGGAAGAGCTATTTCTCAAAATGCAAGAAGCTACTTCGAGAAGATGGTATCTATCTATCAACTGTCCCCTCATATCGGCTCCTTATGCAAATGCTTTGGACTTCAAAGATTGGAAAAAAGAAGGCGATATTTGCAATAGCAAGTGGTCCGGAGAATTTGCATATTCTCAAAGAGCTTCTAGAATCAAATGAATTGCGTATAGTTATTGATAGGACCTATCCCTTTGAACAGATTGCAGAAGCTCATGCGTATGCTGATAAAGGACACAAAGTGGGTAGTGTTGCGATTTCAGTGTACCCAGAGGAAGTGATTCAATGAGTGATTCATCTAAGAATACAAGCGCTGCAAGGGAGCTAATGAATGGCATGAAGGCAAGTTGTTCGCAAGCAATCTTCGCTACGTTTGGTCCCTACATGGGAGAAAAAGGAGTTGACGTCGAAACCTGTATGAAGATCGCATCTGCCTTCGGCGGGGGAATAAATCTCACCGGTAATGTCTGCGGGGCTTTGACAGGTGCTCTAATGGCAATTGGCCTAGAATTTGGTGATGAAAACCCAATGAACCCAAAGGTAGCTGAAATCTCTACTCGATTACTTGAAGAATTCAAGGCAATCAATGGGTCAATCCTATGTCGAGACCTGATTCAATATGATGGGGGCACAGATGGTGTGGATATGATGAAAGCATTCAAGAGCGGGGCATTCGACAAGTGTTTGAAATATGTTGAAGATGTATCGAGGTTATTGACAACCTATATTGAATGACTTCTTGTAAAAAAAAAGGAAGGAGAGAACCCCAGAGCAAATGCTCTAGAGGTGCTCCTTCGCTTCTTTCCTTGACCTACCCTTGTAGAGTAATGCAAGTCCAAGAACTGACAGGATACTACCTGATACTAGGCCACCAGCCTGTAATAACTGGATTCCGAATAGTCCCAGAGCTATCTCTTGGCAAGATTTGCCGACATCCTTAAATCTGGACAAATCGATACTCTGATTATCAAAGCCGGTCTGGCGGAGAAGCTGACGCGATGGATTGCAAATCCATTCTACTTGGGTGCAAATCCCAAGGCCGGCTCCACTTTTCATATTGTGAAATCAATGACATCATTATTCCAGATAAAGCTGCTAAAGGATGCTTGACCATCAGTATCCATCGTCTTCATTAGATTCTCTGCAAGAAAGACCTTGATGGATCGGGAGAATATATCGTGCCACAAATCAGTCATTGCTTCCTCAAATGGTACATTGTGCTTCTGCGATGTAGTTCCTTCATACTCTTTAAACAAATTCTCCTTTTCACTGACTACTGCATCAACGATTTTGTGTTTTGTGAGATGAAACAATTCTTCAATTGGGTCTTTGTCATGAAGAGTCAGGATCATAGACCTTGGAACCCAAACGGAGTCATCAGTCACATTAATGATTCTGGATTCAATCAAGTATCTCTCAATGGCTCTGCTCTCATTCTCATTTAGATTGAATAACTCTTGAATCTTATTTCTACTTGCATCACCAGATGCGAGAACATCCGCAACATGAGCAAGAAAGTGGAAGTTGGCGATCTCTGAGAATGAGGCACTAACAGCTGGTAGGGGTTCTGGTGCTGCAAGGTTTTTTCTGATGGATGCGGTCTGGTGCATCTGAAGCTCCGGCGTAATCCATCTCTTGTCGTTAGCTTGACCAAAAACTGTGAATCTCCACTCCCCTGTACCTGCAGTTGTCGAATAACAAAAACGAGAGAAACTACTCTGATGTGCTTCCTTGGTTACTCCCTGCAATAGGTACTTGCTTCCATCTGGTTGATCTTTGTCATAGAAGGCAATTCCTTTTTCTGACAGCCACCCTAGACTAAGCCAATCTAATAATACACATCCAAGAATATTGTAAAGATTCTCTTCGAATAGTGTGTGGGAGGATTTGGCAATTCCGTCAACGATTTCTGAAATCTCTGACCAATCTTCTTTTAGAGCGTCCACAACACGTAGCGCTGTGGTTTCTAATGAGTTATTCATTAGTTGATAATCATTCTGAGTGAAGCATGGAAAACCAAGTGATAACAAACTGTCTTCCTCTTTGAGCACTCCTATCTTCAGAAGATGAGGAACTAATTTCTGCATTTCAGTTGTTAGATGCTCCTTCGCCAAGGGCTGAGGGATGAGACGAGATAAGATTGGTATCGTTTCATTTCTGCGTACAACAGTTATCGGACTGTCGTCTGAGGACTCCCCACTTGAGCCCATAATATAAAATTTGAGTTCGGTCAATGAGATTTCGCCTAATAGCACAGTATCGTGAATCATAAAAACCTAGGGGAACGAACGGCGTCACTCATGTTCTAGCTTTCAGTAGTAATTCGTATTTTCCAAAATGAACATTGCAAAATTGCTGGATAATGAAGTTAATATTCTCAGAATGTGCATGTAGAATTCTAGGTGATTGAAATGAAATTCATGTTAGGTGGTCTTGGTAACTGGTATAACGATTTTGAACATACAAAGAATGCGGTACTTGAAGCTGACAAGCTCGGCTATCATGGAGCTTTGATGCCTGATCATTACATGTGGGGACAAATGGCTCATGGACCGATGTCACGCCCAGATGCAAATGTAACAATGGAAACTTGGATTACATTAGCGTATCTAGCTGGAAAGACTGAACAGATTCACCTTGGCACACTGGTCACTCCTATTCCTTTCCGACCTCCTGGTCTTCTAGCAAAAATGATCTCAACTCTTGACGTCCTGTCAAATGGTCGTGTGATTGCAGGCATTGGTGCAGGATGGTCTCAGGTAGAGTTCGAAGGATACAGTGAGTGGAATAAATCCAAGATACGGGTCGACAAGACAATCGAAGGTCTCAAACTCATGTTGGAACTATGGACAAAGGACAAGGTTGACTTCGATGGTGAATTCTACACTGCAAAGGGCGCAGTGCTTGAACCCAAGCCTGTGCAGAAACCATATCCAAAACTACTCTTTGGAAGTACAGGGAATCGGATGCTTGAACTTTCTGGGACCTATGGCGATATCATTTTTCTTCCACCCTTTGGTAAATACGACCCTGTGGCCGCAAAGAAGACGGTCATACAGGCTGCAGAAAATGCTAATCGTGCTGACAAGATCAGCTTCATGGGTGGATCTATGATGGGACAAAGAATCAGTGAGATGTCTGAATTCATGAAGGCTGTCGAATCAGCGAAGGATGAAGGTGATGGATATTACGTAATATCACAACCTCGCAATGAACCCAGTCTGGAAACGATTCGTAACTTTGCGAAGGAAGTTATGCCTTCGTTCAATTGACACTTGCCACGCCTACTCAGAAGTGTTATCTTGTAGTTTGCATTTGTCATTGTGTAATGAGATGTGACTATCATGAAAGTGAAGTTTGGGGTCCATATCGAGCCTCAGTTAGGATATGATTACGAGAATACATTGGACATCGCGTTGGTAGCTGAAAAACTTGGATACGAATCTTTCTGGTGTAGTGACCACTTATTCTTGAATGAGAAGTCAGAGAACCAGAATTGTATGGATGCTTGGACTCTTCTTGCCGCTCTAGCTGCAGACACAACTACGATTCGACTCGGTACTATGGTCACATGCAATTCCTATCGACATCCGTCGCTCATGGCGAAGATCGCATCTACAGTCGATTTGATTTCCAAAGGTCGGCTTTGGTTCGGATATGGTGCCGGCTGGAAACAGGACGAATACGAAGCTTACGGATATCCGTTTCCTAAAATTCAGGACCGGATGGATATGATGGAAGAAGCCCTCCAAATTATCAAATTACTGTGGACTGAACCACGTCCTAGTTTTCAAGGAAAGCACTATACTATCAAGAATGCATTCTCTGCTCCAAAACCAATTCAGAAACCTCATCCTCCAATTCTCATAGGAGGTGATGGAGAGAAACGAACGCTTAGAATGGTGGCCAAATATGCTGATTACTGTAACCTTTTTTTGCGACCTAACATCGAGCACAAGTTGGATGTCCTCAAAGAGCACTGCAAAGCTGAAGGACGAGACTATGATGACGTAGGTAAGAGTTTCTTTTGTCAGGGTTGGCCCGGTATCTTTGTTACCGATAACGAAGAAGAACTCGAGGCTCATCTATCCTGGAGGACAACAAATCTTGAAGCCTCAAGGGAAGAGGTTCTAGAGCAAGCTAGAAGCAATGCTCCAGGTTCATGGATCGGATATCCTGAGGAAGTAATTGAACGTTTTGAGCACTTCATTGGATTAGGCTTTGATTTCTTCCAAGTGATGTTTCCCGGAGTTGGGGAAGATTATATTGAAGCTAGCAAGAACTTTGCTAGATTGGTCATGAAGAAGCTATGATCTAAGAATCGAAATTCCACAATCATGGATAGTCGATACAAAGATAAGAAAGCTATGTGATTATTTTACACTCTTTAGGAGAGTGGTTAGAATGAGTGAAGAAATTTCTACATTAAGTAAGTATATTTTCTTGCTAGCTTTCATTGCACAGATAATATTCGGTATTTGGTACTTTGTGGCTCCAGAGTCGTGGGTTACCTTAACTGGATGGCCTTCTGAACTTGCATCTGGTCGTGTATTAGGTGCAGCATGTATCGCATTGGCAATAGGCGGACTTTTTTCATATAGAGCTGCATCATGGGACAAAGTCGAGATTTATGTCATGATACAATTATTCTGGAATATCTTAGGACTAATAGCAATGCTATGGGCTTATTTCACGATGACCCTTCCAGTTGCCACATGGTTGATTGTTGGACTTCTTGGTCTATTCCTGATACTATTCCTCTATGTCTACATGCAGGAAAAACCATAGATGATGATGCATTCAGCCTAGATTCTGGTACAGCTGATTACTCTGTACCAGTTCTTTCTTTTTCGGGAGACAATCACAACCGATTTATACTACGAAAAAGCAATGTTGTTAGAATCATTATTGATTCAAAATTGAGGCGACAAATATTGAGCCAGAAAAGTACGATGTCAATCGCACTCCTCGTTATCGGTCTTATTATTGGATTAGGTATTGGAATCTTCATCCCAATGGGTGGAGCTCCAGCAGACACTTCTTTACAAACTATCCAAGACAGAGGTACCCTTATTGTAGGAACAAGTGCTGATTATCCACCATTCGAATCCCTCAACTCAACAAATGACGTTGTAGGATTTGATGCAGATCTAATGGAATATATTGCTGAATATATGGGTGTTACCCTCGTTTGGCAAAACATGGAGTTTGACTCTCTCGTTGGTGCTTGCACTGCAGGTACAATCGACGTGATTGCAGCGGCTATGTTCATAACAGAGGCAAGAGCGGCTGTTCTTTCTCATAGTCTTCCCTATCTTCAGACCCAGATGTCTGTTGTTGTCATGAATGATACAGATCTAACTATTGCAAGTTTAGATGATCTTGATGGCTACACCGTAGGTGTCCAGACTGGATCGGTTGAGGATGAAACAATCAGTGACGTTACTGGTGTCACTGTAACACGCTTTGCGACTATTGATCTAATGTATGTTGCATTAGATGTAGGAACTGTAGACGCGATTTTCCTTGACTCCCCAGTTGCAGATGTTTACGAAGGTACATACGATGTTAAGACCATCCTTCAGTTGGCTGCAGAGCTAACTGTACTATACGTAGGTCTGAATGCTGACAGTTTAATCATAGAGATAAACTCAGCAATCTCAGCAGGCCTTCAAGATGGAACAATTGACGGTCTTATCCAAGAATGGCTCTGAGGTAATATTCAATGCAAGAGTCGGTAGATCTAGGGACGATAATAACAGCCATTATTGTCTTTGGACTACCGGCGACTCTATTTTTAACAGCTTTTGGCTTGGTGTTGGGTTTCGTTTTTGGTTTATTATTAGCGCTGATGCGCGTTTATGGTTCAATTGAACTTCAATGGATAGCAAACGGATACGAGAAAGTCCTTCGTGGAATTCCAATTCTCGTTTTATTGTTTTTATTTGGTTGGGGGTTACCCGGTCTCTTCTGGTTCTTACCTGCTGAGGTGAGGACACTTGCAGGTGTGATTCTAGCTTTTTCATTACGTAGTGCGGCATATCAATCGCAACTCTATCGTGGTGCAATACTATCAGTAAGTGAAGGACAGATGCTTGCTGCCCGTTCAATCGGCATGTCCACTATGCAAGCTTCAAGGCACATAGTACTCCCACAGGCGCTGAGAATTGCGGTACCTGGGTTCTCAAATGAATATGCAGTTGTAATCAAAGATACTGCATATGCAGCAGCTGTTGGAATACCAGAAATGTTCAGAATTTCACGCTCATTTTCAATGTCATATCCTGATCTTAACCTTATGATAATGGTAACTGTTGCTGTTATTTACCTAGTATTTACATTTCCAGTTACGAATATTCTCGGTGAGAGAATGACAAGGAACCTTAGAAAACTTGGTCTCGGAGGCGGCTAAATTTGGAAAAAAGTTCGAGTGTATTAGAAGTACGCGATGTGTGGAAGTCATATGGAGATTTAGAAGTTCTCAAGGGAGTTTCCTTTGAGGTAAAAGAGAAAGAAGTGAAAGTCGTCTTCGGAGCTAGCGGCTCTGGCAAAAGCACCTTGCTTAGATGTATTAACATGCTAGAAACTCTAGACAAAGGAGATGTTTTACTAAGGGGTGCAAGTCTTGTGGAGGCTTCATCAAGTACAGACATAGACGCACTCCGTTCGAGAATCGGATTCGTATTTCAAAACTTCAACCTCTTTGCTCATCTTAAGGCCTTCAATAACGTTTTAATCGGTTTAGAAACGGTTCTGCACCTTCCAAAAGAGGAAGCTGAAGAGCGTGCATACGAAGCTCTTGACCATGTAAGAATGTCCGATTGGGCACATCACTATCCTGCTCAACTCTCCGGAGGACAACAACAACGTATAGGCATTGCTAGAGCATTAGCCATGCAACCTGATGTAATTTTATTCGACGAACCCACGAGTGCCTTAGATCCCGAGCTTATTGGAGAGGTCCTCCAAGTAATGCTCGATATTGCAAAAGAGGGAACTACAATGATTGTAGTCACACACGAAATGGGTTTTGCACGAGCTGTAGCTCAAGAAATGATATTCATTGATGAAGGCGTTATCATCGAAAGAGGAACACCTCAGCACTTCTTCAAATCTCCAGAAACTGAGCGTGCAAAGAGATTCCTCCATCAGTTAGAAGTACTATATGGTACGGATGGTGAAAATTAGAATATCTGGTTGTGAATAATAATGGTTGTAGATAATCCCCTATCGCATTTTCAACCACTTCAGGAGTGGGATTTCTCTTTCATTGTTGATTATTGGGATCACATTGTCGCAGGCTTTTCCATGACTATGTATCTCTATGTCACTGCACTAGTGATAGGATTCTTCCTTGGCCTCTTCTTGGCCATAGTTCGGCAGTATGGAGGTCGCATAAGTTCACGAGTGGCGACAGGGTATATCGAGCTTGTTCGAAGCACACCACTTCTGGTTCAATTATTCATCCTATTCATTTTACCCTTTACAATCAGTCGATATTTTGAAGCACTTGGATATGGGGTGTCGTATTCAGATTGGTCGATTACTTTTGGAGATGTCTTGGTCCTGAATCACACTATTTTCATTTGCATAATTACCTTAGGACTGAACAGTGCAGCATATCAAGCAGAATATTTCCGTGGTGCAATTGGATCTATTGGAGGCGGACAGATGATGGCTGCTCGCGCAATAGGTATGTCCAAACGTGACGGAATTAGACATGTTATCCTTCCACAGTCACTGAGACGTGTTATTCCATCTTGGTCAAATGAAGCGGCATACTTGCCAAAATACACAGTTGTTGCTTACTATCTTGGAGTTGAAGAGCTCTTTCTAAAAGCTCACTTGATAGTGGCAAAAACATTTCAGGCACTTCCGGCATACATTTTCATTGCGTTGATATTTCTCATTTTAATCACTATCGTTACCAAGGGACTAGATGTCCTTTATGATCGAATCAAGATTCCTGGGGTATGAATAAACCCCAAACCAATCTGAGGTTGGCCAAATGGATTTTCCAATAATTGGATCGATTAACTAACCTCCGGAGAGTCTTCAGGGTCAATGAGTGCCCTATACTTGGGGTCAAATTTACCAATCACTCCTAGAGATATGATATAACTCAATACGAACACATCTAGTTGTTGAGATAATTGAAGATAGTCTGAATTACCCTCCCGTATAAATCGGTCTTTCTCCTCGGCGATATTTTCCAAATCAATTCCCAGCTCTTTTGCAAGTAGGTTTCGAATCACCTTGTAATCTTTAACATGTATCAGTAATCTGTGGTTTCGTGCCTTTAACAATCGAAGCCCGTATCCAGTTCTCCAGAGTTTTCCTGCTTCAATCCAATCCTTTGTCAATGTCGGCAACATCTCATCAAACTCGGCTAGAACAAAGATAGTTTCACGATATCTTGCTTCTACGAGTTCAGGAATTATAATCGCGAATCTTGTCGTTGATATCTTATCAACATTGAAGAATAGAGTTGAACCACCAGATTTGAACTGGGTCATTGCAACTTGAATCAAGTTTTCAAACAGAAGATCTGACGCATTTTCAATACTTTCTGGTTGGGTGATTGAATTCATCTCAGAAAAAATATCGCAATCGACTCCCAGAAGTTCTGATAGTTCGAAAATGGAAAGCACCATATGATGTGTTTTCAGCCAGTGTTTCTTATACAATGATTCAGTAGATGCCTTTAGTAGTTCTACAATATCTGGCCATTCGTGATCTTTGATTAGTGTGTTAATCAGAATTCGCAACCTTTCAATATCATTCTGAACTAGATAGTCCTTGATTGTTTCGGAGGTTTCTTCCATTCTACACAAATTAATGTGACATTCCCTCTTTTGATTTGTGTTTACCTGACTCTGGAATTTTGTGCAAATGGTGTTTGAATTGATAGTTTTATTAGATTACAATGAGAATAGTTAACAGGCCTATTGTCGAGGTTGAGCATTGCCAGAAAGAGGGATTAAAGAAGGGCCACCGAGTGATATTGAGTTAGATATAATCCGTTCATTTGGATGGTCTTTGATGGAAGTAGAAGAAACACTGTATCAGAGATTTCTTCATCTTTCCGCCAAACGTTCATTAGTTTCCCGTGTTAAATTTCGCAAATACTTGATGGAAATGGAATCTAAGGGATATCTTTCTCCGGTTCATCTACAAGGTCTTAGAGGGTACAAGAAACTACTTGCCGAGAGAGATGGTCGCTCATTGAGCCCCACGGCACCTCTCGATGAAATTCGGCTTGCACTTGGAAGTAAGAAAGCTAGGCCTAGGTTTCACAAGAAGAGAACCCCAGCAAAAGTCACTCGTGACCTTTTCCATAGGTCTGAAACCATCGGAAAGGCGATTCAGACAGAACTAGAGAGTTGGATGTTGCGTGAAACTGGTCGAATCAGTAAAGGTCTTGTTCACGAACATATGAAAAATATGTGTAAAGCTTTGGAAGAGTCGGAAGAAAAGCTCTTCGAATATATCCGAACCCAGACGCCTGGAATCCTTATAGAAGTAGGTCAGATCTTGAGATCTCGAGGTCCAGAATTTCTACTACTCAGCTTGAGACTCACAGAGTCTAATGTACGAAAGTATAGTTTCTGATAGTAAATGGATTTATCAGACTCTCTGTAACTCTCAAATAAGTGGTGAATATGACAGACTCGCCAATCATCACATTCCTCGGCCAATCTGGTTTCTTGTTAGAGTACAATGATTCTAGGTTGATTATTGATCCAACAAATAAAAGTGTAGGCAATCGTGATGGAGATGTAGTGTATTGTACTCACAATCACTTTGATCACATTGGAGGTGTCAATGTATTTTTGGAAAGAAATCCATCTGCGATTCTTGTCTGTAACGAACAGATTGCTAGTAAATTCTCCAAGTGGGATGAACGTGTCAAAGTTGTAATTGATGGTGAAACTTTTACACACGATCCATGGAGATTTCATTTCACCAGACTTAGACACGGTATCTTGAGAGGAACCCTTAATCTCGCAGTGGAAATTAATGCAGGTAGTTTCTCGTTTGCACACTGTGGTGATGCTGTCGAATTTCACAATTTTCCAAAGCAAACAATTAACGTTCTTGCTATTCCAATATCTGGAGGATTCACGGCAAGTCCTGGCAAAGCGCTTAAGATGGTTGCAGGTCTCGAAGATCCCAAGCCTACGATTATTCCTATGCATTGGCTTATGCGCAATCCATCAGGTTTCTGTAAGAAACTTCACGAGCAGATGCCTGAAATCAAGTGTGTAGTTCCCATCGATGGAGAACCTTTGGAATTATAAGATAGACTCGTGGTTAATACTTCAGAATGATTATTGATTGGACTGATGTTGATAGAAGCAGTTTGCACAATTTGTTTGATAAATTCAAAACTGGTCGAGCTGTTATTTTTCCCGCTCTTTCTCAGAACAGGGGTCGGATTTGGGTTGATTCTATAGATTCACCAACTGTTGCAAAATTGCAACTTAACGTCATCAACTTCATTGGTGGTGATAGCAATAGTGTATCTGCTAAGGAATTATTCCAAACAATCAAACAAATGCAACCAGTCTTTGTTCCTGATGATTGGATTGATTTCATAGAAAAGGAATGGGGTGACCGACTTGGAAAGCAGAAGAGAACAATGATGTCCCCAGATTCTTTGGATATCAATTTCCTTCGAGGTCTCCGAAACCGTCTTCCTAAAGAATATCTGCTTGAACGAGTCGATCTTGAAACTGCTAAGAAACTGGATAAGGGGGTCCATAGGCACATAGCAATGCACTTCGATGGTTCTGCTGATTTTATTGAGAGTGGATTCGGTTTCTGTATAAAGCATGAAAACAGTGTCATTAGCATAGCTTCAACCTATACTCCATATACAAACAAGTTCGATGTTCAAGTTGACACAATTGATAACCCCGCGCATCGACGAAAAGGTTTGGCAACAGCAGTCTGTGCCGCCCTCATGGTCTACGCATTGGAGAACAATGTTGTTCCTCATTGGGATGCTGCGAACGATTCTTCAGTTCAATTAGCACTCAAACTTGGCTACACTGATCCCTATGAATGGAATTTGTTCTATCTTAAACCTTCATGAGAGGATTTGTTTGATTTGCTGAATTGAATTATCTCTTTTTCAGTACGACTACTGCAACAATGACAATTAGTAGACCACCCAACGCAATTCCTCCAAGTACCAAAGGATCTAGTACAAGTCCGGTTCCAGTAGTACTTGTTGTTGTGGAAGTTTCTACTATTCCTACAGTGAAACTTGCAGATTCCCTCTCAATTTCAAGTGTCGAATTTGTATCTTCAACTTCGATGTCGATGACATAGTCTCCGTTAATCGTTCCATTGTATGATCCAGTATAGACCATGTCCTCATCAGCATCAGTTAATTCGATAGTTTCAACAAGGGTTCTGTTTTCTTTGGTGAAAATCCGCGCATGAACCTCAGTGATGTTGATGTCAACACTAAATAGATCACCGAGTTCAGAATCTAGATCTGTGATATCAGCTGAAATGTTGAAGGATGTTCCTGACTCACCAATAAGTGGTAGAACCTCTGTTTGATCAACATATGAGTAGCCTAGTGCTTCTCTTACCATAGCCGCACAAATCTCACTTGTGGGAGCTCCGAGATATCCACTAGGAAAACCGTCTCCTGCGGCACCAGTTACGATTCGATTATCAGTAATGGCATCATATCCACTTCTGATTAGGGCACCAGCAGCAACCATTGAATAGTATGAATTTGGATTATTATAATTCACTACGCTTGTGCCGTTAACAATCCCATTTGATTCCGCCATGACTCTATTACCTATACAAGTTGTCGCAATGATTACACCATGTTCATGGGCATATGAGATGAAATCTAATACTCTAGGACTGTTCTTCAAACCTTCCCAGTGACCTCCTGATGGAATAAACAATGCATCAAATTGAGTGACAATATCATTCTCAACTTCGCTCAGAAGGAAATCTGCAATTGTTCCCCTTACAGGTTTGTTAAAGCAAGATGCAACATCCGTGTCCAATGCATGAGCTACAGTTGTTACGTTCACTCCCCAGGATTCAAGAATCTCTTTTGCATCAAAGTAATTCCACCCGAATGCTTCGGTAACTATCATCAATACTTTGACATCGCTGACTACCTGCCCATCTGCAAGGGGCACAATCAATGGACCAGAAAAAACAGCAACTACTACTAAAAGTGATACAAGTGCAAGAGCCTTAGCTTTCATATGAATCGAAAAAAATCTTTCAAGGTACTATATTAGGAGATGGTTTCGCGCTTGCAAAAAGAAAAACCGGCGCTGGGAATACAAAATATTCCCAAGCACCTTTCTATTTTATCCTACTACTGAGAATTCATCAAAGACAAGAGTTGAAACAGATGCACCAAATGGGATCATCTTTTTGTTACTACCAATCTCTCGTAGATTCTTGAAGCCTTCATAGTAGTTACCCGCTATCGACACAGGTTGGACTGAGCCTTTCAACTCACCGTTCTCGACAAGATATGCAGAGCCTGCTACACACGAGAACTCGCCTGTTGCTACCATTGAATGGAATATGCCTAATGGAAAATCCCGAATCAGGATTGCTTTTCCATCGATAGAAGAAATAATGTCCTCTTCACTCTTCTTTCCAGCCTCGACCTCTAACCATTTTGTAGATGCAGTAGGACGATTTTCGTAAGGAGTTTCTCCTCCAAACGCACCGCCTCCACGAGCACAATTTCCGGTAGACTCCAAGTCAAATGCTCTTCCAAAGTAGCTATCGAATAGGAAGTTTTTCAGAACCCCTTTCTCGACAATAGGATTCCGTTTCTGTGGAAGTCCTTCTGCATCAACAGATTGTGTACCGAGTCCTGCTGGATTTTGACCATCATCTACTATTGATAGGTCCGTCGATGCAATTGTATCTCCAATCCTGTCGCAGAGTGGAGAAACTCCATCAACCACAGGTTTCCCAACAGCTGATTGAGCTAAACTCGACATGATATACAAGCAAGCAGGCATTGGTGTCCAAATAGTTGGCATCTTGGTTGTCATATCCAACTTCTTAGCGCCTAAGAGATCCACTGCATTCTCAGCAGCTGTTTTTCCAATACCAACTGGATCAAATAGTCGGTCTCGAGCTAAATCAAAATCGTATGAGCCTCTTCGTTCTTCTCCGTCGATTGCATAAACACTAGCCATAATTTGATTTTGGCACCCACGAGTTGCTTCTAATACGCCTCGGGTGTTTCCAACAGCATAACCTCCCCAAGATGCCTTTGCTTCAGAGGAAACAACCTTGACTCTTGGGTCTACTACACGAGCTTCTTCAATGACCTTCTCACATTTATTGATGAGATCCTCAGTTCCAAGAGCTAAGATATCATCACTGTACGCGCCCTCTTTCCCAGAACCTTTTGGATCTGCAAATCCTTGAAATCGGTCATCCTCTACTTTCACGCTTTGGATAATTGATAGTGCTTCTTTAGCTGCAAGCTTTACCCTATCCGCTGAAACTCCGCTCACCACTGCAAAGCCTACTTGTTTCCCTTTAGCTGCACGAACTGCTGTTCCTGCAACAGCACCATCTATTGCTGAAACGATTCCTTGGTCAATGTCTACAGTAATCTTGTTTTGGAAATACACGAAAAACTCGAATTCTGAAGTACTGTCCAGAGACTTAGCGTATTTGAGACCAGTATCGGTTACAGAAAGTAATTCGTCTTTTATATTATCGAAATTCATTCATGATCAACTCCTTTCTTATGCCTTCCCTCCGAATGTTACTCCATCTATGAGGAGCTGTGGCCCACCCATTCCAACTGGCAATGGAAACTGTCCACCTTTTCCGCATCCGCCGAAGTAACCCGATCTAAGCTTCAGCTCTTTGGTTGCACCTTCAACTTTGGAGAGAAGTTCTAGGATATTTCCAGAGAGTGCCACCTCTCGTATTGGATACTGAATCTCTCCCTTCTCTACCCAGTATCCTCTAATTGCTTTGAAAACGAAACTACCGTCTCCTTCCACTTGACCTCCAGAAGATTGAATTGCATAAACGCCGGTTCCAAGTTCCGTGATAGCTTCTTCTTCGGATAGAGTTCCTGGCATGAAATATGTATTTGTCATTCTCGGGATTGGTGGGAACACAAAACTAACTGCTCTTGCGTTTCCAGTGGGTTCCTGACCAAGATTCTTGGCTGTACCTCTATTGTGCAGGTAGTGTGTTAACACTCCCTTATCCAGAACTGTTGTTTGATTAGTAGCTGTTCCCTGATCATCATAGGGTAGCCAAAGACCACCATATTTCTTAATGTCGGGAATCCCACCATCTACGATTGTAGCATGTTCTGTTCCCAATACCGTGCCAACTTTGTCGGTCAACGGTGATCCGCCTGTTACGATAAAGTCTGCTTCGCTGAGATGTCCAAATGACTCGTGAGCAAGAACGCCCACGAGGTCTTCCTCAACAAGAGCTTTGAACTTGCCTGCTGGGCATGCTTTTGCTTGTAACTGTTCCTTTGCATTCTTACCTGCTATCTCCCCCATTTTTTCGGGAGTATTATTTCCTGATTCAAAAGCTTCTAGACCCAAGGTTCCTCCATGACCCTCAGCACCAATTACCATTGCTCCTGAGCTTGTTTTGGAGGTCACACTAACCCTCATATCTGTGATTAGAAATTTCCAATCTATCTGGGATCCATCACTATTCACAAGCATTTTTGGGCCGTAAAGTTCACCCCAAAGTCCGCGAACAGATTTGATATTCTCTCCGTGTTCTCGAGCAGATTCTATTCCCCTATTCACCATATCGATCTTGTGAGCAAGATCTCTGTCACGGGGATGAATCTTGACTGAAAGTGTGTCTGATTTCTTACTTTTCACAGCATCTCTCCGGTCAAATGGGAGTTTGAGCTTGGCAGCCCCAGATGATGCCTTTGCCATCTTGTAGGCATTTTCTGTGGCTAATTTGATATCTTTCGTCTCAGTACTTGGCGTAAAAGAGAATCCTGATACACCATCAACGTACGCAGTGATAGCAAAACCCATTCGTGATTTGACTTGGATATCTTGCCATATGTCATTGATTCGTTGGAGGGTTCTCAATGTGAGATCGTCGTAACGCGCTTCGACGAAATCCGCACCGAGGTCTTCACCCATACGAACGCTTTGTTGCAATTTATCTAACATCAGTTTGAAACCTCATATTTTTGAGTATTTACTCAGGTTACTTAGGAGTGGTCACTAACTATTGAGATTCTGGTCAAAACTGACCAATTACGTGACCAAAGAAAATTACAAGTTCATTCCTTTAAAGCCTGACTCTTATCATGAGTACTCATATTGTGACCCCGCGAATCCCTCACCAAGAATCCTATACCAGTAGTTGTAATCAGTCTTGAATCCCATCGATTCGTAAAGTCCCAATGCTGGTAAGTTATCTGCTTCAACTTGGAGAAATGAAGTATCTGCGCCAGTTTCTTCTCCCCACATTCCAAGAGCACAACTTATTGACCAAGCCACTCCGCGGTGCTGATATTCCGGAAATGTTCTGACTGAGAATAGACCTAGCATATCCTCCTCCACAACACCAAGACCCACACCTGCGATTTGACCGTCAATCATCACACGTGCAATCTTCTTCTCGCCCTCGATACGATGAATTATCTCTCTGCGTATTTCAAGTTCAAACTCAGTCCTCTTTGAACGATGTATTAGAGTATCAATTGACTCATCAGTAACTCGAAGAAGGTCCACACCAACTCTTGGATCTAAGCATGTCAATTCGTCAATGGGGGCAGTCTGTAAATATGTGTTCGTGAACTTCACGAAACCCATTTCTTCAAGTGTTTCTTCCAGATTTTCAGGTTTGCTTTCTTCGGTCATCTTGAACGCAGCTGGTGTGTTCCGTTCTTCGTAGAACTTGATGACATAGTCTATTGCATCCTCTAACATGACAGAGGGTTCACCAATTGGCAAGACACTATTAGCTCTCCAAGTTACACCATCATTCCAATGAATGATCCATCCTTGGTATCTCTCAATCTCTTTTCCAGGCCAGCAATGCGATGCCAAATACTCTATGTCTGAAGCTGTTCTCTCAGGCACCATACCTTCCAGACATACAATACTCACCTATAATATTGGTTGTTGCAATTAAGAAGCTGAAATTTGGGATTCATCAGTAAAGGAGTAGAGGAGCAAAACACCTTTCTTGCACTCTTACAAGGGACCAGTGGGGTCCAATTATGGAATCACGGCTAGGAACTCTTGCTTGGTCAATTGTCAGTGATGTTCATAGCCGTATAGAAACACAAGTATCAGATGAACCTCGCAAATTGACTGAGGCTGTACGATTAACAGCACTGAATCTAGTTTTGAAGAGTAGATTCTCTCAAGGAAAAATAGACTTAGAAAAAGATGAGATTCTATTCCAAAGCTTTTCATTTGAAGGAGATAGCGCAGGTATTTCGAAAAGCGATGTTCTTGATCTCACAACGCAGACAATAGATACAATATCATTGATTCATAAAACAAAAATTCAGGAACTTTCACTGAATGATTTTGTAAACCTTCTTGGTTGGATTCATTCCTTAGGTTCATATCGGCTCCCACTAACTCTTAATCATGGTTCGTTTCAGAGGTCTCTTGGAGCCTATTATACTCCTCAACCTGTAGCTGATTACATTGTCAATCTTACAATGAGGGCTGATTTAGAGACACGCGTCCACGCAATCTCCAAAAATGGGTTATCATCCCTTGAGGATTTCCTCTCTTTACGGACGCTTGATCCTGCATGTGGTGCAGGTGTTTTTCTAATATCGGTAGCAAATTTGATGCGCTCTTTCTCAAAGAAGGCAATGGACCGTGCTCGTGAAGTTGGTATTCTGGAATCAGATATTAAAGAAATATTTGCAAATAATCAACCTAGTCTATATGGAGTTGATTTAGATTCTGGAGCATTAGAGGTGGCAGATATTTCCTTACGTCTTCTTCTAGGGAATGGAACCAAAGTCCTTCCTGCTTCACTGATCGGAAAGACCTTGAAGAATGGAAATTCCTTGATATCATTTCAGGGTCTTCAAGGAAAATCTGACTATCGACGTTTCTTCCGGGGTCCATCGCTGATAAATGCCTTTGAATGGCGTTATGAATTTCCAGAGATATTCTCTGAAAAGAGAGAAGGGTTTGATTTTGTCGTTATGAATCCACCATATGACAGACTCAAACCCAACTTGGCTGAATTTATCCGTGAGCGTCTAGCCACTGGAGAACGATTGATTCGCTCAGAAATTTATGAAGATCACAAAATAAATCTCAAAGAAGCAACTATCTATTTCCGAAAATCCAACGAATACCATTATGCCACAAGCTATTCAATTAACACCTACCAACTTTTTGTAGAACGAGCTTTACAGCTATCTCGAAAAGGTGGATACATCGGCTGTGTTGTTCCCTCCAATATTTTGGGTGATGTTTCTGCACAGCGATTGAGAGAACATTTACTTCAGCAAAATAATTTGAAGACCATTGATGACTTTCCTGAAACATCTCGTATGTTTCCTGGGGTTACACAATCTGTTTCGATTATTACAATTCAGAAGGGTGGACAAACTGATAATATAGAGGTTGGTTTCAATCGTCTTGGTTTGAAAGATGCCTTAGAGAGAAAGCGGATAAAAATTGAAAGAAACCGTCTTCTACGATACATGGGGTCAACATTAGCGATCCCTCGAATTGACGCAGCTGGTTTCAAGTTGCTTGATATACTTCACAATCACCCTCTGCTTGGATCAAATACAGATGTCTTGATTCGTCGAGGTGAACTGGATCTTACCATCAACAAGAATGCAATAACATCTCGCAAAACAGATACTCCTCTTGTTAGAGGTTCTCATATTTCCAGATTCGCATTGATAGAAAGTCGACACAAATCTGAATTTGTGAAGAAGAGTAAGTTCAAGAAAACTCTTGAAACATCGAGTCGTTCTGAACACATCGATATGAATCGGATTGCTTGTCAACAGGTTTCTAACATGGGACAGAGGTGGAGACTCAAATTTGCACAAGTCGAACCCGGCACAGTCCTTGCTAATTCATGTAACTACATCGTTGTAAATGGAAAAGAAACCTCGACCAATCTTGATTATTTCCTTGGTATTTTAAATTCAGAGCTCATGAATTGGAGATTTCAGATCAGTAATTTCAATAATCACGTGTCCATTCGCGAGCTTCAGAATCTTCCAATTGTGAAACCTGTGAAGCGTAGTAAAACTACAAGGGCTCTGAGCAAAGCTGTTCGGACTCTTGACTACCTTGCTATCGAAGCAAATGTATTTGCACTGTACGGGTTTAGTATACGACAGGCAAAATCGATTCTTGAAATACGAAAGACCCCAAAAGAAGAGAAGACGCCCATTCTAGAAACACTATCTAGCTTGGTCTGAAAATAATGCTATGGGAAAGTCTTTCAGGCTCCTTTGTAAAACGATTCTTTGTGACTCTCACCACAATAATTCCAGAAGCGGAAGAACAAGCACCAGAGAAAATATTGTACAATCATGCATGTGCTACACTCAGTGATCTTGACATGGAAGTGGTGAGAAACGTACCACCTGGTGGGAACTGGATGGACCTACCAGAAACCACTGTGGCAAAATCTGCCAGATTGACCCAAATCAAGAAATCTGGTGGACGTACAACTTACTATGGTCGATTAGACGAAGAAATGCCAAGTTACACTGTCAACACATACTTCAATCGACCGGGAAATGGCACCTTCATTCATCCCAAACAAAATCGGCTTATCTCAATGAGAGAAGCAGCAAGGCTTCAATCATTCCCAGATCATTATCGATTCCGGGGTAGTGTTAGTTCCAGATACAAACAGATTGGAAATGCTGTTCCACCTCTTCTAGCTAGGTCTATCGGGACAAAGATTAGAAAAGGATTAACCATAGATCTATTCTGTGGAGCTGGAGGTCTCTCGGAGGGTTTGGAGCAAGCAGGTCATAAGATTATCTTAGCATCTGATTCAAACCCAAATATGTGCGAGACCTATCGGTCCAATAATCCAAAAACAAAAGTTATTCAAACTGATATCAACAAGAGTGAGGACGCTGACAATCTTCTTGAGAACATTGAATCTAAATTGCGGGGAAGAAGTCTGAAGCTTCTAGCTGGAGGCCCACCCTGCCAAGGTTTCTCAACTGCTGGAAAATGGAACCCAAATGATGTCCGGAATTTATTGCTATTCAAAACACTTGATTTTGTTAGAGTACTTGAACCTGAATATGTACTTCTTGAGAATGTACCGGGAATTCGATCGATGCAGAAAGGAAAACTGTTTGAGTCCTTTATCACTTCACTTGAAGCAGAAGGCTACAATACACAGGTCTACCTGTTGAAAGCAGAGCAATTCGGTGTGCCCCAGCGGAGAAGAAGAGTGTTCATTGTAGCTAATAGAAATGGCACATTCATTAAAGACCCAGATGTTAGACTTTCTTCCATTGTTCGAGGCAGAACGCGCTACGATGCTCACATTGATGTGAATGGACTTCCACCTCCAGTCACTGTTTATGAAGCGATCTCTGATTTGCCAGTAATTGCTTCAGGCGAAGGTAACGAAGTGGTCAAGTATAATTCAGCATGGCTCAACTCAGACTATCAAAGATTGATGAGAGGTTTGATTTCTTTCAAGAATTTCTTTACAATGAGAACCAAGCAATGTTGATTAGTGAATGCATATCCAACATAGTATCAACCAGTCGATTTCTGGTGTGATACGGGAGAGAATGCAAGTGATTGCGAGTGCTACATTATTTGACCTGTTGGGTTCGAAAGTACTTGCATCACTACATTTCAATCAATCACGAATAACAGACGAGTTTCTTCAGACTGCGGTTTCAGAGTATTATTCTTTGATTGAAGAAAATGCTGTTCAAAAGTTCATCATAACTAAGATTGGAGAACAAGCAGTCAGTATCCTCAAAGTTGGGGATGTTACAGTGTTAATTGTTGTAGGCGTTATTGATGTTTTCTCGGAAAAGGAGATTACAAACATCAAGAAACTTGATTGGCATGTGACCGATGAAATCGAACGAACTTCAGTACGTGAATTCAAAGAAGATTTTGAGAAAGTGGCTGAAACGCACCTTAGAATTCCAGTGAACATCTGCATTATCACCGTTGCAGAACCTCCCCCAGAAGATGTAACTACATCTGCAGTTGAGTTAATGGTCCAGAATACGGGTGCAGATAGGAAATCTCTATCTCAATCTATTCGCCTAGGACCATACCTAATTCGTGTAACTCAATACTATTATGACGAGATAATAAATGACGAATGGCCGAAGCTTCTCTCATCTTTCGATGCATTTGCAGTAGTTGTATCTGGTGTATTATCGGAAGGAGACAGTGTAGAAGAAGCTGTTCTAAGGATAAAATCTAACAGTGAAGCCAACATAGTAGTAGTCCCAGGGTCTGATGAAGAGCTTGAACGTGCACGTGATATCGAAGTGAATCTTGGAATCAATCTGTGCGATTCAGTTTCCCCACTACCTACTCATCTACTCTTGTCAATAATTGCATATGGTGAGTTCAGTGATATGCATCCTGAGCTTGCACGTGAAAAATGGATTATCGAGGATAAGGTGGATACATCACCAGAATCACGTACTTTAGAGGATGAAGAGCTCGGGCATCAAGCATTCTTTGTCGTTGATAGAAGAACTGCTGAGGCTGTATACAGTTACTACTACGATGAACGTTCTCGTTTCTTGGATCTAGCTCCAAATATTGTCGCTGCAATCACAGCTTTCAAGATTGACCATACCAGTCCAACGGAAACCTCTGTTTTCAGAACAGGCGATTTAAGCTATATCACAATTGAACGTAACTTCTATATTTTCACATTAATTACAGGGAAAGATGCTGATGTTGAAAAATTACGTTCACGTTTCTCATTTCTCCCTGACCTCTTTCTTGATGAAGTACCAGTAATCAGTAAAGATCCAGTTGATCTCTTTCGTTCTCCATTGTTCACACTGAAGCTTCTGGCTACTCTACCCCCAGAACAATTTGCTGGGAAAATCTCACCAATTCAAAAAAGAGCGCTTATTTGGTCTCGATTTGAACATCCACCGGTACGAGATTTTCTCGAAGCAGTATGGCATCGTCTTGATGGGTCTCTAACCATGTCGCGTTTGGTTCCTGGAAAAGGTCCTGAGCTTATCCTTGGTGCAATACATCTGTTGAACAGGTTAGGGTCTATTGACTGCATAATGTTGGTTACACCTGAGGATGTACCCATAATGACAGGGACTCCTGATGATGAAGTCCTTTCACTATACGCGAATCTAGAAAACATCATTGAATACGTCGATGGGGACCTCACCATCAGCAGCATAGCAAAAGCAATGGATCTGGAACCAAGTGTGCTAGTAGCAGTATTTACAGAGCTACACAAACGAGGAATCATTACATTCAAAGAATGAACACATCATAGTAAGCTTGAAAGGAGTAATATAGATAGACAGTACGATAACATCTAAAAACTGTCACGAGTCTGAAAACAAACACGGATTGTGAGAAACCGATGATACACAACGTCCTGCTCATTCAAAAAGATGGTAACGTTGTAGTGAAAACAAGATTCTGGAAAATCGACTTTGGTGAGGAAGATATTGCCGAATTCATCAGAGGATTCGGTGACATGCAGACTACTCAAGGTTTGGCAACTGATACTCCTGTTTTCGTTGGTGAGAAGCACAAAATCTTCCATTCCGAAGTAGATGGTGAAATGCTACTTCTTTTCGTGACTGACGGTCGTGATGAAGACCGAGTTATCCAGCATCGTGTTCGAGAAGGTGCTGCAAGAGTTTCTACTGCACTCCGTGGAAATAGTATTGGCTATATTCGTGATAATCTTGATGAAATCCTTGGAGAACTCATATTCACACGATTCAAAGTGTCATTCGTAGGTAGCGGTGGTGTAGGAAAAAGCACCCTGCTTCGTTTACTCTTCGGCAAAGAACCAGCGCCCGGAGGTTACACCCCGACAATTAACGTGGCAGTAGACTCTTCTGAAACGATACAGTTTGGAACTTTTCTCTGCACGATCTGGGATTTTGCTGGACAGGCAGTTTTTCAAGATTTGTGGAGCTTCTACTTTTCAGGTACTGACGTCATTTTCTTGGTAACGGACAGCTCATTCAGAAATGTTATGCAGACCAAGTCCCTCTTACGAAATATCCGGAAAGAAGCACCAGCCGTTCCTCTCTTCATCATTGCTAACAAACAGGACCTTCCAGAATCGATGAAGGCTGATAAGATCAAAAGACTGCTTGGTGCCCCAACTTTCCAGATGGTAGCTACTGACAAAACTCGACGAGAAGAATTCATTCGACTCATGCTTGAAGTGGCTGCAAAGACCGTGGGAGTGACTCTGCCAGACCTTCCAATCTCTGAAATGATTACAGTTAGACGTGGTACAGAAGATATAGAGCAACCTGGTCAAGCTGCAGAAAAGGCAAGGACAGAACAAGCTGGAGGATTTGAGGATGTCCCCTATGAGATCTCTGATGATATCTCGGAAATAACTGGTACTTCAGGAACGCAAACCACAACCACGACCCAGACCACAACCCAGGAAACAGCAACTGCAACTAGCACTGAACCTACATTAGTAGCAGAGGTTGTTCCAGACCGGACACAGATTCTCCATCTAATGCTCATTTATCAACGGGAAGGTATTCCCGATGTAGCGTATCATCTCAACTATGCTGATGAGGATATTGACAAGATTGCTGTTGCATCACTGATTTCTGCGCTCGATTCATTCGGAGGAATTGATGCCAGTGATGAAGATGAAGCTTCTACGAATGCACTTGAGACCATCGAGCACGAAGGAAATCTCGTTATGATTGAGAAGTCCAAGCACTTTATGATGGCTCTAATTGTTACTAACAGAAGTGAGGAAGTAGCACAGAGAAAGATTCTGAACTCACTGCTATTAGGTATTGAACAAAAATATCATGATATCTGGGATACTTGGGATGATGACATTTCCGTCTTTGAAACTTCCATGTTCGATGTGCTGATTGAACTACCGCTCAAACCAGTAAGTTTCGATTATATTGTTAGAGCAAGAGAGGCTGGTAAACCGCTCCCATTCAATAGTCGTGAAGTGGGTAAGGCTGTTGTTGAAGTGAAGTCTGCAATTGAGAGCAATGAAACCGTTGGTGGACTTGTACGAAGTCTAGACATTCCCCGAGAAATTGTCATAGGCTGTCTACAATTGATGAACCAGTACGGTTGGATTGATTTCAAGGTAGAGCTTGGACCCACTAGTCACCTGAAGAAAATCGGTGTGGTCGATGAGGATAATCCATATGGTGATGTGGTTATCAAATTTGTAGACCTGTGTGACGGGGAAACTTCTCTTGAAGATGTAGTCAGAAAATTAAGAGTAAGTCTTCCTGCAATGAAATTCGTCGCGACCAAGCTAGTTCTAGATGGAGTTTTAGAAGTCGTTGCTTAATTCAAAACCAGCTAAGTTGGTATCACGATTCTCTCTTTGTACTTTGGAATCATTATTCCCTTTGCTTGAGCAAAATATGGAGTATGCACCATTATCCGTTTTCCCTTGCACGATTTGATGTATGTTTCTAGGTTTGTCGCTGAGGAATGAGCACTTAGTCTAGCGTATTCTACAGTGCATTCGTGAGGCTCATATCCATGTAGTAGATTCCAACCCGGAGTACGTGGCGCCATATATCCGCATGGCATTACCGCAGCCTTCGGATTATTTCGTTGCTCATTGAAATGGTGCCTTGCAAGACCTCCAGACATCATCCCTCCCCCTGCAACCAAGACATCTGACTCTTCAAGGTGGATTCGGTTCTTCTTCATACTCTGCCAGCTGCCAGTCACACCCACCATTTTGGTTACTCGCTCGGCCATGCCAGTTACCATCACATTTCTGTTTTTGGTGATTCCTATCTCGTCAAGCATAATTAGAATCTCTTGGGACCTACCTACTGCAAAACTGGGAATTATCACGGGTCCATGATCTGCAATCGTCTTACTGAATTGCTCTCTCACTTTGGAACGATCGAAATCTTCTCTAGCCCAATACGTACCATCAAAAATGACATAGTCTGCATCGGTAGGTAGATTCGCTCCCGGAAAGAGAGCTGATTTATCCATATTGAAATCACCAGTATATAGAATCTTAACACCTTCAATGTCAATCAGGTAGGCTGCGCTCCCCGGAATATGACATGCATCGATAGGAGTCACAACAATGCCTGGACCGACCTCGTTGCTTTTTCCGTATTCTAATCTAACGTGATTCTTGGTTACTTTTTGAACATTAGATTCATTGAAACGAGAAATCAGGTCATGCTTGTCATGTTTCCGTGGAGGAAATGGTGTGCCGATTTTTAATGCATCATCTAGTAGGATCTTTGTAACTCCACCTGTTGGACCTACTGAGCACCATTTTCCACTAAACTCTTCAAAGAGAATTGGTAATCCTCCCACGTGGTCTAGATGTGAGTGACTTATCAAAACAGTATCAATCATCTCAAGCTCTGGAACCCACTCAGGAATCCGATGGTTAGCAACTGACATGCCAAAATCAAGCAATATTCCTCCCGTATCTGTTTTGATGATAATTCCACTTCTACCAATACGTGGGCCGCCAAGAAAAATAATCTCAATCTTCTTTGTCTTGGTTGAATATGCAACAGAGGGAAGAAGGTCCATCCGAAGCTTCTGTGGTATTAGTTCGAAAATGACTGGGTCAACTGCCTCACCTGGTGGAGGTGAAGATAACTCTTGAAGGCGTATTGGAAGAACAGTCTGCTTGTTTGTTCTGAATTTCTCCTTTTCAAAAACTTTCTTCATTACCTTTACAGAATCATTGACAGACATTCCAGAGTCTATTTTATCCTGAGCTCTTTCATAGACATTTTTCTTTTTTACCTTAAGGAGCTGCAACTGAATTGCGTCTGGACCCCACTCCTTCAAACCTTCGAATGATTCAAGGAAGGTCATATCTTGTACTGCTTCTTTGAGATACTGCGGATGCCTTGTTATTGCATCCACCAATCTAAACTCCTCACCATCTATCTCTGCCTGGATATCAATTCCTAGTTCATTTCCTACCTCAGAAAACATTGAGGGCATGAACAGGGGTGCTCCGAGGAACTGAATCCAATATCTAACCTCAGCTAGTATATCTTTTGCAGACTCGTTGTTAACTGCAACCAAATAGACTACGGCCTTACGTAACCATTTCTCAATCGGTGCTTGCTTTCGAATATACCGTAGTGAATATCTGTATAGAAATCGGAAATCTTCCTCACTGTAGTTACCAAAAACAAATCCATGAAGACAGAGAGTCATTGCCTGAATCATCCCTTCTACAGAGAAATCCTCCTTCGCATCCCTGAACATCAACATCAGCCGATCATTTACTTGTTGTGCCGTTTCTAGAGATTCTGCGTTTTGATTCAATGCTTTAGCAAGTTCAAAGACGATGAACTCTCTGGACTCACCGAAGATACCCTCTCCTTTAGGAATTTGTTTTCCTTTCAGAGCTAGTTTCAGATCACTCTCGGCCTGTGCAAAGATCTGTTGAATCATCTTGTGTTTCGTCTTTGGAGGGTTTTTCAAAATGGTCACTTCTTTTTCACTTGATATAATCCTTGACGACTATCTCTGAGAGAAATTCGTTTCATTATAACACCTTCACTCATCAAAAGAGAAAGTGCGTAACGTACTGTTCTCGGTGGGAGCATAGTTTCCTCTATTATTTCCTTCTGGCTTAGCTGTCCTTTGTATTCAAGAACCTTTAGGACAAGTTTAGCGCTAGGTGGCAAATCATGAGCCAAATCTTCTGACATCTCTGATTTCATTAAGAGCTTTCCCCGTAACTCTGCAACTCTCTCAGATTCAAATTTCACGAAAATTGCATTATAGTCAGCTCGACGAATAATGATTGGTTTGCTATCTACTTTTTTCCTTATCTGCCCATCAAGAACGGCTTCTATTGTAACAGAACTAGTCAGGTCCCTAATTTCAACTTCCATATCATCTGGTAGAACAAGCGGTCGCCTTGATGGATTTACACTATTGACAGGAATGATTGAAAATACCGGTGATGAACTAAGAATAACTGGACCTCCCACACTCAAAGCATAGGCAGTACTTCCTGTGGGAGTTGCGACAATCAATCCATCGCTCCCATCCTTCCAAAACTGTTCTCCATCTATTAGAAGTGAATAACGAATTAGGGTGGCACTTCTTCGAGCAAAGATTCCGATATCATTCAGGAGTGGTGGGGTCTTTTTTCCTGCTATCTCTGCTACGAGTCGCTTCTTCTCTTCTCCCGTCCATTTGCTACTTAGTAAATCATCTACAACTGAATCAAAATTCGAAACCATAACGTCAAAGAGAAAATCTGGTTGGCCCATTGAAGCGATTGGAAGAATTGGGATATCGGTGTGTCCCAGATCAAGAAGTGATTTCAGTAGAAATCTATCCGAACCGATAATAGTGAAAACGTCAACATTCATCTTCTTGAGAGGAACTCCTTCCTTTTTCAGATGACCAGCAAGTTTCTTTTCTACGATGTAATCTGCCTTACTACGCTTGAGAATATCAAGTACATTCCGGGCATCTTCAAGCATTCCAGCTTCTTGTCCGGAGATTACACCAATTATCGTTCTTTATTCCTCCTTATTGGGAACACCTTCAAAGAGAAAGCTTTGGTTACTTAAATGACCCGACGATTGGATTGGCAATTGTTGCCACCTACACCACTGAAAGTCAATCATTGCCGTTTGAGTGTTTATTAAAAGTCATTCAAGGGGACGATTAGAACGGTGCATTCTGTTGACAGGAGAATTCAGCGAGATTCAGAAGAAAATCCTAGAACTCAAGAAAGAGAAGAAAGTCCTCATTTTGGCGCATAACTATCAGACACTTGATATACAAGAAATTGCTGACTTTGTTGGTGATTCACTCCAGCTAGCACGCAAGTCTGAGGAGCCCAATGGCTATGAGATGATCATCTTTGCAGGTGTGAAATTCATGGCAGAGATGGCTGCGATTCTTTCACCCACTATTCCTGTCTATATTCCTGATCCAAAGGCACTGTGTCCTCTTGCTGCATATCTTGATGCAGAAAAAACACGAGCTAAGAAAAAAGAGTATCCTGGTGTACCAGTTGTTGTTTACGTGAATACCACTGCTGAAGCCAAGTCGGAGGCTGATATGATTTGTACATCAGGCAGTGCAGTGGAAGTTGTAGAGTCCTTGGGTGTTGATAGAGTGATATTCGGGCCCGACTCAAACTTGGCTGATTATGTTCGCACTCATACGAATGTTGAGATTATTGATCTTGACTCTGATGGCCGCTGTTATGTTCATGCTAGATTCAAGACTGAAATGCTTGATGAACTAAAGAAGAAGTATCCTGACTCACTTGCGATTGCTCACCCTGAGTGTCCAATTGAAGTGCAGCGGGCTTCAGACATGGTCGGGTCAACTGGAATGATGGCAAACACAGTAGCAGAAACTGATGCGAAGGTCATTCTAATTGCTACGGAGCTAGGGATGATCCAGCAACTGCAGAAACGCCATCCAGACAAGACAATCCTTCCTTTCTTTGATGACGCAATTTGTCGCCAAATGAAGAAACACACTCTCGAAAAGATTCTAGATGTTCTAGAGAATAAGCCAGAAGAAAATCTTGTGACAGTTCCTGAAGAGTACGTCCCTCACATTCGTAAGATATTGGAAGCGATGAATAAGCTGAAAGGTCAAGGACCCGCAGCCAAAGTTTCAGTAGAAACATCTTAGTTGATTGCATGTGTTTTCTTGGAAAACGCAACATCTTTATCTTGGCACACGAGGATAAGGAATTGCGTGGTTCGAGAGAAATGGATGCTGAAGTTTCGTTTTGGCAATTAATGAAAAGACCCAAGGTTGACTATGTGATTATTATCATAGCTTTTCTTCTGTTGGCATCCAATCAGGTCTTTGAAACCACACCTCTTAGAGCTTCAGGAAATATTGAGATAACAAATGGTTCTGCAATTCCTCAGGATACTAACTATACAATTACTACAATAAGCGTTCCCTCTGTTACTTCAGCTGTTCTACTTAATGAATCAATAGAGCGCAATAGTCTCTACTTTGATGTACTTGTTGAAAACGTAATCAAAATAGTATACAATATCACATTGCAATCAACCTTGGAAAATACTTCAGTTCGTATCACCATGAATTTGGGTAGTTTTGATACACATCTTGATGTCATCGTTGGAATTATACCAACGACCTATTCAATTGAACCAGATATAGTACAACCCGATTATTGGATAACCTGGAGTTCAGTTAGAATCATCACGAATACAGAAATGAATTTACAGAATCTTCTGATAGGGGCTGAATTTGATACTCCAGTGTCTCCAGTAGTACTTAATTGGCAAACGACTGATGGATATGGGTTATTTGATAATCCGTACACAAGATTGATGCATAACTATCAGCCAGAACTAGAGATTCAACGCGAAAGTGATGGTTCTAGTCAGGAATTCTATGCATCTTTTCAGAATTGTTCGTTATATCTACGACCCCAGAATTATACTTTTTACCCTTCATGGGGTGGCCGCAATTATGATCAGATGAGGTTTAATATTACGGTTTATGAGAATGTTACCTCGATTTGCACGATTCGTATGAAAGCAGTTCGGGTTAATCTCTTGATAGTTTCGAATTCACCATTGATTCGATTGACCATTAGACATGACGGTTTTGATAGTTATTGTCTTTACCTCCAAGAAACTGAAATTCCTGAATTCATTTACATTCCACCAAGCTTTGAACTAGATATTGAAGTAGCTACCATCAGTCCGCATACATCCTCTCAATATTTCAACGGAGATTTTTTTGTCCGAGGATCAACTCTGTCTAATGCTACAAAACACTTCCATGTCAAAATTACTATGCCATATGCACTTATTTTGGGACTCCTGATTACTCCCCAAGATTTCATTCAGATTTCTTTGGCAATGATATTGTTTGCATTCATAATATTTCGACTATTTCTTTTCTTACATTCCAAAAAACCCAGGACTTCATGGAAAGACCCTCGTTTAATCCCTATTCTCCTCATTGGTATCACCGCATGCATACCTTGGTTCATAGCAATTCATGAGAATTTGTATTTTAGTGACATTACAATTCATGTTGCATCTTTAGGTGCGTTCCCCCTTATTGCGAGTTGGACTGAAAGTAGTGCAATTTTCCTTGCAATACCCCCTAATGGACTAGCTTGGTTTTTCACCTCACTATTGTTGTTCTGGATTCCTCTGCTGTATGCAAATTATGCTACAACTCCTCCCAGCAACATTGGTCACAATTTCTTGGCTGCAATTCTTCTCTTCTCTCCTCTGCTATTCATGGCAAATGTACAATGGTGGCTCAATGAGTATAACTCATTTCCATTTATTCCACTAGACTACTTCCCGAGTTTCCTATTGATAGTTCCATCAATCTTTCTCATATGCCTCTTAATACTCAGAACTGCTGATCAGTACAAATATGGGCATGATTGTAACCAGTTGTCATTTGATGTAAAATTATCACCTCAACTCTTGGAGAAAAAGGAACAACCTGATGAAACAAAATCGGAATCTACTCCTGTTGAGAAAGAAGTGCAAAAGACTTTGATTCTTATTTTTCTTATCCTTCAATACCTACTCCTTCTGATTCCTACATCAATCGGTTTCTTCTTACAACAAAGCGGATCAGAATATATGTTGAATCAGGTGTATTTTGGCAACCCAATATATGGTTTCGGAAGTCTGTTAGATGCTCTGATTGGTTCTCCAGGACTACTCATATTTTGGGTATTGACTGTTCCTATTTACTACCTCTTCACTACTGGTTTACTGATGGAATATGAATTGTTATCAAGAAGAGTGCTAAGCTCGATATTCTTCGTTCTTTGGGTAACCTTTCCACTTTTCATCCATAATACGTTATTCATATTCACGGTCTTCTTTCAATATGGAGGACTCGAATGGATACTCATTAGCCTACCCTACTATTTTCTATCATTTGTAGCAGTTATGAAGATTGGTGATTACATTCGAGAAGAAATTAGTTTTCATAAATTACAGTCTTGGATTCTAATTCCTGGCATAATTGTGATTCCAGGAGGACTATTACTTAATTTGATAGCAACGCTTCAAATGGCAGCGATGCAAAATTACGTGGCTGTTTGGTTCCCACTGCCAATAACTACTATCCTCCTGATTATTGTTTCTTGGTCTCTTAAACGGTGGATTCAAAGTATACGGTTGAATCATGATGTAGACTCTGATCTTGATGAGATGTTACACTCTAACGATATGACTGGTGATCTCTGATAGCTTTCGAATCGTGATACCCAAGTGACCCTTGGATTTGAAATCATCCGATGAGAACATTCCCACGATTCCAATGAACTTACAGAATCCTTGTGAACGTTCATAATCTTTCAGAGAGTCTCCAACGAACAGCATATTATCGAATTGAATATTGTACTTTGAGTGGATATGGTCAAAGTGGTCTGCTCCTTTCTCAAATCCTGGCCGGTAACCAAGAATTCCTTTGAAAAGGCTCAGGGTTCCCAATCTACGGAAATATTCCTCGATTGTGGTCTGAAATGTTGAGGATGAAACAAATACATCAATCCCCATTTGCTTCAGTTCTCTTACAGTATCTTCCGTGTCTTCAAAGAGTTGCTGTTCGAAAATTGTGTCGATCTTCAGTTTTTCGAATTCCTCAATAGCCTTCTCAATGTTTGAATGGTCCGGAAAATTCATCTTCACCTGCTGTTCATAGGGTAGACCTGTAGTAGATCTGTACCGGGTTGTTGCATCTTCCTTAGAAACCCCGAAGTACTTCATCATCATTTCGACACCAATACTCTCAAGGAATGGCATACTATCTGCTAAGGTTCCATCAAAGTCGAAAATGACTGCGCTACAGGATATCTTTTCAACCATAAGCTCTCACTCGTGACAATTCGTTTTCATTACGACTTGGATAACTCTTTAGACAGTTTTGGTTTGGTCTACTTACGACTTTTTTGGTAGTCCTCAATACAACGGTTAATAGTTTGATATGCATCACCCAGTTCTTTGAACTCCTTGATTTCTGTGTGACCTCCTTCTTGGATCTTGTAGGTAGCATAGAAATGTTTGAGCTCGTCAATTTGGCTTCTAGGGACATCCATGAAATTCTTGACATCCCGGTAGTAGGGCTCTTTTATTGGAACCGCGATGATTTTGTCGTCAATTTTTCCTGCATCATCCATTTCCATAACACCGATTGGTCTTGCATTAACAAGGCATCCAGTGAAAGTAGGTTCCGTGATTAGTAGTACAACATCTAGAGGATCTCCATCTTGATCAAGAGTTTGTGGAATGAAACCATAATCGAATGGTGCAAAACTATAAAGAACCCGATCAAGTTTGAAGATGTTCCTCTTGTGGTCGTATTCGTACTTATTCTTACTTGCCCGAGTAAGCTCAACTACTACATTAATCTCACTAGGAGGATTGGATCCTGGTAACAAATCGTGAACATAGTTTGTCATTACAATTCAGTCACATCTTGTCGTAGTTGCATTTTAGCTTTGTTGCATCGGTAATAAGCCGACACTACAAGCCTGTATCGGTTAAAATCAACAATTGGCAGGACTGCTACAACTATAATCGCAAGGTACTTGCTGAAGATGATATATCACTTACATCAGAACCCTCAATGAGAATACCTTTAATTGGGTGCAGTGTCCGCCTCTAGTTGGTGTTAGATGGTGAAATTGAAGATATGGCAATTAGCATACATCATTGGATTTGCAATTGTCGGTCCTTTACTCTTGCTAGACTTACTGAACCTTCATCTTGTCCCCGAAACTATCAAGCCATATCTGAAACTCTTAGGAGGAATTCTCTTAATCGGAGGTTCCTGTGAAGCATTTGTTCTAGCTATTGAAGGCATAGCACATAATATGCATCTTACAGATTATGTTGCGGGTATCTACGCAAGTATTGCCAGCACTATTCCAGAACTGTTCGTACTTGTGTTCTTGATTCTTGCTGGTCAATATGAAATGGCATGGATTTTAGCTCTTGCTACAATATTCATGAATAGCCTAGTATTTGCCCTCTATACTCTTATTCTGCCAAAGGATGATCAAGGTAATTTCAGATTACCCGATGCGATCAATCATGTTGGGTCCGACTTGCTCACAATGGGAGCTGTCATCTCACTCTCTGTGGGTCTCTCAATGATGCTGGTCCATCTATTTCCAATTACTGCTGCAGATGTTCTAATTCCGCAATTCCTTGATTCAGGAGAATTAATTCTCTTCGGTTTGTGCCTTTTTGTTGTATTCATTGCATATCTTTACAGAATCACCAAGTATTATGGGAAATGTGATCCGACATCAGATGATCCACTTGTAGCATGTGAGATTAAGCATGATGCAATGACTAAGAAGACTCTCGGAATTTATTTGATGTTTGCAACTCTTGGTGCTGCATTAGGTGGTGAAGCTATGTCAACGTTTGCCCACTTTGCTATTGATGAGCTTGGTCTACCAATAATTTATGCTGCGTTGCTGCTTGTTATTTTTAGCGGCACACCTGAGTACATTATTGTTGCGAGCAGTCACAGGAAGGAAAAGTTAGAAGTTGCTCTAAGTAATGCATTCGGAGGTATTGTTCAAGTATTCTTTGTAATTTTTGGATTTACTATGATTGCATCAGGTGTTATCGGTTTCTTAGATCCAACCAAACTAGGTGTAGGAATAGTGCCCATAGAACTCTATTCTGTGGTGCTCTTACTCTTTGCATTCCCAACGATGTTCATACTGAGACAAATGATTACGGATGATGCAAAAATCAACTCCTTGGAATCGGTATCTATGATTGCAGTTTTTGTCATGATGCTCTATATTCTTCTATTTTATGGAGGCATATGATAAGGTTTCTTTGACTAAAGATTGGAGCACATGAAGACGCAGTGAAAGCAGGACTCCTTGCAAGCATCTGGGTGGAATTGTCCTCAATTACGAAACTGGGAACAACAACTTGAGTTCACTATGATTAACTCTAGTTGGAGCTAGTTGGATGCTGTATATCTTACTGGCTTATGGTGTCTACTAGACTATAGAGGCCACAGGTCTGTTGGTTTGCACATGTACAACTCAATAGCCCCGATATTCCCCAAGTACCTGAATCTTGATGACACATTCTATGCAGACGTATTCATCCGCATCTTCAGTATCACCATGTCTGAGACCTACAATGTCTTCGCCAACGAAGGCTACTCTACCCTCGGCGACGATCATCATCCCAGGTCCATAGAATCTAAGTCGTTCTCCCGATTTTGCTGTGGCGAGAAGAACGCTTCGCAATGTAGCATCTTTCTCGAGTTTTGACATGTCTGTAACTAATGTTCTCCTCAGAGATAAGCGTTCGGAATATGAAAAGAGAACATCAAATGGCTACTAAATTGTATCAATTAGAATTTTAGTATCTGTATTATCACAAACATGAAAAGGCTGAATCCCTAACTCTTTGAAAGCTATAAGGAGATTCAACCGTACACACATGTAAGGAGAATGCTTTCTTCTTCATTGTATTGCTGAATTTCTTGTTTGAGGAGAGGAAAATGAAGAACAAAGCTCTTGTGTTAGCACTCTTATTCTTAGTAATATCAGTTCTAAATGGCTCTCAAGCAACATCGGCCGATTTTGAAAGTGAATATTCAATCAGTATTGACGATTCACAATCGATAACGGCTGGATATGTTCCGAGAGATATTCGCGTAGCAATCTATGATGAACCGAATATGACCGCCCCAGCGTATGCTACTAGTCCTGGTGGAGTCAATAATAATGCTACTGGACTGATGGACATACTTGTTGGGTATGGATATGATGTGACGTTATTAGATGTTCATGATATCTATAATTACGAACTTACCACCGCCAATTATGATGTTTTTTGCATGGTAGATAATTTTCCGCGGGAGAACATTACTTCTCGAGTGATGGACTTCTGGTTGGGCGGCGGCGGGTTACTTGTTTTTGACGGATCTGCAGGATTCCTGTGCTCATTTGGAATTCTACCACCAGAAGCATTTGGTACATCTGGACACACTACATATTGGTTATACGCCACCAATAATATCGTTCTCTATGAGAGACATCCCGTAGGCAAATCATCATCCGGAACCATCTCTACTTCTGGCTCACTCTGTTGGGATTATACAGCTCTTTCAGTGACTTCCATAGGTGCTGATTTAACCATGGTTGCTACGTCTGGTCACTCTCCTACATGGGCTGCTATTCTTGCTTTTGACCCAAGCGATAAGGGCGGGAAAGTAGTCACTATCGCACACGATCTTGAGAGTGAATATGTACCAGATCTTGAACCATTATTTGCCGATGCTGTTGATTGGTTAGCTCCTAGACCCAAAGCCAGAGTTTTGTATGACTTGACACACCAACCATGGTGCCCAACAGATACTTGGGAATGGAATGGTGATGGAAACTACCTAACATCATGGAGAAACGGCTTGGTAGCTAATTCGTTCACTGTAGACAAGCTCCATCCTTCCGCTTTGGGGAATTTGACACCTGAGAATCTGGCTCCATATGATATGCTAGTGACCAATCAACCATTGCTGAATATATCTGCTTCAGAGATTCTAGCCGTTGAGGAATGGGTACTAGCTGGGGGTGGACTGTTTGTCATCGGGGATAACCCAGGAGTTCCAGATAATTACCATCTCGATGACCTCATTGCCCCCTACGGAATTCAATTCAATGATACAGTTAGTCCATATAATCAGGCTATAGCGGTCGATGACATGCATCCGACTACAGAAGGTTGTACTTCCCTCAATTACCATGGTGCTACTAATTTGATTTTGTCAGGTTCTGCATATCCAATTTGGAGTTATGCTCCTGATGAAGTGGCGGCTGGTGCTGTTGAATACGGTGAGGGGCGAGTTGTTGTAATCTGTGATGCTAACTCAGTAGCTGATACTTGGATTGTGGAATCAAACAATGAACAATTCGCGATGAATGTGGCTAATTGGTTGACAACATCATCAGCCACTGTTCTGCTCTACCATGATAATGCTCCTACACCTATACCTTCGTACAATTTCTACAGAACTGCAGTCGCTAATGCATTGAATGAATTAGGTATCGAGTTCATGCTTACTTTCGACAGGGACTATTTCAATCTCAGTCTGAATTCTCAGGATTGGGATCTTGTAATCTCTGATGCAAATGGAGGTTCCGGTACCCCAGTTGCCAATTATCGATTCATTTTGGAACATCTTGAAAATGGTGGGAAACTCATCATGAGAGATTTCTGGTTCAAACAAGTGAATGGAACGTCTGGATATGATTTGTCACTATTTACCTATATGGGATTTGAGGGTGCAGGTGCAGTAGGTATCATTTCTGGCGCTCCTACGGTCTACATGTGGGATGTATATCACGACGTATTCAATAGGCCTGTGGATTTCGCTGTGGATCATTTTGAGTCAACAGCAAACTTCTATGTTACTGATTGGGCCAATGTGACTCTACTTGGCAATGCAACTGCAATTGCAGGGATAACCCCATCACCGGAGGTCAATCAGTCTGCGATTATTCTTGGCGTTGAGGGTCGGGCACTTTGCAACATGTTCAGCATCTCACAGTACTTTGATGACTTTGATGACTCAACTTACGCAGACAACTATGAACTCTGGTTGAATGAGATAGCATTCATGATGAAACCCACTATTGACTCTCCTGGTGATTTGGTCTTAGAGGTTGGTAGTTTGAGTGAACCCACTTGGGTTGCCCATAGCTACGCTCCAAGTGACTATCAGCTAAAGCGCGATAGTGTTATCATCGCTACTCACGTTTGGGATGGTTCTCCAATCTCAGTAGATATCTCTGGTCTATCAGTCGGTGTCTATGAATTTGAGTTGATGGTGAGAGACCATGTCGGATATAGAGCAGATGATACAATTACAGTTACGATCGAAGAAGCAGCCACAACAACTACGACATCGCCCCCGCTAGGTGATATAACAACAATGATTATTATTGCCGCCGCAGGTGTAGTGGTAATTGTGATAATTATCATCATCATGAAAAAACGAGGAACCTAGTGCAACACTAGCCCGTCATGATATGGCGGGCTTCCTCTTTTCTTTTTCAGTCTAAGTAGTGTATGAGCTGCATTGTTGGAAAAAATAAAGAAAGTGTGGGCACCTCTCCGTGAGATGCTCCACTTCATCTTTTAGATGATATTGACTTTCTTTCCGATCTTCTCATAGGCTGCTAGTGCAATGTCTAGCTGCTCCATGCTTAGACCAGAGTTCATTATGTTACGGATTCTAGCCTTGTCACGAGCAACCATTGGGAAGACGATTGGAAGAGCAAGAATACCTTCATCGTACAGACCGTCGCTTAGTGCTACAGCCTTTGAACTTTCACCGGTCATTGCTGGAATGATTGGTGTCTGACTGAAACCAGTGTCATAGCCCATTTCCTGTAGACCCTTCACAAAGTACTCTCTGTTTTCCCAGAGTGTCTTGACATGTATCGGTTCGGTCTCAAGAACGTCGATTGCTGCGATGGTAGAAGCTGCAGTTGCTGGTGGATGTGAACCGCTGAGGAGCCATGACCTGCTCTTGTTTAGAGCGTAATTGACCATGTCACGACTGCCTGATACGTGGCCACCCATTGTACCGAAGGCCTTTGAGAAAGTTCCCATCTCGAAGTGAACTTGCTCGTGTGTCAGGTTGAAGTGGGATACGATTCCTCGACCACCTTCACCAATCACAGCCTCGCCATGTGCATCATCGACGTAAATCATAGCACCGTGAGGTTCAGCAGCTTTGACAACACCGTCTAGTGGTGCGATGTCTCCGTCCATGCTGAAAACTCCGTCTGTGATGACCAAAATCTTCTCGGGTTTGTCCTTCTCAGCTTCGTTTAGGACTCTTTCTAGGTCTGCAACATCATTATGTTTGTACACAAAGCGCTTAGCCTTTGTAAGTCGAACACCGTCGATAATACTACCGTGATTCAACTCATCAGAAATGATTGCATCGTTTTTAGTTACGAGCTGCGGGATCAAACCTTCATTTGTAGCGAAGCCTGCACTGTACGTAAGGGCTGCTTCTGCACCCTTGAAGTTGGCTAGGCGTCTCTCCAATTCAAGGTGTATGTCCATTGTACCAGCAATGGCACGAACTGAGCCAGAGCCTGCCCCATGAGTTTTGATTGCGTTCAGAGCTGCATCTTTCAGCTTGGGGTGATTGCTAAGGTTCAGATAATTATTAGAACAGAGCATGATGACTTCTTTGCCATCTATCTTTGCAAGTGGTGTTGAAGGACCTTGCAGTTCTCTGATTTTCCAGTCAAAATTCTGCTCGACAAGTTTGTTGTATTCGTCGCGCATCCAACTAATTGGGTCTCTTTGAGTCATAATCCTCACCGTTAATACAGTAACGGAAATTGCACGCCCAGAAATTGAGCGCATCTAAGCTGAGGCGCAATTTTACGCCTATATGAAAGCTTCGTTGTTGACAGGATTGAGCAATATTTTCCGATTCTGGTATCGGAAATCAATCTCACTTCTCTCACTTCTTCTGGTACTGTTGGTGAAGCAATAATTGAATGCGAAATGATCTTACTAGATTCGTCCGCATCCACTCAGGAACTATTGAACGTCATGAGAATTTGTCAGGAAATAAATGCTGGGAGGTATTGATGACTCGGAATAGGAATGAAATATTCAGTAACATGAAACATTCTCAAGGGGGGTCTCCCCCCTCCTATCATATTTCTCGATTTCTACCCTATGTGTTTGAAGTGATATCTAGTGAGAGTCTATCAGCTAATGCAGTTACAATAGTCCCTGGTTTAATTTGTTTGATCATTCTACGCATTGACTCAAGCTCTGAAGAAAGATTCTCGATTGAGGACATCTGTTCTTCAATCCATTTTTCTACACCCTCGGTAATGGTGCTTCTATTTGTGATGTACTTACGGGGTCGTGGCAATATTCGTACAGTTATGAATCCGAGTCTGGTCAAACGGTTCAATCGCTCATAGAGTTGTGTCTTCTTCAGACTATTCGTTTTAGACAACTCTCTGAGAATATCAGATGCTGTTGGGGACTTTCCAGTTGTTAGTGTGATTTGAGCAGTAGCTTCAATTATCTTGATGTCTGTAGGTGTCAAAACTTGATCAAGCAGAGTTTCAACAGAATTGTGTTCAAAGTCAATGCTTAGAACCGGTAGGTCACTCATCCATTTCACCAAATGGTGGGCTCGGCAGGCCTGAAATATATCTACAAATTGAGTGATAAGAATTTTTTACGGTCGGCAATCAATTCGTTGCCAAAACTCCAGTCATAGTTCGGGATGACCATCGGAAAATCCCACTACAATATAATGTGGTTACCAAATCTATGTGTGCTAATGCGTGAAATTCGAAGGTTTGATTAATCAGTACAGTATACTAGATTTCTGGTTAATATTACCTGAGTGCAAGAACATAGTGAGGAGTGGAATCCAATACTGGAATCAGTTCAAGGTATGCAATTAACGACAAAAGAATTTCAGCATACTCAAGTTGGACTACACCATCATTTGATTCTAAATTACGTTCCCATTGGCTGTGATTATGAGGATGCGCTGACTGAGATTCTAACAATCATGCGACTCGGAGTTGTTCTGGATAAACGTACATCCAAATCACGAACAAGTTGGCTTGCTGGAGATAATGATAATCAATCAATTCTGGTTGTTCTTGATACTACAAGAAGTGAAGGTATTGACTATGCATCACTTGATATCTGGACTGATATCGAAGGACTAGCAGAAGCGATTCTATCTGCAATTCAGAATTCTAGAATGGGAGATGTCCCAGAATCAAGTGGAAATCTCGATATCTCATGGATCATTGATAGTACAAATTCTTCCAAACCCCGATTAGTTGTGACACTCTCAGCGTCTGCCATACCAATGAAAAAGAAAATGGGTGAGATTGTCTTTACAGTTGAATTTCAAGGTATTATTTCTGAAACTCTCAAAACTGTTTTTCCAGTTAAGGTCGAACGCGTGTCATTTGCGATAGAGCTCAATGATGTGCGGTCAAACTGGACTGGTAATTTAGATGAGCCTTTTCTCACTCTCTACTTAGGCGATTCGGAATGGAAATCATCTGAGCGATTTCACCGGAAACAAGTAACTTGGAGTTCTGCATTGATTCAGCAAATAGAATCACAGTTGACAAAGGGAACTAGGTTTACTAGTTTCGCTGATGTGTCTAAGTTAATGGGTCTGGATGACTCTCAAGATCACACAAAAACCAGAGACCTCTTTCTCACTTTCTGTCTTGCTCACAAGGTTGAAGGTTGTAAGAGTCAAAGAGTTTCTGATTACTGCAGAAGGTGTGTAGTGCTCTCAGGACTAGTCATCTGTTTTAATCCTCCTCGAGGATTATCTGGATATTTAGAGATGGTTTCTGGACCTTCTGCTCCAGCTGAGCTTGAAAGGCTTGGAACTGAACGTACTTGGAGAGACCATCTCACAGGTCTTGTGACATTAGCACAGGATTTCCAACCGATACCTGTTGAGATAAGCGGGAAGAAGAAATCTCGTGGACCCGGTCGACCTCCCACTCAACTTCTTCCTACTATTCCTCCCGTCAACCTGTTCAGAGATTATATCAACTCTCCAGAGAAGATTGTTTGCAGGTATTGCAAATTCTCAAACAATATTGATACCTGATTACTTTCCTCTCACAACTTCTTCTTCAACAATCTTTGCATTAATTTCTCTCTGTTCTATCAAATGCGTAACAATTTCCTTTACTTCAGCTGGAGATAGATTGGTCATCTGTGAAAGACGTCCCAATTCGATTTTATCATATGACTCAACTATTCCCTTGATTCGTTTGATAGAATCTGAATCCGCATCCAGAACTTGGATACTCCGAGGGCGTCTTGTCCAACCGAGATACGAAGCAATTGCTACAAGTCCTATTGCCCCAACTGCAACAAATGTTTGGATAAGAAGCGTGTTCGGAGGTAATGCAAGTACTAGGTTTGCAAGTTTCGATGCATTGTCCCATGGATGTGCAATTGGATAGAACAAATTATGCACACCCATTCCTGTTGGGAATAACATTAGTGAGATTGAAATTGTTGATCCTGGTACAACGTTTAGTTCTTCAAGCGGGAACCTGAATTCGTAGTGCGCATTGAGGTCTTTCTTGGATGACATTGATAAGAACCCACTAGGTTTGGGTTCAAGCTTCAATTCTTTCACAACTCCTTCTTCTTCCCATATGTACTTCAGTTCATCATAACCATCCCAAGCACCATGACTTCCTTTTGTGTAGTAAGCTGTTATGATTGGTGTTTCATTACTTCCATGATATGACCCATTAGTCAACCCATTAAGAATAACAGCTGCTCTGGAATCATGTCCCGAGGGAATTGGTGAATCAAATCCTACATAGACAAAAGAGCTATCACTTCCAAGATATATGTCGACCAGTTCTTTACTCCCATCTTCTCTAACAAGCTCTATTGTATTCAATGAAAGAGCTGGCCATTCACCAGTTTGAATCACTCCATCAATCGTGGGTGCTGAGCTACACCAAGCTGTATTCAACAACGGGGGAGTTACCATAGTATTGAAGACATAACGAACGTGGTCCCAGTTATCATACCCATAGCCGTCCTTGCAGTATACGTCTAAGGTATGGAGTCCTTCTGTTTCTGGGAGATTGATATCATACGGTTCAGTCCCAGTTTCATTTGTTGAACCGTCCCATGACCAGTAAAGTTGTCCATCTGAACCAACGGGCACGATTTCTATGAGGTTTCCACCAAGATTCAAAGTTCCGTTCCCTGGACTGTTTAGTGTTATGAACGGAGGATTCTCATCAATCATAGAGCTGTGTTCTTTAATTACAATGCTATCAATACAGAACCAGCCATCAGTAGTTTGATTTCGATTCTCAGTTATTGCCATCTTGAAGTGAAGTGGTCCAGAAGGCATCCCTCCTCCAATTGCACCAAGTCGAATTCCATCAACATATGCAATTGCCACAGATGAATTCCATACAAGCCTGTATGTGTGAAACTCTGTTTGATCAAACCCACTCAATATTTTGGTTGTCCGTACAATGGGGTCTCCAATCTTTCTAGCTAACAACATAGTATCTTGTCCCTCTTCAAAATAGAGCGAACTATTCCAGAAGAGATAGTTCCAACCAGTGCTCGCTGTTGTATTAGTGAAACCCACACAAACAAGAGCCTCATCTTCCTTCATGTTCATTTGAATGGTGACTTCGTGTCCTACTGAGAATACTTGTTTCGAAGACAATGTTCTGAATGAGTGTCGCTCAACTGACATGTTGAAGTATTCGCCTTCCACCCAGCTCACACTTCCATTTCCATAGGACTCTAGATCCCACAATGATGCATTATATCCAAGAGATGCATCAAAATCGTCTCTAAGAACCGTTGCTCCTTCGCCAACAATGTAAGACTCATGCCTACTTGGAGGTGTGGTAATTGTAGCACCATTTTCAATATTGGATGATTGAATAACTGTACTAGGTTGAATGCTTGAAATCACAATGATCCAAAGTATTGTTTGAAATACTAGCTGCCTTCTTGTTCTTCTCAATGACAAACCCCATTTTTTGATGTTCAAATTCACATTTGATTCTTTTCAGATGATTGAATGTTTCTAATAATCTCGTTTTCTGAAATCTGGACTGATTTTTCCAACAGCCCTTTACTTTGAAGGTGCTTGATTAACTTCCGTGCGTTCTGTGTATCTGTATCTGCTAGCAAAGCAAGTCTTTCAAGAGATATTTGTGGATGTGAAAGGAGAAGTGTTCGGATGCGTTCAAGAGATTCATTTTCTAGTGTTTCTTCTATCTCCAAGAAACCTCGTTTCTTCCGAACCAGGAATATTCCAATAATTATTGAAGAGAGTCCAACCAGGATAATTGATGACCCAATGAATCCTGCAAAGGAATCTTGAGGTCTTGCACCAGAACTCTTAGCAATCTGCAATACACAATAATCACTCTCCATAATACTAATAGGATAGAATGCATCATAGCCTCCACAAGAAGCAATCATTCCAAATCCCAGACCTGAGGTGAAATTTCCTGCAACACTATCAAGTGGAACGAGAAACTCTGCGACTAAGCCTTGTGAGGTGACTCCTGAAGAATATGTAACACCAGTGATCTGAATCTGCTGTCCGGTAGGTGAATATATTCCTTTGAACCGATTATCTAGACTTGGACCTGATACTGTAATCCGAATATCTTCATAAACTCCCACTTCTGCCTCTCCCCAGATTCCATCACCTCTTCCATCGATTAAAAGTGATATTCGAGAATTCCAGTGATCTTGAACAGGTGTGGCCATTCCAACATACAGTGCTTCACCAGCATAACCTATGAGAACTTCTACCTTTACGGGTTGTCTATCCTCCCCTCTGAAACTTAGGTTATACATTGTCATAGAATTTTGTTCTTGAACAGATAACTCTCCATCGATGACAGGAGCCACAATGGTATTCCATACATCAATCGATGGGATTTCTGAAATCACTTCGAATAGAAGATGAATCGAAGTAATATTACCAATAGCGCCCTCAGAATAGATATCTAAGGTATGAAATCCTTCCTGATCTGGTACCTGGATATCCCATGGTGAGTGAAGAGAAATGTACGTCTGGTCATCCCATGAGTAAGTTGTACTGCTTTGACCTACTATTTCCAAATCAATGAAATCAAAGTCATACACTTGTGAATTATTGGCTGGCCAGATTAGAGAAACTTCTGGAATATCATCATAATGGTTCCATTCGAGGGTGCCAATAGTTACCTTATCAATGAGTAAAGTATCTCTTTGAACAAGACGATGCTGACCAGATGTTGTTAGCATGAATTGCAAACTCACTGATGGGATTTGACGGGAAATACTTCCGTATTCTACTCCATCGACATACAATGAAACAAGGCTGCTATGCCAGACCAATGTGTATGTGTGTAGGCTCGTCAAATTGACATTCATGATGGGTGTTGCAACTCTATTTCCATCGTTATAGCTAACGAGGAATAGTTCCGTATCATAATAATCAATGAACACGCCATTTTGACATGCTCTGAGATTAGTGATCCATTCTTCGCCTTGCATAATGTACTGATCTGCCCAACCTATTCCAAAATAGCAAAGTCCTTGAGTAAATGAAAACTCGAATTCAGCTATCACTTCTGGACCGAAATTGTTGATTGATTCAAGAGTTGCAGAAGTAAATAATTCCGATTCCATTGCAAGAGAATCACTGTCAATCCATGACAATGTAGGAAGATTATTGGTTGTGATATTCCATAAAGAATCGTTGAAACCGAAAGGTGGAGTTACAAAAGTATCTTCTAGGAGAACCTCATCTATGATTCCCTGTGCTGTTGGGGAATATTGTTTACTATCCCCGGATGTTTGCTCTATTAGTGTGCTTTCGTAAATGGGAGTTGATATCGGTATCAGATTTAGTGTTACCACTGACAGCAGAACAATGACGCACACTGCTGTGATTCGCATTACTGAGTCCCTTCCTTGTCACAATTCATCTACCGATGACCAATCATTGGCATACAAACTAGGTCAAAAATCCTTTTACTATCACTTGAATTGTTCAGTTTCAGAGAATCTATTCCAACCGCCAGCTTTCAAATCTTGTTCAAACAGTGCCTGAGCGTATTTAATCGCATGTGGGAGAACATCACTTACTGCAATCTCATGTCTTCTATCAACAGGTTGAGGATGCCATACTGATATTGGAGCCCAAGGATCCTCTTTCAATGCTTGCTTTATCTCAGCTTCCTGATTGACATCTAGACTCATTTTTGATTTGAAATAATCTAGACCTACAGATTTCTTGATACGGGCAAAAAGGACCAATGGTAATTTGCGCTTAGCACCTGTGCTATCTGTTACAAATGACCGGAATGCGAGTAAAGATCCTTTCAGGGAATTGCTCTCGCTGGGAACTCTCATTTCTGCAGTTACGATTTTACCTAGTCTATTCTCTCCAAGAATCTGCGATTGCCAAGGTCCTTTATTCCACTTCTTGAACTCTTTATTGGATATCCAAGATTTCTGCCATTGTCTAAAGGATTTCATATCAAGAGGCACGGAAGATTCCAGTAGAATTTCTTCTCTAGCTTTTTCACGTGGTTCAACAAACAATTTAATTCTCATGCGCTCATCGATCCTTAGTTCGAACTCCATTTAGGATGTAGCTTGATGCAAGATAAGGATTATTGAATTCTGAGATCCTGTAACGAATTAGAATCAGTTATTGAATTTCTAAACTAAGTGCAGATTCATCATATTCAGTCATGTTTGATGAATGTACCATTCCTGTATTCACGGAAAGCTATATCCAACTCTTCATGGGTGTTCATTACGATTGGTCCGTACCATGCTACTGGTTCGCCAATTGGTTTTCCTGAAATGAGTAATAATCGAAGATTCTCTTTTTGAGATGAAATCACCACATATTCACCTTTATCAAAGAGCGCGAGGGTTTCTGTTCCAACCTCTTTTTTCTCTTCTCCAAAAAGCCCGCTTCCTTCAAACACGTACGCAAAGACATTATGTCCTTCTTTCACGGAATGTTTGAAGTCGGTTCCAGGAGGTAGCTCAATATCATAGTATTGAGGTTCTGTGACGATGTCCTGAACTGGTCCTTTTATTCCATTCATTTCACCACATATGATTTTCACTTTGGCTCCGTTATCTAAGATCACTTCAGGTATTGTGTCCTTTTTGATATCTTGATATCTCGGATGCATCATTTTCTGATGAGATGGTAGATTTGCCCAGAGCTGGAATCCCATCATCAGACCCTCTGACCTTTTGGGCATCTCCTGGTGGATTATTCCTGAACCTGCAGTCATCCACTGAACATCTCCAGATTCGATTATTCCTTCGTTACCAAGACTATCTCCATGCTCGACGCGCCCATCCAGCATGTAAGTAATCGTTTCAATTCCCCTATGTGGGTGCCAAGGAAATCCTGCCATATAGTCATCAGGATTATCTGACCCAAAGTGGTCAAGAAGTAGAAAGGGATCAGTATGAGAAACTTCTTGGTGCCCAAATACTCTTTTCAAGCTAACACCAGCACCTTCGCTAGTTTGTTTACTTGGTAAAATCATCTTTATCCTTCGAACTGATGTCAATCGATTAGACTCCTTACATTATTCAGTTCATAAAACTAAGGAATCTTTAGTTTTAAGGATTGCAACAGATGCAAAATAACTATTCAAAGCTACCCGATATTTCTGCTCGAGTGCATGCGGCCGTAGTAGCAGACCTACCGAGAATAGAATGCGCTAGAACTCCTCTTGATCATAAGGGATGAACGCTGATATTTTTTCAGGATTGCGATGGTGACTTCTCTCAAACATATTGTTTTCAAGTTCACCTACTATAATTCTCTCAATGATTCCCCATTCAATACTAGTGATAGCAGTTCTCATGGAAACCCCCACAAGACCTGATATCTCTTCAATAGATATCCATTCATGATCATTAGCAGTCAGTAAGCATTCAATCCTAATCTTTTCCTTTCTCTTCTTCAAACGGACTTCAATTAATGGCAAAGCTCCGGATATCAACATCAAGAGGACTAATACTATAGTGAGACTCAAATCCAATTAATTCACCTGCTGATTTTACAACATCCATCAATTCTGTAACATTGAATTTGAATATGGCGTGGAACCGGTTTCTTATATTCATTCAGGATACCTAATCCTTAGGTTGTTCTCACACTTTGAGTGAGTAACTGACTCGGAAAATTTCTCTCCTCACGGTCCGGTGCTTTCTTTACACCGGACTGGTGATCAATTCTTCACGCTTTAGCTACTTTCAGAATGAAATTTTCAAATCTTTCAAGAACTACATCTGCAATATGTTTTCCTTTTTCCTTTGTTGCCTTAGTAGAATATCCGACAACACCCGACTCACTAATGTCCTTCATCATGAAAGCGGCTGAAGCTCTTGGCGGCGGAGCAAGCATATCTGGTTCAACAAATCCCGGAATAATGCTTCGACCCGGTTCATCGACACGTTTGTCGTCTAATACTCGTTGGTCTAGAAACCATGCAACTGAGGTTTCCGTTTCACAAGCGTGAAAGAATGGTCGTGTAGCAACTTCTTTGATCTTATCGATTGCAAAGGACCACCAATCTGTACTGAATATTTTTGCTTTAACTACGCCATTCATTTCATGTAGTGCATTGGAAATCGCAGTTGTGTTTCCACCATGACCATTGATGAGAATTATTCTCTTGAACCCATGATGCTCAAGTGACTTGCAAACATCTACTATCATATTTGCTAGTGTAGATTCACTCAGTGTGATTGTGCCTGGAAATTGCATATGATGAGGTGAGTAACCAAATGAGATGGTTGGTGTCACTACAACTTTCTTTTTACTCCAAATTCTTTCTGCAACTCTCATTGTGAACTCTGTGGCAATGAACGCATCATTGTCAACCGGCAAGGCGGGCCCATGCTGTTCTGTTGCGCCAATAGGGACAAGAGCAATATCAGTTTCTTTCAGAATTTTTTCTACTTCCGGCCAGGTCATCTTGGCTAAGAGATACTTCTTTTCCATGAAACGTTCCTCGTATTTTGATTACTCTATGCTAACTATAATAGATTCCTACGACCCCGACATTTATCTCCAAAGTGCTGAATCTACCTGACATGTACTACGGTGACCTCACATACATTCGAGCAGTTGAGTCCTCTGATTTAGATGAGGTATTGAAGTATTGGAACGACTTGAAGTTCCGTCGATTGTTGGGACCTCCCATCCCATGGTCTAGGAAATATCTAGAAACTTGGTTAGAGAAACGAATAACTGCAGATCCATGGAAAGACAAAATGCTCGAGCTTGCAATAACTGACAAGAAAAGCAGCGAGTTTCTAGGTTTTGTTCATCTTGAAGATATTAAGAAACCTCACAGTCGAGCTGAGTTTGGGATATCCATTCATAATCCCGACAATCTGTCCAAAGGATATGGAACCGATGCAACACGAGTAATGCTCTGGGTAGGATTCAACATTCTTGGTTTGAATAGCATCTATCTCGATACTATGGAAGATAATGAAAGATCTATACGAACTTATGAGAAGGTCGGCTTTCAACGAGTTGGAATACTTAGAGAAACTGAGTTTATTGAAGGAGCTTTCAAGGGTCTCTTGGTAATGGATATTCTAAGAGATGAATTTGAAAAGGCAAATCCTGCATTTACCGTCAAGATGAAACCTTAATCACCGCGGGTATTCAGCTTTCGATTTCTACGAACAGCTATGTACATTGGGATTACACTGATTGGGTATAGCGCCATCGCAATTGGGAATATGACCATACCAAATTGAGTAGTAGTTCCAAGAAAACCAATTCCAAGTAAGAATGATGTGAGAAGAGTCCCTGTCTGTCTTGGGAATGTCCACATAACACGAGTGAGAGCAAGTGACCTCCCCCTTCTTATTTGACTAACCTCTCCCATGAAGAGTGAGTCAGAAGCTGGTGTTGCCATATTTGCAACTGCCATTCTAGCAACGTAAAAGACCGCCATGAGTAGAAATGGTGTATAGACAAGACCTATTGTGAGAATTGGTGCTAGGATGTAGAGCGAAGTAATCATCTTCATCTTACCAACACGTTCACTGGCCAATCCAACAAATAGTGCACCAGTAGCTAGTGTCACATTTGAGATAGCTGGAAGACTACCAAGAACAACTTCACTGGGATTGAAGGTCGCAGCGATCCATGGGATGAGATAAGGAACAACCATTCCGGAACTAAATCCCATGATCAGACGACTGATACCAAACAGAGTCGAAGTGATAGTATCATTTCTTGCATCTGATGAGTTTGACGACTCGTCTTTTTCCTCGACTTCTTCTGGTGCAACTTTCTTTGGAATATTCTTATGAAGCCACTTTGCTGTAAAGAGACCTACTACACCAGTTACAATCCTTAATCCACCCCACATGAAGAAGACAATTGAGTATCTTAACATCTCTGGATTTACACCGGGTAAGGCAATAGGATCTAGTATGTAACCTGCAAGAAGTGGTCCTACAATTGCAGCTAGAGTTCCTGCAGCCATTGTGATTCCATATGAGCGAGTTCTCTCCTCGCCCCGTTCTGTATAATCTGCAACAAGCGTCTTGATTGAGGTCATTGTGAATCCTGAACCAACGCCAGTTAGAGCGTAGAGTAAGAGAATTGAAGTCGTATCATAAGCAAAAGGCATCATGATTAAGCCAATACCCGAAATTAGCCCTCCTATGAAAATAGCAATTCCTCTACCACGCTTGTCACTCAAGGTTCCAGCTGGAAAGAGAGTAAATGCCTGTACATAACCTGCAACTGCAACAATCAATCCATAGAATGCATCGGTATTGATACCTGATCCACTAAACAGGAAGATAACGAATAGGAATAGAACAATTTGCCTGAAGGAATTACTGAGCCGACTTAAAGCTGTAAGCGCAGATAGTGCCACAACTTTGGATCTATCGGAAACTTCGTTTGGTTGCTCTGCAATCACTTCATTCTCCAAATTGAATTCACTGTCCATGGCTCAATCCATTTCAAATATGCCCTTCATAACCTTTTCAGTAATGTACTGTTTATCTTCAAGATACATGCTCGTGAGGACATCGAGGAGCTTTCTCGCCAAGTCCTGAAATATGGAGGTCCTTCCATTCGCCTTTCATCTTCAGATATTCAGATTTCTCAGAAGCATCGTGGAGCTCTTCTACTATTCCAAGACAAACTCCGTTCTCATCCCATAATGGATAGATGTACTCGTAGAGCATTCTTCCCTTGAAGTTTACCCATCCCTCATAATGCTCCATCACTCGGTTCCTAAGTTCTTCAAACATTTTCATAACTGGTTTTTCTGAAATCTCACCATGACATCTGAGGATCGAAGTTCCGATTCTAGTATCCGGATCCTGTTGTAACATCTCACCAGCCAACTTGTTGAAGAGGATGATTTTGTCGTCATTATCAACAATTACAACACCGATATTCAGGTTCTCTGCAAATTTTTCAAGGACTGAAAGTGTCACTTTCATGGGATTCACAAGATTCATACCACCTCAAGTCTGCTAGATAATGATACTGGTTTGACGAATACAAAGTTCGGTACATTCAAATCCGTAAGATACATGAAAAAATACCAGTTAGGAGGTAGTTTGTTATTAGTCCGCCATCAGAAAACCCTGATACTTTTGACAGGAATATGTACTTTGAAATTCTTCGAGAAGACCCACCAATGACACGTTATGTTTCCCGGGGTGATATCGCTGATGATATCGATGTACCAGACCCTCACAAAGATGCAGATAGAGCAATCTTTCGCGCTGTACGCTTCACAATGAAAGATAATACTCCGAGATTTCAACCAATCATTGGAGCTGCTGGAACTGGAAAGACTCATCTTTACTGGGTTCTCAAAGAACAGGAAAATTACTTTGCGGCAGGAAAATTCTTGGCAGTGTATGTTCCATCACCACCATCTCCAGTGCGTGTGCCACTTCATCTACATGCATGCATCGTTGACGAAGCAGGAGACCAACTCTTTGAAGATGCAGTTGATATGCTCATCACACAGTTCGGCGGTCTGAAAGGTGTGACCCATGAAATTTATGACTACACCTACGCTCTTGAGAGATTGATTGTTGATTATCCTGGAATATCATCTGATGTAGTTAAGGTGTTACTTAGATACAGACTAGATCCTGCAACGAGCGACCTTGCTAGAAGATGGTTACTAGGTGACGCTCTAAGTGATAGTGAGATTAAACGACTTGGCGTGCGTACAATTTTAGAGGAAGATGATGTGACCCTGGCAACCTTGAAGCTTCTGACAGAGGGTTCTGAAGTTCCAATTGTATTATTTGTTGATGAGATGGAAGGTCCCTACAATGCCTATGGAGAGAAGGTGAGCGACATTTTCTTGAAATTCTAAAGAGAATCTATAACGAATTCAAGAACGTCGTAATCATTGCATCATGTCTGAGTGATGTTTGGTACCGAATATACAATATTGCTGATGGTCCAACAAGATCCAGAATGGAACCTGTTGTGGAGCTTGATCTATTTACACGGGATGATATTGCTGTCTTTCTAAGAGAAACAATGAGCAAGTACTGGACTCTTCAGAACATAGACCCTCCACCTGATGACCTCTTTCCATTTGACGAATCACTGATTGATGAGGCATTCACACAATCAAAAGGTGTTCCACGAGAAGCAATCAAATTCCTCATTCCTCGACTTGATTCAATTCTCTTTGATAAACCCGTTAAGGAAGCAGAACCTCAATTTGACTACGTGATTAAGTTGACCAGTACTGTGGTCACAAACTCATTAGTTGAGGCTATTGCCATAGCAGGAATTCCTATGGGCGCAGAGGTCAAGCTTCAGATTTTCGAGGATACTAAGCAGAAGGTTAAATCACCAGTACTTCAGATTACAAAGGATGGTGTTACGCATCAGGTTGGAATCGATGTTCCTAATGTTAAGGATTGGAATCGAAGTGGTGGAGTTGCGGCATTCTACGCTGGAAAACGACTCAAGACAATTCTCGATGACAAGACTGTCCAAACTAGCATCATCGCAGTTCCTGCAGCTACGAAGGGTGTGAAATTCGACGCATTGACCTCTGAGCTTGGGTCAAAGATGCTTGTCCTTCGCATGGACACTGATACTGCTACTTCATTCGTACAGGGTACAAGTAGTGGAGTTCTACCACATGGCTTCGCAGAGTCATTCACTGGACTTGTAGAATCATTATTTGGCTAATAGTATCGTCTTCGTAGGTACCATATCGAAAATATCGCAGTTGCACCACTTCTAAACGCCCTTTTAGGCATTCGCAGTTTCTTGTTCTGTCACATTTTGCTCATCGTTTTCGTCATCTTCGTCTTTATCTTTCATGAAGATTTCTGGGAGAATTAACAGAGCAAGAAAGAGCACAACTACAATCGTAAATCCATATGGTTCATGGAGAAACAAAGTAACTTGACCTATATATGGAATAGCAAGTACTACGACCCCAATGATATTATCATGAACCCGATACCCAGGATCTGATTGAGCATTATTATCTCCTTTAGTAAAGTAATGGAGCTCGCCGGTAACATTCTGAATCTCAATAACCCTATGCACTATTGGTTTATCGTGATAATACGCATTGAAGACAATGATATCTCCAACTTGGATTTGTTCTGGAGCACGAGCTTGTAGAACCAATAAATGACCTACTCCTAGAGTAGGAAGCATCGATTCGCTCTCAACAACCACAAGTGGATTTGAAGTACCCATGGAAATCGTAAAGAGTCCAAAACCGCCGAGTGTCACTACTACGACAATTCCAATAAAAAAGAGGGTCTTAGTTAATTCTGACCTCTGGTTCCATTTCAAGGTCTGACGTGCTCGTTCCATGGTTTTATCTCCTAACAATCGTTTTTTATCTATCTAATAAAATTGACGAAGTAGGTGGAATCTAGTGTGCCCATTTTCTTGATGCTTTGTTAATACTCAAAATACTAATTGCATCTGCACGTAAGTCGGGTTTCCAATCACAAATATCTTCAACTTTTTCTATGCCTGCTTCTTTCATCAGAAATTCCTTGATAATCCGTTCCCTTTTTTCTTCTGACTTCGCCGCTTTCATCGCATCTCTACCAGACGGATATCCACCTTGTGGCATTTCTGATGTGGAGATGACATACCATCGACCATAGGTGATTTTTATTATAACGATTTGAGCTGAACATGGTTTGATATGCTCTTCAAAGACCACAGAATCACCAGGAACTGGTTTTTCTTCAGAGGACTTTTCTTTTCCTTCTGAGTCATATTGCATCTCATGGAATTCAAAAAGAACTTTCTCTGCGGCTTTCCGAAGAAGATCTAAAGACGCCTCAACAATGATTCCTTCACTAGTGTCGATTCTGTCGCTATTGGAGTTATCGCTCATGATGATGACCGAGTTTGGTAATAACATTTAACGGTTAAATCTTTGTCCTATGAATCTACTAGACCTTACATCTTTTAAGATAGCTAAAGGAACGTAATTTAGTGAGGCGTCTGATGAGGATAACTACAATCCGTTCTGAAGGGCTTGCAGCTCTATCTTATTTTGTAAGCTCTGAGAATGAGGCTATGGTAATAGATCCCAGACGTGATGCTCTAGTCTATCATAACTTAGCTACCGAATCTGAGAGTAAGATTACACACATCTTCGAAACTCATCGGAATGAAGATTATGTCATTGGTTCTCTTGAGCTTCAATCACATGTTCCTGATGCAGAAATAGGGCATAGTGTAGCAACAAAGTTTGGTTATGGTGAGCTTGACCTCGCTGATGGTGAAATATTCCAAATTGGGAAAATGAAAGTAACTTGTTTGAATACACCCGGTCACACTGATGATAGCATGTGTTATGTTGTTGCAGATACTTCAGTAGGTTCGGATCCAATCGTAGCCTTTACTGGTGACACTCTTTTTGTGAATGAAGTTGGAAGAACCGATTTAGTAGATATTGCAAAACACTCTCAAATGTCAAAGAAATTGTACACAAGTCTTCACGATAAGGTACTACGTCTGGGTGATGGTGTTATTATTCGTCCTGGTCACGGTGCAGGTTCAGTCTGTGGCGGTGCAATAGGTGATCGAGAATTCTCAACGATTGGTTTTGAGAAAGCAAATAATGCATGGTTAGCAATGGATGAGGATGAATTCATCAAGTCAAAGGTCGATCAACGACTGACACTATCTTCGCATTTCAAACGATGTGAGAAATTGAATACTGATGGACCTCCTCTACTCTCAAGTCTTAAACCACTGGAAGAACTGGATATTAGTGAGTTTGAGAAATTAATAGACCAATCCAATCACAGAGCCATTGACACAAGAAGTAATGCTGAATTCTTGAATTCGCATATTCCAAGAACGATAAGCATGAGCTTGACTAACATAGGTCTCTTAGCTGGTTGGGCACTGCGGTCTGATCAGACTTTCTCATTTATTCTCAATGATTATAATGACCTCGAACTAGCTCATAGTTCTCTACTTCGTGTTGGCCTGGACAATATTATCGGATATCTAAAGAATGGCTTTCATGATTGGAGCAAAAGTGGGAGGATAGTTGATAGCATATCATCTCTCTCAATTGAAGATCTAAAAACTGGTTTGGACAATAATACGCTTGGTATCATCGATGTACGTGAGCCTCATGAATTTGAGAACGCCCGAATAGCTGGTTCGAAATCGTCACCACTTACTAGTTTGGAAGAAGAAGTATCAGACATTGATTACTCAAAAACGATTGCAATCGCATGCCCAACGGGTTTTAGAAGTACAGCTGTTGCTAGTATTATGAAGCACAATGGTTTCAGTAATATTGTTGTACCTCTCAGTGGAATTAAAGGGTGGAAAGCCAAAGGATATCCTGTGGAGAGTTAAGAAATGAGTTGGCAGAGATTGACCGGTCGGTCTGATGTTATTGCAAAAGGTGGCATGGTTGCAACCTCTCAACCACTTGCTACTCAAGCAGGTGTAGAAATTCTTAGAAAAGGTGGGAATGCAGTAGATGCTGCAGTAGCAAGCGCAGCAGTCTTGGATGTTGTCGAACCTTTCAGCACCGGTTGTGGTGGAGATGCATTTGCTCTCATTCATCTTCCTGGCAATAATCATCCAGTAAGTATCAATGGATCGGGTAGGTCGGGGTCTCTTGTAACCCTAGACGATTTATTAGACAAGGGATGGACTGAGATGCCACTCCGCGGTGGTCCTCCCGTTACAGTTCCTGGAGCCATGCATATGTGGTTCTATGTAGTTGAAAAATATGGGTCTCTTGAGTTCAAAGAAGTTTTAGCTCCTGCAATTCATTATGCTCGAAATGGATTTCCTGTTTCCCCCATTATTACTCGTGTTTGGTCCGTAGCTGCAAGCATTCTGATTAATGATTACGCAAAGAAACTCTATTTGATTGATGGTCGAGCACCTGCGTTGGGTGAAACCAGGAGGAACAAAGATCTTGGTGATATCTTTGAATCTGTAACAAATGAGGGTCTCCAGGCATTTTACTCTGGAAGGACTGCTGAAGCCATAGTTAACCTTGTTCAGGAGCATAACGGATTTTTGACTCTGGAAGACCTAGCATCCCATAAGACTGAGGAAACAACCCCCATTTCAACCTCATATAGAGGAATGGATGTTTTTGAACATCCTCCCAATGGTCAAGGTTTTGCAGCACTTGTCATGCTTAACCTCATGGAGCAATTTGACATATCCAGTTATTCTGCTCTTAGTCCAGAGCGTTATCACATTATGATAGAAGCCAAGAAACTCGCGTATGCAGAATTGCATCAGCACAATACTGACCCTAGATTCTATGATGTGCCATTGAAGAAACTCCTATCCAAAGATTATGCTAAGAATCGTGCTCAGCTTATTGATTCATCAAAAGCCATGAAAGAATATGGTTCTGGAGTCCCCGTAGGAAGTGACACCATCTATCTATCTACTGCTGATGGTGAAGGTAGAGCAGTTTCATTCATCAATAGCCTTTATCGTGGATTCGGAAGTGGTCTCGTAGTACCTGGCACTGGGATTAAGCTTCAGAATAGAGGGAATCTACTATCACTCGACCCCGAGCATCCTAATAGATATGCTCCAAAGAAATTGCCCTTCAATACGATTATTCCAGGAGTGCTCTATAAGGACAAAGATTTCGTGGGTGTCTTTGGGATCATGGGAGGTGCACATCAAGCACAAGCTCATGCTCAGTTTGTTAGTAATTTAGTTGATTATCAAATGGGTCCTCAGGCTGCTATGGACTATCCACGTTTCAATCATAATCATGAAGAGAACATAGTTGCTCTGGAGAATGGGTTCCCTGTGGTAATACAGAATGAGCTCCGAAAGATGGGGCATCGACTTGCTGAAAAGACTGTATCAGGTTTTGGTGGTGGTCAAGTCATCCTTCGACTTGAGGACGGATGGATTGCTGGCTCTGACTTTAGGAAGGATGGACAAGCTGCAGGATTTTGAAAATATCCATAGTAGTTAATGAAATAAGACACTGTATAGCATTAATTCATAATGGGAGATAATGAAGAATGAGTGGCGAAGGATTTAGAGAAGAAAGTGACCTTCTGGGAACAAGAATGGTACCTAAGGATGCTTACTGGGGAATTCAAACTCTACGGGCACAAGAGAACTTCGATGTTTCTCGCGTTAATTTATCTAAATACTCAACACTGATTCAATCCTTGGCGATGGTGAAGAAGGCATGTGCTCTTGCAAATGAAGACCTTGGGCATTTTAAACCTAAATTCGGTAAAGCAATTATTCAAGCTTGCAATGAAATTGCTGCTGGTGCTCTCGAAGATCAATTCGTCGTGGATATGCTACAGGGAGGCGCAGGTACTTCCACCAATATGTGTATCAATGAGGTCATCGCATCTCGTGCAAATGAGATTCTTGGTGAAGAACGAAATACAATGAGTCCTATCTCTGCAAATGATGACGTCAACAAGAGCCAGTCAACTAATGATGTATATCCTACCTCGATTAAGATTGCAACTATATACAGTCTGAGAGACCTAAAAATATGTCTCTCCTATCTCGTGGAGGCTCTTGATGAGAAGGCAACAGAGTTCAAAGATCTTCTGAAATTGGGTCGTACCGAGATGCAAGATGCAGTTCCTATCATGCTTGGACAGGAGTTCTCTGCTTGGTCTGGAGCTCTTAAGCGAGACCTAAACCGGATTGAATCAATTAAAGCGGTCCTGAAAACTCACAATTTAGGCGCTACGGCAATCGGCACCTCACTCAATGCAGATCCGGAATACATTGAACTTGCTGAGAAGTATTTGAGAGAGGTCACAGGGATTGAGGAACTGGTAACTGCAGACAATCTCATAGATGATACTCAAAACAGTGACGAATTTGTCCACGCATCAGGACTGCTTCGTGTCATCGCCACAAATCTCAGCAAGATTTGCGGGGATTTGATGCTACTTTCTTCTGGTCCTATTGGTGGGTTCCATGAGATTACACTTCCCCCTGTGCAACCTGGCTCCTCAATAATGCCTGGAAAAATTAATCCTGTAATCCCCGAAATGATTACTCAGGTTGCATTCCAAGTAATGGGCCACGATTTGGTAATCACAATGGCTGCACAATCTGGACAATTGGAATTGAATGCGTTTGAACCTGTGATTGCCTACAACTTTTTCCAGAGTTTGAAAATTCTGAAGAATGCGATTCCGATTCTGACTGAGAAGTGCATCAAAGGAATCCAGCCTAATCCTGTTGGTCTTGATTTAGTTCATCGCAGTGTTGGCCTAGTCACCGCACTAAATCCAGTTATCGGCTATAAGGCTGCAACGCGTGTTGCTAAACAAGCATTGGATACAGGTCGCTCGATTCGCGAGATTGTGCTTGAAGAGGGTCTTATGGATGAGAGTTGGTTGGACATTATGCTTTCACCGGAGCGGATGACCCGAGCTGGTAATCTCGGTCATGACCACTCAAAGAAACCCAAAGATGAAGAGTAATTTCATCATGTGTCCATTATAACATCATAAGCGATATTGTCTGCGTGGTCACTGATTCTCTCAAGGTTTCTTAGTGTTTCAATGAAGATTGAGTCTGCTTCTGGTTTACATACACCGTGTCTCACACGTTCAACATGAGTTTCCTTGAGTTTCCGTTCAAGATCATCAACATCATCTTCAAGTTTCTCAGCTACTTTTGCAAGATCTTTATTTTTGGTTTTCAATGACTTGATTGCTGTTGAGTAGGTTTCCTCGACTAGGTCGAACATTTCACCGAGTTCTTTCACTGCCGGTTCTGAGAAGGAAATATCGTCTTTCACCTTTTCAGTCACAAACTCAGCAATGTTTGATGCCAGGTCTCCTACTCGTTCAATATCAGTTAGAATGGCTAACATCTTGATTCGCCAGATTGCATCTACCTTGTTCAGCTCTTCTTCTCTGATTTTATCGATGAACTCCTCAGTATCTCTACAGCTCTCATCAACCTCATCTTCCAAACGAATAACCGTATTCGCATCTTCCAGATTTCGTGTGAGAAGCGCGTTCTTACTAAGAACAATCATCTCAATGGTTTTTTCAGCAGTATTGATCAATTCACGTTCTGCTTCCATCAACGCTGCTTTAGGCATGTGTAGCATTTCATCATCAAAGAAATGTTTCCCTATTATTTCACCCTCTTTATCAGGTATCAACCATTCGCAGAATTTGACTAACAAACCAACCAATGGAATGAACATGAAGCTAACCGCCAGGTTGAAGATTGTATGTGCATTAGCGATCTGACGCGGAAGATCAGCAGATGTTGTTGTCACCATTGATGCGAATGGACCTAGAAAGGGTAGGAATATAGCTACTCCAACAACATTGATGATTGTCTGAGCAACTGCTGTTCGCTTTGCTGGAGTGGTTGCTCCTATGCCCGCGGCTAATTCTAGGAAACATGTTCCAATATTGGCGCCCATAACAAGAGCTATTGCAGGACCAAGAGTAATTGCGCCGGCTGCACCCATTGCAATTACAAGACTTGTTGTAGCAGAACTACTCTGGGTCACACCTGCTATTAATGCACCAATCAATATGCCAAGAATGGGAATGGCCCCGAAATTATTGATGAGATCTGTGAAGACTGGATAATCTTCTGTTAGCGGAGCGGCTCCTTGCTTCATAAACTCCATGCTTAGGAATAAGAGGCCCAAACTGAAGATGACTGTTCCTGCAAGTTGAACATTCTCTCTTTTAGAAAACATCTTCATGAAGAAACCAATTGCGATCATAGGCCAGAAAATGCCTCCAATATTAAATGATACAAGTTGTGCAGTAACTGTGGTTCCAATCTCAGAACCTAGCATGACATTCACTGATTGTCTGAATGTCATCAGTCCTGCATTTACAAAACCAATTAGGGTTAGAACTGTAATGCTTGAACTTTGAGTCATGAAGGTTGCAGCGGTACCTGCTCCCATTCCCCTTATAGGATCATTACTCACCTTTTCTAAAACCCTAACGACTCGCTTCCCAGAGATTTTCCCAAGGGTTTCTCTGAGGAGTGTCACACCATACATGAATAGGGCGAGTCCACCAATAATATTGAATGCAATAGTCAGCTCTGCTATCATGCTCAACGAATGCCGCTGCCGTCATATGCTACATATGAACCTTCTGGGTTGTCAAATTGTTTGTCTAAGAAAAAGGAAACTCCGAGAATACTAATCCCGGAGTTGATTACGGCTATAATCTTGAATGTCTAGTAAAACCAGAACATGTGTATGACTTAACTCCCTCTTTTTCAAGTGCATCCAAGATAATGTTCATTCCGATTGAGTCTGAACTATCATGTCCTGCAATAACAACATAGAGCCCCTCTTCCTCACATGCTTTCTTGACATCTTCACCCATGTGCATCGTGATAATAGTGCTAACTCCAGCATGAGCTAGTTTTGGTATCGACTTAGGTCCTGCAGATGTTCCTCCAGTGAAGAATACAAATTTCTCTCCGACACTACCACCAGAACTACCAACAAAAATCTCAGGTCCCGCTCCTACTTTCTCAGCTTCTTGATATTCAGGAATTTCAAGTAAGACTTCAACGAGGTCTCCCAATGTACTTGGATCCTTGTCTTTAAGATACTTGGTTAGAAACTGATATCCGATGGAGTCTGCCGGAGTATGCGAACACATGAATGGCATATCGATTAATCGCGCTGCATCAGTTACCTGGGTGTGATTGCGAGGTTTTGTACTGAAGTGTACTTCTTTCATTCTTGCAGCCATTGCTGACTCCGCCTGAGCAATTGGCACGCCAACTTTAGCCCACTGCTCTGGTTGAATTTTCATAACATAGTCCAGGTTTGACATTCCAATTCCATGAGGATGATGAGCCAAAACAAGATCGATTTTAGTGCCCTTATCTGCAAGTCTGTCTGCCAGTACTATCTCTCCTGTTCCAATGTCAATACCACTGAGTAGACTGTTTATCTCTCTGTCCTCCTCTCCATATAGAAGTCTACAATCAGTGTAAGGATTCCAAGTGACATCTTTGTCAGCAAGTTCCTTTTTCTTACCTTCTAATTTCTCCAAGTCTTTTTTGGACTTCTCAAGAATCTGGTTGACTCTCTCACGTCCTCTGGGGTCTGCATCAATCCCCATATCGACTATCTTTCGGTAGATATCACCTAGTTTCATGGTCTAGTATCCGTTATGCCTCTGTTTTAAGCTTTCGACAAAAACCGGGACTAAGGTTTATCACTAATCTATGTTACACTAGAACTTGAGTGATTGAATTGCCAAAGAATGATGAGAAGAGAAAGGTTGGACCAATTTATCGTGTTTTTTCACAAGACCTACATTCAACACGTCTTCATGGTGAAGCGATTGGATTTCGTCAAGTTGAGATGTGGCGTTCGAAGAGTCGACAGTTCACCAAGGACGCTGATATCATTGGGAATATTGAAACTGCTCAACGCTCCAATGATAAAGAGAAGTTACCATCCAAGGAGAAAGCTGGATTCATTATACGCCGTCACTCTCTTTGGGGGGAAGTGGATAAGTTAGATAGAAGACTTGTTGTCAAACTCTTTACTAGTAGTGGTGGATGGATAGCCACGATGGAAGAGATGGTTGCAGATGAATATGCGACCAGTTTTGTTTCTGATGAACCTCTTGTTTCATTTCTTGTTCTAACCAGAGATAGTGAAATTATCACCTGGGTTAGGCAGCAAAAGCGAGGAAAACTATCAACCGAGAATTACTCCTTTTACATTCTCGGACCCGACAATTCCTTTGAGCCTTTCAGAATCGAAGGGGCTCGAGCTTCACTGGGCGATGATTTCAATGTAGTCAGATTGAAAGGAAATCAGAAAGTTGCTAGTATTGATAGCAAATTTGGTGACATTGGAGGTGAGTTCGTAGTAGAGGTGAAAGATCCAGTTCTTGCGGAGAATGAATGGTTCTGTAGAATCCTTCAATGTTTTTCAATCATGATTGCTTATCGTAAAGAGATTCGAGACAAGATCAAAAAAGGAATTCATCTATGGAAGAAAGGAGAAGAGAAAGTTCCAAAACAACATAGATTTGAGATCAGTTTGCTTGCTAACCCTCGAAAACTGACTCTAAAATTAGATGAATTGGAAGATGTATAGAGAGCTAATACGCTCGGTCGAGTTCAACGACATTGATGAACTCGTCCCTACCTTCAGCGAATCTACGAATATTCTCAATGACCTCATCCCATCTCTTCAAGTCATCCATTGGAGACGCACCTCTATGTGGTGAGAGGACTACATTATCTAGTTCATGGAATGGGAATCTTGTAGGAAACTTACGACCGTCTACATCTGGTTTTGGTTTGTACTCGTACCATACGTCAATGGCTGCGCCTGCGATGGTTTTCTGAGTTAGTGCTTTGTAAAGTGCTTCTTCGTCAACTACAATTCCGCGAGCTATATTGACAAGAAGACTTTCAGCTCCAAGGAGTTTAAGCTCATGCTCACCTATCATACCTATGGTTTCTTCTGTTTGAGGGACCGCAATCATTAGTGTGTCCGTTTCTTCAAGGAATGTATCAAGATCCTTAGGCAGAAATTGTTTTACAGGAGTTGGAAACTCTTCATCTCCTTTCCAAATTCTCTTCAGTATCAGGAACTCAACACTAAAACTTGAGAGAAATTTGTGTACTTTTTTGTTAACTGCACCATATCCTAGAAGTCCAATCTTACGGTCTCTCATTGGTATCGATTTTGCATAAGAGTCACCTCTACGCCAGAAACCTTTCGCCATCCAGTTGTGATGTAATGCTATCCTATTCGTGAGAGTTAGTAGCAATGCCACTGCATGTTGAGCTGTGAAGTAGGTATTTCCATGTCCATTGATGAGTGTGATTTTTCTTGATTGTGTAAGCTCACGGAAAGTATCGATGTGATGCTGAACGCCTACACCGGGATTGATAAACATCTTCAGGTTGAGTGCAGAGTCCAGAAAATCCCGTGTTGGCCTCCAACCAATAACAATCTGGGCTTCAGGTGCGTGCATCAGGAGAGTTTCTTCAGAAGTATCCTTGAGAAAGATCAAGTTCAGATTTTGAATCTCTACCAGTCCTTCACGAAGATATTCTTGTAGTTCTTCTCTGACATCCCAAATGAAAAGGACATTTGTTTGTATCATATTAGCATCCTTGAAACAGCAAAAACAAACCATACCTTAAGAGCTCTTCTGCAAATATTCTACACATATTTCCATGAAAGTGAAATACAAATAAGTCCGGAGAATCTCAATCAATCAATACATTTGGAATTGGTTTTGATGGTTAAAGCAATTGAGGAGATTTACATTCGTATAATAGTCGATGGAAAAGTAAATGTACGGAACTTAATGGGTGAAGCTGGATTTGCAGCACTTGTAGACATATTCTATGATGACATGAGCAATATCAGATTGTTATTCGGTACAGCTGGCGCCACTCCTGCTCTGATGCACAATCTCAAAGTTGGAGAAATTGATAGCACTTCAATTGATATGATCATTCTCAGTCATGGCCATTGGGATCACGTAGGCGGTCTTATGGATGTATTATCTTGGACCGGTAATAGAACTCCAGTTCTATACCATCCTAATGCCCTAGCTCCGAAAATCTTTACCGCTGATGATGGAAAGGAGCAAGATGTTGGGATTAAGAAGTACTTCTCTACTGACGAATTGCAGAGTTCTACTGAGGTCATTGAAACTACTGAACCATATTTAATTGGTGAAGGGATTTGGACCACTGGAGAAGTCCCACGAACTAATGATTTTGAGAAACTTACTGGAAATCTGACCAAGGTCCATACGATTAAGGATGGGAAGAAAATTCCAGACGAGGTTGAAGATGATTTATCATTGATATTCCAATTGAAAGATGGTTCCGTTGTCATCCTGGCTGGATGTTGTCATGCTGGTATTGCAAACACAATGAATCATGCAACTACCATTACTGGGACTTCTTCCATCGTTGCAGTTACTGGAGGCTTGCACCTTTATAATGCCTCAAAGGAACGGCTGACTAAGACGATTGAGCATCTGAAAGGTTTCCCTCTCACAACCTTAGCACCATGTCACTGCACCGGTCTTCGGGGGCAGGCCGCACTCATGTACGCATTCGAGGATATATTCAAAGAAATCGGTGTTGGTTCGACGCTCAAGTTCAAATCCAACTAACATCTGAATCTCTTCAGAATGAATATTGGCGCGCCGAACAAAATTACGTAAGAGGAGAAGAGGTGAGTGTGAAGAGGTGTGGCCAGGGATAGCAGGGCTCATGTGGTAGGAGGGGGGGAGTTATGTAATGAGGGCATGTTACGAAAACGAGACCCTACATAATTCCACTGACCACAGATATAGATGCACAATTTCACCTATTAAGCATGTTGTATTGTGTAAGCGAGTGATTGACTAATACCGCTTCAAAACTGATTATTCTGATGTGTTTTGCTCAGGAATAATGAGTTCAAAAGTGGTCGTCCGCGAAGATGTGAGCTGTATAGTCCAATTATGTGCCTCAACGATCCGTTTTACGATTGTAAGACCAAATCCTTGACCTGACTTACTTGTTGTGAAGCCTTTCGTGAAAATCTTTGATCTGATCTGCTCAGGAATTTCTATCCCATTGTTTCTTATTGTGATACATAACTTGCCTTGTCTAACTTCACACTTCACCTCAATCTTGGTGGGGTTTCCATGATTTACAGCATTGTCAAACAAGTTTCGGAAGATCTGTGTTACTTTCATTTCATCTGCTTTTACATTCGGTAATGGGTCCTGAATATATTCAATGAGTTCAGGTATCGTTGATTCTGCTACGAGTCTAACAATTTTGTCAAGATCTACTGTTATGAGCAGCTCTTCAACAATCAGTCCTGCATCTGCTAGTATAACAGAGTGGTCAATGAGTTGGCTGGTTTCAAAGACTAAGGCTTGGAGGCGTTCTAGATGAGTGAAATCGTTCTCATCCTCCATCAGCTCAATATAACCAACCATATTTTGAAAGATGTTTTTCAAATCGTGACTCATTGTATGTGCAAAATCACTGAGTTCTTCTTTTTGTTTACTGAGCATTTCGACTGCTTGTTTCTGTTGAGTAATATCATATATCACTCCCTCAATGTATCCTTTTTCTGGCCACATTCGAAGGGAGAACCGCAACCAAAGGCGCTTACCATCTTTTGTTTTAACTGATAATTCAGTAACAAGTCGTTCACGTTCCTTAATTGAACCTTTTATTTGAGTCCACGTGTTAGAGCTTGGTAGGAAATCCTTGAAGAAATAAGCACTATCAATGAGAATCTGTCTATTTTCAAAGTTGAAGATTGTTGCGAATTGATCGTTGCATTCAAGAATCATCCCATCCGATATTCTTACTCTGAAGAGACCAATGAGCGCATTATTGTAGAGCTCCTTGAAACTCTCTCGACTTTCCATTAATGATTGCTCAGCAACGTATCTATCAGTCACATCTTGAATATGGATGATGTATCCTTGGAGACTTTCTTCTCTCCCATAACGAAGTGGCGAGAACATAGCCTGTAAATGCATGATACCCGTCTTTGATGATTCATACTGATTATGAAGATGTATTCTTGAAAAGTCAAATCGTGTTTCTACCGAAATTGAGTTACCCCTGCGTAGCTCCTCTTTCACGATATCTGGAGTATTTGGGTCATTGAAAAGATCAAATCCAATAAGATCCTCAACTCCTTTAACTCCAAAGAGTTCTACGGTCTGTCTGTTTGCTCCAGTAAGAATCCCGTCCGAATCAAAGAGTTCTATGCATATTGGTGACTCCTCGAAGATTTCTCTGAACATCTCCTCATCTATTATGAATGCTCGGGAAACAAGTATTTCTTCGGACACATCTCCATTGAGAGTTTCATCGATTAATTGCGCAGAACAGAGAATTGCTGTGACATGGCCCTCATCATCACATATTGCAGTGTCTTGACATTGAATCGTTCTTTCTTCGCTAGATTTTGTAACAATTGTAAAATTACTGCTGAGTCCTTCTTTGTATTCCATTGATAATAGAGATTTCAGATGACTATAGGCTTGCTCTTGAAGCTGTTTTGGTATGAATGATTCTACCCAGTTCTTTCCAATCACATCATGTTCCTCGTAACCTAACATGTCACAACCCTTTCGATTAATCATTGTAATATTGAAGGATGTATCAAGTGCAAGGATTACTGTCTCGGCTAAATCGAGATATTTCTGGGCTTTATCTCGCTCATCACGTAACTGGGTTTCAACCTCAATTCGTTCTGTGATATCATGAACGGTTCCCATCATTTGAACAGGTTTTCCTTTTTCATTATAGGTGACTTCACCTTCTTCGTGAACATAACGGATGCTTCCATCTGGTCGGATAATTCTATGATCAATACAGTAAGGTATTTTTTTGTGAATGGCTGCATCAACTGAGGATTTCACACGTTCTCTATCATCGGGATGAACTGATTCTAAGAATGCTTCATAGGTTGCTGAGAATTCCTGTGGTGCCAAACCAAAGATTCGATAGATTTCATCAGACCAGATCTCTCTGTCTTCTTCAATATTCCAAATCCAGCTACCTGAATGTGCAATGCGTTGAGCCTCTTCTAGACGTGCTTCACTGACTCTAAGTTTCTTTTCCGAATCCTGAAGCGCTACTTTTGTCTTACGCTTTTCCACCGCGGTCAGTATGTAGTATGATAATTCTGCATATAGTGCTTCGATATTAGTCGAGCTCTTTCGAATGTAGTAGTCTGCACCAAGATTCAGTGCTTGAATAGCAAATTCCTCTCTGCTCTTTCCGGTGAAGATGATTACAGGCACATCTTTCCCAGAACTTGTAATTTGCTCTAGAATATCAAGCCCACTCATGGAATCCGTTGCAAGATCAATATCACAAACCGCAGCATCAAAATTCTCATCACTGAGGAGTTTGATGGCTTCTTCACCGGTTTCAACTGCTATTATTTTGTACTCTGAACTTTGACGAGTAAGAAATCGTTCACTGAGCTCTAGATGAACGGAATCGTCATCGACCATTAATACACGCACTACCATAGGCATTAATCCCCGTAATTAGCTCGCTGTCATTGACTATTAACCTTCTTATCTTTCACTGGAGAAACGGAAATTCTGTTCCGAGAAGGCTTAAAAAGTTCCAAGTACTAACGAGAAGCATCAAGGGAGGATGTTGAATTGAATATCCCGTTATTATCTGGAATTGTTGAAGGTTTGCGCGTGTTCCTTAAGACTAGAAGGTACTTGGCGTATTCCATTATATTTGTAGCCACCACATTTCTTGGTCTATTTGTTTCGGGTTTGATGACTCTGACTGCAGGAACTGATGTCGAAGTATTGTTGGTCAATTTCTTTGTGTATGTTGGATCTGCTGGTACAATCTATTTTGCACTAGGTACGCTCTTTATGGGAGTAAGAGCTGATAAGCTTTGGATAACAAGACGTAGCAGAGGAAGAACCACCGAGTTGAAAGGAATCAGCTGGATGGCAATTTCTTTTGCACTCTCTGTATTCCTATCTATTATTGCAGGACCAATTGCCCTACTTTTCTTTGCAGTAATCTGCTGGTTAGGTTGGATTTCATTTCAGGCATATCTTTCAACTCGAACTGGTCTGAGAGTTGCAACCCTAGCTGAGCCGAAAAAAGGAGGATTCCTCCTTGGCATTGGAAGCTTCATTCTTCTAATCATAGGCATTGGAATTATTGCAGCTGAAGCAATTATTGCGTTGTACATGATTCCCAATGATATCTTTGGAATAGGAACGATGGTTGATGGTATCTTTTCAATGGCATCACAAAATATCGCTAATCAGTTCAACTTCCTTATCATAGCTTATGTGATGATGGGAATATTTGCTGTTATAATGCTGCTAGCATTCCTTCGTTACTCTGGAAGAGGTGCAGCATTGAACATTGCTGTTCTTACACTGTTTATTGCAATCTATGCTGGATATTTCTTAATCAATGTAATGCGAAGAAGTGACATTTTTGGACTGGAACCAGTAGACATCGCGATGTCAGTATTCTTCTTGATATATGCGATGAGTGGTATTGGGAGTACAATATCCGAAGCAGTTGAAGAATCACGGGTGCGAACTGGTGATTTTGCCCCCCTATTGACATTCTTCTTAGCAAGTGGTTTCTTCTTTGTTGATTCTATCATTGCAGTTGCATCTAACAATACAACTCTAATCTGGTCATGGTTCCATGCCGGAGGTATCTTCACAGATCCCAGATTCTTATTCCTCTTTAGAGATGTATCAAAAATGATAGCATTTCCACTAATTGCAATCTTTACTGCAATTTACTATCTACGTGTTGAACGTGCTGGACGGGTTATAGAAAGAGCCCGAGATGAAGACGAACAACTCGATCCCGACGAGATGGATTCTGATATCGCTGAAGAACTAGCAGAGGAGAAAGAATCAGGACCTGCTGAGAGATACTCTGCTGCCCCTGAACCTGATCGCGACAGTGGTAGGTTTGAGAGCACTGGTCGATTAGGTGCACCCAAGCGCCTTGGCGATGATGATGACGATCAATGAGTAGAACAAAACTGATGAGGGTTTTTAGAAACCCTCCTCCTCCTCTTTTTCATTTTAATTTGAAATGTGACCAAATCCGAAGTCCTGTGTATGTCCATAAAGGATAGAGAATAATCTGAATTGCTGCGAGTGAGTCAATCAGTCCACTGGTGTTAACAGATTCAAAATTAAATATCCCTGAGTTTATCATCAAATCTCTACCTGATGTAACTAGGGGATAGAACGGTTGCCAGAACCAATCCATGTACCAAACGTTCAGGTAAAGTGAAGTACTTGTGAAGATAATGACACAGAGACTGAAGATTGAAAGAATCTTTCCTACTTGCATTGTGGTCTTGTCTTTGACAATTTGTCCTATCCAACAAGAAACCAATGAAAAGATAATCAGGAGTGCAGGATCTATCAGAAATGTCATACATTCTTCAACCTGCTTACAACACTAATGCGATTACCATTAGAAATGTAATAATGAATGATGCAATCGCACAGTTAACACAAGCTCCCCGCTCTAGTTCTCTCTTATCACGCTTGCTAATCTGTGACTCAACGATTTCATCATTATCCTTGTCTTTATCTGTCATAAGGTGGTCTCCTTCCACTGTTTAGGTCGTGACAGTTTTAAACCTACGTTATCCAAATTCAAAGCAATTTATCCATCTCAATTTCATCTCTAATTGGGATTCCGTAATTTCCAATCAATGGTATTTGTGGTTTAATCTTTCTTGATTCTTCGATTGCATGAGGGTGAACTGCCTTTATCTCATATCCTCTTTTTTGATAGAATCGTAGAGCATCGACATTATCATTTGTTGTGATAAGCCAAAGGCGTTTACAGTTTTTCTGTTTTGCAAGACTCTCAATTTCATCAAGGAGAGCAGTTCCAATGCCTTTTCTCTCTTCAATCGCATTCATCGTTACAATTTCAATTTCCTCATTTTTGATATTGTACGTCAGAAGACCGAATCGCTTTCCATCTATCTCTGCTACAAATCCCGGGAGATTCTCAGCTTCATAACTACTCCCCCTGGTCACAATGATTGTCGAAGCCCAATTTTCTAGGAGGACCTTTATCGCCCAATCTCTATCCTTATGGGTCAATAGTCTAACAGAAAGCACCTTAAGTTAAAACTCCTAAATAGTAATATTCGTTTGGGAACATATCGCATTAATCTCAAAAATCATTCCCTCTCCAATGCATTTATGTCGAACTACGTCATAAGAATAATGTGCATACACTAGGAGGAATCTCCAATCTACAATTATGCTGAAGTTACTATTCGTCGGGCAACCCTATCAGAAGTGGATATTATCAAAGAAATAATCGTTGAAGCTTATGAACCTTTGAGGACACAATTATCGAGAATGCCCGCCGCACTTGATGAAGGATTGGGGAAAATCGCTCGGCATATTCAAATGGGTGACCAATATATCGGTCTCGTTGGGGATACTGTTGTTTCAACGATGAGAATTCGTTTGGTTGGCAGTGTGGGAGTAGTATCTAGAGTTGCAGTTAGACAGAGCTTTCGAGGTAGACGAATCGGTTCAATGCTCATTGACTACGCAGAGAACTTGATGACACATCTGAACGTATCAGCTATTGAGGTGGAGATTTACGGAGCAGTTGAAACCCAAATCGAATTTTATACTAAAATGGGTTATGAAGAAACAGGTCGTCTAGATCGTTTTGGTGAAGAAATAGTTGTAATGCAGAAGAGCCTCGTCGAGTCTGAAATGGAACCCGAAGACTAGGGAATAATTTCGCATCCATTATTGTATTCAGGGTATTTGAAATCATCAAGGGATACTAGTCCATCTTCAATGAATCTCTCAATTCTAGGAATTTGTTTTCGAAGTGCGCTAGTGAGATGCTTTACAGTATTGCAGACCTTCTTGTAACCAGCCTCTCCCCTGAGTCGTTGTTTATTTGTAAACAGACATCTACCTCCACATACTCCATATTCCTCACAGGATGGACAAGGGTCCTCTACACTCATGATATTTCGCAATTTCTTTGGGTCCGAGGTTAAAATATCTCCTACAATCGAAAACTCCCAATCTAGTGAAATTGGGCACACACCGATACTACCATTGACATGAATTGCAAATGTATCAATCCCCGAACCACATCTCATGGTAGATGCTTCTCCTGTGAGCATTGTAAATACTAGTGGAATGAAAGGAACTATCCCCTCAACAACTCCCTGCTCCATTTTATCTACCCATTCTTCAACAAGCTGATTGATTCCCGCATTATAAGATTCTTCAACCCATTTATCAAAATCAAGCCAGTTACCTTCAACATCCCAGATGACATTCAATTGCCAGTGGACGTGTTTGAAAGTAGGGTTTCTAAGATTGAGTAGGTGGGTTACATCTTGATAGATATCTGACTCTTGACTAACTGCCATGCGCGCAATGGTGTCACCTTGGAATCCAATACTTTCTAACCATTGAGTATTTTTTAGAACTTTATGATATACTCCCTTTGACCTATAACCATCTGTAACCATTTCTGGACCATCTATTGAAATTAGGATCGAATGAAATCGTTTTGCGTACTCTTCGGGGATTTTATCGAGGAGTAAAGCATTAGTTTGAAGCATGAATCGTGCTTGTGGAAACCTGTCCATTAATTCAACAATGAGGGGGATTCTCAGAGTTGGCTCACCCCCATAAAGCATCAGTTGAATTTCATCATCCTTGTTAAGAAAAGCAGCAAGATCATCTAGACTATACTGTATCTCTGTATCTGGACCAGTTTCTTCCCCACCGTGACAATAATGACAATTGAGATTACATCTCTTTGTCAAGACGAGGTGGTAATTCAACAAATATCACTCCTAAAACTATTCCTCTGATTCTGTGAATATTGCATAAAGGTTGTCTTTGATGAACTAAACTATTCATATTCGAATTCTATGATAAGATCATAGTGACCAATACCAGAGTATGAGTGGACCATCAGATGCAAGATCCCGGGTTCGGGGTAGTCATAATTGAAATCTTCTACACCAGACGCATATCCTATGATATCATACACATCAGATGATGGTAATTCTCCCCATCGTCCATAAAGGTCGAAATCAACCCCCGGACAATTTAGAACGAAATGTATTCTAGTCACATTTTCATAAATTCGTATTGAATGAAATCGGAATGTTCCTTCAATTTCGATGTTTCCAGTGAAAGTTGCATTCTCATCTATCACGACTGGTGCTGGTCGCTGAGAACTAAAAGTGACCGCAGCAGCAAGTGCAGTTACGATTAAGCCAATCATAACTATTGCATATATTGCATTGCTTCGTTTCAAACTTCAATACACCTTCAACTATGATTATTGGAAACATATATGGAAATAATAGTTGTCCCATCAAACAATGACATTTCTTGTTAGCTTGGAATACTAAATTATTGGAACACTCTTTGCTCTATCGACAAGCTTATGATTGCTCCAGCAGTGATTGCGTTTGGAGCGCTGACAATTGAAAAAATTACCTATCATGATTTTGCTCATGACTTTTCTTCTACTTACTCCTGCTATAGTGCAGTCCAATTCTAATTATATAAATCCTGAAACTTTGTACATAACATCTGCAGAAGCAATCTTGCCCCCGGTATCGTATGTTTGGCAAGAGATTAACGGATTTTGTGCATGGGCTGCAACTGCAATGGCAATGCAATATGCCGGGGCTGATGTCAGTCTCTATGATGTATTTGCAGCTACATCAATTGGGTTCTCATTTGCGTACTTCCGTATCAACGATACAATGCTAATGTTTCCAGGATCTCTCTATACACAAGCAGAACCTACACACTACCTTGCAGGTCTCTACGGAATTGACTATACTCTCTATGTTGATGCCAGCATTCCTAACTTGGAACAGAACGTCCAGGTGTGGGAAAATGAAGGTCTCACTATTGGAGTAAATGACGGAGAAGCAGAGGCTTTTGATCTTATGCGAGAAACCATTGATTTGGGTTATCCATTACTTATCAGTGTAGATCCATCTTGGCTCCCTGCAGCTGATTACGACATTCTCAGAGAAGAAGGTCTGTCAGGTGGTGGACATGCTATTTTACTTGTAGGATACAATGACACAGAACATACTGCAACTTACATTGATCCTGGTGTAGGTTCATTTGGTGATGACTTTGGTTACCCAGAAGACGGTCGGGGAAATTACTCAATCATTACCTATTCCGCACTAACCAACGCATGGTCAAATCGCTTTTACATTTCAAACACATTCATTCCTAATACCGATACTCCCGTTATTGTTGATGATAGTCTTGGACCACTGATTCGCGACAAATTACTCGGTGTTGGAGCCATATATTCGCCTTCAAGCGCAAATGCCTATGTTGGTAATTTTGGTGAAAACGCATTCCGAACAATGAGCACCGACATGACTGTTGAGGGTCTCAAGTCCTACATTTCTGTCTTTGATGGCATTGCAAATGAAGTGAACTTCAAGGCATCCTTAATTCTGTTCATTGGTCTAGGGTTAGAGGTACAGGTCACACTACAATACCTCTCGTATAGGACGTCTCTCGAAGCTTTGCCTGCAATTATGTCTGATACAAACCTAACTGACTTTGTTGAGGCTGGAGAACAAGCATTGCCTCATTTCGAGGTTCTAGTAGATAATTCAACTCTCATCAATCCGCTGAATATCAGCAAAGCGACAGGTTTTGTTGCCACAACTTTCAAGGCTATAGCAGATTCCTTCAATGCGTCCGGCGATATAGATGCTGCATTTGCCCCGTACGAAGAAGATTTGGATGACATCTCTGCAGCTTTATTGGGAATTGCTGACTCATGGCTTGACGCTGGTAATGCACTCACTACAATCTGGCCTAATGATTTCTTATCTCAGAATGGGCCACTTCTAGCATTCGGAATTGGTGGTGCTATCGTAGTAGTTATCCTCTTCATTTGGTGGTCCAGGAAGAAACCATCTCAGTGAAATTCCTCACCGATGAGTTTCATCATATTGACCAAGTCGGTTGTAGGTAGTTTGCAGTTGTGATCAACACAGATATGCGCTGTTGCCTTTCCATGCAATGGTTCATGATACTTAGTAAATGGGGCAAGCTCAGTGATGGCTCGCGACTGCTTTTCAGTTCCTCTTAGGAGTACTATCTTTCGAGGAATGAAGTTCTTCCTGATTTGGTCTAACATTTCACGAGTATCATCATTTTCAGGCTTTCCTGCAATCACAATCTCAAATGAGGGTCCTAATGCAAAGTCAAGTCCAACAAGCATCATAGAAAATGCAGAGTGAGATCGATTGATGTCACTTGAGAATGCTTTCCCAATCGCAGTTGCATGATCTTCGTATTTATTATCACCTAGAAATCTAGCGAGTCGTATGAGATTCAACATAGCAATTGAGTTTCCTGAAGGCATCGCTCCATCGTATGAGTCCTTTCTTCTTACAAGTAATTCTTCAGAATAGTCTGCTGTGAAGAAGAAACCTCCATTATCCACATCTAAAAAGTGGAGGAGCATATCGTCAGTAAGTTGTTTTGCACGCTCAAGATATCTCGGTTCAAATGTTGCTTCATACAACTCCAATAATCCATAGATGATGTATGCATAGTCATCAAGGAATGCTCGATGAGCTACCTCTCCATCGCTGTATCTATGATATAGTTCTCCTTTCTCGTTCATCAGATTCTCAAGTAGAAACTTCATGGCTTGCTCTGCTGCATTGACTAGATCTACATCATTCAATGCTGATCCTGCTTTTGCCAAAGCTGCAATCATGAAACCATTCCAATCTGTCAGTATTTTCTCATCTCTATGAGGTCGTACTCTCATTTCTCTCTCTGTGAATAGTTTCATCCTGGCTGATTCAACTATCTCTAAGAACTCATTAACATCTAGATTGAATTCGTTTGCAATATCTTCAGCGCTGGACGTGATATGAGGTATATTGAGACCTGTTTCTTCTCGTGTAGCTTCTTCGACAAAATTCCCCTTGGGTTCGATTTTGTAGAACTTTGTGAACACTTCTGTTTCTTTTTCTATTAGGAGGTTCTCGATTTCCTCATAGGACCATACATAGAACTTTCCTTCAACACCCTCACTATCCGCATCTTCTGCAGAATAGAATGCTCCTTCAGGACTTGTCAGATCCCGTGTGACATATTCGAATATATCACGTACCACATTAGCATACTCATTCTTTTTGGTAATCTGATATGCTTCAGTGTACGCCATCATTAGACTTGCTTGGTCGTAGAGCATTTTCTCAAAGTGTGGAAGTAACCATTCAGCATCCGTGGAGTACCTATGAAAACCAAAACCAAGATGATCAAAGAGACCTCCCAACCTCATCTCTTGGAGTGTTTTCTCTACCATGTATAGCGCGCTCTCATCTCCAGTCCTTTTCCAGTATCTGAGTAGTAACATCAGGTTATGAGGAGACGGAAACTTGGGTGCTGAACCGAATCCGCCTTTCTCTTTATCAAATCTCTGGGATAACTGAGAGTACGCAAGATTGATGTCCTCAAGTGTTAAGTCATCAGTTGGCCCCGCCTTGCTAGGTTTTGACAGCGCTTCTTCGATTTGTTCAATTACCTTATCGATATCTGCCTGTTTAGTTGTCCAGAGGTCATTAATACGTGGAATTAGCTCCTTCATCCCAAGCATGTTGTACCGGCTCTCTTTTGGAATGTAAGTCGCAGCATAGAATGGCTTTTTGTCTGGAGTCATTATGATTGTAAGTGGCCAACCACCTCGACCAGTAATCATTTGTGCAACCTGCATGTAAACTCCATCGATATCAGGTCGCTCCTCACGGTCCACCTTGATGTTCACAAAAGCGTCGTTCATTAGTGACGCAACTTCCTCGTCCTCGAAGGATTCGTGAGCCATAACATGGCACCAGTGACACGTACTATATCCGATTGAGAGGAATATCGGTTTATTCTCTATCTTGGCTTTCTCGAATGCTTCATCGTTCCATGCATACCAATCAACTGGATTGTTTGCGTGCTGAAGAAGATAGGGGCTCTTTTCTTTAGCAAGTCGATTGGAGTAAGTGTTTGAATCAGAGTCCATCATAACCCTCACAAGCATCCTTACCTCTCTCTTATTAACAATAGTTATACGACTAAATTATGATGGGACGAGAAACTCTTTATATGGAAAGAGGTTTAACTTATACGGTTAGGAGCATGAACGAAGAAGCCACTACACAAGAGAAGAAGACGGGCTATGAAAGAATTGTTGTTCGATTATCTAGTGCTGTTAGTTACATATTCCCTTTATTGACTACACTTCCAAATATGGGTTATTGGATGGGTATCATGGTAATGCCATTCATCGTTTACTTAATTCTAATGATAGTTAGTGGTTCTACAGATCCCTTACCAATACCCAATCTCAACAATCCCACTATTTTCGTAATTACAGCAGGTGCGATTCTAACAATCGTATTTCTTGTTTGGTCGATTGTTCACTTACATCGGACCAAATCTAGTGGTCTTGTGACAAGTGGACCCTATAGGTTTGTTAGACATCCACAATACCTTGGTTTTATGATAATAACTGGGGTAATGACATTACAGAGTGGATGGGTTCTGCAATACACTAATCAAATAGGTTGGTCTAATATCCAACTCACTTGGCTAGTTATGCTAAGTTGCTATGCACTTTTTGCTAAGATAGAAGAGAAGCATCTATCCACACAGTTTCCTGAACAATTACGCAACTATAAGAAAGAGGTTGGATGTTTCTTTCCTGAAGTGAAATTCAATAGTAATGTTGTTGAAATATTGAGTGGAATCATCATTCCATTTCTGATATTGCAATTACTCCTACTAATGATGGAGTTTACTGGACTCGTTCCTTTCTGAAAGACTAGAATTTTTCATGAACTCGAAGGATACGCTATTCTGCAAATTATAGTTATAGGCCAGATGTAATGGCCAATCTTCGATTGCAGTCAATCTTATTAACTATCGTTATATGACTAAGATATTTACGCAGATATCACTGTTTTTTTACTTTCAGTTAACAACAGTAACAGGTGTTAGAGGTGAGTGACGTAAGCGATTCTCAGACTACAAGTGAAAGTAAGCGAGATCAGGTGAAGATGGGTATCCTTGGTGCAACAAGCTATCTCCTTCCTCTGGCGTCTTCCATTCCCCCCTTCTGGGGTGGAATCATGACTCTCCCGTTTCTATTTTATCTTGTTGGCTTAATTGGAAATCTACAAGCAGCGATGTATTCAATCGATGTTCTTAACCTCGCTCCAATCTGTGGGTCACTCATTTTAGTCATCTATTGTGTTACATATCTCTGGCGGCAGAAAAAACAAGTGGGTCTAGTAACCACAGGACCTTACAGATTTGTTCGTCATCCTCAATATTTTAGTGTGACAATATTCACGTTTATTATGACATACCAGAGTGTGTGGATTCTGCAAAACACATTTGGAATAGGATGGTTGACCATCGATCAAACTATTCTTCTATGGATTGCCATGTTACTCGCATATGTCGGAATAGCATGGATTGAAGAACTACATCTGAACAAGGTATTTGGTTCTAAGTGGGAGGAGTATCGGAATCAAGTTGGGTTTCTAATTCCTATTGTGCATTTCAAATCCAGACTACTTGAGGCGATTGTATGTCTAATCATTCCTATAGCAATTCTGTACACGAGCTTGTTTCTTTTACCCTAACTCAATTGAAGCTAGACCTAATCATCAGGAAAGATTAGATTGGCATAAGACTTCCTTTCTTCTCCTCGATTAAATTCTGTTCAATGAGGGATGTGATGTGGTGCTCAATCATCCACGTTTCAAATTGAAGAAAGACTGGATTAGTAAGTGACGGATAGATGATTGGATTCATAGTAATCTCCAGTACTGATTTTGCTCCACCCATGATGGCTGCCAACACCATGTCCTCGCGCATGCCAAATTGTCGTTGGTACGCAGCAAGAGCGGTCTTGTAATCTTCAATAATGGGTTCTTTCAAATGTCCACTGATGAGAGCTTTGTAGTCATTGTGTTGTAATTTGTGGATTGATTCTTTAAAATCTGAAATCGATGAGTTTGGATGACCATAAAAAGGACCGAATTCTGTCAGGTCGATGTCTGACCCGTAGATAATATTTTGTTCAAGAATCTCAATACACATATGATCTGGAAGATGCCCCGGTGTGTAGAGCATCTGTAGTGTTACATTTCCAAGGTCAAATTTATCCCCATCATGCAAAACTTCATCGACATGTCCTTCATCTAGTGCTCCATACATCTTCGTGTTGACTAATTGTTCCCATAGTTTCCGAACTGGATGTCCTTTTTGAAATCCTAGAAATTCTTTCATTTTCTCCTTGTCATCAAAGAGAGGTGCTGTAACCTCATTTGCCGCTATTCTACAATTAGAGAGTCGGTTCAACCGCATAGTGTGTGTTATGTGATCTGGGTGTATATGACTTAAAATGATTGTATCGATGTTTCTTAGTGTTAGGTTATTTTGTTGTAGTAAAGCACGAAGGTCTTCGACATTACATCCAGGATCAACAACAACAACCTCTTCATCGATTGCAACCAAGGTATTGCATCTTGGAAATGAACCACCTATTACAAGAAAGAGCCCTTCATCTATTTTGATGTGGGTCAAGTTTGAAACCGTTCCCCGAAACCTATACATTCCTGGACATCGAGTCCGGGATGATGCTCGGTTCCTGTTTCTCAGAGGCTGCTCTTTGCAGATTTAAAGAATCCGCTAAGAGTCTGACTTCCTCTCCGCAGGCGTTTTTAGTCTCCGGCAAACTGACGGCGACTAGATTCAGTGCAGCATTGAGATCCCTGTCGATTTCAAGCCCACACTGTTCACACTTATACTCCCTCTCTGATAGAGAGAGTTCCTTCTTTCTGTGCCCACACTGTGAACACATCTTCGAGGAGGGAAACCTACGTGATACAACGACAAGCTCAGAACCATACCACCCACACTTGTACTCCAGTTGTCGCCTGAACTCGTAGAACCCTACATCAGCTATAGCTCTTGCAAGCTTTCGGTTCTTCAGCATCCATGACACTCCTAGGTTTTCGATCACTACCTTACTGTGGCTCTTGGCAAGGTAGGTCGTCACCTTGTGCAGTGTATCCTGTCGGATATTGAAGATATTAAGGTACATCTTTGCAAGTCGTAATTTCGCTTTCTCTCGGTTCTTGCTTCCTTTCTGTTTTCGTGACAGGCTCTTTGAGAACTGTCGCAGTTTCCTCAGTCGTCTTCCCAGGGCTCGTGGGTTTACAAAGGTGGTCCCATCAGAGAGAGTGGCAAGGGTTTTCACTCCCAGGTCCACGCCCACTGGTGCCCCTCTTACGGGTTGTGGGTCAAGGATGTCCTCCTCCACAGTGACCGAGACAAACCACCTATTGGCCCGTCGTCGCACAGTGACTGAGAGGATCCTTCCACTGTAGTACTTCTCTCTCTTCTCCTTGATCCGGACCTTTCCAATCCGTGGAAGCTGGATTGCTCGCTCATGGGACTTGATGATCCCGGTCAGTCTGAAGCTGTCCCTGACTCCCCTCCTCTTGAAGCGAGGAAATCCTATCTTCTTTCCAGACTTGAGTCCTCGATAGAAGTTCTTGAAGACTCTATGAAGGTCTCTTAGAGCTTCTTGAGGTGCACACTTCGAGGTTTTGTACATCCATGAGAACTGGTCCTTCTTTAAGCTGTTCAGGAGTTTGTGTTGCTTCATGGCATCAGTGAACCGGTCGTCACCCTGATTGTTCTTGTACAGTGCAATCCGTTGTTCGAGACCCCAGTTGTAGGCAAAACGAGCTACTCCTGCATGTTGAGCAAGGGATGACCTCAGGATGTTATTGGGGTCCAGTTCATACCTGTAGGCCTTATTGGTCAACATTCAGGTTCGGTATATGGTTTTGTGGGGAGCTAATAAGCTCATACAAGAATAGTTTCTATTCAACTATTGGTTTCATCGATGTCCAGGTTCGTCCAAGATTTTCGCAGCTGTTTGAAACCTCTATCAGAAAAATAAGAATCGGTTGGATAGCCAATATTTAGACTATCCACCATTTTCAAATTTGAATATTACCCTGTCATTCTGATTGCTTCTTCAGCTTCTGCTCTGACTGAATGGCGCCAAGTTCCGAAGCTACCATATAGAATCGAAATTGTGAATGATAATACGAGGAACATAATAAGCATAACGTTAACGACATCAGATTTCGCTGGTATTATACCAGCATCAAGCTTGTCCAACCATAAACCTGTCATCAAAAGTGCACCCATTGGAAAGGTCGTTATGGTTAGGATGAGGAAGACTAGAAAAGATCGACGCGGTGACGCCTGAATGAATCTTGCAAAGGCCCCAAGGTATCGGTGTTTCTGCCATTTAGTACCTTCATGGACTATCCAAAAAATAACGAACAGAAGAATAACAGCTATGAATGGAATTAGGAATATTTCAAGCCACATTTCTGATGACTCCAGAGTATAAACGTCCGAAGTTTTCGACTATGATATAAAGGCTGTGGTTAACGACTGCCCAACTCAGTCTAGAAATAATTGACAAGACAAAGATAATAGACGGAACAAGTTGAATGAAATCTGAGTAGTTAGTTCTGTGTATCTGGGATTGTTTCCTTTTCTTCCTCTCTCAATTTAATTGCAAGTGCTTCTTCTGCAGTCATCCATTTTATGGAAATATTGTTAGTTTGTACAATATCAGAAATCTTGCGCTCCTGTTTTCGCTTAACTGTTTCTAGATCTTGAGAATTTTCTTTCTTCGTATCAGTTTTAGATTGCTCGCAAATGCGTGAGGCGAAATTGTCGCCAAGTTTGACAGCTGCAAGAATGTTATGTATGTAGAGATTCACAAAGAAGTTAGAACTCCTTGTTGACACCTTCGGGTCAAGATTGTTACAGCCTTCACAGCCACAATCTTTGAAAACTGCTTCTCTAACCTGAACTCCTTTGGAACCAATCAAGTACCTGCGTCTTGCTGTTAAGTATAGAAGAGATGAAGTGTCTACACTATCAATTCCAATATCATGTAGATAATATTGTAGTAAGCTCACCCTGGGAAGACCAAAAATATGGAGCCAGTGATTCTTCGTGAGGTTTCTAACATACTTGAGCACACTGTCAAGTAGATCTTTACTATGAAAATAGAGTGGAATTACTCCTCCCATGGCAAAACATGATATCCCTTGTTCTCTATGGAAATCGTAAATATCACTGATTACCTCTTCAGAATGACCTTGAATGACAGCAATAACTTTGGAAGCTGGGACTACTTCAAGAAGTTCAAGAAGATTGTCTTTGATTTTACCAATTTTTGTGGTTATTTCATTTTGATTATCCTGCGGTAATATAATTTCATCTGGAGCAACAAAATAGTCAGCTCCTGAGAGTTTGTAAGCCTCGAAAATTTGGTTGTTAGTCAATTCGATGTCAACTTCTATTCCAAGGTTCCTAGCTATCCCTGCTTTCTTTGCTTCCATTTCAAATACTCCAGTATCTGCTACAAGAGTATTACTTTTTGGAAATCCTAATTCAACAAGTCCTTCTTTAAGCGTCTTTCCAGAGTTGATCATTTCATCCAACCAGAAGTCAGTAGATCTGTAAATATCGTAAGCTGTAAAGAGGACCGCATCAGTGTATGTCCAACTAATCAATGGTTCTTGGCGAAATAATGAGAAAGAGCAAAAAATGATTTTTCGGAATGAGATGTGATAGTTTCTTCTTTCTTCTACCTGCCCCCATGCATAACGCACCCTGAATCATCAAACCTCATACTTGAGATACAATGTACCGTACTGGTTCTATTCTATATAAACCACCAAATTCTTGAATTTCAGCACCATTACATGGTTCGTTAGACCTATAACCAGTTACATTCAGGTTAGATTGGGTCTATCAAAATGGGAAGCATCTGGTTTAGCAAGAAAGCGTTCCTGTACTTTGGAGGTGTAGCAATCATTCTCATTGGTGGAATGATTGTAGTATTGTCTCCATATCATTACATCAACTATAATATTAGTGAAAATGTACGGAAACCATGGGAAGTGTATGATGAATCCGGATACTATCCGCAGGTTGAGATATCTGTGTCTTTGCGGCCCTCTAATGAAACGTATGTCTTCTTAGATCTAGTGATTATGGATAACGATACATTGGAAACAACATTTCTCAATTTGACCATAGGACCTGAACATCAACTACAAGGTCCTGACACAATCATATACGAATATAGTGAAATCATCGATCTTCCTGTAGGGAATTATACAGTCTTCTTTGATAGAATAGATGGCGCTGGAAGTATTGACTTTGGTTTAAACCAGATTAGTGATTCTCGTTTCTGGATAGTTACCGGTGGTTCAATGAATATTCTAGGTATCTTCATGGGAATTGGTGGATATTTTGTCCCTGGTACATTTCTACCATCTGACACCGATACAATTGTTGAATGGGGATATGACGAACAAGAATCTAATCAATAGACTTTCTTAAACTACCAACGATTTTGATATACATAATAATGTGTACATAATAATGTATATATAGACGTGTGATTGATTCCTGTTTGATTAAAATGTCAGTACCGGACGGTCTTTCCAATTCACCAAAGTTATTCATTGCTATGAGCAAGGTCATTGAAGAGCTCAAGTCTGGAGTATCAATGTCTATCGGAGATCTCTCTACTAAATTAGGTATTGACCGTAGAACTGTTGGAAGGATTGTTGATATCTTACTCGATGTACAAGAAACCCTTTCAACTCAGGAGATTACCACCCAGCGTGAAGGTAGACGCTTTGTTATTGGATTCAAACAAAGAACAAAACGAGCACGTCATCTTCTAAAATCTGCTAAGGATGTTGTCCGCCGAAAAACTTCATTTAGCATTCTCAAGAGGTAATTCTAATGTCGCGCTATATTGGAGCTTCCTTAACTCTTCTATTTGTGTTTCTGGGTGTAATAACAATCACACCCCTATGGAATTTATTTGGATTTCATTCAATTATACAGACAGTAGCTATCCTGATTGTTGCTTCTGTAGGTGAACATTATATTTCAGGAAGGGGTTACTACCACTATACCAACATTAACGGGGCTTTTGTTGGACGTGTACCAATTTGGATCCCGCTCATGTGGGTGGTTCTAATTCAAGGAGCACTATTATTTTCACTGGCAATTGGTTTAGTTGGTTTGCAAGCTCTTCTTATGTCTGGTATTTTATTGGCATCTCTTGATGTTATCGCCATAGAACCACTGCTAAGCGCGAAATATGGTATGTGGCGATGGACCTCGGTTGATGGTGGGTTTTTCAAATTCATACCTTCTCAAGTGAATAGATTTACAGCACCGTTTGGTAACTATCTAACTTGGTTGATTTTCCCGATTTTATTGAACTGGCTTCTAGGAATAACGATTGTTGCACAACTAGTAATCTAGAAGTGGTTTGATTTTTCATCCCGACTTAGTGTTACGCTAGGATTGCCACGGTTGTACACACGCTCTTGTTCATTTGCACCTGTCCAATAGTGTTGAGGACTATGGAATCAGATGAGATGAAATGGCTACTGAAAGGGAAGATTGTTTGTGACTTCAGAGGTTTTCCATTGGGACGAGTGAAAAAGATTTGGTACGATGATAGTGAAGGTCCACTGGTCATTGTTGATCGAAGCGGAGATTTGGAAACAAAAATAAATTCTTGGGAGGCAATTCCTCTCAGATTTATTGACTCCGTTTCAGAACACGTCCGCCTAAAACCCCCTACTTTCGCTGAATGAAAGCTTGACGCAGTTTCAGAGGAGACTAAATAATGCAACGAAGGATAAATTCCAAACGCAGAGTATTAAGAGACCTTGGATCTGTTTCTGAGGAGTCTGAAAGTCTGCGTATCGATGTGTTCACTAGTGAATATTGTTCATTCTGTGAAGAAGCATTGGAAATTGCAAGGAATGCAGCTGGTAGAATTGCGTATCTTGGGAGTCCAATTGAAGTTGTAGAGACCTCAGTTGATGATCAACCAGCATTGATTGAAGCTTTGAACTTAGTTGCACTTCCAATGATTCAGGTAGGAAAATCTCAGATGATTGGTCTACCTTGCCAGGAAGATATCGAGCGGCTTGTTCACGAAACAGTACTGATGGGCTAATGCCATTCTATAGCAAAGTCAGAACTTTAAACCTAAGATTCGCCAAGCATTCTCTTCCATTACAAGCCTGCGAGTTTCAATATTTAGATCAATAAGATTTAGAGCTCCTAACATATCCACATATTGACTGTGATATCCGGAACCGAATACTAGTTTTGAAACCCCTATATCTTGAATTAGTGCATCTAAATATACTCTAAGTGGTGATTCCACTATTTTGATGAATGTGGATGAAAGTTCTAACCACATGTTTTGTCGCGTAATCAAGGGAATCAAATGGGGAAATCCAAATAACCCTCCCATACTTAGAACGACAAACTTACCCTCTTGATACACAGTTGAAATTGAATCTAAGAATGTAACTGTTTCACTTGTTACATTTTCGTTCCGAAAGAAAATTGGTAGATCTTGTCTAACTGCATTATGAACAAGTACGCGAGCTGCAGGGTCACTAGGATGATACGAATCACCGCTTAGAACGAGTGCACAACATCCCTTGTCAATGTACTCAGAAAGTTTTGCTTTGGCAGTATCAATAGGACGAGGTGTAATAGAGCAAGCACAGTACAATCTGTCTGGGTAAATCATAGCGGCTTTCAGATACAGGTCCGTACTGATTAATGGTTCATCGGGAGTAAGAACTGCCTGATCGATAGCAAACATATCCATCCTTGATATTAGCATGTCTACCTGTTCTGTCAGGTTATCATTGTTCACATTCATGACTTCATTAGGACTTGTTCCTAGGTGTGTGTGAATATCGGTAGTCATCGTTGATTGTAAACTAGACAAACTTAGACATAAGTCTTGGCTGTCCGCCCAGAAACGGCACTGGGACCGGGATGAACGTGAATGATGTTCCGTGCTGCATTCACATCAGCATGAAAGTGCTCATCACACTTCTTGCAGTAAAAATACTCTCCTCCTTTCTTTTCGGTGATGGAGGTTTCATCCTCCACGCGAACACCTCGCTCTTCACACACATGACAGGTCTGGGACGTGTATCGTGGGTTCACTGTCCACACACTGTATTTACTGTGACCCATGGACTCTCGCATGTATCTTACAGTGTCGATGATATTCCCCCACAGATTTGAAGTTAGATTGTACGACAGGTCCTTTGAACCTCCGTGAGCTTGAAAACTCCTAAGGTCCTCAAAGAAGAGGGTCTTCACCTTGTGTTCCTCACAGAACCACACAGTCTTTGAAGCAATCACTCGGGCAACTTCACGGTCGAGACGACGAACTTTTCTCCACAGGGCATTGATATGTCTCTCTTTTTTGAGAATGTGCCCTGGATATGACAGTCCTTTCCGCTTTCGTTCCCAGTTGTTCTTCTTTCTATCAGTGACTGATTGTAGTCTGTAGGCCTGTTTTCGTAGATACTCTCTTTTTCCTATCAGATGCTCCACCTTGAGCAAGATCTCGATATACTCCTGATCCTTTTGGACCGAGAGGACTACAGGAACCCGAATTCCCCGGTCCACACCTGCTTTGGTAGAATACTCCCTTGCTCCAAGAACCTTAGAACTGACCTCACCATTAGGTGACAAGAAAGGTATCTGTAAGATGACCTTTCCATCCCTCAAAAGCAAACGCGGTGGTGCGCTCCTCCTTGCTTGTTTCAGTTCCTTAACATTGTTTTCAAGAATAGAGGTTTCATCTCCATCACTCTCTCTCTTCCGACGAATTCCTGTGAGTCTATGAGTAAGATGATGCAGCTCAATGGTATTCTTAAGCTGTTGGTGCATGTCTTCAAACTTTGCAGCTCGAAAACGCAGCCGCTCAGCTCTTGTATAATTCCCATTTTCTTCAGCTCTCTGTGCCTTCTCAGAATCTTCACTAGCAGCTCTAGGGAGCCAATCAAGGAATCGAAATGTGAGGGTCTTTGATCTGTATGGTGACGTATCAGGATGAGTACCATCGATACCGGGTGGAAGTTTGAGATGTAAGAGAACCTCGTTCTCTCTTTCTGAGTCTAGAGTGAACCAGTACCCCTGACCTGTGGCGTTCTCCGTAGATGCTGAGAAGTCAAGACTATAATTTCTAAGCTGAGGAACAGTGAAGGGATATCCCTTACTCTTCCACTTGCGAAGCTCTTTCTCAACAACTGTCTTGACTTGTATATAATCCGGAGAATTATTCTTCAAGAGATCAGCAACTTTCTTGCGCTGTCTTCCACGCCAACTAATCTTCAATCCCATTCTATCTAGAATGAAACGGTCGAGAGCAAGACGCACCTGCCTGAGCACACCAAGAGAATAATGATACCCAGACCCGTTATTCTTCACAGCATCACAAGAATCACGAACTCTTCTGATGAGGTCCGCACGAATCCTCTTTCTTCTCAGGAGTTTCAATACATCATCGGATGAATCAGCTAAAACCTTGATTGATGAAGTGAAGAGTGCTCTTCGGGTGTAGTCAGCAAGCAGGGTTCTTCCTGCATGTTCAAGAGCGTTCCTGTGTAGTCGCTCATAGACCAACTCCTTGTAGTCCTCATTGTGTTTGTAACAGAGATCCTTCTCTTTCCAAAGTAGAGTATATGCTCGTCCTCGATACTCGGACAATGCCTTACCCAAGGACTTGGCTCGCTTGTCTGTAATGTATATCCTTGACAGGATGAGATTGACAACCTTCACATAGTTTTCAAAATGTCCAGTGAGAAGATTGAGGTCAATATCTTTCACCTTTCTACCTGATTGTTTTGAGAGCTTCATGGTCCTTTACGCGAGAAGGTGGATAGGGCATCCCTATCATTTTCCAGTCGGGGGATATCCTGGTGAGGTTCTCAAAATGAAAACTATCAGTTCGGCAAATTATTCTTACATGGATAATTGTTTCATAGAAACTAACCTGCCGAATTTCTCTGGTTGGATTCTGAGGACTGATGAGTGTCGAATAGAGATCAATGAAGAGATTTGCATCTTCGAGAAATTCTTCTATTACTGATTGTTGTTGAAGTATACTGAAGATTGCAAATTCTTGCTGTTTTACCCAGTCATCCGAGAGAGGACTAGCTGAAACTATGCCTTTCAAAGGAGTTACAGAACGAGAGCGCATGAATGTAGTATTCATCTTTCGTTTATGGAAGTACTTAGATTTGTCACCAGTTATTTTCTCAAGAAATACTCTATCTGCGACCTGTTCTTCGTTGACAATAAAATCAGGGAAGGGGTCAGGGTTGTCAACAATATTATCCGTTGAAACCAACCATAAATCATTCCTTACCCCTATTGACCTGTTTTTCTGTAATGGATACTCTCCCGATTTTATGGGAATCCAATACGGTAGTTCAATAGCAAGACTAACAGCTGTGGAGTTTGCAGTATCTAATTCCCTTTTACCTTGATTACTAGTAGCCATTGAATCGAGTCCTCCTAGAAGGTATAACAAACAGAATTCCTATCCTAACCATAAAAGGGTAGCACTCTGAAACACATAGTGAAAAGAAGGTGGCGAACACACAGTTAATCGTGGTAGGAGGGGGGAGTTTCGTTTCGTAATTGAGGGCATGTAACGAAAAACTAGACTGTGCATTCGCCGTTGATCC
>SDBU01000173.1_pt1 | contig 92468 bp, 78 predicted proteins | sample 2277071 | NCBI WGS metagenome assembly SDBU01 (sample SAMN10397929, study PRJNA504765) | marine sediment metagenome | isolation source: marine sediment core GS08_GC12, 126 cmbsf | place: Arctic Ocean: Gakkel Ridge, Loki's castle | collected 2008
CTATGGCCGTATATTGGTACCTTTTCACTGTCTTTCCCTCTCTATCTTTCAACTGCAAAAACTTTACATCTACCTGAACATGGTGTCCTGGAACCTTTTTCGCATACCGCTTGGTGTGAAGAGCACGTCTGGGAGCTGTCTTTGGCAGCCGGCTTACTCCGTTGGCTTTCAATACTCTAGTCACTGTGGATTCTGAAACCTTGATGCTGTGATAGCGGTCCAGATAATAGGTTATCCGTAAGGCTCCTAATTGATAATCAGTCCTGATTTCCAGGATTTTCTCAACAACCTCAGAAGGTGTCTTGCGTGGATGGCTATGTGCGACGGGCTTTTTTCTATACAATCCAGATCGTCCTTCGTGATCTTATTTCTCTTTCCAGCGATAAAATGTTGAATGAGGGACGCTGAACTCCCTGCAAGCCTTTGTGACACAGAAATGCTTTGCATATTCAAGTACTAAAAGCTTGAGCCTTACCCTCAATTCTTCCCTGGTTTCTTTGTGCATACAATCCTCCTGTTTGTAGTAAAGATATTACTGCAAATTGTCCAGGAGGGTATGACGTATTACAGTTTTACAGGATGGATTAGACAGGAACAGGTTCAGTTAATCCAGAAGGGATGATTCCAAAGAGTATAAAACCCCCTCATGCCAGGAATGTTACAGCAAGATCTCCTCCCTTCGTGCTTTAAGATCAGCCATCTATGCTATTTTTGATCTCAAAATTGACCGTGGTCATGAATTCCCAAAAGGCGTCTCTTGCAGTAGTAGAAAGCTGGGTTTTATCCCGGACAATTGAAGTGCCCTGTATTATTGATAAATCTTTTATAGGAATAGAAGCCACATTCCCAATCGTTGAAGAGATAATCTTCGAGCTGAAACTGACACCAATCCCTTTTTCAACTGATATAACGATCGATTCAGTATTGCTCAAGGTAAGGTATGAATCCAGCTGCAGAAGGGAGAGATTTTTTGATGCCAGGGCAGTGTTAACTATTTCGTAGGTGGGTGTATTTTCTGTTGGGAGAATAAACTCCTCTTCTATTAATTCTTCGATTTTTACACTGTTTTTGCAAGCCCAGGGATGATCCAGGGGAGTGATGAGATTAATTTCCTCGTTAAGAAGATTGTGGACCTCAAAACAAGAGTCAATTCCCTGATCCTGGTTAGTAAATAAAAAATGAAGGTCATCCCTGCGAAGAGCGTGGAGGGGAGAGGTGCAGTTATCGGTCTGGCAGAAAATTGAAACTTCCGGATATTGTTCATGAAACCGTGCAAAATATTCCGGCAAGATATACTTTCCTGAAATAGCGTTACAGCCAATAATTATCCGGCCTTTGACGTGTCCTTTTAGAGAGGACATTGTTTCATTAATGCAAGTGGATTGTTTGACAAATTGACGCGCAAGTGGAATCAATATGCGTCCTGCATCTGATAATTTCAACGATCTGCCTTGGCGGATGAAAAGAACCTCGTCAAAATGCTTTTCAAGAGCACCAATGTGCTGACTGACACTAGGCTGGCTCATATGCAGTCGGTCAGCTGCCTGCGTGAAATTAAGGGTTTCAGACGCTGTCAGAAATATGTTTAATTGGTGGGCATCTAACATAATTTTATAGTTGGGATACAGTAGATGTTTATTGTGATTTTTATTATACCCTCTTTGTCTGATCGATAGAAAATATCACCTTTCCCATAATCAAAATTGCAGACGGGTAGAGTTTTCTCAATCATAGACACTCTTAGTTGAAGAAGATTTAATTATGCAGCACTTTTAGTGATAATTATTTTGGATAACGCAGTGGTGGATAAATTATTTCTCAACCTATGACCTTAGCGGTATAATAGTCATAGAAGAAGATCAACCACGCCGAACCATCTACAATTTATCTATCTGCCCGAGAGAATACCCGGGAAGATATACCACAATAAAAAACAAAGTGAACTGCGTTATATGGACTCTTTATCTATTGTATTGATCTTTTTCCCATATGGATTAGCCTTTTTTTCCATGGGTATCATACTCACCTTTGAGCGAGGGCGGAGTATCGATCCTCATCTTCAGCATGCATTGCGTCCCCTGGCAGTATTCGGACTCATTCATGGAGTTCATGAATGGCTCGAGATGTTTCAAAAACTTGAGTTGATTCCATTTCTGGAATTGAACAATCACCTTTGGTCTGCTTTCCGGATCGCCATTCTGACTTTTTCGTTTTTATCGCTTGCGTCGTTTGGTGTTTTCAGCATTTTTCGAAATCGAAGAAACCGACGTTTGAGTATGTTAGTACCGTTTCTTCTTTCCGCGATTTGGGGATTTGGCTTCCTTTTTCTCAGAGGACGTTATGGCTTGAGTGAAACCTTGTGGAGCGTAGGTGATGTCTGGACGCGTTATGTAATTGCCATTCCGGGATCTCTGTTGGCCTCAGTGGGGTTAATTTCCCAGCAGCGAGCATTCCGAAAAGCTGGTATGGAAGGATTTGGGCGTGACAGCATGTGGGCGGCTATTTCCTTCGTATGGTATGGAGTAATTGGTCAATTGTTTGTACATCAGAGTCCACTACCTCCTTCCAATATCATTAATCAGGATCTATTCATTAATATTTTTGGTTTCCCCGTTCAACTGCTACGAGCTGCGGCTGCTGTCTCTGTGGCGATATTCGTTACCAGATTTTTGCGTTCGTTTGAAGTGGAGCGTCAAAATCAACTTGATGATATTCAAGATGGACGTTTGAAAGAAGCCCAGAGAAGAGATGTCCTGAGAGGAGAATTCCTAAAAAGAGTCGTAGAAGCCCAAGAAGCGGAGAGGAAACGGATTGCCCGGGAATTACATGATGCAACTGGTCAAGCTCTGACGGCTCTAGGTCTAGGTTTGCGTGGTATTTCTTCCACTTTGCCAGATGTCGCTGATGACGCGATTGTCAATTTACTACAACTGGAATCTCTGGCAGTAAAAACCTTAGATGAGCTGCGTTTGTTTATCTCCGATCTGAGACCACCCCACCTTGACGATTTAGGTTTAAGGTCAGCGATCCGGTGGTATATTGGTGAAATGGTGGACCGAGTTCCTTTCCAGATAACTGTTGAATTTCCTTCCACCTCTTGTGACCTGCCCACCAGCATCAAAATCGCACTTTTTCGTGTGATCCAGGAAGCTTTAACAAATACTATCAAACACGCCCAGGCGGAAAATGTGAGGATTGTTTTAGAGTACAGAAAAAATGGCGATGTTCGACTGGAGGTTGAAGATGATGGAAAAGGATTTAATCCTAAAAGAATCCAGATGATGCAAGAACCGACCTGGGGTTTATTAGGGATGCAGGAACGTACAATTTTATGTGGGGGTGACTTTTTACTTCATACGGCGCCAGGCGAGGGGACCATTATTCAAGTCACTATTCCAGGTAAAGCTTTGTCAGAACTAAAGGAAAATCATGAAGATTAAAATATACCTCATTGATGATCACTCTGTTGTTCGCTATGGTCTGCGAATGTTAATTGAAGGGGACGAGGATGTAGATATTATAGGGGAATCTGGATCTGCAACTGAAGCTTTGACGGAAATTTCTAAACTCAAACCAGATGTTGTATTAATGGATATCAGTCTACCAGACCTATCGGGTATTGAGGCTACACGAGAGATTAAACGCCTTTGGCCCGAGATCGCTGTGGTGGCATTGACAATTCATGAGGATGAAGAATATTTTTTCAAAATGCTGGATGCAGGAGCGAGCGGCTATGTTCCAAAAAGAGCAGCACCTGAAGAATTACTCACAGCTATTCATGCTGCAAATTCTGGCGATGTCTACCTTTATCCATCCCTGGCTAAACTGCTTGTTAAAGACTATATTCTTGACCAGGGATTGGCGGAGAAGGAAAAATCAATTGATGATCTCACACCTAGGCAGAAAGAAGTCCTCATTCAATTAGGGGAAGGGGGGACCAATCTTGAGATTGCTGCTAGATTGAATATCAGTCCAAATACAGTAGCGAGGCATAGGGAGAATATTATGCATAAACTTAATCTTCATTCCCGAACTGAACTTGTAAAATATGCCATCCGCAAAGGTTATATTGAACTATAAATACGAGAGCAATCTAGAGTTAATATTTAAATAGTAAAAAGCAGTCATTGATCATCAATGCGTCTGGAAAGTATCCAGGCGCATTTTGTGTTTAATTCGACTATGGGTCAAATCAACCATGTGAATATAGTCACAATCCCCTATTGTGTATCAATCCATGGTGAATTAATTCACATAAAAAATAGGATATTGTCAGAATTTACTTTTTTTTACTGGCCATTGATAATTCTACTAGCAAAGAGATAAATAACTAGAAGGAGAGCAAAATCATGTCAGCGATTATTCTAACCGTGTTGTTTATGATCAGGGTTGCCTTACCCATATCTATCTTGGTTTTGCTGGGAAATCTGCTGAATCGAAATCGTTGTGAGCTTAAAAAGGTAAGTTAATAATGGATACCTCTCAGGGTTTATTATTGGCCATAGTTTGGGTATTGCTTCGCTTTGGATTACCTGTTTTAGGGACTGGCCTAATAATATATATATTTTCCCGATTGGATTCTAAATGGAAAAAAGAGGCTTTAGTGTTCAAAAGAGATTTGGTTGGTGAAGGTGTAATCCCCTTGATTAAATGTTGGGTTTTCATGGATTGCCCCCCTGAAAAGCGCCGTGACTGTCTAGCTTTTCAAGAAAAATATGTACCTTGTTGGCAATTGTTCCGGGATGAAAATGAAAATTTACAGGAAGACTGTTTGGATTGTGCTGTCTTCCATACTGCAACAATACCAAACCTGAATTAAATAAAAATGAGGACAATATGATGAAAAATTCAATGAAGATTCGATTTTTGCTCGGTCTGGTCATGGCACTCGTATTTGGTGTAGCGACTTATTTTAGCGTCTTAGCCGGATCATCAGAACAAGGAGACCCTCCCGAAGGTGAAATCTGCCAGACCTGTCATCCGGCGCTTTATCTCTCTTGGGAGATGAGTTCTCATGGACAGGCGTTGGTTGACCCCATTTTCCAGGAAATATGGGATCAACGCGGTAAACCTCGCGAGTGTTTAATTTGTCATACCACCGGGTATGATCTCAAAACGAATACATGGGTTGCTGATGGGATCACCTGCCAAGCTTGTCATGATCCCATCACTGCCGATCACCCGGCCGATCCGATGCCCACCGATCGATCAGCAGCTCTCTGTGAGCAATGTCACAGTCAGACAGTTTTCGAATGGAAACTCAGCGTACATCGTCAATCAGGTTTGGAATGTGTGGATTGCCACGGACAGCATTCAACTTCTCTTCGAGCTGATGATACGGCTCATTTATGCGCTAACTGCCATCGTGAACGAGCCTCCAATTTTGCACATTCATCGCATAGTAAACAAAACCTGACTTGTGGAGACTGCCATCTTAAGACACTGCAAGCGGATTTGAGTGAGGAAGGTGGTCATTCCGGGATGGATCATAGTTTCCGCCCGAAATTAGATGCTTGCAATGAATGTCATAAATATCAAATGCACGATCCAGTCGAGGTTCACTCTGATTCCGGATTGGGGGAGATTGTGATAGAGGAGGAGACACCTGATTTTGAGACACAAGGACTCAGCATTGACCCAAGTCCTGTCAGCCCCATTTCCTTTGCTCTCATATCCGCACTGATTGGTATGGTCAGCGGTTTATTACTGTCACCTTGGATCCAGAGCTGGTTCACAAAGTTTGATCTCACAGCTCAATCCGATAATGATTCAATTGGAGAAAAATAAAAATGGCGAATAAAGATAGATTTGACCGCCGAAATTTTATTCAGATCCTTATTGGCAGCAGTGTAGGGATTGCAGGTTTGAAAGCGGTTCGGGAAGTTTTTGCCTCAGAAAGTAATAGCGGTCCACATCAATGGGCGATGGTCATCGACCTGGAGAAATGTACTGGCTGTAAGTATTGCACAAACTCCTGCCAGGCTCACAACGATGTCCATCCGGATATTGAGTGGACCAAGGTGACCCCGTGGGGGAATAATGACAAGACATATTTTTTACCTCAACCTTGTATGCACTGTAAAGATGCACCTTGTGTCGCAGCGTGTCCTGTAAAGGCGAGTTATTACCGAGACGATGGAATTGTGATGATGGATTATGATCGGTGTATAGGCTGTCGATATTGCGAAGTAGCCTGTCCCTATGGGGCTCGATCGTTCAATTGGACTGCGTTCACTGGAGAGAATCCCAAAGTTCCTCAGTGGGGGATTCCGGAAATTCCAAGACGTCCCCGTGGTGTAGTTGAAAAATGTTCCTTTTGTTACCAACGAATTGATAGGGGGATGTCATTCGATCTAATTCCTGGGGTTGATCCGCAGGCCACTCCCGCATGTGTAGTAGATTGCCCTGTAGGTGCCCGGCAGTTCGGGGATCTGAACGATCCTGACTCCTCTGTCTCTAAACTACTAAAACGCAGAGTTGTCCACCGCTTATGGGAAGAATTGGGAACAGAACCTCGGGTGTATTATCTGTACCCGACAGGTGAAATGGAGGCTGAAACGTGAATTCTAATATGTTTACTCGCGTAAAACTATTGTTACACAAAATAACACCATTCCATTTATTGATTGCGATATTGGGGTTTTTCATCGGCATAGGCGCGGTAGCAGGTATCATCGTACTCAAAGATGGATTGTCGGTAACGAACTTGACTGATTTAGTCCCCTGGGGTTTATGGATTACCATCGATCTCTCTTCCATCGCTCTCAGTGCAGGGGCATTTACCCTCTGTGCAGTGGTGTATTTACTAGGATTAAAAGAGTTCTATCCTGTAGCCCGCACAGCTACGGTGATTGGTTTTATTGGTTACAGTATGGCTATGCTGTGTCTCTTGCTAGACATTGGTCGCCCGGATCGTTTTTGGCACGGGTTTGTTTTCTGGAATATCCATTCTGTTTTATGGGAAGTCACCATGTGCGTCGGATTGTATTTTACGGTGCTGACATTAGAGGTTCTTCCTATTCTGAGCAAAAGAGATTGGATTCAAGACCGGTGGCCGAAATTGGCGAATAAAATATCTCGCCTGCATCATTTTGCACCCTATTTTGCCATTGCCGGTTTATTCTTATCTATGCTGCACCAATCCTCTCTGGGTGCAACCTATGGTGTAATGAAAGCCCGTCCTATCTGGTATTCACCCAGTCTATCATTTCTGTTCATGATCTCCGCTGTAATTGGCGGGATATCCTTGACAGTCTTGGTATCCACACTGGCAGCCCGAATAACAGAGAATGCGAATGTGCGTCAAGATGTACTAGATAAATTAGTTCAATTTGTAGGTTGGGCCTTGGTTTTCTATATATATATTCGCTTCTGGTACGTTTTTTCGCTTACATATACCTATAAACCAGGTCAATCCGAGGGATTGCAGTTATTATTGTCAGGTCCTTTGGCGGTAAGTTTCTGGTTTGGGGAGTTTCTCCTGGGAGCAGTTATTCCCAGTTTTATCTTCCTCAAATCTGCCTGGAGAAAGATTTACGCCCTCCGAGTATTAGCTCTTAGTTTGACAGTTCTCGGTATTGTGGCCTATCGCTGGAATGTGAATCTCTCAGGGCAACTGGTTGTTATGTCCGCAAATCCCCTGGGGTTGGATATATTTTTTACACAATATACTCCGTCATTGATTGAAGTGATTGTAGGTGCGGGAATTGTTTCTTATGGCATACTCGCAATTACTATGGGTGTCCAATACCTGGGTATAGTCGATCATGGTGTTCCCAGCACTGCTGTAAAAGAAACCAGGAAAAGATATTTGTCATGGCCCCTGGAAGGTGAGAGTTCTGAGATTTGATAGAACAAATCAATATATAGATTCGATCCTTCCCTCACCTACTTAACATAAAAACACCTCCCACTCTCTGCTTGATGAATGGGAGGTGTTTACTTCGTGTTGGGGGAACGTTACTTATTCCTCGGCAGCTCCTTTATCAATCCATTCATTAATAAGAGCTAGAGTTGCTCCAGTAAATTGTCCGGGGTGATTCCCCGCAGACTGTATTCCCACCAATAGACTGTTTTGCGAATCTCCGCGAATTATTATTGGACCAGAGTCTCCTCCACTGAGGATACTCTCATAAGTATTCACATTCAATCCACCCATGGCATTTTCCCCATGACATTGGCTACAGCTCTCCAAAAACGCGTCACCAATCCCGCCCACCCAGGTAGTCAATAATTCTTGATTCTCTGGTACTGTGGGTGAGGGGATGGGAGTGGGGACAGGTGTAGGCGTGAGCCGAACATAGACCGGAACATCGTCATCTGGTGGCATTCGGGTTTCTATAGCGGTTTCTTCCATGCTGACGAAAAGAAACAAACCAGTGAAAAGGACCGCGGATATCATCCCGTAGGCAGGAAAGAATATACGTTCTCGTTTCTTAATATCTTCAGGGTTTTGGGTCACCTTGGTGATCCCGGCCTTCAAGTCTGCCAGTTCCTTAGGATGCTCTTCAAGCATTTCTTTTTCAGTGATGTAACCAGTAAACATGGACTTGTTGAAGTGTTTTAGATGCACATGGTAGAAATGCCAGATGATTATCGCCAAGACGGCTAATATCGCCTCACCTCCGTGAGCGGCTTTTGCAGCCGGGATGAAATCGCCGGGCAGGAAGCGTGTGGTAGCAATAGGATTCCAAAGCATAAAACCAGTAAATCCCATAATCACCGTGCCCCAAATAAAAGCCCAATACTCAAATTTCTCATCAAATGTGTAGCGACCTTGTTGGGGTTTTTTGTCCTTTCTCCCGAGATTGAATAGAAAACTTTCCCAAGCAGCTGTAATGTCATTGATCGTTGGCAGCATGCTCAGCCGAGTTCTCTTTACGAAAAAATTATATCCGGTGGTACCCAGGTGATAGATAACACCCACCATTAATGCAATTGTGGCTCCTCGGTGGATGATCCGAACTGTTTCAACGCCACCGAGTAGAGATACGATGGATTGAGATAATTTAATATTGGAAAATTTTTGTATCAATCCAGTTAATGCCAGAATCGCAAAACTGGCCATCTGAACCCAGTGTTCTATTCGATCAGAAATGCTGAAACGTAAATATTTTCGATCTTTACTCATCGCGTCGCTCCATTTTTGTAGATATCCTTTTCCTGATGTCAGAGGCGACGTAAATTATCATGCCACCTACAGTGAAAGGGATGAGAATCTTGTAAAAAAGATTCACATAGTACACCATAGGATGTTTGTTAGGTGTGGGTTGATAGTGGTTCAGCCAAGCAGTGGGGAAATTACTCGATGCATCCGGATGACACTTTTGGCAGGTATTGAGTAAATTGTCTTTGATAACCTTACTTTCCGGATCGTCTACTTTCTTCATGTTATGGACGCCGTGACAATCTACACATACCGGTTTATTCGTCTCCTGATTTGGCGTGATTTTCTCAAACAAAATCACCGTCGTGCCGTGAAAATCAGCGACATAGGTTTCAAAAACGTGTGTACTGATTCCGTATTGGGTCATCAGCTCTTGATCTGCGTGACACTCGGCACAAATCAAAGGTGAAAAAAGGTGGAATGTGTCCTCCGAAGATGGTCCTGTCACATCATGGACTCCGTGACAATCGGTACAGGTTGGCACATTGGGGTCACCTTCTTCCAGTAATGCTCCGCCATGGACGCTGTCTTGATACTGATTGAAGATTTCTGAGTGGCATAGCTGACACATTTTGGCAATATTGCTTCTTGGAGTCCCAGGGGATTTTATGTAATGAGCTCCGTGGCAATCGGTGCAGACAGCTGCGTTTTCATTGCCACCTGCTAATGCTTTTTGGTGTGTGCTATCGAGCGTTTTGGTGTACATGGGGTCGTGGCAATCATTACACAATGTATACATTTGAAGAGCATACTCACGAAGTGTATCTGCTTTGTTTTCGGGATGAGGATATCCAGAAATATCAGTATGGCATTGTACACATTGGTACCCACCACTGCTGTGTATAGCTTGGTTGTGCATTTCTGGATCAATGGTTAGGTAGAGGATCTCTCCAGATGGTAATTCTGTCTGCATTCCGCTTGTACCGTGACAGGAAAGACATTCCTTATCCGGGACATTTGGATTATCACCAGATTGGGCGAAAACCCCTTGCGGCGATAGGAGAAGGAGGAAAAGAATGATTCCTCCCGAAATCATGAATAGGATATACTTTCTCAAATTAACCTCCAATAAAATTTTGTACTTGATTCTGTCTTAATACCTGAGCTGTTCATGCTGTGGTAGGTACAATCAGCTGTTGAATATTCGCAGGGATCGAGTTTTGATCCATGCTAATACTTGTGATGAAATCCCAAAAAGCATTCTGTGCTTTAGAATATGGACGCTTATTGAGGCGTCCAAAATAAATATCTCGGTAAATTTCCAGTCCTTCGACTTCAATAACCTGGATCCTTCCCTTCCCCTTGCCTTCTACAACTGACTGGGAAACAAACCCAACACCTAGTCCTTCCTCAACGGTCAAAGCTATAGCCTCAGAATTGCCCATCGTTATCAGGGTGTTCAATTTATTAATATCTATGTCGATGTTTCCGAGTGCCTCTCGAACGATTTGATAGGTTCCGGACTCTTCCTCCCGGAGGATGAATTTTGCATTATGAAGATCATTAATCTGGATCTTGCCCTGCTCAGCCCAGGGATGGTCCGGGGGTGCAATTAGCAGAACGTGATCACAGAAAAATTTGTAGAATTCAACGTCCTCGCAGGATTTTCGAGCAATTCCCGTCAGGGTAAATTGAATTATTCCATTACAAAGCATCTCCAAGGCATTGAGTTGAGGAGTGACTTGGCAGGTGACGCTTACCTTTGGATATTGATGATGAAATTGGGCTAATAATCGAGGCAAGATGTACTTGCCAGGTGTGGTGCTGCAACCCACCAGGAGGTTTCCGTAGATTTCCCCCTGTAGTGAAGACATTGTTTCATTAATATTATTTGAGTGATTAATCATCTCTCTTGCCATTGGAATGAGAGCCATACCGGCATCCGTTAAGAGTAATTTGCTCCCTGTCCGGAAAAATAATTGGGTATCGAAGTGGTTTTCCAACGACTGAATATGCTGACTAACACTGGGTTGGGTCAGGTGCAGTAGTTTGGCTGCCTGCGTGAAATTTAATGTTTCAGAAGCCTTCAAAAAAATGTTAAGTTGATGGGTATCTAACATGCCAACTCCTTTGTGAATGTTAACACAAATCTATAAATAAAATTCATGAAAGCCATCTGTCTCAATAGTTTTTGCCTATCGTTGTCATAGCCTTTATTTATGCTCCCGGTACAAGGGCATTAGTTTGCCTTATGGTAGAGGATAAGAGAATGATATCGGATTTGCTTATGAATAAACACCCTATCTATAGAATAAAATTATAACTTAGGTTTGATTACTTAATGAATGAATGCACAAAGTATTTCGTTCAAGTCGGCCGCTGCCATCAGTGACAGAACGGTTTAGTTAATATTTGATAAGGTATCAAGGATATGCTGAGAAAGTTTATACTATTCTTGTTTGGATTTCTTCCAGCGTTTCTTTATTTGATTGTTCTGTTTCTCATCAACGATCAGAGCACGGAGACTGTCATGTCAGCCGCCCGAGTTCGGTTGATGGGGGATTTATTATATTTGTACGGTTTCTGTTGAGGAGTTACAAAGGCTTAATAGGGATGTGAGGTGATGGAACCTTGTAGTCTGATAGTATAATCACCACCAAGGTCTTTATGATAATAAGATCGGGAACGAGACATCGGAGAGTTATTAAATGTCAGAATATTTCAAAGGTAAAACAGCCTTAATCACCGGATCGGGTAGAGGGATTGGACGGGCAATAGCCATTCATTTTGCATCATTAGGAGCAAATGTGGTGGTAAATTATTTCCGCAATCGAGAACCTGCCGAAGATACTGCGTCCGAGATAAAAAAATTGGGTGTTGAGGTTGAAATTATCAAAGCCAATGTTGGGAAAATAGATGATTTGACGCACCTGATTTCTGAAACAGATCGGGTATTTGGGGGATTAGATTTCTTAATAAGTAATGCAGGATCCGGCTACAACCGTCCTATAATGGAACAACGCCCGAAGGGATGGGATTGGACCATGGATATTAATGCCCGGGCTTACCTCTTTTTAGCTCAAAAAGCAGTCCCATTAATGGAGAAAAAGGGTGAGGGTTGGATCGTTAGTATTTCCAGTCCGGGATCATTCCGGGTACTGCCTGAGTATGCTGTTGTGGGTGCCAGCAAAGCAGCTATTGAATCCTTAACCCGTTATCTGGCTGTTGAATTGGCCCCCAGTAATATTGTAGTCAATGCAGTATCACCCGGCATAGTAGCGACTGACGCTTTACGACATTTTAACACCATGCAAGATGAGGACCTATTGGGGGAGATTGCTGAGAAAACACCGGCAGGAAGAAATATCACACCAGAGGAAGTGGCTCAGATTGTCGTTTTCCTCTGTTCTCCAGCAGCAAAAATGATACGAGGGCAAACAATTATCGCTGACGGCGGTTTTACGCTGCCTATCAACGGAATTCAACGACCCTCTTAAGATCAAAGAGTTTAATATGAGAGCTTTGTGGCTTGAAAATCAGCAACTTCAATTTCGGACGGATGTTCCCCTCCCTGAATTAGAGGAAGGTGATGTATTAATCCAGCCCAGATTATCTGGAATTTGCAGTACGGATTTGGAGCTGGTCAATGGTTATTATCCTTTTACTGGAATACCGGGTCATGAATTTGTAGGAGAAGTGGTTGAAGCACCTGATTTTCCTGATTTAGAGGGAAAACGTGTTGTGGGCGAAATCAATATCACCTGTGGATATTGTTTCCATTGTCAACAGGATCGAACCTCACATTGTGTCAACCGAACTGTACTGGGAATTTCAGGACGGAATGGTGCCTTTGCGGATTATTTCACCCTGCCTGCTGAAAACCTTCACCTCGTACCTGATTCAATAGCGGATGAACAGGCAGTCTTCACTGAACCATTAGCCGCTGCCCTGGAGATTCAGGAACAGGTAAACATAAGCCAGACTGATAGAGTCTTGGTAGTTGGGGCTGGACGTCTCGGTCAACTTGTTGCCCAAACTATTTCCCTTATTGATTGTGACCTGACTGTTGTTGCCCGGTATTCAAAGCAGAGGAGATTGTTGAAAAAATTTGGTATTAAAGTTTTAGATGAAGAGAATATTAAACCAGGTATGATGGATATTGTCGTGGATACAACAGGATCCCCTACCGGCTTTGAAATAGCCCGGTCAGCAGTCCGGAGCCGGGGTACGATTGTCATGAAAAGCACATATGCAGGTACGCTTGAGATTAACCCATCCTCATTGGTTGTGGATGAAATTACACTTATTGGATCCAGGTGCGGTCCGTTTAGCCCTGCGTTGAAATTGATAAATGATCGGCTGGTGGATCCAGTTTCATTAGTTGAAGAATCATTCCATATTATTAACAGTATCGCGGCAATTAATAAAGCTGGAGAGAGGGGAGTATTTAAGGTACTACTTACATATTGATTGATACGTTTCTTGAGGACCAATTCAAAGCAAGTCTATCAAGGCAAAGTCCTTGTTATAAATTCGAATTATGTTATACTGCACACTCATATAATAGTTTCCATTAATATATTCCCAAACTTAAGTTAAATATTATCTCCATATCTTGTCTGGAGTTTAGTGGTACCTTAGGATTGAAATAAGATATATCACAAAAAGTGTTATCAATGAGTGGAATCCAGTTTTATTTTCCAAGTTAATTATATAAATAATTGGTGGGAACCAGGATTGATTAATTCCACGATTTCCAGGAATCTCAATAATAGTTATTTGGTTAGGTATTTATTCAGTTGAAAAGGAGGTGATACGGAAAAAAATAAGGTAAATGTTTTATTTCAATTAAGGTAAATCAGCAATTTTCCTAAGGAGGAAAACAGTATGTCTAAAAGATATTATATCTTTAGTATTTTAATCGCCGTCAGCCTGATCTTGGCTGCTTGCGGTGGTGGGGCAAAAGCTCCTGAGCAGTGTGCCGAGAATCCTGATGAAACAGTATGCGCAGTGATTGAGGAAGGAAGCACCATCAAAATTGGTTACGCTGGACCAATGGCTGGTGACTATTCCGCATTTGGTATCGACATTTCCAATGCCGGATTGCTGGCGGCAGATGATGCCGGTGAATTTGAAGGTTTTACCTTTGAATTGCTGGTAGAGGACACCCAGGGAAGTGGTGAAGGTGGAGCCTCCGTTGCCAACCTTTACGTATCTGACTCTGATGTAGTTGCGATTGCCGGACACACTTTCTCCGGATCCACCGCAGCTGCAATCCCGATCTATAATGAAGCCAGACTACCCATGCTTTCCCCGTCTGCAACCCGCGCTGACCTCACCCTGGGTGATCAGGATGTCTTTAATCGCATCCCCTTCACCGATGATCTTCAGGGTCAATTTGCCGCAGAGTATCTTTACAATGTACTTGGTGTGACCAAGCTGGCCATTATGCATGATGGTGATGCTTATGGTAAAGGTGTTGCAGAACGAGTTTCAGGAGTATTCGTGGGCCTTGGCGGAGAAGTTGTAGCCCTGGTAGCTATTACTCCTGGTGAGACTGACTACAGTGCTGCCCTGACAGACGTTGGCGCCTCCGATCCGGAAGCCATTTACTTCGGCGGTTATTATGCTGAAGCGGCTGTGCTTGTCAAAGATATGCCTGTTGCTGGGTTAGAGGATATTATCTTCTTCAGCGATGACGGCGTCTATGGTGCAGCCTTCATTGAACTGGCTGGCGAATTGGCAGAGGGTGTATATGCTGCTACTGGTGCCCCACTGGATAGCCCAGCGAAGACTGAATTTGACGCATACTTTGAGAGTGTATACGGAGATCCCGCAGGTTATTTATCCACCTTCACCTGGCATGGTTATGACGTAGTAGATGCCCTGGTCCAGGCTATTAAGTCCGTGGCAATCCTCGGCGACGATGGCAGCCTGTATATTCCTCGGGAAGCCTTAGTTGCTGCAGTGAACGGCATGGTAGGATACCAGGGTCTAACTGGTGTTCTGACATGCAATGCTGGTGAGTGCAATGCCTCTGGGCCTTCCTTCCAGGTAGTGAAAGATGGTGCTTGGATTATTCCCTAGCAAAATAGATTCTAGATTAAGTTGAATTAGGATTATTGCGAGGCAAGCATACCCTGCTTGCCTCGCTAATCTCTGTTTATCGAATGAGTTATCTAAGAATATAAAAGGTCAGCTATGAGTGAAACCAGTCCCAAAAAATCAGCTAAACCTATAAATGTATTTCGGATTGTCCAAGCAATTATCTCAATTCTATTTATTGTAATTTTAAGTTGGCGGTTATATACCGTAATCAGCTCTGGTGTGTATGGACCGGATACCTGGTTGCGCTTCGCCTTTAGTGGATTGATTGTTGGCAGCGTTTATTCTGTGATTGCCATCGGCTATACCCTGGTCTACGGAATCCTCTTTATGATCAACTTTGCCCATGGTGAAATCATGATGCTGGGAGCCTTTGCGGGTTATTTTGTTTTTGAAGCTCTGAAATCTATCACCGTTGATCCGGTTACCGGCATGAGTTTCCTTGATTCTTATCAAATTCTTTCGGTAGTTTTAGCTTTTATCGTTGGGATGACTATATCCGCAGTATGCGGATATTTCCTGGAACGGATAGCCTACCGGCCGCTGCGAGGTGCCCCCAGGCTGATTCCCCTGATCAGTGCCATCGGGGCCTCAATCTTTCTGCAAAATGTTGCAATGGTTGTATTCGGTCCAAAACGGCGAATATACTTCAACCCAGAGGCTTTAACTCGAAGCCGGGGGTGGCAAATCCCCATCGGTGGGGAAGAGGTCATGCTGACATATACAGGTGTATTAACAGTTGTCTTATCGGTCCTGTTGATGATTGGTTTATATATTCTGGTGATGAGAACCCGCTATGGGCGATCGATGCGGGCTGTTGCAGAGAACAAACAAACTGCTGCCTTAATGGGTATCAATGTTGACCAGGTTATAAGCAATACATTTATAATTAGCGGAGCATTAGGTGGGGCAGCGGGAGTGATGTGGGGTATTCACAACGGTATTGTTTACCATTTTGTGGGATTTATTCCGGGGTTAAAGGCCTTTACGGCGGCAGTATTGGGGGGAATTGGAAGTATCCCAGGAGCAATGGTCGGAGGTATTTTCCTAGGCATTGTTGAATCCCTTGGACCTGCTGTATTAGGATGGGATTTTCAGCTGAAGGATGTAATCGCGTTTTCGATCCTGGTTCTGGTATTGATCTTCCGGCCTTCGGGCATCATTGGTGAAGTATTATCGGAGGAGAAAGTCTGATGAGAGAATTGATAAGAAAAAGCAGTCGAACGGGATGGATTTTCGGCATTGTGCTCATTTTTATAATCCTGTTTGGTCTGACTACGACCCTTTCCGATATTCTGGGCGAAATGATCAATCTCAGTTCAAATACCCGGGTAGGCAATACTGGCGGCTTAATGATATTTTTTGCATTAATGGGATTATGGGCTGGGTCAAAAGCAGCGGCAGATAACAAAACAAATTGGCAACCCGCGTTGATTTCAGGTGTATCGGTTGGATTGGTGATTGGTCTTGTTACAGGTGCATTTATATACCTGGTCGGATTTATGGATGCGGCGGATATTGAAATGCGGAAGTACTTTGTCCAACTTTCCCGCCCGATAGTTCAGTTTCTTCTTTATGGTAGGGGAACCCTGACTGGTGTGTTGATAACTTTCGGAATATTTACCCTTTTCGGAGGATTGGGTGGGTTGCTCGTATACCTGCTGGAATCTGGTCAAACTAAAGATTACCTGCAAAAGAGGGCTTTGGTCTGGAAAAACAAAGTGATGGATACCAAAGTAGTACTCAAGTATCAAAACCATCCCCGTTCCCGCTGGATAAGTTATGGCCTGCTGCTGGCTCTGGTATTTATCATGCCGCAGTTTCTCAGCAAATATTGGAATTACGCCATGGGCACAGTGGGTATTTATGTCTTGATGGGATTGGGATTAAATATTGTTGTGGGTTTGGCCGGCTTGCTGGACCTCGGCTATGTGGCATTTTTTGCCATTGGGGCTTATGTAGTAGGATTGCTGACAGCACCGGCACCCATTACCCTTCAGATGAGTTTTTGGCCGGTACTGCTGCTGAGCGTTGTCTTCGCTGCTATGGCCGGGATCCTGTTGGGAATACCTGTTCTCCGGATGCGGGGAGATTACCTGGCAATTGTCACGCTTGGATTTGGTGAAATCATCCGGGTCTTGATTAGAAGTGATATGATGGCTCCTTATTTAGGGGGCCCACAGGGTATTCGTGATATAGCAGGACCGAGCATTTTTGGAATATCCTTAACTAGCGAGAAATCTTATTTGTATCTGATTATCCTGGGAATCATGTTGACTATATTAATTACTAACCATCTTCAAAGTTCCAGGGTGGGCCGAGCCTGGATGGCCATGCGTGAGGATGAAACAGTTGCTCAAGCCATGGGGATTAACACCCTGTATTATAAGCTGCTGGCTTTTTCAACCGGCGCAGCCTTTGCAGGATTGGGTGGAGCATTATTCGCCGCCCGTAATCAATATACTGGACCGGCTGACCATACGTTGATGGTATCAATTAATGTTCTTTGTCTTTTAATAGTGGGTGGGATGGGAAGCATCCCGGGAGTGATTGTAGGCGCCTTTGTTTTGAAGGGATTCCCGGAGATACTCCGTGAGTTGGCTTTATACCGGCTGCTGGTGTTTGGTGCATTGCTGGTTACTATGATGATCTGGCGTCCGGAAGGTTTATGGCCTGCTCCCAGAAGGAAACTGGAACTCCATGAGGATGAACCTGGCGGGTTGCCGCCAGAGGGCAATCTAATAGAGTCAAGGGAAGGGGGTTAGCAGATGAGTATTCTAGAAACCCGAAACGTAACCAAACGATTTGGTGGATTGTCAGCTGTTGACAATGTAAGCCTAACTGTCCCTGAGGGATCGATCTACAGCATTATCGGACCTAACGGAGCGGGAAAGACCACCTTGTTTAATTGTATTACCGGCTTTTATCCTGCGGATGAAGGCGATATGCTGTTTAAAGATAAGTCATTATTGGGTTATTCACCTGATCGTGTAACCCAGCAGGGAATATCCCGGACGTATCAAAATATCCGGCTTTTTCCCGCGATGACAGCTATTGAGAATATTCTGGTAGGTGCACACCCACAACTGAAATCAACCTTGGTGGATGCTATTTTCCACACTCCTCGCCAACGAGCTGAAGAGAAAAAAGCGATTCAAGAAGCTCAGGAATTGCTCAATTTTGTTGGTCTTCAAGGAAAAGGAGATTTTCTCGCCAGGAATCTGCCTTATGGAGAACAGCGCCGCCTGGAAATGGCCCGGGCACTGGCAAATAAACCAGCCCTAATCCTGCTGGACGAACCTACCGCAGGTATGAATCCAATTGAATCGGCAACGATGATGTGGTTTATCCAGAATCTCCGGGATGAATTGGGAATTACCATTCTACTGATCGAACATGACATGAAAGTAGTGATGGGCATAAGTGAATTCATATATGTGCTCGATTTTGGAAAGTTAATTGCCAAAGGAACCCCGGGTGAAATTCAGAAAAATCCCCAGGTTATTGAATCATACTTAGGACGGGGGGCTGCTGCCTGAACCAACAGCGCAGATCTCTCCAAAGTGAAATGAACTCATGGCTATGCTTGAAGTAAACAATATACATACTTACTATGGCAATATCCACGCCTTAAAAGGAATCTCGATCACAGTTGAGGAGAATGAAATCGTGACTCTGATTGGGGGAAATGGGGCTGGGAAAACTACCACGCTCCGGACAATCAGTGGACTGCTTCAGCCGCGATCTGGTGAGATATATTTCGAAGGGGAAAAAATATCTGCCACGCCTGCACATGAACTGGTATATAAGGGCATCACGATGGTGCCGGAAGGCCGGGGAATTTTTTCCCGCTTAACTGTTTATGAAAACCTAGATATGGGCGCCTATTCCCAGCCGGATAGATCCACATTTGACGATGACCTTGACCGGGTATTCACGCTTTTCCCCCGCATGAAAGAAAGACAGAAACAGGTTGCAGGGACATTATCCGGTGGAGAACAGCAGATGCTTGCCACTGCCCGGGCGTTAATGGCTCGTCCTCGCTTGCTGTTGATGGATGAACCATCGATGGGCTTGGCACCAATCCTGGTAGAGAGCGTATTTGAAACCATCAAACAGATTAACAAAAACGGAACAACAATCCTTCTTGTGGAACAGAATGCGACGGTAGCTTTAGCGGTTGCGGACCGCGGTTACGTTCTGCAAACGGGTGAAATCGTGTTAAAGGATAGCGCAAATAATCTCCGCAACGACGAGATGGTTCAAAAAGCTTACCTTGGTATTGAATAGTGAACTTAGTTTTTACCATTTTGGTCCTGTGATGTTAAAATACATCGCAGGACTTTTTTTTCGGGAAAGAATATTTATTTGAATAAGAATAGGTGATAAGAGATGCCAAGCGCTGAAATCATTACCATCGGTACTGAACTGCTGCTGGGGGAGATCGTTAACACAAATACGCAGGTGATTGCCCTTGCACTGCGGAAAATCGGCGTCGACGTCTATCGCACTGCAACCATTGGTGATAATCCTGACCGAATAGCACAGATACTCCTGGAAAGTATCTCCAGAACAGATATTATCATCGCAACTGGGGGACTCGGTCCGACCGTGGATGATCCCACAAGGCATGCGATTGCCCAGGCATTTGGTCTGGAACTTATTTTTTACCCGGAACTGTGGGATGAAATTGTTAGACGATTTTCCAAATATGGGATCCAGCCTCCGGAGAACAACAAACAACAGGCATATCTTCCGGAAGGCGCTGACAGTTTGCCAAATCCGCGGGGAACAGCTCCCGGGATTTTCCTGGAAACAAATGAGAGTCTGATATTTTCCCTGCCCGGAGTTCCAGTTGAAATGGAAGGCATGTTGAATGAACAGGTGCTTCCGAGAATTACCAGCAGATACTCACTCACCGGTGTAATCCTGTCTCGCAATATTAAGGTAGAAGGGATCGGAGAATCTCAGATTGACGCTTTGATCAGAGATTTGGAACAGCTCTCAAATCCAACTGTGGGACTTGCTGCCGCAAAAGGATATGTTCTGATTCGGATCACCGCCAAAGCTGAAAACGAGGACCTGGCGGATGCTCTTCTCCGGGATTTGGAAGAAGAAATTAGCACTCGATTAGCTGATTGGATCGGTACTGATTGAGGTAGATTTGAACGACAAACAAACTGATGGAGAAAGTTTCTGGCGCTTGCCGATAGGTTTTCAGCAAGGCGAAAAACCGTGTTTTACCGATACCCGGAATCTCCTGAATGTTGGCTCTTCTCATCTTGCCTTGGCAATACTTTTGTAGTAATACCTTGACCTGTTCATCAGTGAAGCTCCTATGTAGCTGACCCATTGATTCCTCTTTTTTTCAAGGATAAATCTATCAGGGTTTGGTATTAGTGCAGGTGTTCACTTTTGAACTTTATATAACAGATGCCAGGGGGGTCTTGACAAAAAAGAAGAATTGTATAAAATACTAACAATATATGATAAATTGGAGAAACCAAACAAAAAAGTATAAACGTCCAGGAGCGAACACCCGCTCTCGGGCGTTTTCTTTTTTCTAGCAGATAAAAAGCCACTCAGTGGCTTTTTTTTTGTCTGATGGGATTTGACGGATTTCACCCGAATTTTATATTGGGTTTGCATAACCGAATGAGTTGGCAGATTAACAAATAATACATTTTCAAGGATCATCAAATGATCAGATTCCCTGGGTTAATTGATATTCATGTGCATCTGAGAGAACCAGGCGCAAGTAATAAAGAGGATTTTTCAACTGGAACAGCTGCAGCTCTTGCGGGAGGGATAACAACCGTATTAGCAATGCCAAATACAAATCCGCCAATCTTGGATCAGGCTTCGTTTTCTGCTGCGTCGACACTAGCAGAAGCAAAAGCATATTGTGACTATGGAATCTATCTTGGCGCGGCAGAGCATAATGCCCGGGAAGCTGCAGAAGTATCCAACTTAGCCGCAGGGTTGAAATTGTATCTGGACGCAACTTATGGGTCGTTATTGTTGGAGAATTTATCCTCCTGGACAGATCATTTTGAGCATTGGCCGCGTTCTCGCCCTATTGTTGCCCATGCAGAACAAAAAACGCTGGCTGCCTTATTGATGTTTTCATATATTTATCAACGCCCCGTGCATGTCTGTCATGTATCGCGCAAGGATGAAATCCTGTTGATAAAAGAAGCAAAAAGAAGGGGAATTCCTGTTACTTGTGAGGTTGCCCCGCATCATCTATTCCTCACGGAAGAGGATGAAAAGAACATGAACCCGGGCAGAGCTTACGTTAGCCCCCGATTGGCTTCACCCTCAGATCAACAAGCTTTATGGGAGAACCTGACAGTAATTGATTGCATAGCTTCTGATCATGCACCTCACACCCTGGAGGAGAAAAATGGAAATCATGCCCCACCTGGTTTCCCAGGTGTAGAAACAACCCTGCCGCTGCTCCTGAACGCAATCCAGGAAGGCCGACTAGAAAAGGAAGATATCATTCAGAAGATGTTTGTCAATCCAAAAAAGATATTCTCTCTTCCTGATCAGCAAGATACTTGGGTAGAGATAGATGAAACCCACATTTACGAACTTACTGGATCAGAACTGTTCACGAAAGTTAAATGGACCCCTTTTGAAGGAAAACGAGTTCAAGGTCTTGTTAGACGGGTTGTCATCAGAGGTGTAACTGTTTTTCAGGATGGGGAATGTTTGGTCCAACCCGGGTTCGGAAAAAATGTAAGAAGGAAAAATGCTGTCTAATATGGATATCCATCAAAGTTTCTTGACTCCGTGTACAGGTCGATGATATTTGCCATGAGAAGGAGGAAAAAATTAAATAGATATATTGGTGGTAGTGATGATTTTTCTTTTTGTTTCCTTGTACAATCATCCAAATGAAGGAATGAGAGGGGAAATCTGAGTTGCGGTCGTCAGCGGAATATTGTAAGTCTTAGTCAAATACGAAAAGGAGAAATGACAATGACAAAAGCCCTTTCTAACCCTCATTTACCATTTGGTGATCAAAGGACTGCTCCCTGGTATGGAAAGTCAATTCTTACCGTTAAGCAATTCAGCCAGGATGATCTGAAATATATTTTTGAGGTTGCCCATGAAATGCGTGAGATGGTTGAAAGAGTGGGAACTTTTGACCTCTTAAAAGGTAAAATACTGGTCAATCTATTTTACGAGCCCTCCACCAGAACATCCGCTTCATTTACTGCAGCGATGGAACGCCTGGGAGGCAGCGTAATTCCCATCAACGAAGTGAAATATTCGTCCGTCGCAAAAGGAGAATCCTTACCTGATACAGTTCGGTCCCTAGAATGTTACTCCGATGTAATTGTTTTAAGGCATCCGGAAGTAGGTGCGTCCGCGTTAGCTGCCCAATACGCCCGGAAACCAATCATCAACGCAGGGGACGGCATTGGGGAGCATCCGACACAGGCATTATTAGATCTTTTTACTATCATTGAGGAAAAAGGTAATGTCGACGGCCTAACGATTACTATGGTGGGAGATTTAAAATATGGAAGAACTGTTCATTCCCTGTCCCGCCTGCTTTCCTTGTACGATGTCAAACTCAATTTTGTTTCCCCCGAGATATTACGATTACCTGAGGAGATTATCTCTGAGTTGGAGAGCAAGGGGATTCCCATTCAGGAAGATACTCTCTTAAACCAGGCCCTTTCTGAATCTGACGTACTCTATGTAACCCGAATCCAAAAAGAGAGATTTGAGGAACCCCAGGATTATGAAAATGTCAAAGGGATTTATGTCATAACCTCGCAGTCCCTAGCTGTAGCCAGGGAGGATTTAATCTTAATGCACCCCTTACCAAGGGTAGGGGAAATCAGCATGGATTTAGATGATGATCCCAGAGCTGCATATTTCCGGCAGATGGAGTATGGTATGTATGTTAGGATGGCATTATTAGCTATGGTGCTGGGGAAAGCATAACAAAGCAGGAGGAATGTCCCTTTGAATTCATTTTTTTCACGGTTGGAAACCCGCATAAGTGCGATTGACTCTCTTTTATGTGTCGGCCTTGATCCCCATGGAGACGATTTGCCTGAAAACAGCGGTCAAGCAGCCCGGGATTTTTGCCTCAGGTTGATAGAGCAGACGGCTGACGTAGCTGTTGCTTATAAACCAAATGCTGCTTTTTTTGAAGTATTGGGTCCTGAAGGCATAATCGCCTTAAAGGAAGTTATCCGGCAGATTCCGGAGGATATCCCTGTAATATTGGATATTAAAAGGGGAGATATATCCTCTACTGCTGATGCATATGCCCGGGCAGCTTTTGAAGTCCTGAAAGCCGATGCTGTTACTATAAATCCCTACCTGGGACGGGATTCTGTTCTCCCGTTTATCAATAATCCAGAAAAAGGTGCTTTTGTATTGTGCAAAACATCTAATCCGGGAGCTGCCGAACTTCAGGATTTAGTGGTTTCACAGCTGACACATTCTGTGAATTTACAAAGACCCGATCGGGCTTTGTACGAGTGGGTTGCTGATTTTGTTCGGGATTGGAATATCCATGATAATCTTGGTTTGGTTATAGGAGCAACGCAAGTTGAATCCCTGGCAAGGGTGAGACAAAATGATCCCCGGATCTGGATATTAGCTCCTGGGATCGGAGCTCAGGGAGGGAATCTCCAGGCAGCGCTTAGAGCAGGTTTGAGGACTGACGGAATGGGTATGTTAATCCCAGTATCGAGAGCGATATCCAGATCGGCAGATCCCCATCAGGAAGCCCAGAAAATCAGAAAAACAATAAATTCTGAACGGTTCTCCCTTCGCAAGGGAAAACAGATTGCCAAACCCAGTACTCTTTCATATTTTCAGCAAACTATCGCTTCTCGGCTGCTAGATATTGGCTGTATTCAATTTGGACAGTTCAAATTAAAATCGGGAAATATCAGCCCGGTTTATCTTGATTTGCGAAAGCTAACATCTCACCCTGATTTATTACTTCAGGTTGGCCGTGCTTATTGGAGTTTATTAGAGCCGCTGGATTTTGACCATCTAGCAGCTTTACCCTATGCGGGTATGCCAGTCGCTACAGCGGTTAGTTTGCTTGGTAATTGGTCCATGATATATCCTCGCAAAGAAGAGAAATCCTACGGCACAAAAGTGCAGGTGGAGGGGGTATTTTCTGCAGGGGAAACAGCAGTTGTGATCGATGATTTGATTACAACAGGGGGTAGTAAGCTGGAAGCTATTAAAAAACTCACGGATAACGGCTTAATTATCAAGGATATTGTAGTTTTAATTGACCGCAGTAACAATGCCCGGGTTGATCTGAAACAGCTTGGATATCAACTCCACGCCTTTCTAACTCTCTCAGATCTCCTCACCTATTACCAAGAAACCGATTTAGTGGAGAAGGAGATGATAGCCAAGGTCAGGCGATTTTTGAATGGAGAATAATGATTATCATGAGTATATTCAGGGAATAAAAGATTTCTGACGTTGACATATAAGGATAATTAATGTATCGACGAATCCGACCACTGCTTTTTTGTATAAACCCTGAACGGGCTCACGATCTGATATTAAGGGTGATGAGTGCAGCGGGTTTTGTATTCCCCATTGTGAATATTCTCCGGAAGATTTATTTCCCAAAAATTTACAGTCCAGTTGATTTTGCGGGATTATCGTTTCCAAATCCGGTAGGGTTAGCTGCCGGATTTGACAAGAATGGTACTTCCTGGCGGGGATTATCCTTGTTGGGGTTTGGTCATATTGAAATTGGAACAGTGACACCGCATCCTCAGGAAGGTAATCCAAAACCGAGGATTTTCCGGATTCCCCAAGAGGAAGCTCTCATCAACCGGATGGGGTTCCCTGGAAAAGGAGCGAAATTTGTTGTAAAAATGCTCCCAATACCTGGTTGTTCACTAGCAAGGAATAACATTATCCTTGGAATAAATATTGGCAAGAATAAAGATACACTCATTCAAGATGCAGCCCAGGATTATATTGACTGCTTGAGATTGTTTTACGACAGGGTGGATTATTTTGCTGTAAATGTCAGTTCCCCTAATACCATGGGACTGCGAAAATTGCAGGGAAGGGATCTACTAGAAGGATTACTCCAAGAGTTGATGTCCGAGAGAGATAGATTGCAGTTGGGGTTGGATAAACCACTGCCAGTATTTGTCAAACTTTCTCCAGATTTATCTGATCGTGAATTGGATGATGCCCTGGAAGCTATTACTGGAACATCGGTCGATGGCGTGATCGCAGCCAATACAACGATTCAAAGAGAGAATCTTCTGGATTCGGATCCAGGAGAAGGAGGGGGATTAAGTGGAAAACCTATCAAAGAACTGAGCACATCCATGATCAGAAAGATTCATCATCGAACCGCGGGTACTTTGCCGATTATTGGAGTAGGCGGGATCAGTTCTCCAGATGATGCCCTTGAAAAAATGGAAGCTGGTGCAGGACTTGTTCAGATATACAGCGGGTTGATTTTCCAAGGTCCCCGATTGGTCCGGGATTTGCTAGAAAACCTATAACTGCAGGGATTTCGCAGCTACCCCCAGATAAACATTGCCGCTGCACCTGCCAGCAGAGGGATCATCAACCCCATACCCCATCGAATCACAGTAAAGCGCCATCCCATAAAAGGAAGCTCAAAGCTGATAGTCAACAAGGATTGAGTAGACCAGCTAGTGACCAGAGTGATCACGGGCGCAAAGCCTGCTCCAACCTCAAAGAGGATGGCCATGAGAGGAAATACAACATAAGGTCCCCCAGGAAGCATCATTCCAATAAATTCTGCCAGCATTATTCCTCGCCATCCGGAATTTGGACCGATCCAGGCTTTTACCAGTTCATCGGGAGAAAGGATATTTACAAACCCTACAATTATAAATGCCAGAACTATCAGCAGGGCATTTTGTTTTGTTGTTTCCCAGGCGAGTAATCCGCCGCGTTTAACTGTGCTAGTTCCGTCTTTCCAGCTATAAAGGAATAGAAACCCGGCGATACACCAGAGAATAATTGTCGCCGAATTCATAAATCAATATTCTCCCGAATGTTCTTGATTCTTTTCCCAAAAATACTTTCGGCGAGAATTCCCGCCAGAGGGGGGATTATGAAAGTGAGCAAATAGCGGCGAATAGTTATTGTTGAACCCAATATGGCAAATTCTAGAGGAAGTCTGGAAATTGACCACAAATTTTTTGCCATTACAAAAGCAATGAGAACACCCATCCCCGCGCCAGATTTTAAAAGGGCGCTTACGATTGGGTAATAGGCATATGGACCTCCAGGTATTAACGCACCTCCCAGACAGGCTAATAGGATACCTTTTAGACCCGCATCTGTTCCTAACCAGCGAGAAATGAACTCTTTTTTTAATAAGGATTGTAAAAAACCGGCAGTAAGAAAAGCAGCCGCAAGTAAGGGGAGTTCACGCCAGAGAATTTTGATACCTTGGAAGAATCCTTCCTGGACCAGGTCCCATCCTGACTGGAGGTAAGCCAATAAACCCAGGATGATAATAACAATGAATAAAAAGAAATGGATCCGGTATTTCTTATGTGAAGATAACATTGAGGGTTTTCTTTATATTTCGTTGGGCAGGGTAATGGTAAATGTTGTGCCGACATCTACTTCGCTGGTAAAATCTATCTCCCCACCATGGCCGTGGATGATTTGTTTTACAATAGATAAACCAAGACCGGTTCCTGGTACATGGTCCCGGTGACTTTTTACACGGTAGAACTTTTCGAAAATTTTCGATTGTTCATCTTCTGGAATCCCCAATCCGGTATCAGAAATGGTGATGATAATCCGATCCTTTTCCGCTATTGCTTTAAGGATGATTTCTCCCCCAATTTTATTATATTTTACAGCATTATTCAGCAGATTAATGAATGCCTGTTTTAGCTGCTTTCGGTCTCCCTGAATCCGGGGAAGGGTATCGGGCAAATCCAGTATAAACAACAGGTTGAGCTTATGAGCCTCATTGATAATTAGTTCATGGCACACGATCAGTAAATCCCTGATATCAAACTCTTTTACGTTATATTGTTTTCTTCCTGATTCCAGGCGAGCTAAATCTAAAAAGGAGCTCGACATCTCTGCGAGGGCTTCAATTTCTGCCTCCAAAATATCAATCATCTTTTTCTTTTGATCTTCGTGAACCCGGTTGCTTTTTAATAGATGAGCGGCTGCATTTAATGCCGATAGTGGTGTCCGGATTTGATGAACAAATTCCCCAATTAAATCTGATTGCAGGAATAACCGGGAATTTTCAATTGCCACAGTTGCCTGGGCGCCTAATGCCAGCAGTACATCCTGGTCTTCCTTATTAAAACCCCCACCTCTTTTGTTTATCACTTCCAGAACACCAATTATGTTGCCCTTGGACATTAATGGAATGCCTAAGAGTGAATTACACTCGATGCTTGTTATTTTTCCAATGTAATCAAAATGCCTTTTGTCCTTCTGAGGATTATCAACAATTATTGGTTTTTGATGGTTAACAATCCAACCCGCGATACTTCCATCCAGAGGAACAACTAATCCCCTTTTAAGCTGTGAATCTAGATTGGTCGCCGCCTGAAAATATAAGGTCTTCTTATTCGGATCATACATAAGTATAGAAGCTTCTTCCGCGTCGGAAACTTCGCAGGCAGCGCGGACAATTTTAGAAAGCAGGATATTCAGGTCAAGCTCTGAGGCCAGGTCACAGGAGATATTTATTAATTTTTGGTATCTATTTAGGAGAGCGGAATGGGCTTTATTTTTTTTCATTCAGAACCTTGTTTTCTATGATCGGCATCAATTCTTCCAGATCCCCTTGAATAGAAACCGCTGCCAGGTCGTCCAGGTGAGTACAGGTACGGTTGATAATAATCAGCTTCGCTCCGGATCCAAGAGCTGAGTAAGGAAGATCGCAAACCGGAGTGACTGTTAACGAAGACCCCAGGATCAACAGCAGATCACATTTTAAGATTTCTTCCCTGGCTTGTTTCCATTTTTCGGCAGGGAGTTGTTCTTCATAGAGAATAATATCCGGCTTTAAGAGATTTCCGCATTCGGGACAGTTGGGGATGTCAGAGTTTTCCAGAAATGTATTTATCAATTCCGTGGATGCTTCAATTTGTTGGTAACAGCCAAGGCAGGTGAGAGTTTGATATGTTCCGTGCACTTCAATTACATAATTTGATCCTGCCCTCTGATGCAGCGAATCAATATTCTGGGTGATAATGGATTGAAGAAAGTTCTGTTCTTCAAGATTCGCAAGAGATAAATGTGCGGTATTAGGATTTGCTTCGAATATATTCTTAATAAAGGGACGAAGCCAGTTAAAAAAGCGGTCAGGGTTGTACCGGAAAGCGCTTAAGGATGCTACCTCCATAGGTGAATAACGTGTCCAGATTCCGCTGCCCGGGGATCGGAAATCCGGAATACCAGAGGGGGTGGATATGCCTGCGCCTGTTAAAGCAACACAATATTTGGCATCTAATATCAATTGTGAGGCAAGATCAATTTGGTTTATCTTCTCTGCGGAGGGAAGCACCATACTTTTAATCTAGGATAGATTGGGTTAACTCGCGAAACTGATCTGCTGTCAAGTTGTCATCTGTGCGCAGCACCATGGGAGAGTTGGTTGCTGCAGCCTGATATGCCAATTCCGGTGCCGGTGTGAATATTTGATCGATCTTCCGTTCCAATTGGTTCTCTGCCTGTTCCCAGCTGAGCTGTACTCCGGACCGCTGCCTGTTGATCATTACAATAGTAAAACGACCTTCTCCAATTCCGCTGTTTATCAAGTCCTGTATTAGTATTTTGGATTGGGTTAGGTTGCCGGGAGATGGTTCAAGACAGATCAGGATTTTATCGCATTCTGGTAGAACTCTGGTGGTTATCGGGAATAACGAGGGACCCAGATCTAGAATTATATAGTCGGCCTGACTGTGCAATTGTTGGGCGATTTGATAGAACTTTTCTACCTGCGTGACGTATTTTGAGTCAGATGGATGATACGAAGATAACAGAGTCTTGATGCCGGATTTATGATCGAGTAAGGAATCTGAAATCTTGGATGGTATGTCCATTTCCGGATCATCCTCAAGCATTTTGATCAAACCACTGGTATTCTGGACATCCAGATCCATGCTGATCGTACCCTGGCCTGGTCTAAAATCAGACAGGATGGTGGATTTTCCTGATTGATTGTTAATCTCTATTGCTAAATTTGTTGCCAGCGTTGAAATTCCAATACCACCTTTAGAGGCAATAATACCTATCATACATCCCTTTTTGACTGGTACAACCTGGGCACTAGATAATCTCTGAGGTGCCCGCTTCAGAATTGAATTCACCTGGGCGAATAGCTCCCTGGGTCTGGCAGGTTTTGTGATGTATGCATCTGCCCCGGCTTCCAATCCTTCCACTTTATCATCGACCTGACTCTTAGCGGTGAACATGATAATCGGGATTGTTTCGGTATCCGGGGAAGATCGAATTGTCCGGGCAATTTCATATCCATTGATATCCGGGATCATGATATCAAGCAAGATTAAATCCGGACTCTCATCTTTCGCCAGCTGAAGACCTTTTTTGCCGGTGGTTGAGGCCAGGATTTTAAAACCTTTCCTCTCAAGCATGATACCTACCAGCTTCAAAGTATCTATATCATCATCAATAATCAATATAGTTTGGGCCATAAAGCACCTCGGGATAACCCATAAAACCTATTATTACAATATACCATAGATTATAATGGGAAAATGCTTATCAACGTGGTAGAAAAAACCTTTCGAAAAATAAATAAACCTGTTGTCGTAGGCGTCTCCGGAGGACCAGACAGCATGGCTCTTTTGCATGCCATGGCGGAGTTAAACTTGTCAACTGTAGCTGCTTACTATAATCACAGGCTTCGGGAAGAGGCCAATCAGGAAGCGGAATTTGTCCGGAACGTCGCCGACTCTTTAGGTGTACCATTCCGTGAGGAATCCGGAGATGTAAGATTATTTTCTGATGAAGGAGGGTTGTCGATTGAGGAAGCTGCCAGAATTCTTCGCTATCAATTTTTGTTCCAGGTGGCAGTCGACCTCCGTGCTGGCGCTGTCGCGGTTGCTCATCATGCGGATGATCAGGTTGAAACTATTTTGATGAATTTGTTGCGTGGGACAGGTATGAAAGGACTGCAGGGAATGCAAGAAGTGAGTTTGCCTAATCAATGGAGTAGATCAATTCCCCTGATCAGACCGTTCCTGGGTGTTTGGAAAGAGCAGATCTTGGAATATCTAAATGAAAATCAAATTTCATTCCTCAAGGACGCTACAAACGCGGAGTTGATATTTCAGAGAAACAAGATTCGTCATGAGTTGGTTCCACTTCTGGAGAATACAACACCTGGATTCCGACCGAGGTTGCTCCAGACCGCAAATATATTACATGCAGATGATATCGCCCTGGAAAAGCTAAGTGAAAATGCCTGGGATTCTTGCTTAAGCAGCCAAGGCACTAGCTATGTCCGATTTGACAGAGAGATATTCCTGAAATATCCTCTTGCCATTAAACGGCGTTTGATCAGGAAAGCGTTAAATAATCTCCGGCCGGATTTCCGGGACCTGGGTTTTCAACATGTGGAAAGGGTGTTTGATTTTTTGCAGGATCCTAAGCAAAAATCAATAAATTGGGTTGCAAAAGTAAACCTCACTCAATCCCCGAATAGAATTGTTTTTTCAACCTGGGAGACTGACCTTGTGAAGGACCAATTCCCACAGCTGACGAATCACGAGCAGATCCCCTGTCCATTTGAGGGAGAGATTGCATTGGGAAATGGATGGTATTTCACAGTTCAACCGCTGAACTATTCTCCAAATCAACTTAACAAAAACAATTTTTCAAACGACGATTTTATGGTTTGGATTGATAGGGATTCTGTAAGTGAGCGTATGTTTATTAGAAGCCGGAGAGAGGGTGATTTGTTTTCCCCTCTTGGTATGGATGGAAAATCCATGAAAGTGTCAGATTTAATGATTAATGAGAAAATCCCGGCAGCTTTTCGTGCCTTATGGCCACTGGTTGTCATGGGGGATATAATTCTCTGGGTGCCGGGGGGGCGTTTAGGTCATGCCGCCAGAATTACTGAGGGTACAAAATCCATGCTGAAATTGGCATTTACCAAAAGAGAATCCTGATCCGGGAAAGGAAGTTAAACTTCTGCTGGGATTTCCACAGGGGCGCTCTCTTCGGTTTCATCCCTGCTTAAGGTATGAAGCTTCCGGCTAACTTCACGCCATTGAACTTCGGAAATTCCTAATTTCTGCCTGATTTTAGTTTGATCCATACCGGCTTGCCAATCCTGAACAGCACAGGTCCAGCGGCACATGGAAAAAGAAACCCTTTTTGTAATCCCTGCATCTTTCCCTAAATCTTCCAGAATGTATTCCAACATCCTGGCTGACCAGGGGAACAAAGTATCATTGAGGTCGTGAAGCGCCCGATACTCATGATAAACATCAATCCAATCCTGCGGAAGAGGTAATTTGCGTTCTTTATATCGGTTCTGGGGGCTGGCATAGCGGATAAAAACAAGGGGCCCTTCCGGAGCATCCAGTTGAATGTGATTTGGGCTTAAAGAGAGGCATTCGCCCTTTTTTATTCCAGTGTTCAGCAGCAGTGAGAATAACAGGTAGGAACGAAGATCGGGATTTTTTTTCTGGCGATAGGCATCGGCAGTATCCAGAATCCGGGAAACTTCCTCGGGAGTGAGGACCTCCGGTAGGGGGCTTCTGACAGATTTTTGGACTACTTTTTCAGCCGGGTTTAATGGAATTGCTCCACCTTCATGGAGCCAGCGGAAGAATGATTTAAGTGAGGTTATGCGGCGAGCCAGAGTTTTTGGACTGCAGGGCACAGCTCTTTCATGTTCCATCCACCTCAGGAAGTTGTTTAAGTCTGCCAGGCTGATCTCTCCCACCTGCCTGTCAGGGGGCAGATAGGATGCTAACAGTCGTAAATCTCCCAGGAAGGCAATAATAGTGTGAGGGGAGCTACCTCGATCGTCCAGGAAGATTTCCCAGGCTTGTAAAGCTGGGGCAAGGGTAGTTTGGGAGCTGATATGGGCTGTGGATTCGCTGATCATATCCGAATTCCTTTCGTATAGTCAATGTGAGATAAGTGTACACGAGCTGCGGCGCCCTGTCAATAGAAAATGACCGGCTCCCCAATATTCAGCTGTATATCAATCTAATGGCAGCGCCGCTGTTATCCCGGGCAGTTCTGATTAAGGATTCTGTAGGGTAACTATTCCAGCTTTGGACTCAATGGTAATCGTCAATTTCGGTCCTTGGCCTTCCAGGATGTACTCATTACCAGATTCCTGCCAATTCCCCGAGGTGATAACTTGAGATAAAGGACCTTCAAAATTAACTTCCGCCAGGGTACCTTCAGGTACAGAGATGACCAGCCGGCTTAAACCGGTTTCAATAAATACCGAAGCATCCCGCTGCAGTATTCCTGAGAAATCCAATGAGTAATTACCGGCACCGCTTTGGAATATCATCGTTTGGAAATTGGCATTCCCCAGCTTTTCTAAGGTGATATTGGAGGCTCCGGTTTCATAACGGAAGGCATTCATCGCAGCAGCATTGGGGGTTGAAAATTTTAATTTTACGTTTGAAGCCCCATCTGTAATGTGGAGATCTGTTAGGGAGAGTCCGCCAAATTCAAACTCTCCGCTGTATCCTCCAGCTTTGATAGTTAGCTCAATGGGGTAGTTCGCGATTGCGATATTCCATTCGTTTTTGATTGAGCCACTAATTGTAGGAACCGCATTCAATTTCAGGTTGCCTTGTTTTAAGGTAACTCCGGTATCATCAACAGTGATTTCAGGTTTAAAATCAGCTACGTTATAGGTAGCTGTACCGGATAAAAGATCAGCGCCCGGGTTTGGCAGCAGGGTCATTTTTCCAGCGCCAAATGATATATTTACATCCAGGGGAGGAGGTAAATCCGGTACTGGTACCTGAATAAGCTCGGTTACAGTGGGACCGGTTTTGGCTTCTGTTTTAAAGGGAAGTTCTATATTGATTCCGCAGCCGGAAAGGGTCATCGCGAGCAGCATAGATAAAATTACAACCATTGTTGTCCGTTTCATGATAATTCTCCTCAGCCGATTAGGCTGAATTATGTTGAATCTATTGGTTTAACAGTGCAGGATTCATTCCAAAGGGAAAATTGGTTCCTGGTCGCCCAAAACCGGTTCAGGATGGGTTAGGTGAACCTGGATAAAAGCAATCAGGCTGGCTGGGATTTCCCGGATACTCCAAAAGTCGGAGTCCTGATAAATCCTCATATCAGCTGATATACCCACTGCCTGTAACCCCAGTGAACTGCAGGTGTAAAGCGCTCTGGGTAGATGGAATAACTGGGTAACTACAATCGCCTCAGAGAGCTGGAATATCTCTTTGGCACGGTAGCAAGTATCATACGTCCTACGCCCCGCATAATCCAGAATTATATCCTCTTCCGGGACACCAATTTGCATTGCGTAATCTTTCATTGCTCCGGGTTCATTGTAATATGAAAAACGATTATCTCCACTCATGAGTATTTTTTCAACTTTACCAGCAGCATATAATTTTGCTGCGGTAGCTACCCGGTCCATGAGTACAGCGGTCGGTCCGCCGTCTGCTGTTAAACCAGCGCCAAATACGATCGCCGCTCTGAAAGAGGCAACCGTATCATCCGTGTATACCCTGCTTGAAGCATGACGAAGCATGATAAGTCTTGGGGCTCCAATCAGGAAGATTAAAACCAGAATTATTAATAGAATCATTTTTCTTCTTTTCTTAAACACGAGCGCATTGTACCACGAGTGAGGGAGGATAACTGGAAAGAGGAATACCAGACAGGGGCAGCACAATATTCAGGATATGGCGTAAGTTATTTATATGTTTGAGGGATATTATTGTCCCTGTTTATTCCCGAAAGCTTCGGATAGTTTCCTGGTAAATATCTGTAATTGGTATTCCGTGTTCTTGCGCTGCTCTGCGGCAATCTTCGAATTCTGGAGATATTTTTTTGATGTTTGGGCTGATTTCAGCAATTTTTACCCGGATTTTACCGTAAGGAGTTTCTACTTCCTGGATGGTTCGCGGCAAGGAGTAGCGATCTACCAGGATTTGTTTTATCCCCAGCGTGGTAGTTTCCCGGAATAAAATGGATCTCATGGAGTCCATCATAGAAGGTTCACAAAGCACCTGAATTTGAGTGCCGGGTCGGTTCTTTTTCATTTGAATAGGCGTTAATGTCACATCCAAAGCGCCGGCTCCAAAAAGGGATTCAATCACATATGGATAGATTTCCGGGTTGAGATCGTCCAAGTTCGTTTCCAGAACCGCCAGGTGATCAAGGGTCGCAGAATCCGATGGTGAAATCTCCCCGATTAAAACGCGCAGTAAATTTGGGATTGGAAGATCTCTTCCCCCGGCGCCATATCCAACAGTTTCCAGGACCATGGGTGGGGCAGGACCAAAATCATCCACAAGTTCAGCCAGCAGGGCGGCGCCAGTGGGGGTGACAAGTTCCGCATCGATATCCCTTCCGTAAATGGGGATCCCCTTCAGCAGGGAAATAGTCGCAGGGGAAGGAAGCGGTATTTGACCGTGGGCACCCTTGATGAAACCTTTCCCTAAGGGAACCGGGGAGGCGTAGATTTTAGAAATCTCCAGATGATCCAGTGCCAACAGTGTTCCGGTGATATCGATAATCGTATCTGTTCCGCCTAATTCATGCAGGTGGACTTGATCAATAGATTTATTATGGATAGTTGCTTCAGTTTTGGCGATTCTTTCGAAAATCTGTAAAGCCCTGTTTTGAACCGCTGGTGGCAGGGAGCTTTTTTGAATGATATCTTTGATCTCATTTAAGTGCCTCTCGGGAGGTTGTTCAGTTACCAGTACATCCACTTTTGTGGCAGTAAAACCGTTTTTATCTACGATTTTTGCCTGTATATCAAATTCTTTGAGGTTTAAACCTGACAGCAGCTCTTTGAGTTTATCAATGGACAATCCCGCATCCACCATTGCCCCCAAAATCATATCCCCACTTGCTCCCCCGATTAAATCAAAATAGAGGGCTTTCATTTTTGAATTCTCCTCAAAATCAAGTGAGCAAAAACTGCTGCGCCGAAGCCGTTATCAATATTAACCACTGCAATTCCGGGGGCGCAGGCGTTTAACATAGCCAGCAAGGCAGAAATACCCTGAAAGTTTGCTCCATATCCGACGCTGGTAGGGACACCAACTACAGGACAGGAGACCAGGCCGCCAACTACACTTGTTAAGGCGCCTTCCATCCCGGCCACACTGATGATCACATCAGCATCCGCCAGTAACGCATGCTGATCAAGCAGGCGGTGAACCCCGGATACCCCGATATCATAAGCGCGGATCACGCGGTTTCCCAGGAATTCCAGGGTTTGGGCTGCTTCTTCGGCAACCGGTTGGTCTGAAGTGCCCCCGGAAACGACCATAACATAAGGACTCTCTTCCTCCGGGTCAGGGAAATCACCGCGGGATAATTTTAACAGCTTAGACATGGAATCATAACTGGCATCGGGCAGCTTCTCCTGGACATAAGCGGCGATTTCTGGTGAAACCCGGGTTCCCAACACCCGATCGTGATGGTCCCAGAGCCGTTCTAAAATCGTGGCTACTTGATCTGGAGTTTTGTTCTCGCAGAAAACCACTTCCGGGAGTCCCTGTCGTAAATCCCGATGCAAGTCAAGTCGGGCGTATTCCAAGTTCTCATAAGGAAGCGACCGCAGGCGCTTTAACGCCTGGTTAACTGTGCTTTCTCCTGATTGAACTTCCAATAACAATTGTTCAAGTTTATTTCGATCCATAAGAATTAATTACCTCATTCATGCTTCCGGAACGGAATCCTTTTAAATCCAGAACTGTATAAGAAAACCCAATTGCTTCAAAGGCTTTGATAATTTCAGAACGGTTTCCCATCACTTGATCAAACACTTCGGGAGGAATTTCAATTCTGGCTAATTCACCGTGATGGCGTACCCGGAGTTGACGGAATCCCAGCTTAAACAGGAAATCTTCAGCCTCTTCTATATCTTTCAGCAGGGAGGGAGTGATTTCTATTCCATATGGTATTCGGGATGAGAGACAGGCTGCGGATGGCTTATCCCAGTTGGGCAGATCCATATCGCGAGCCAGTTCCCGGATCTCATTTTTTGTTAATCCGGCTTCCTGAAGCGGACTGCGGACACCCTGCTCTCGCGCTGCCTGCTGCCCGGGGCGGTGATCAGTAAGGTCGTCCGCATTGCTGCCGTCCAGGATATGGTGAAAATTGTTTTCATCAGCATAATTTTTTAATAAATTAAATAGGTGATCTTTGCAAAAATAACATCTTTGAGGTGTATTCGCCAGAAAATCAGGAAGGGCCATTTCCTGGCTTTCCATCTCAACTAGCTGGATACCGAGCTTTAAAGCAATTTTCCTAGCTTCGTCCAGTTCCCGTTTTGGAAGGGTTGGCGAGATCACGATAACGGCGGTAACCTTATCACCTAAAACATCCCGGGCTGTTTTTACGAGAAAGGTGCTGTCCACACCCCCAGAATAGGCAATTAGCACTTTATCCATACTGGAAAAAATATTTTGCAGATGATTCATTTTTGGGTTCATGCAACATAGTCTACCATAAAGACGTATTCACAATTAAGATCCTGACAGATCAAGAGTCTCACCTAGGATACTAGGATCATGTTCCGACTGAAGTCGTAGAAGGAGCTTCGCTGAGTGTCCCGGGAGAGGGACACTGAATGGACAATTTTTCAGATTTGGAGGAAATGTGAGTGTTAGCGGAGGTTGACGCCTGTCCTGAGTGGAGTGCAGCGTAATCGAAGGGCTCGGGGTAAACTCCGTCGAAGGGAAGCCCTTAGTTGCGATTTTAATCGCCTTACTTCTTTGGTGAGATTAGTGCGGAGAGCTTTCAGGGTTCTGTCAATGACTTTTAGAAAAATAAAACAACAATCCGTAACCCGGTGAGGATTACGGATTGTGTTATGTAAATAAGGTAGCTGCTTGTTAGCGGTTATATAATTCTTTCGCGGATCACTGAGCTGATATAGTCCATCAGCGCCACTACAATCGCAATGGCCAACATTTGCGCACTGGCACCCCTGTAATTTAGCAGGTTGATATTCTGCTGAAGCAGGAAACCGATTCCGCCGCCGCCCACAAATCCGATGATGGTGGACATACGCACATTAATATCCCAGCGGTACATTGTAAAGGAGATATACGGAGAGGTAATTTGAGGAATGACGGCATAAATAATCGTTTGTAATTTGTTGGCTCCTGTAGCCTGAACAGCTTCCAATGGTCCGGGCATGATGCTTTCCACCTGCTCAGAATACAGTTTAGCCAGGGCTGCCAGGGTATGCAGCGCCAATGCCAGGGATCCAGCAAAGGGACCGATGCCGACCCAGATCACAAAGATAATTGCCATCACAAGTGATTCTATGGAGCGGGTGGCATTTAGAAAAGTTCGGACGATGAAGTAAATGATTGTTCCAGTTGGCAGGGCTTGTTTAGAAGTGGTGATACTGGCTAATATGACTCCCAAAAGTGCGCCGATACCGGCCGGCCAATAGAGTGTCATGTTCAGATTCTCGAATTGATAGAACCAGTCAATTAGAGCTCCAATAAGGGCAAATAGAACTGCACCAGCCAGCGCTGCGAAGATGAGGTTAACCAGTTTGACAACACTGGCAGAAGCTTTATCGCTGATGATTTGTCCTATATTGCTTAATACTCCACCGATTACAGCACCTGTTCCCAGCGCGGCAATAACAGGCGTTAACATCGCTAATGTATCTCCGAGCTGGAAGATGAAATTCCCTAGAAAACCAAACGCGCCCAGTGGTCCGATTAATACAAGCCCTACTATCTTGGAAAGATTTTCTAAGAAGATAAGTTCAGCAATGGCGATAAACGCGATAACTATTAAAGCCAGGATGCGGAAGACCTTAGTCAGAAAGTTTTGGTCCGGTGCATCAAAGGGGGAGGCGATCCATTTGATAATTAAATAGACAATGCCAATTCCTAGAATCAACCCAAATATAATGAGAAGTGGGTTTTGGATGATGGGAGCAAGAGGGATTCTAGTTAACCGTACCGCCTGGATGCCGAGCAAAATCCCCAGAGGCCACCCTAGAATGGACAAGGCGACACTGGTTAACGGACTTTTATTGGCACTCATTAGGTTTTTAGCAGCAAGAAAACTAATTGGTACAGCGATCAGGGTTCCGATTGCGGTTGCAAGGAGAGCCATGAACACAGTCTCGATGATCTTCTCCCAGGTGGCTATTGCGGTCCGCGTAAGTTTGGGTCCACTTACCCGGGTTCTGATCGTTGCCCGGATATGCTGGGCTTCAGCGACGGGCTGCCGGATCGGAAGTTCAGCGTCCAGCTGGAAGTATCCTTCATTGTCGGTTAAAAAATCCCCCAGTGGTTTTTTGACACCGCTGTTTGTAATGAAGTTAATGGGACCCTTAGAATTGGGGGGCAGATTGTAACCTTCGATCTGGATGATATCTCCGGGTGAGCCGCAATAAGTACTGGAAACCAGGTGCGCCTCTCCAGGAATGGGTTCTGGGATAAGTATTTCCTGATCTTCCGGACACGGTAAATAAAAGGGGATTTCAAAATTTGTTTCTACTTGATCATATTCAACAATGTCAGGATGAGCTAATGCTCGCAGTACTCTTTTGAGTTGAGTGAGGCGGATCTCAGATCGAGTGGTTTCAAAATTGACATCCGTAACCTGGACGCCGTACGCAAAAACTACAACTACCAGGAGTACAATCAAGGCAGTTCCTAATGATCGCAGTAGAGATGGTTTTTTCTTATTCATTAATAAGCTTTCCTTAACCTATCCGCTCAGCTTCTTTGCCGTAGATTTCTTTGAATTTTGCATCATCAATATCTTCCGGGGACCCATCAAACATGAGTTTCCCTTCGTTGAGGGCTATAGCCCGGTCTGCGTAGCGGTGGACCAGATCCAGGAAGTGCAGACTGCAAAGCACCATAACACCGTCTTCTTTATTTATGGTCTCCAGGTACTGCATGATGCTGTGAGCCAGGACTGGATCAAGGCTGGCGACCGGTTCATCCGCCAGGATAATCTCCGGTTCCTGCATCATTGCCCGGGCAATCCCCACCCGCTGCTGCTGCCCGCCGCTCAGTTCATCAGCCCTTTTATTGGCCTGGTCAGCGATACCGAACCTATTCAGCTGTTTTAATGCCATCTCCATATCGCTTTTCGGGAAACGGTTGAGTAAACTCATGGCCGGATTCACATAGCCCAGGCGGCCTGCCAGGACGTTAGTGATTACCCTGGAACGGGTGACCAGATTAAAATGCTGGAAGATCATGCCGATTTTGCGGCGGATCCTCAGCAATTCATCCTGGCTGGCTGCGGTGATGTCTTCACCATTCCAGATTATTTGACCATCGGTAGGTTCGATCAAACGGTTGATGCAGCGCAGCAATGTGGATTTCCCTGAGCCGCTCAGACCGATGACTGCCAGGAATTCCCCCGGTTTAACGGTGAAACTGACGTCATATAAGGCCTGGGTACCCCCTGCATATATTTTTGTGAGGTTTTTTATTTCTAACATAGGATTTAATTCAATTAGCCCCGGATCAAGGATCCGGGGCTATGATTGTGATAGTTAATGTGGATTACTCGCCAACGTTCTCAAGGGTGATTCCCTGAGCTTCCATCATGATCCGGATTCCATCAAAGTTTTCATCAAAGATGGGGCTTACACCGGTCCAGTCATAGAATTTCTCGTGACAGAGGGTCTCAGCACAAGCATCTGACCCTACATAAGCGGTGATGGCATCGACGATAGTCTGCTTGAGATCTTCTGGGAATTCGGGGGAGAACGACATGGTGTCGTTGGGGATCTCCGGGGTGAGACCCAGGATGCGGACTTTCTGCACTACATCCGGTGCTTCGTCTGTGATGGTATTGCGGGCATCCATTACGCGCCACTCACCACAAAACAGCTTGCCGTCCTCATTCAGACCGCAATCCTCGATCAGATCATCGGGAATGTCGGGAGACATATCGGTGGACCATCTGCCATCTGGCAGCAAAGGCGCACTGAAGTAGGTGGTCGCAAAATCAACCTCGCCGAGATAAACTGCTCTCACAGACTGCGGGTGACCACCAGTTTCCACTTTGTCACCAATTGAAATGCCCTGATCATTGAATAGGGCAGTTGGGTATAAGTAGCCGGAGGTGGAGGAGACGGATCCGTATCCCCAAGTCGCGCCTTCCAGGTCCGCAAGGGTTTGGAAGTCGCTGTCGCGAGCAACTATGAACTGGGTCCAGTAGACATTCCAGCCGTAGCGTTCAGAAGCCAGCGCCGGTTGAACACCACAGAGCTCGTTTGCTAAAGCGTATCCCATTGCGGGAATGAAGCCAATCGTGTTCGTGGGTGAAGCGCACATCTCCTCGATGGTGGCAGCGTAGGAGGTGGGAACACTGACTTCAAAGTACAAACCGGTGGCATCGTGCAAAGCCTGCTCGATTAGATCGCCGCTGGCGATCATGAAGTCAACATCCACGGAAGGTACAAAGAGTACCTTGATGGGTTTGCTTTCAGTCTCACCAGGCTCGCCGCCGCAAGCGCTAAGCATGAGAGAACTGACGATCAAGAGGGCTAGTAGCACCCAAAAGAAATGTTTATTTTTCATTCTTCTACTCCTTACAAATTAATTGGATAAAATATTCAGGTGTACGAGGGTCAAATCTTTTTTTGAGTTATCACCTCCTTCATAATTCCTTAGACTAACAGTATTCTGTTTTTATGCTTAATTTGTTCATGACAAAGGGATTTTTCCCAAACAATGATATTTGGATAAAAAATCGGTTTAGCAAACTTTGGTGACAATTGTTGTGAATAAGGATCATTCCAGCTGATAATCGAGATTGTTTTTTATATGATAATCATTTTTTTTGATTCTAACAAGGATAAAGTTCACCCAAAATTCTGAAAGATGGCATGATGCGAGTGATTCTGTAAGTGATAATTATTATAACTTGCCTGGTTGATTTCAAGAGGTTAAAATGTAACTGTAAAATGTAACAAAGGTTAAAATATAAAATATGACTAAAAATTCTCAGATCAGCTATCAGGACGCGTTGGATTACATTTATAGTTTTGTGGATTACAGCAGAACTCATCAAGCCAACCTCAGTCCAGAGAACTTTGATTTATCCCGTATGGTGGAATTTATGAACCTGCTCGGTTCTCCCCAATTGGAATTTCCATCTTTGCATGTTGCAGGAAGCAAAGGCAAAGGTTCTGTGAGCGCATTTTGTGCTTCAGTTTTACAAGCTGCCGGGTTCAAGGTGGGTTTATATACCTCACCGCATTTAAAAGATTTTGAAGAGCGAATGCAAATCAACGGGGTACCGATTTCTCGAAATACCCTGGCTGAATATGTTGAGGAGATCAAACCCGCCGTTGAATCTATCCCCAAACTGACCACATTTGAAATCATGACCGGCCTTGCTTTTTTATTTTTCGCCCGTCAGAAAGTGGATATTGCCGTCATCGAAGTTGGTTTAGGCGGCCGATTGGACGCCACAAATATCATCACTCCCCTGGTTTCTGTCATTACTTCCTTATACCTGGATCACGTGACCATTCTTGGTGAGACGCTGGAGGAAATCGCGGCTGAAAAGGGAGGAATTATTAAGCCGGGGATTCCAGTGGTCAGTGCCCCGCAGGAAGAAAAAGCGCTGAACGTGATTAAAAAAATTGCTGCTCAACGTGGATCGCAGTTAATTAAAGTTGAAGAAGATTATCCTTTTTCTATAGTTTCAAGTACGTTGGATGGTCAAGAATTTGTACTGACAAATCCCGGAGAAGGACAGGGTGGAGATTCGTCTTACTTCATTCCCCTGTTGGGAACCTACCAGGTATTAAATGCAGTCACAGCATATGCCGCCCTGGATAACATCAGATCCCGGGGTTTTCCTCTGGATGAAGCGGAGATCAAACGGGGATTGGAAACCACTGTCTGGCCGGCCAGATTCGAAATCGCCCGTCGTGAACCCCCGGTAATATTTGACTCGGCGCATAACCCGGCATCAATGAGAAAGCTGCGGGAGACTCTAGATAGCTTTTTCCCTGATTTACCCCTCATTCTGGTTTTTGGTATATCTGAAGACAAACAGCTGGATGGGATGTTTCAAGAAATCCTGCCCAGAACCTCTCATTTAATCACCACGCAGGCGAATCACCCCCGGGCGATGAATGCGGAGGACCTGGAAAAGTGGGCGAGGGAATATCCATGTTCTACAGAAGCGATCCCAAACGTCCAGAATGCCTTATCCCGGGCAATTCAATTGGCTGGGAATGAAAAAGTAGTTCTGGTTGCCGGCAGTATCTTTGTTGCTGCTAGTGCAAGAATCGCCTGGTTCAGTGAAAAATAATATACTCAGATATATAACCGTATTTCTCAGAGAGAATTAGCAGAGAATATTAAGGACAGGCATTTCCCAGGTGTTCATCAAAAGTTTCCGCAAAGAGATGCTGGCCTGAACCATCACATGCAGCCCGGAAGTACAGGTAAGGGGTATTCGCTGGGTAGGCAACTGCAAGAAGAGCAGGTAAACCAGGGTTACAGATGGGTCCCGGAGGTAAACCGGCGTATTCGTAGGTATTATAGGGGGAGTTTATTTTAAGATTTTCCAGGGAAAGGGGATTTGTCCACCAAGTTTGTTGAAGTTCGTTATATCCGAGTGTGTACTGTACCGTTGGATCCGCTGCCAGGTTCAGATCAATCTCCAGCCGATTAAGGAATACGGAAGCAATTTGCGGCATTTCTTTTTCCAGCACTGCTTCCCGCTCAATAATTGAAGCCAGGATAACAGCCTGTTGAATGGTTAAACCCTGGGCGTTGATTGCCTCTTCCAGGTCAGACGTAATCTGGGACAAAAACCTTTGATAGAACGTATCCACTAGGATTCCGGCGGAGATATTCCTTTCCACCTGATAAATGCCAGGAAAAAGATAACCTTCTTTCTTTTGACCCTCAACAGCTTCGAGGAAGGCATCCTGGGAGAGGTCTAACCCAAGACTAGGAAATGTTTCTGCTATTTCTTCCTTTCGCCAGCCGGCCAGAATGGATATCGTGGTTTTCCCAAGGGCGGGATTGCCGAGTGAATCTGCGAGTTCCATCTCGGACATTGCGCTAGAAAAGAGATACTCTCCGGGTTGGATACGGGTGTCGATACCTGTGTAGACCAGATAAGCCCGGAACGCGGAAAGGTGTCGCACCAGGTTTAAGTTCTTTAAACCAGTCAGAATTTCCTCCAGAGAGTCTCCAGCTTCTATTGGAAATATAAGGTCCGCGGCAGGGAGGCTTGACGGTGAAGTGAGCTGATCATCAGAAAGAAGTAAAATCAACGACTGGATGTAGAGTTTCAGAGGATCGAGATTTGGGTTGGCAGGTCCAAACATCTCTGCAGTCCTGGAAGGGATGCTGATAATGATCCCGGAAAATAAACATGCAGTAATTAGAACCAGAGAAATAATACTAAAAATCAGAAATCCTTTCATCCGGGATTTCCTAATCGGTTTCACGATTCCTCCAGACTTGATTGAGAATCCAGGTAAGTTTGCAGAATTACGGTTGCTGCGAGGTCATCAAGATGCCCCGCCCGTTTTTTTCTGGAGACGTTCATCATCCGGCGTGCATTTATGGCGGCGCTGGTACTGCCATATTCGTTCCAGAGAAGTACGGGTAATGATCCCAGGGTGCGAATCTTTTCAGCCAGCCGGGAAGATTTCCTTCCTTGATAACTTATTTCCCCATCCCAATTGACTGCCTGACCAATAACGATAAGCGATACTTCTTTTTCTCCAGCGAGGGTTAGGATAGCACGAGCATCTTCTTCCCGGGAAACATGGGGCAGCACACACACTGGAGATGCGATGGTTCCAGTAAGGTCACTGATCGCTATTCCCAATCGTTTATCTCCCGGATCCACCGCCAGAATTCTTGCGAAATCACTCATATTGGGATTAACCGCCTTCCTGGAAAATGTTTATTCTAAAGGGTAGAGCGGGAAGTCTATACCACCATCCGGGGGATAATTTAATTACCGGAGGATATTTTAAGTCCAGAGATTCCTGGAGGAGAGTTTCAGCATCAGCCATTTTTTTTCCCAGTACCAATTGGATAATCTCATGTTCAGGTATAACCCTTATTTCTTTCCACTCGACTCCAAGATCCCAACCATAGGATTGATCTGATCTGGGTTCAGGGATGGATAAGTGTGTTAATCTTATGCTACCGGGGATTGGTTTTATTTCGTTTCCCAGATAACGGGCGTTTATGGCTTTTAATGCAAGAGTCTTGAGATCTTCTCCAGAAATGTAAACCATATGAAATTGAGCGGTTCTGGTTAACGTCAGTGTATCCCCGGAAGATCCCGCAGGGGGAGTGAATTCTTCCTGAATGATCTCCTCCTGGATCAGATCAAGGCTTAACAGAATATCCTCTGAAGATAGTTGTCCTTGGATATGATCTAGGGCAATATTTCCTAATTCTTTCCTGAGAGATACTGACAATTTATCCCGATCTTTCTGGTTTGGGGAAGGGATGATTAGATCGGATCCTCCGGATGTTGCTTCTGGATTGTCCACCGAGAGATCAGCCCCGAACTCTTGGTTGATTCGGGTAATTTGACCAACATCAACATTTCCTGAGGTTCCCGCTACCAGGGCTTGAATCCTGATAGTGGTTTGTTCCCCTATTCCCGCAGGTGTTTTTCCAGGATTTTGGGTGATAAACAGGATTGGATTTTCTGTTCCCGTGCTGAGGATTGTATTTAACGGAATTACAAAAGAATCTTCTGTAAGATTAGTGAAGATCACTTTACCCTGAGCATATTCATTCGGAATGGATATCTGGCCGCTGGCCGAACGGGATGTGTCTCCCTCCACGAGGACAACAATTTCCTGGAAAGGAATGGTTCCGGATATATTGATTTCTCTTGTCTTTGGATCTGCTACAACAGGGATGACTATATCCTTCCAGGTCTCTTCTTTAAGAATGGTGACCTCTGCACTGGGAAAAAGTAAACCCGCAATTGTCAGTACTGCCAGCACACCCACTGTGAAGATGGCGATTCTTCCCCAGATAGGAATATCTCTCTGCCGAGGTTCTTTTTCCCGGTCGAAAAAATCAAAATCACGCGGTTCTGCCGCTTGCTGTTCTAAATCACGCCGTCTGAACTCCCGAAAGGATTTCCTCCAGGGCTGGAGCCGGGCTGTTTTACGGGAGTGAAATACAGGGATACCAGCTTCTTCGGCTTGAGATTTGACTACTAAATCTTTTGTCAGCAGCGCAAGTTGACTGCCATGAGCTGAGCAGTACCTTTCCAGCAGCACCAGGTCTATCCGGTTTCTGAATACTTTTCCCCGTTCCGGCCAAACCAGCAAAACCCGTGGTGTTTGAGACCAATCCATCTTGTCTTTTACAGATATGGTATCGTCATGGTTCTCAAGTTGTATGATTTGTGTTTTCACGGAACTAATTTTACCAAAGTTTTAATTTGAGGTTTATCCTGGAAATTGTTACTTAAACATGCGGTGCCGAATAAAATCGGCGCCATAAGCTTAGTTTGGGAGATTTGGAAGGGAAAATTTACTTGCTTTTCTCATTAATCCAGCTAGCGACACTGTCCAGCGCACCCTTGAGTTTTTCGGGATCTTTTCCACCAGCTTCTGCAAGGGTAGGGCGTCCACCTCCCCCGCCGCCCACTTGCTTTGCCACATATTGCACCAAATCCCCTGCTTTGATTCCTCTCTGGACCAGATCCTCTGTGACTGCAGCGATCAGACGGGGAGAACCGTCAATAACAGCACCAAGCACAATAACCCCACCTTCGGGAACATGCTGTCGAAACCGATCTGCCATCAAACGCAGGGTATCAAGGTCTGCATCCTCTACACTCTTTGTGAGTAATTTAATTCCTCCAATCTGCTCAACGCTCTCGAGGGCTTGCTCCAGCTCAATGAGCGCTAGTTTGTTTTGAAGTTTTGCTTTGGATTTTTCAGTGTATTTAAATGCCTCAAACATAACCCCAGTCGAGTAAGCAACTTGGTCTGAACTTGTTGATAGATAGTTAGCTGCGGTCTTTAATTCCTGGAATCGACTCTGCACCAGTTGGTATGCTTTCCTACCAGTAACTGCTTCAATTCGGCGAATCCCGGCTGCAGTACTTCCTTCGCTTGTGATCAGGAATAACCCAATGTCGCTGCTGCGGTCACAATGAGTGCCTCCGCAGAGTTCGTACGAAAAATCATCCATACGGATTGTCCTGACGACATCGCCGTATTTTTCACCGAACAAAGCCCGGGCTCCTTCATCTATTGCCTCCTGGAGGGGTTTGTGTTTTATGTTGAGAGGATGATCTTCCAGGATTCGCCGGTTGACTTCTTCCTCAACTGCCTTGAGTTCATCACTGGTTAGTGCCTGGTTGTGGGTGAAATCAAATCGAAGATAGTCCGGGGCAACAAGAGATCCTGCCTGACGGGCGTGTTCACCGATTACGTGATCAAGCGCTGCGTGCAGCAGGTGGGTTCCTGTGTGGTTGCGAATAATATCTTTTCTGCGGGTCTGATCCACTTTTGCCGTGGCAGTATCTCCTACTGCAGGTTTCCCTTTGAGAATCGTCCCCTTGTGCACGATCATTCCGGCGGCTGGCTGATAAATATCCTTGACCGCTATTTTCCAGTTTTCCCCTTCAATGATACCGGTGTCTGAGACCTGGCCACCGGCTTCAATATAAAATGCAGTTTCTGGGAGAATTACCTGGATATCATCCTTCTCCTGTGCTGTTTGGACAGATTTTCCGTCTTTCACCAGCGCCAGGATTTTTCCCTGGCTGATTAAGCTGCCATAAGGGTTATACCCGACTCCACCTGAATCTAATTTACTTTCTTCCTGAAGTGACGTCAGTAAATTGTGGTAGAACTCTACTTCTTCTCCTCCCACATCTCCCAGGGAATGACCGGCACCCGATATGATCCGGTGCAGCTCCATGGCTTTATGAAACCCTTCTTCGTCCACTTCAAGGCCTCGTTCACGGACAATGTCTCGGGTTATTTCAAGGGGCAACCCGTTTGTGGAATACAAATTCGCGGCGTCTTCACCTGGTAAGACCGAAAGATTCTGTTCAAGGATCTCGTCTACCATAATCTCTAATCGAACTGTTGCACTCTCTAGAGTTTGCTGGAATTGTTCCTCTTCGCGAGTGATCGTATCCAGGATAATTTTTCGATTTTGTTTTAATTCCGGATATGCATCCTGATAGATATCAATGACCACTTCAGCGATTTTCCCCAGGAAAGGGGAGTGCAGGCCGAGATGACCACCGAATCGATAACCCCGGCGGATAATCATCCGGCAAACATAGTTCCTTCCCAGATTGCCAGGTACAACTCCGTCAGCAATCAGGAAAGCCGCAGCTCTGGCATGATCGGCAATAACCCGGTAAGGTGTAAAGTTTTCCTCCCGTTCCTGGTCAGTGTCTCCGGATAACTCCTGAATAGCTTTAACTAGCGGGAAAAACAAATCGGTCAGGTAATTCGAATCTTTATCCTGCAGGATCGCTACCACTCGGTCCAAGCCCAATCCTGTATCCACATGGCGGTTTGGAAGTGAATCAAGTTTATCCGGACTTTTGCGGTTATATTGAATAAAAACCAGGTTCCAGATTTCTGTGAACCGATCTGAATCCAGCATTTCTTTATTTGTTACTGGACCTTCTACAGGTCGGAGATCAAAATGAATTTCAGAACAGGGTCCACAAGGACCGGTATCACCCATTTCCCAAAAATTGTCTTTCCGACCCTGGTAAAAAAGATGGTCCATCGAGAATCCGGGTTGGGCTGACCAATGCTCAGCAGCTTCTTCATCGGTGGGAATCACACCTTTTTCATCCTCAAATACGGTGGCGTAAAGGCGGTCTTTGGGAAGCTGCCAGACTTCTGTCAGCAGTTCCCAGGCATAGGCAATAGCCTCTTTTTTGTAATAATCACCGAAGGACCAGTTTCCCATCATTTCAAAAAAGGTATGGTGAGTATCGTCCCGTCCGACATCATCCAGATCATTGTGTTTTCCTGCGACCCGCATGCATTTTTGGGAGTTGGTTGCCCTGGAGTAGTTCCTTAGATCGGTGCCTAAAAAGACATCCTTAAACTGCACCATCCCCGCATTGGTGAACAGAAGTGTGGAATCTCCTCCGGGTACCAGGGAAGAGGAGCGTACAAAGTTATGATCCTTCTCAGTAAAAAAATCAATAAATGATTGTCTGATTTCATTTCCGGTGGGTTTGTTTTTTTTCATCGCTGCACCTTATATGGATCTTTCCTGCAAATAGAAAACCCGGACTGATGGTTTGTCCGGGCGATACTGAGTAACAGTAGCATCAAACGCTGATTATAATCGCGAAAAACTGCCCGGCTTTGAGGAGGAATCTGTGGCGGCTGCACAGCCAATTAAGGCAGCCGCCTGGGAAGCAGCAGCCGGCGTTGGCAAGACATGAAAATCAACCTTGGTGGATATCTGTTTCATCCCCTGAATTATACTGGATAGTTTACCCGCAGGCTAGTCAAAATCAGACCTTCAAATATCCTGGTTATTATTTCTTGGGGTCTGAATAACTCTGTCGGGAATCCAGGTCAGGATAAAATATGGATAGATATGGTAGAATTTGTACGGTTTATCAATACAAAAATAAGCAGGGATAGTTTAGTTATTATCTTTTATCTACTGGATTTTATTCACCAGCTAATTGGAGGATTTTCATGAATTCGGGCAATTTAAGGCGTGTGGTTCTTGATGTGTTGAAACCGTTGGAACCCGATATTGTTGATCTGGCACGGAAGATTGCTACTCTTTCCGGTGTAGATGGTGTCAATATCACGATCTACGAGATTGATCATCATGTTGAGAATGCCAAAATCACGGTTGAGGGAGAACAATTATCTTATCAGGAGCTTAAGGACCTAATCGTGGAAAATGGGGGAGCAGTTCACTCCATAGATGAGGTTGCAGCTGGGAAGAGAACCGTAGAAGAAGTTGAAACCCATCAAGACTGAGCATGAAAAAAAACCGTGTTCGGTGGTCATCAATTCCAGAATTCCTTGAGGAAATCCAATCCTATAATCAAATAGTCGGGATCACAGAAATCGCCCGACGATATTTCGTGATGAATGCCTTTGATGGGATATTAACCACAATTGGCGTCCTGGCGGGAAATTACCTGGCTGGTATTAGAGATCTATCCATTCCTATCCGAATTGGAATTGCTACCTCAATTGCCATGGGAATCTCCGGATTGTGGGGGGCTTACTTAACTGAGACTGCGGAACGCCAGAGAGAGTTATCAGAATTAGAGAGAGTCTCATTAATTGACCAGAGTGAAACCTCCATTGGCAGGGCTTCCCGATTTGCAGTGATTGTAGTTTCGATAGTTGATGGTTTAGCGCCTGCTCTAGCGGCATTAATTGTGTTAATCCCCCTGTTTTTGGATAACCTGATCCAGAATCCGGTTTTAAGTTATGCTTTGGCAGGAGGAACAGCCCTGCTGATTTTGTTTGTATTAGGGTTGTTTTTGGGAAAGATATCCGAAGCGAATTTGATTGGATTTGGAATGAAAACATTAATGGCCGGTATAGTTGCGATTGCAATAAATTTTTTACTTGGAGCAGAATAAAGAATATCTCTGAACAAATCAGCCTAATATGAAAAAATATTTATACTTTACAGTATTTGTGTCCGGAATGACAACACTTGGGATCGAGTTCGCCGCCTCCAGGCTTCTGGGCAGCGTGTTTGGCACCAGTAATTTGGTCTGGGCAGCCATTATCGGGCTGATCTTGATTTATTTGACCGTGGGATATTTTCTGGGCGGAAAGGTGGCTGACAGGTTTCCCAATTATGAGGTGTTTTACACGATCCTGATCTGGGGCGCTTTTTCTGCGGGTCTTGTTCCTTTTATCGCCCGCCCTGTTTTGTATGCCGCTGCAGATGCCTTTGACCAGCTGCAGGTGGGCGTGTTATTGGGCGCATTTTCAGCGGTCCTCGTTTTGTTGATTGTACCTATCACACTGCTAGGGACTATCTCCCCATTTGCGATTCGATTGGTATTAACTGATTCCAGAAAAGCTGGACAAGTTTCAGGACGAATTTATGCGGTATCAACTCTGGGTTCGTTCCTGGGAACTTTCACTCCCGATCTGTTGTTAATTCCATGGTTGGGGACCCGAATGACTTTTGTGGTCTTCTCCCTGTTTCTAATGATTGTGGGTTTGATCGGCCTGGGTCTATCCTCAGGTTGGCGTGCTGTGCTGAAGTGGATCTGGATGCCTGTAATACTGATCGGGTTGGCGATCCTTTGGGGCTCAGGTCCGGTAAAAAAGACCGCTAATCAAATATATGAAAAGGAATCTTCCTACAACTATATCCAGGTTCTGGAAAGAGATGGTTATCGATATCTAAGATTGAATGAGGGGCAGGGTATCCATTCAATTTATCATCCTGAACAGGAGGCATATGGGGGAACCTGGATGCAGGTACTGCCGGCTCCGTTTTTTAATTCACCCCCATTTAACCCCTCCGATGTAGATAATGTTGCAATTATCGGTCTCGCGGCCGGAACAACTGCCCGCCAGGCAACAAGCGCATTTGGACCCATTCCAATCGATGGATTTGAAATCGACCGGGAAATTTTGAAAGTTGGCCAGGATTACTTTGGCATGACGGAAGAAAACCTGAACCCAATTGCCCAGGATGGCAGGTGGGGGTTAGCCCACAGCGGGAAGAGCTATACTATCATCAGCATTGATGCATATCGGCCGCCGTACATTCCCTGGCATCTGACCACCCAGGAGTTTTTTGGAATAGTGTACGACCACCTCGATTCCAGGGGTGCATTAGTCCTCAACGTGGGCCGGACTCCGGAAGATGAAAAATTATTGTCCGGATTGGCTGCAACCATTCAATCTGTATTTCCATCCGTGTATGTGATGGATGTTCCAGGAACTTTTAACTCAATTATTTATGCCACTGTACAGCCGACAGATCCCCAATATTTGGAGGAAAACCTGTCTTTGCTGCTGGATACTGAATCGCCGAATTCAACCCTGGTTCAGTCCATGAGAATCGCACTGGAAAACATGCGACCGCTGCCGGAAGGTGGCCAGATTTTTACTGATAATAAAGCGCCTATTGAGTGGATCACGAATCAAATGGTTTTGAATAGCATTCTGTCTGATCCTATATACCTGTCGGAGGGAAAGTGAATAAAACGAATCTGGAAAGAATACTCGGCGGAGTGGTCACTGCATCAATCCCTATCGTGATCTGTGTCCTTTCAATATTGATTTTATTAAGCCCGGTTTTCATGAACCTGGAATATCAGTTGCCCAACTTTCCTGAAGACCATTATGGATTCAGCACAGAAGAACGCCTGGATTTTGGAAACCAGACCAGGCGTTACCTGATAACAAATGCCGCCCTGGATAATTTAAGAGAATTAAAATTTGATTCCGGAGAACCAATTTATATCGAGCGGGAATTGGAGCATCTGGAAGACGTGAAAATAGTTCTTCAGAGCGTGTTTAAGGTCTTCTGGGGAGCTGTTGTTGTTCTGGTATTGGGTGGAGTTTATGCAAGATTCCGGAATTGGTGGGAAGGTTATTCCCAATCAGTGTCAAGGGGAGGGTGGTTAACCGCTGGTCTTTTGGGGACAATATTGTTCCTGGCCATTGTGAGTTTTCGTTCTTTATTTACCAATTTCCACCTGATATTCTTTGAAGGAGACAGCTGGCTCTTCCTGTATTCTGATACACTCATTCGTCTTTTTCCTATCCGATTCTGGCAGGATGTATTCCTGGTCTTAGGCATTACAACCCTGGCCGGTGGTATTCTGCTTGGTTGGCTGCTGCCAAAGATAAAAAGACAACCTTGATCAAATGAACCACAGGGGATTATTCCCGGTTCAATAAAAAGTGCTTACAAAACATTTTCTATAAAAAAGGGCTGTCTAAAAAGTCAGCCTCCCATTTGTCGTTCCGCCTGTCCTGAGTTTGTTGAAGGGAGCCTGACGAAGGGAGTGCAACGAGGAATCCATTAAAAGCAGAAATACTCGAAACCCAATGTAACAAACTAAAGAATTAGTTGATTCTGATCTCAGTATGGATCCTTCACGGAGCCTATCCTGCCCGTACTGAGCCTGTTGAAGTGAAAGAAACTGAAGGGTCCAGGATGACAAAATGAGGGATCGCAATGACACAAGCGGTCTGTCCCAATCACTTTTGGGACAGACCGCTTGTGTTGATTTAAAGGAGGGGTCAAGCCCCGAACTTTTGCAGACGCCCGGCGTGAGCCAGAGCCAGGGACATCGTTTCCACAGCAGGGAAAGTCCCCAGGCCTCCCCTGGCACAATTCCTCTCAGTGAACGCGGTTTCGAGGTCAGTGCGATGGGTTTTCGGTGCCCAGAGTAGAAATGGCACTGGATGCCAGGAATGGGATTTCAACACCGAAGGAGTCGAATGATCTCCAGTGACGATTAACACATCCGGATTAAGGTCCAGCAACACAGGAAGCACCTGATCCACCTCTTCAATAACCTTTGCTTTGGCTTCCAGGTTTCCATCTTCCCCGTAACTATCTGTTTTTTTAATGTGAATGAAGAAGAAATCATGTTCGTTCCAGTGTTCTTTTGTGGTATTAAACTCACCCAGAGCCCCTGCATCAACATCTTCGATCACATCCATACCCACCAGCCGCGATATGCCTTTATACATGGGGTATTCGGCGATGCAAACTGCCTCCAGCTCATAAGCATCTTCATATGAGGGTAAACCGGGATCGGTAGCAAAACCGCGTAATAAAAATCCGTTGGCAATTGTTTGGTCAGTCAGAGCCTGGTAAGCTTTTTCAATCCACTTATTCATTAGCTCGGCGGATCTTTTGGAATCTGGATTTTGTGCTTCCAGTTTATGGGGCGGCACACCAATTTCCTGGGGATCTGTATCATTCAGAGCCGGATTAAGACCTTCTCCGCGCATAACTACCACAAAACGATATTCTTTAACCTGGCGGACTTCCACTTCCGCCTCAGGAATCTGCACCTGATTCAACAGTGCAATTATTGGAGCAGCTTCTGGATGAGAAATCCTTCCAGCTCGCCGGTCTATGACAATTTGGTTCTCGTCAAAGGTGCATAAATTTCCGCGGGCAGCAATGTCACCTGCTTTAACGGGAAGGTTAATACCAGCCGCTGAGAGTGCTCCTCGGCCGATGACAAATTCAAGTGGTTCGTAGCCGAAAAGGGCCAGGTGGGCTGGACCCGATCCGGGAGTGATTCCATAGCGGATGGGAATGGTTTGGCCCAGGGTGCCTTCCTCAGCCAGGCGGTCCAGATTGGGTGTGTTCGCGTATTCCAGCGCTGATTTTCCACCTGGTGTCAGAGCAATCCCTCCCAGCCCGTCCAGAACAAGAAGAATTATTTTTGATCCGTTATTATCCAATAATGGTTTTAAGTATGAATAAGGCATTTGCCCTCCTACATAAAAACATCTCCTCGCGGGAAATTGACGAAGAGACGTTTTGGTTGCTAAGTGGATAGATGATCTTACTTGATGACCTGTTCAGTTTCTTTGTCAAAGATGTGTATGTTGTCCATATTGAACGCCAAGGTTACTTGATCACCGATCTTGTAGCTTGTGCGCGGATCCACCCTGGCGACATATTCATTATCACCACTTTTGAGGAATAAGAAAATTTCATTCCCCATCAGCTCTGTGAGATCCACCTCTGCCTCAACGATTTGGGAGGCGATGCGGGGTGGGGCAAAGTTTGGATCGTGGATATCCTCCGGCCGCAAGCCAAATATTACTGTTTTTCCCAGATATGACTTTAAAGCTGCTCGTCGGTTTTTCGGAACTTTAACTGCGAAGGAATTCGTTTTTACAACGATATCTTCTCCTTCCTGAGCGAGATCAGCGGTAAATAGATTCATCGCCGGGGAACCAATGAATCCAGCCACAAAGAGGTTGTCCGGGCTGTCATAAAGGTTCTGGGGTGAATCAACCTGCATGAGAATACCGTGATTCATCACCGCAATCCGGCTGGCCATGGTCATTGCTTCCACCTGGTCATGGGTAACGTAAATGAAGGTGGTTTCCAGTCTTTGATGCAGTTTGGTAATTTCCGCCCGGGTTTGAACCCTGAGTTTTGCGTCAAGGTTTGAGAGCGGTTCGTCAAGCAGGAAAACCTGCGGATCACGGACGATTGCCCGTCCCAGAGCAACTCTCTGTCGCTGACCACCTGAAAGCTGACGGGGTTTCCGTTCCAGCAGGGTAGTAATTCCCAAAATTTCTGCAGCGTTTTGTACACGTTCTTCAATCTGATCTTTTGGGTACTTACGGAGTTTTAAGCCGAAGGCCATATTTTCGTAAACGGACATATGTGGGTAAAGTGCATAGCTCTGGAATACCATTGCAATATCCCGGTCTTTTGGGGCAACATCATTTACAACCCGGTCACTGATCTTTAGAGTTCCTTCAGAGATATCCTCTAATCCAGCGAGCAAGCGCAATGCGGTAGATTTCCCGCAGCCTGATGGGCCAACTAAAACCAGGAACTCTTTATCCTTAACCTCGAGGTTAAAATTATTGACCGCCACCACTTCGTCAAATCGTTTAGTTACGTGTTCGTTTGTTACGCTAGCTATGAAGTTTTACTCCTTATCGATCGGATTTAGAAATATTATACATTATGTTCTTAGAAAATTCTGAGTTTTAAGAAAACATAATCTCTGATTTTTTATCACGGAATATGATTCCAGAAGAATACTTATCAAGAAGATCCTGGAACATCAATAAATGAATCTTGTATTGTTATCTGAATTTAATCCCTTGTGATTTATCCTCTCTCAATATAGAATTGGATCATGCCGAAAGAGAAAGTGACTCCCGTAAGGCGCCAATATCTGGATATTAAAAAACAATATCCGAATTCAATTATATTTTTTCGCCTCGGAGATTTTTACGAAACATTTGATGAGGACGCCCGGATTGTCTCCCGGGTGCTGGATATTGTATTGACTTCCAGGAATATTGGGAAAGGTACCCGGATCCCCATGGCAGGGATTCCCCATCATGCTGCAGAAAATTATTTATCACGCTTAATTGAACAGGGTTATCATGTGGCGATCTGTGAGCAGGTAAGTGATGTCCCGGTTGATGGTTTGATGCCACGGAAAGTAGTCAGAGTGATCACTCCCGGCACGATTGTGGAATCCAGCTTACTGCCGGGGGATGGAAATAATTATCTAGCCAGCATTGTCTTTGATGATCAGCGAGCAGGAATTGCATATGTGGATATTACAACGGGGGAATTTGCAGCCACTGAAATTCAGGAAAAACATATCCAAGATTTTGTGCGCTCAGAGCTCCTGCGGTTAAATCCGGCGGAAACGCTTTTCCCGGAAGATCAACCCTGGGAGGAAGAAGGATTTCTCACCCATTTTACTTCTTTTCCCGCCTGGAAGTTTGAAGAAGAACGTTGTGTTGATGTGTTGCTTAATCAGTTCCAGGTTTCAACGTTGGATGGATACGGTATACGCGGTTTTCCGTTCGCTGTTCGGGCTGCGGGAGCAATTTTACAGTATCTTGAACAAACCCAGCCGGATTCACTTCGACTGCTGACTGGATTAAGCATGTACAGCCTTCGGGAGTTTATGACTCTTGATGCGGCTACCCGGCGAAACCTGGAATTAACGGAAACTATCCGATCTGGCTCGGCCGAAGGTTCGTTGTTAGGTATTTTGGACCATTGCATCACACCGATGGGGAAAAGGTTGATCAGGCAATGGGTCAGTAAACCGCTGCTGGATGTAGAGAGGATTCGAAAAAGACTCGAAGGAGTGACGGTTTTTTTCGCAGATGGCATGCTCCGGGCAGAAATCCGGGGATCTCTCAAGAACTTACAGGATTTAGAGCGATTAAGCAACCGTGTTGCCGGGGGAACAGCCCGACCTCGAGACCTGGTAGGAATCCGGGAGACTCTGCAGCAGCTTCCAACAATTCGCGGATTGTTCCCCAGGAAATTTGGCAAAAAAGAATATCTGGGAGAGTTATTTAAAAGTTTTTCTCTTTGTACTGATGTGTTGGATTTAATCGCTTCATCGATTGATGCGGATCCTCCGTCGATCCTGGGGAAAATCGGCATCATAAAGCCCGGCTATTCTGAGGAATTGGACAATTATTTGTCATCAACGAAAGAAGCCAGGGATTGGATTGCCAACCTGGAAGTAGTTGAAAGGAAGAATACGGGTATTGAGACCTTAAAGGTCAGACATAATAAGGTATTTGGATATTATATTGAGGTCACTAAAGCTAAAACTGATTTTGTGCCGGAGCACTATATCCGGAAACAGACCCTCGTCAATGCCGAGCGCTATATAACTCCGGAGTTAAAGGAGTATGAAACGAAGGTCTTTAACGCTGAGGATCAGATCAAGGAAATTGAGAGAAGGTTGTTTTATGAAATCTGTGACCGGCTGGCGCTTCAAATCGATCGGTTGGTAACAACTGCCCGAATCATGGCGCATATAGACGTTTTGTCCTCCCTGGCTGAGACCGCTGCCAATCATGGTTATGTTTGCCCTGAGGTTGTTGAAGAGGATGTATTGGAGATCACCAACGGCCGGCACCCAGTTGTTGAACAAACATTAAAAGGGACCAGGTTTGTTCCCAACGATACGATATTTGAACCCAGTGAAAGGATCCGGATCTTGACCGGTCCCAATATGTCTGGCAAGTCGACTTTTTTAAGACAGGTTGCGTTAATTGTGTTGCTGGCACAAATGGGAAGTTATGTGCCAGCAGAAAGCGCTAAAATTGGATTGGTCGACCGCATTTTCACCAGAATCGGAGCCCAGGATGAAATCCATGCAGGGCAATCTACTTTTATGGTAGAAATGGTTGAAACCGCCAATATCCTCAATCACGCTACCACCCGCAGTTTATTAATCCTGGATGAAATAGGTAGAGGTACAAGTACCTATGATGGTGTGTCTATTGCCTGGTCGGTAGTTGAATATATCCATAATCATCCTGAAAAAAGGGCAAAAACACTTTTCGCGACTCATTATCACGAACTGACTGAGCTCCCGGAACTGCTTCCCGGAATCCGTAACTACAAAGTATCGGTGAGCGAATCTGAGGGGAAAGTGGTTTTCCTGTACAAAATTGTCGCTGGTGGGGCTGATAAATCTTACGGGATTCATGTAGCTCAAATTGCAGGGATGCCGCCAACTGTCGTGCTCAGGGCGGAAGAAATTATGCAGCTGTTGGAGGATTCTTCAGGCAAGGCTGTAACGATGGATCCTGAAATACCAAAACAGATGTCATTGTTCCCCAGCACAAATCCGCTATTAAAGGAGTTGGACAACCTGGATATCAACGAGCTCAGTCCTTTAGAGGCGCTTAATTTGTTGTTCAGCTGGAAGAAAAAATATCTCGATCTGTCTCGACAAGAGCCAGAAAATGAAGATTGAGTTTAAGCCCTTTGAGATTAATAAATAAAAGCTCCTGACAGATAATTCAGGAGCTTTTTGGTTAAACCAGGGGGATGGTTAGAGGTTTTTTTCTACTACTTGAAGCACTTCAGGAAGGTCAATTCCCAGGCTGGCTAACTTCTCTTTAGTGGGTATGCCATTTTCTGACCAACCCCTTCTTTTGTACACTGCATCCAGAAGCTGCTCATACTGATCTTCCCTGTATTTCCGCAGCCTGTTTATTTTCTCATCAGTGCTCAATCCGGCAGGATCTACTCCCACTAGGTCCTCTAGCTGTTGATCATACCTGTCCTGTCTGGATTCGTACTCATCTTCTGTCACAGGACCTACCGCCCGATAGGGAGGATAATCGTGTTCCCGGGTACCAAAACCAACCCGGAGGTTAAAAACACGCTGAAAATTGTAAACCCGTTCCGATTGGGCAATTAAATCTTCTGTTGTGACCTTATTCCCGGTCAATCCTTCGTAGACCCAGGTGTAATTTTCCACATGCTCAGGGATTCTTTCCGGATGGTCTTGCTCTTTATTATTTAAAGGTTTGATGTCATTCCAGGGGAGTTTGCATAAACCATGCAGACTAAACCAGGTCCGCCACATGGGGAAGTAATGTAGTGCCTCTGCTTTGTCTTCAAACGTGGGCAGCTGTTTATCTATCTGATCGATGAAGATTAGCCAGGCTTCGTCATGCTGACCGCCTTTCAGCGCCATGCCGTAACCTCCCTGCTGCGCGATGGATTCTTTGGTCATGTATTCTGAAATCTCCATCCCTTTTACTTCCATTGCGATGTCATGGAGGAAACCCGGATCACCGCCGAACTCCTCGGCAAAATGCGATTTCATATAACGGGTTCCTTGTCCGACGATGAGACCAAAGCCTTCACCGTGAGACATCTGGTGTAGCAGTTCCAGCGCGCTCTCCGAGTTACCCCAGGTTAAATCAATGCCGACTGTGCGCTCCAAGTTCAGGATTCCTTCCTGGAAACATTCCATGCAGAATGCGACAGAATTGGCGAACGAAATTGTATCTACTCCATATGTGTCACAGTAAAAGTTCATTTCTAAGATAGCTTCAGGATCAAATACACCGATATTGGATCCCAGCCCGGCTGCGCTCTCATACTCAGGACCATCAACAAGTACCTTTTCTCCTTTGTGGGGTCCAGTTTTGAGGGCAAAACCGTCCACTCCATGGGAGCAGGCCATAGTGCAGCCAAGCCAGCAGCTGTCCATTCTTTTATCTTGCGTGAAGGCTTTTTGCCAGGTCGTGGAATCAATGTTAACGTGATCAGGGTGAGTGCCGTAGCGGAAGTTGTGCACAGGCAGAAGATCAAAATGGTCCATGATTTCAACCAGATGGGCTGTTCCGATTTCCCGCATGTTATTTTGTTGGGCATCATACTTGGTGATTTCTTGATTGATTCGTTTCCCCGCTTTCCGGATAAGATCTGGTTTTGCGGGATTATTGCTGGCTCCTGTGAGACCGCTGAACCGAACCACGATACCTTTGAGATGTTTATCCCTGAAAACCCGTCCGGAACCTCCCCTTGCTGCCTGTTTTACTCTTACTTCTTCCCGCCGGGGATCAAAAAAACTGATGTTAAGGCCAGCATAACGAATGTGATTGGCAGCCTCTCCAGATGTAACAACGGAGACATTTTTCCTGTCCCGTTCATCTTTTGCGTACATCTCGGTGAGGATTCCCGCCAGTGGATAGGTGTTAAGTACCTCGTCTGGCGCTTTTTCGATCCGGATTTGCTGGGTATTTCCATCTATAACAATGATGGAATCCTCTTCCGCCTTGCCGGTAATTTCCAGGGCGTCAAAACCTGAGAATTTTAAGAAGGGAGCAAAAAATCCGCCCCCATTGCTGTCAATAATTGAATTTGTCAGAGGGGAGAGGGTAACGACTGTACTCTTTCCCATCCCGGGATACGCCGTGGTCCCGCAAAGAGGACCGTTTGCGATAATAAGAGCATTTTCGGGATCATCCCAGGAGGTTTTATCGGTCACCGCATTCCACAACAACCAGAGAGCAAAACCCCGGCCGCCAGTAAACAAGTCTTTCATTTGTTGGGTAACTGGTTTTTCCTCAATTGTGTTCTGGGAAAGATTAATGTGCAAGGTCCGATTTGCATATCCATGGACAACTGGCTGCTGTTCATAGGTATATTCTGCCACTATTTCATGGCTCTTTAGATAGTTTTTAATCTTCGTCATAACCGCTTTCCTCCGCAGAAATTTTTATTTAGCATACTAAAAATCCAGGTCAAATCAAGGGCAATTATACACTTAAACAAAATGATAACTGTCATTCTTGCCTGTATAAATAGCAGGATCCCAGCAGAGTGTTAAAAACCCACGAATTTACCTTTTAATTATTAAGTTCTAACTTAATAATTCTTATCCCGAAATGAATATTATTAATTCTGGAGTTTCTTTCGCCCCGGTTACCAGCAAAGAAACTATTGCGTATATCAATGTTTTCGTTTAGAATCAGGGGACTGACTCAGAAAAATTTTTCCTGGAACACAAAGATTTTCGGGATGGAATAGGGATGTCAAACAAGTACATTCGTCTGATATTAATAGTGATGATTGTTGGAGTTTTTTCAGCCTGCGCTGGAAACGCGGGCAAACAATCTGCTTATTACCTTGTAGATCCCCGTTTTAGTGAGTTATATGATCGACTCCAGGGTGATGAAATCCTTGGTCCTCCTATTTCTAATAAAAAATACGTTGCCGGCTCAAATCAGGAAAAACAATACTTCGAAGGCGCTGTACTGGTATACGATCCGGATAATTCCCCTCGATATTACCTGGATCCGGTAGGGATAGACGCAGGCTTCGCTGATTTGCCAAACAACGATCCCGAAAATCCCGCTGTGAGATACATCAACGGTTATATTATCCCGCCGGAATTTTCCAGATTTTACGATGAAATGGGGGGTGAACGCTGGGTTGGGCTTCCGCTTACAAGAGCTAGATTATATCCAGAAAAGAATACCATTGAGCAGTATTTTGAAACTATGGGCTTCTTCCGGTTTGTGGATGATCCCCCGGGAACTGTATATTTGATGCCTTATGGTCTCTGGAAATGCGCCGGTGAATGCTCAAAGTATCCGGGATTGGAAAATGCAGGGATCAGCCGATCGGCTGGAGAGGATATTCAGTCTCCATTTGGAGAGGCAATATCCCGATTTGGGACCCAGTTTACGGGAGATGCCCTGTCCACAGCCTTCCGGGCAGGCGATGGCAATATTGAGCAGATTTTCCAAAATGTGATCCTCTATAAGGATTCTACAAATCCCCTCGGTGTATCCCTTCGCTCGGTTTCCGCACTGCTGGATCTTGACCGTGATTCATACCAGGTGTACCAGAAAGATTCAACGGATTATTTTAGGGAAGTAGAACCCGGTAACGGTTTTTATATCCCATCATATTTCATGGATTTCATCGATCGCTACTTTGGATTTGAAATTTCAGGAGAACCGATCTCCCGTCATTTAGAAATCCGGGAGGGAGTCAGGCAACAATGTTTTGAAAATTATTGCCTGTTACAAGATGCGCTGGCAGAACCTGGACAGCAGGTTCGGGTGCAACCATTGGGTCAGAAGTATAAAGATTCCTTCTATCAAACAACAAAAAAACCAATCGTAGAAACCCAAAGACAGAAGGATATCCAGTTGGATATTTGGGAGCAATCCCCCCAGTTATCTTCCCTGGAAAATCAGCAGATTGGAGCTTGCATTCATGAAGCTGGTGCACCTCTGGAGAATGCCCAGGCAGTGTTAACGGTTACTACAGAGAATCAGGGAGTAATAACCTATCCCTTTTCCCCAACAGATTCGGGAGGGTGTTCATTCCTGGAGTTGGACCCAATTCAAGCCCAAAATGGCACAACGGTTGACTATCAAGTATGTTTTCAGGGAATCGGCGGTCAGGAATACTGCAAAAAAGACAGCTTCCTGATCTGGGGAAACACAGATAAGGTCCTTACTGCTGTACCAGCCCAAGAAGAGCCGGTTGTCCCAGCTGCGGTTGTAGAATTTGTTGTCGATACCTGGGAGCTGTTCCCCCAGATCTCATCCACTGAGCACCAGGAAATAGGTGCTTGTATTCACAAGAACAACACCCCGCAGGACAATATGGATTCTCAACTTATCCTAGAATCGCCTTCAGCAGGTGTGATCACCTACCGAAGCTCGCCGACCGATGGGGGCGGATGTTCCTTTTTCAAGTTGAATCCGGTGGACGCCAAGAATGGGGAGACCATTCCTTACCAGGTTTGTTTTATGAACAAGTATGGAGAACAGTTTTGTAAAAGGGACAGTTTCCTTATTTGGGGCAATCCCTGATTTTAATCTGATCTTATTATCAAGCCCGGGTGAATTCTAAATTTCACCTGGGCTTTTTGATTAATGGAGTTCACTGAAAAGTTGTATTCTGTCAATCGGTGGTCCAAGACTATAAAGATTCATCTTAAAAATGATATCTTCTCCAGGTTGAAGTTCCCCTGCACTGATCCATTTCCTGATCCCAACAGGATACCCCTCAGAATATGCAACCGCTGCCACCCAAACCTGATCTTCATCGGTTGTATATTCCTTTACCCTGACTGATCCCGTTATTTCCGCAATTGTTTTATCATCATTGTAGCGGATCTCAGGATCTAATATTTCGGTCAGAGCTGTGCCCTTTTTAGACGGAAGAGAAGTAATTAAAATTGCTGTAATCTGAAATCCCTCAGGAAGCGGTGGTGGAATAAAGGCTGATACGGGAATTGTCTGATCTGGAAAGAGATAATTCAGCGGAGGGATGGCAATATAGCTCTGCAGCAGTTTGTTCTCATCGTTATAAAGATTCAGTGCTGCCGAGATGTTTTCCAGGCTGAGTCCCTGGTTATTGTGAATGTCTGAAAAACACCACATCCCTCCGTCATTGGTCAGCAGACAAGTAGGAATACCCACCGAAACCGGGTAAGGAGTCGGAGTGGGAACAGATAGATCTTCATTACCCTCAAAGGGAATATTGAGTTCGATGCCAACAGTGAGGATACGGGTATCAATACCAGGATTTGCTGACACCAATCTGTCTAGAGATATATTGTATTTCAAAGCGATCCCGTATAGAGTATCACCTGACTGAATGACATGTTTAAAAGGAGTTGGGCTCGGTAAAAGAGGTTCATCAGTCAGAATGGTGATTGGGGTTGCTGTGACAGTTGGAGAAATGGTCTTCACCTGGAAAGGAGTCAGGGGAGGGGACATTGGTTGGGAGGTCTCGGTAGATACTGTTGCTGCAGTTTGACAGCCTGATGTAATTACCAGGGCAAGGATCATCCAGTTCAGGAATCTACCTTCATTTTTCATGGTGAGCATTATACCCTCTCTTGTCCGTCAGAGAGGCCTGTGCTACACTCTGGTTTAGCTGGCGAAATAATACAGGATCAATGATGGCAGAAGACAAACGTTTTCTCCTGGCAAAACTTGCCATAGAACAAGGTGATCGATTTCAGGCAAAAGATAAATTATCAGAACTCCTGAAAGAAGATCAGAACAATGTTGAATATTGGCTTTTGATGAGTACGGTTGTGGACTCAAAAAAAGAAAGGGTGTTTTGCTTAAAGAAAGTGATTGCCGTCGATCCTGGGAACCAGGAAGCCAGGCTGGGATTGATTTTATTTGGCGCTCTTGACCCGGGGACAGTCCAACCCGCTGAAATCAGAAAACGGGATTGGTCAAAAGAACTCAAGGACATCCGGAAGAAGGATAAACCCAAAAAAGAACGCAAAAGAAGCCGGTATAACTACAAACAGCTCCTTCCACTTTTGAGCGGAGGGGTTATTATCATCGTAGTGCTGTACTTTAGTGGTCTGTTATTTCCTGGACGAAGATCCATCTTTTCTCCCAGATTAACAATAACCCCCATTACCTGGACTCCGTTGGTAGATCCCGGGTTTATTGCACAGTTAACAGGTACGCCAAATCCTATTCTCCTGACGCCCATTGGCCGGGTTTTACAGAATCCCTACACTCCCACTCCAGCGTATGTTTTAACGCCGCATCCCAGGTATGGAACATACCAAACCGCCCTGGTCGCATATCGACAGGGTGAATTTGAAACCATGCTGACGTATATGAGGTTGACTGAAGATCAATTGGAAACTTCGGATATCGTATACCTGGTTGGTGAAGCCTTGCGAAATTTAGGAAGATTTAACGAAGCTCTGAAGCAATTTGAGCGAGCCTTATTTTTGGATCCCTCATTCGCCCCGGCATATTACGGGCAGGTACTTATTTCACAGGTTATTAATCCGGAAAATGATATCAAGCAGGATCTGGATCAGGCGTTGATTCTAGATCCTGCATTTGGCCAGGTATACATTGAGAGGTCAAAATATTATCTTGACCGGGGGAAGTTTCAACTCGCATATGAGGACGCAACCCAGGCTGTTTACTATTTACCAGAATCCCACCTGGCACATTTGTATCAGGCCTGGGCTTTGCTGGAATTAAACAATTACAATGGAGCCGCCTGGGCAATAGAAACTGCATTAAAACTGGATGTAAATTATGTTCCTTCCTACCTGGTGGCGGGACGGGTGAACCTGGAAACAGGACAGGCAGACACTGCTTTGGAAATGCTGACTAAATATGATGTCTATGTTCCGGAAAAAACGTGGCAGTTTTATTATTCACTGGGGAAAGCCTATTATCTGACTGGCAGTGACCTAAATCAAGCAGAGCATTTGCTCAACCAGGCAATATCGCTCGGAGGCGGCACCAGTAGCTTATATCAGATTCGGGCCTTAGTTTATCTTGGGTTGGGGGCGCAGGAGAAAGCGGTAGCAGAAGCATTTTATGCCCGGAAAGCTGACCGGAATGACTTTAATGTCAATCTCTTTTTAAGTAAAATATTGTACGAAAGCAGTCAATTTTCACGCGGATTAGTTTTCTTGAACATTGCAGAAAACCAGGCGCAAAACGAAGCGAATTTAGCGGAGGTTTATTACTGGCGCGCTCTGACATTGGAAAATCTGGATCGGGGGGAGGAAGCAGTTCTTAATTGGCAATATCTGATGAATCTCCCCCTTGAATATGTGCCGGATGATTGGGAAATTACCGCAGCAGAAAAACTGCTGCCAACGGCCACTCCCAGTCTAACCCCGTCACCTTCTCCTACTTCAACGCCAACAATCACACCGACTGCAACTTCAACCCCGACTGCTGCACAGACACTTGCTGTTACAGCTACTCAAACGCCATCACCATCTCCAACCAGTACTCCCTAGGTTACTAGGTTACTACTACCCTTTGCAGGGACGCCATTCCTTAGTCACACTGGGTAATACGTCTCGGTATCCCTTGGTTTCCCTTGCTATTCCTGATTGGAAGTACTATAATGCTCGATGGTTAATTGATTGTGTTGATGATATACACATCAAGGTGGATTATGCCTATTTATACATATCGGTGCGAAAGTTGTGGTGTTCAATTTGACCGGAGACAAAAATTCAGTGATGAGCCTCTGAAAATTTGTCCTGAATGCCAAACAGAAACTCTGCGAAAGGTTTACTTACCTGTCGGTATTGTATTTAAGGGGTCAGGTTTTTATTCCACGGATAACCGGTCTCCTTCTGGGCGGGATTCCAGGCTATCTAGTGACCACGCGGGTGGAGATTCCAAACCTTCCGAGTCAGAGAAAGCGAAAAAAACAAAAAACAAAAAATCGGAAATATCTAACACGAAATCGAAAGAAGAATAAAGAGAAATCAAAAACTAATTCAAAGGGCTGCCTTTTCAGACAGCCCCTTTTTCGTCTTAAATGGAAACGATCCGTGATCTTTGGAGGATTACAGATCGTGTTAATTAAGAATCTGGGATTTCCTGGTATCAGTAAGTGTAGATATCTATCACCAGGAATGGAATGAAATCAAACAATGACTAGCGGGACTGGTGAAAATACCAGAAAAAAGATTATCAATCCAATCCTGGCCAAGATTTTCCTGCCCGGATCGAGCTCGGTAATCTCATCCAGCGGCACAGCCCTCATCCGACCCAGAAGTAGGATTAGGAAAGCCCATAACCACCAACCTGACCACATAAATCCAAGGATTACCAATGTCCCCAGGACAACCGGCCGTACCCACTTTAACTTATCTCCAAATAGACTGTAAATCAGATGACCTCCATCCAGCTGCCCGGCAGGTAGCAAGTTTAAGGACGTTATTAATAATCCAGCCCAGCCTGCCCAGGCAACTGGGTGAATCAAGACATCTGTACCGCCGTTGGGCAAAGGAAGTCCTGTGAAGAAATAACGAATCCAGTAGATGAATGGATGGACTCCCTGGAAAGATAAGGGTTCAGGTAAAAAGGATCCATGTACAAGATACTTTAAAGACAGGTAAAGAATGGAGTTTCCCTCAAATGTGAAACCAGCAGGGAGAACAGCCGGGAGTATATCAATTGTGGATAAGGTTAATCCATAGACCAGAACCGGAATTGCGATAATCAATCCGGCAATTGGACCTGCCAAACCAATATCGAGCAAAACCCGCTTATTTTTCGGAGGTTCAAGCAGCCGGATAAAAGCTCCCATAGTTCCAAAGGGACTGATTGGGAAAGGGATAAAAAATGGCAGAGTAACCTTTGTATTATGAATCCGGGCGGCAAAATAATGACCAAATTCATGAGCTGTCAGGATGCTGAGCAAACTGACAGCAAAAGCAATGGACTGCCCCAGATTAACTCTAACATGAGCCCAAATGATGGAAAAATCGAGAGTTTCAGGTCCGGTATAAGTGGTTAAGACCCCAGAAAAGATGATGCTTATAAAGGTGATTATAAACAAGATCAGGTTTACCCTGGTCTTTTGAGCTTGTGGCTTGAATAAGCCTTTCTTGAGAATGACCTTATGTTTTTTACCGCTTGTTCTGAAGAGGGGAGTAAGCTCGTGGGGATGAAGTGCCTGCGCCGCAAAATCATATGCTTCTAGTGAGGGCTGATTTAGCAAACCTTCAAATTCGATTAAATGGTCGTCCTCAGTTTTTCCCAGAGTGAATTGATCAATTGTCAAGAACTGTTTGACTATACTGATAATAATATCTGTGCGGGACTTGGTCTCTTCAGGAATTTCAGATTGGCTCATAATGGGAGGGGAAAAATGAATTTAAGGCGGGAGTGAATGGGAGTCGAACCCACCGCGGCTCGCATTACGACCCGCCACCGATTTTGAAGACCGGGGAGCCCACCGGGACTCAACCACCCCCTTGAACATAGGCATTATATCTTTTCCATGGATTTGTGTAAACTGCAGAAAATCAAATACCTGCCTGGTTTAGCAACATCAACTGACCTCCATATTTCCTGATTGTGGAAGTCTAATGCACGGTTTTCATGCTTGACAGGGGAAAGGACCCTTGCTAAAATCACCGACAGTAGCTTACCAACTGAATATGAGGGATAATCAGCGGCTGAGCCTCACGAATAACGTGAGGTAACGAGGAGGAGGTTCTTCCCCGCGAGGGGAACGTTAATCTGCAAGAAGCAGAGAAAATCGAATGATCAGCGGATGCCTCTGAAGCCTGGCCATAGGCTTCTCTATCCTTCCTGAAAAAAACGGCTCAAAACCATCTGGTGACGGAGGGGACAAAAGCCCTTTAATGGCCCAGAAGAACGAATTTTCTGCTTTCTGGATTAAAAAGGGAAGGGCTTGCTGTTAGACTTTATCAAGAATAAAAGGCACGCCCAGGCGTGTTTTTTTGTTTAATCATTTTGTCTAACCGCCGGACTTAATCAATCATAGACTGGTGCTCTTGTTCTTATTACTGGAGGGAATATGGATAACAAGGAATTAATATCACGTGTCAAAGAAGATAATGTCAAATTTATATCGTTGCAGTTTACTGATGTCACTGGATCAGTAAAAAGTGTGGACATCACATCTCAAAGATTGCCTGGAGCCCTGGAGGATGGGGTCTGGTTTGATGGATCTTCTATAGAAGGATTTGCCAGGGTTCAAGAAAGTGATATGCGATTAGTATTGGATCCAGATACATATGCAGTATTACCCTGGAATCCTAAAGATTTGCAGAGAGCCCGTGTGTTTTGTGATATCTATAAACCGAACGGAAAATCCTTTGAGGGAGATCCCAGGGGTGCTCTGAAACGGATGTTATCTACATTAGAAGAAAAGGGATGGGTATTTAATATTGGTGCAGAACCAGAATTCTTCTTATTTAAAAGGAACGGAGAAGAAGGTATGCATCCGGTTCCTTATGATGTGGGCGGTTATTTTGATTTTTCCGCTCGGGATCAGGCAACGCTGGTCCGGACAGAATTGATGCATGCGCTTAATGCGATGGGACTGGAAGTTGAAATGGGCCATCATGAGGTTGCCCGAGGACAGCATGAGATCGATTTCCGGTATGGGGAAGCACTTAAAGCTGCAGATAATGTAATCACCATGAAATATACGGTTAAAGCTATCGCTGCCAAATATGATTTGATTGCATCATTTATGCCTAAACCGATTTTCGGTGTTAATGGATCAGGGATGCATACACATCAATCAATATTTAGCAAGAAAGGGGAGAACTTGTTCTATGATGCTAAGGACGAAAACTATCTCTCTAAGATGGCGTATCACTTCCTCGCTGGGCAGTTGAAACATGCCCGGAGTATGTCCGCAATCCTTGCGCCAACTGCCAATTCTTATAAACGTTTGGTCCCGGGGTATGAAGCTCCGGTATACATCGGATGGGCTCAGATAAACCGCTCCGCTTTAATACGGCTTCCGCGCCATACGTCGGGCCGGAACAAATCAATCCGGCTGGAATTAAGATGCCCGGATCCGTCCGCGAACCCGTATCTGGCTTTTGCAGCAATGCTGGCAGCTGGATTGGATGGAATAAACAAGGAATTACCCTGTCCTGCTCCATTAAACAACTTGAATATCTGGAATCTGAGTGAGGATGACCGGAAAGAAAAAGGCATTGACTCATTGCCGGGATCACTGGCCGAAGCTATGCATGAATTCGAAAGTAATGATGTGATAAAAGAAGCTCTGGGTTCAACGATATGCGATGTTTTCAGTCGGGCAAAATGGGCAGAAGTGGAGGAATACCGGACCCGGGTGACAGATTGGGAAATCAGTCGATATCTGGAACTAGCTTGATTAGAAAAGCCCATGTTTTATTTTACATTTTGGTGAGGTCAGGATAAGTTAGTTAAGGGTAAATATGACTGTAGAAACAAAATACATTTCGATTCATACCAGCGGCAATGGGGACATTCTGGATATCACCTCCGAGGTGCAGGCCATAATTTCGGATGGCAGCCTGATAAATGGAATCGTCACAATCTTCACACCTTCAGCAACCAGCGGACTTACAACACTGGAGTTTGAATCTGGTTGTGTAGAGGACTTGCAGCGTGTGTTTAATGAAATTCTTCCACCCAATCGGGATTATGCCCATAATCAGCGGTGGGGCGATGGGAATGGACACAGCCATGCCAGGGCAGCTCTCCTGAAACCTTCGCTCACAGTCCCATTTGTTGAAAAAGAGTTAACTTTGGGTACCTGGCAGCAAATTGTCCTGGTTGATTTTGACACCAGGCATCGCCAGCGAAAGTTGGTCGTTCAAATATTGGGGGAATAATCTAGACAATCATAAATCAAAAAAAAGCCTGGAGGATCACTCCAGGCTTTTTTTAATTCTGGTAAATATTAGGAAGCTAGTTCAGATTTAACTGCTTTTTCCGAAGAGGATTCTGGCAGCTTGTAATCCTGATAGGCCAGCCACATCGCTCCAATACCAATCAAGGTAACAAATATTCCAATTGCAAAACCAACAACTGGAATAGCCCTGAGGAAGGTATAAAGCAGCACACCGACTATCATGGGCCAGATCGGTTGATCCTCAACCTTGGGCGCTAACCACCTGATAAGCAATTTCCCAACCATGTATGCTACTACTATTTTACTGCCGTAAGATACCAGGAGTCCAAAGGCTGCTAAGATCAAACCCAGGCTTGAGAATCCAACCGTTAATATAACCCTTGACAGTTCTCCCAGGGTGATTACTCCAAAGAAAATCGCACCCGCAATGATTAACCCAGCGACAATAAATGCGCCGAGATAAACGATCAGTACAGATACCATACCCCATCCCAGTGAGGGCATTGATTCTCGTTCCGCTTTTTCGCCGACTCTGTTCAATAGCACAGGCATTTGCCAGATAATCAACCCGCCGAGCAGCATTAAGGTGATAAAGACACGAATCTGTTTTAACACCCAGGAGAAAACTAAAGCCGTTGAGCCGACTCTGCCAACTTCGCCGGGATCTGCCTGAGGATCCATGTCAGGAACATATTCGAACGTGATCCCTCCTGCCGGGGAGATCTCAATTGCAGCAGACTGATCTACGGAACTTTTATATTCTAAAGATCCTCCAATTTCTGCATCTTTTGAGATACGGATTCCAGAGGGCACAATAGTTTCTACGCCGGGAGTATTGGAGAAGAAATAAGTTTGCTGTTCTTCACCTATCCCGGCAACTTCAGCGAAAACATCATTCTCTATAAAACCATCAATCTCCAGGGCGCCAACTCCTGCTCTGACGTCCCGACCAACATGACCGGAAAGGAGAGCCTGATAGGCGCCAACCAGGAGATCCTTTCCCACAATGGATCCGGGTTCGGCAGATAGGTTAAATCCACCGTAATAAAGATTCCGACCGATCTCAGCCTCAGATCCAAGGGTGAGTGTGCTGGATCCGGCATAAACACTGCCGTTCACGAGGCCGTTTACCAGAACAGATTGAGCACCTGTTACCAGGCTGCCGTGGATTGTGCCATTTATTTTAACAACAGAGCCAAAAGCAATCACATCGCCATAAACTGTGCCGTTGATTTCTACAGTTTCTCCACCGATAAACAAGTCATCATCAATGACCTCGTTCTCTCCAACAATGCCATCCTCGTCAAATTCAACTGCTTGTGCAGTTGCTGTGACCCCAAAACCTATTGTGAATACCAGGAAAAGAGGGATCAAGATGATAAATACCTTTCGTTTTGCAGACATAACAACTCCTTAAAATTTATTATTAATAATATTCTAGGTAGATATTTCTATCAGTAGTGTATACGGGAATAACTTGGATTAGTTGCATTCCATCCGGGAGAATGGCGCGAGTTTAATCAAATACAACCCTTCTCCAGGCAAGGGTTGTAAAGTATTGGATATGCTGCTGATCCAGCGGATTTAATGAGAATTGGAATCGGTGTTGATATATTTTTCCCAATAACGTTTGATGCCATCAGCTGACATGCTGGAAGGATTTGCTTTCTCGAAAGAATCCAGGGTGATCTCATTGACTCCCAGGGCTATTGATCGAGCACGCGCCCACTGAACAAATACCTCCCGAAGCTCATTTGCCGGAAGATCCAGCGGGATCGTTTTATTCATCCATTCCTCAGCTGCATCCAGTTCCTGTAATACTGCGTCTAGGTGCCAATCGACGTCATCATAAAAACCAAAGTGAGTCAGGGCGATTTTTGATATCCTTTCATTCTTTAATCGCTCAATGGATTTTCTCCACTTCAAAGGGTGAAATTCCGGCGGTGGCATGGGAACACGCAAATGACGGGGACCCAGCTCACTGATCCGGACGCCACCAATATCCCCGCTGAAGCATATATCATCCAGTAAATATGCCATATGGTGATTTGCATGGCCGGGAGTATCCAGGACCCGGAAATTGTAAGAACCGATGGGAATTTCATCTCCATCAGTGAGAGAAGTCAGTTGACCCTTGGGAACAGGCAAAAAATCACCCCAGAGTATATTCATTTGGTCTTGATAGATCCGCGTCGCACTGGCAATTAGCCGTGAAGGATCAAGCAGGTGAGGTGTGCCCCGTTCGTGGACAAAAATATGGGCGCCGTACCCGGACAGCCACCCTGCTGCCCCAGCATGATCAAGGTGGATATGGGTGAGCAGAACATGAGTGATTTCCTGCAGATCATACCCAAGAGCATTCAGATTCTTTTGCAGCTGCATTCGGGTTGACCCCGGACCACTTTCAATCAGAATAATGCCATCCTGGTAGGGGATTAGATAGCTGGATATGGCGTTTTTGCAGTTTTGAAAGTTAAGATCAAGAGTAACAATTTCAGGTGAGAAGGACATGGTTATTTTCCAATCGGGATTGTTTGGTTTTTTAATTCTAACATTATTGAGGGCATTTCATGAGTGGATTTTTTTATTCAAGTGGAGCGCCAAATATCAGTATAGTAGGTCCATACTTAATTAGGGTTTATGCAGGAGGAAATATTGAATCCTCATGGTTAAAATTATATCGGTAACAATAATGACGATTGTGCTACCTTAACAAAAACTTAGCCCCTGAAAAGTTTAAGGTTGATATCGCTTTTAGTGGGTTGCTAGATCAGTATGGGTATGCTAGAATACCACCACTCAACCAGATATAGGGCTTAACATATACGATACCCGCATATATGGGGGTTAATTTAGAAACAAGTTTTATATTCCTGCTTGAGTATTTTATATTTTGTATTCTTAATTGGGAGACTTCAATGGTGGAAAACGTCGATCCTCAAGTACAAATTCAAGGTGTTAAACCAACTCCATCTCTTCCAGCTGGTGTTCCAGAGGTGGATTTGTCGGAAAATGCGCTTGAGGTATTCAAACGACGTTACATCAGAAAAGGGGAAGATGGCGAGCCAACGGAATCCAAAGAGGAGACATTCTGGCGGGTTGCCTATAACATTGCTGTGGTTGAGGAAAAGTGGGGAGGTAATGTAGCAGATACCGCGGAACGCTTTTACCGATTGTTGGCAGAAAAACGATTTCTTCCAAATTCCCCGACATTTACTGGAGCAGGTACCCCTTTAGGGCAGCTGGCCGCATGTTTTGTTCTCCCAATCAGCGACGATATGGGGAAATGGAGTGATGGAATATTTCAGACTTTACGAGATGCGGCATTGATTCAACAAACAGGGGGAGGTAATGGTTTTTCTTTTTCCCGCCTTCGCCCAACCAAATCCCTGATTAAAGCTTCTTCTGGCCATGCGACTGGTCCAGTCGGTTTCCTTAAGGTTTATGATAAGGCATTTGGGGAAATTGCTCAGGGAGGAACCCGGCGGGGAGCAAATATGGCAGTTCTCCGGGTAGACCATCCAGATATTGCGAACTTTATCACCTGTAAAACCGATGAAACCGCGATTACCAACTTTAACATCTCTGTTGGTATCACAGATGCTTTTATGGAAGCAGTACTGAATGATGATTGGTGGGAACTTCGTTTTCCGGATGTTAAGAATTCTGCCTACAGGGAATTCAACGGAACCCTCGATCAAGCTGAGGCTGCAGGGATTCCGATTATTGTTTATAACAAAATCCGTGCCCGGGACCTGTTTGATAAAATTGTTTATCAATCTCACCATAATGGCGAGCCAGGTCTGCTGTTCCTTGATCACGCGAATCGCGAGAATCCTATTCCTCATCTTTATGAATTGGAAGCCACCAATCCCTGCGGGGAGCAATTTCTTGGTCCATATGAAAATTGTTGTTTAGGATCAATTAATCTTAGTCAACATTATTTAGTCGATGGCACACCGGATTGGGAAACCCTGCAAAAAAGCATTCAGACAGCAACCAGGTTTTTGGACAACGTTGTAGAAGCGAATGCCTATGTGCCTTCGGTACCAAAATTAAAAGAAGCAGCTTCCAAGGCAAGACGAATCGGCTTGGGTATTATGGGGTTAGCGGATTCAATGTACCGCGCAGGTGTTCGATATGGTTCTGAAGAGGGGCAGGAATTTGCGGCCCAGGTTATGGAATTTGTCCGTTATCATGCAATGCTTTCAAGTATTAAACTGGCAGAGGAAAGAAGTCCCTTCCCGGCGATTAAGGGCAGCCGTTATGACCCTGACAAACTCACCTGGAAAATTCCGGATTCTGTTGGAGCGGGCAAAAATAAATGGAACCGTCCAGAACTGGACTGGCAGCTCATCAATGACGGGATTAAAAAACATGGGATCCGGAATGCCGCTCAGACTACTGTAGCCCCAACCGGGACAATTGCCACCGTTTCTGGGTGTGAGGGGTATGGCTGTGAGCCGGTTTTTGCCCTTGCTTATACTCGCCACGTTGTTGAAAGTGACGGGGAATTAGACCTGGCTTACACCAGCCCCTTATTTGAACAGGCCCTGGAACAATCAGATTTATCCTCAGAACTGAAAGAAGAAATAATCAACTCAATTATTGAAGATGGAACCTGTCAGGAAATATACTCACTTCCTGAGCAGATTCGGAATACATTTGTTGTCTCGAGTGATATCTCCGCAGAAGAGCATGTCCGGGTTCAGGCAGCACTGCAGGCGTTTGTTGACAACAGCATCTCTAAGACAATCAACTTCCCATCCTCTGCAGGTCCAGAGGATGTTGCTCAAGCATATAGATTGGCCTGGGAATTGGGTTGCAAAGGGATAACAGTATATGTCACAGGGTCCAGGGACAAAGTGGTTCTGGAAACAAAATCGTCAGCAGTTGATCCTGTACTGCTTGATACTAAAAAGCAGATCCAGAAATGGCAGGGTACCAAGAAACCACGGCCCCGGCATCTGGAGGGTTACACCTATAGTATTCAAACGCCATTAGGGAAGACTTACGTTACTATCAATGAAAATGGCGATCAGCAGCCTTTTGAAGTATTTATCAATACAGCCAAAGCTGGATCGGATACTGCTGCTGTTTCTGAAGCTATTGGACGTTCCTTATCCTACATTTTACGCATGTCCTCTCCCATTCCACCTCGGCAAAGGCTGGAGGAGGTTTTTCAGCAATATGCCGGAATCGGAGGCAGGCGCCCGCTAGGGTTTGGTCCAAACCGGGTCAGATCACTGCCTGATGGTATTGCCCAGGCTTTACAGGAATACCTGGAAAATACTGGGTGGAAATTCCAGAAAGTCAGTCCTGAAGAGATTGAAGCGGAGATCAGCCAACCTGGAAATTGGATGGAAGTTGGGGATTTATGCCCGGAATGCGGCCAAGCTGCCCTGGTTAATGAAGAAGGCTGCCGAAAGTGTTATTCCTGCGGATACAGTGAGTGCTGATCTCTGGGATAATAGATAGGTAACAAGAAATTTCCCTGATAATCCAATATAACTGTTAAGACAAGAGGGAGGCAGATTGTGACCACCCCGACTATTGAATTAATCAATCACCATGGTTCAGTCCGAAACTACAAACCGGATCCTGTTCCGGAGAGCTGGATTAAACAAATCGTTTCTGCTGGGCAGAGGGCTTCCACTTCGTCAAATTTACAGACATATAGCGTAGTGGTAACCACTGACCTGGATAAGAGGCAAAAACTTCAGGAAATTAGCGGGGATCAGGAGCATATCTCCCAGGCGCCTGTATTCTTAACCTGGTGCGCGGATTTCAGTCGCTTAAAACGTGTCTGTGAAAATCAAGGATATAACCTGGAAGCCGGCTACGTGGAAAACTTTATGGTTGGAACAGTAGATGCTGCAATTGCCATGCAGAATGCTGCGTTAGCGGCAGAATCACTGGGCCTGGGATTCTGTTTTATCGGTTCGATCCGCAATGCCCCGGAAGAGGTAATTGACTTGTTTCAGCTGCCAAAATTGGTTTTTCCTGTTGCGGGGATGACCCTGGGCTGGTCGATTGATCCCCCAACCATCCGTCCCCGACTGCCAATCGGCGCTGTGCTTCATTGGGAGTCCTATCAACAAGAGGATAAACATTTTCTGGAAGAGTATGACCAGGTGATGATCGATACTGGAATTTACCTGGGAAGACAAGTCGAAAAAAATGATCAGGAACCGAAACTATACGGATGGATGGAACATTCTGCCAGGCGATCTCGTAAACCTTCCCGACCGCATCTACGGGAATCGATTATCAAGTCCGGGTTTTTATTAAGATAGAGTTAACTTTGATAGATACATCCTCTATTGTAGAAGAAAACAGATCAAATTAAGGGAGATTTGGAATGGAGGCTGAGAACCAGAGGCCCAGTTGGGATAATTATTTCATGAATATCGCTCATGAAGTGGCCAAACGGAGCACATGTGAAAGAGCTCAGGTTGGCGCGGTTATTGTCATTGAGAAACGGATTCTTACCACAGGGTATAACGGCAGTCCCCGGGGATTGACGCACTGTTCTGAGGCGGGTTGTTTGATGGACAATGGACATTGTGTAAGAACCTTGCATGCAGAACAGAACGCGATTATCCAGGCAGCCTTGCATGGGGTGATCACTGCCGGCGCGACCATATATGTCACTCATCAGCCCTGCTTCTTATGCGCAAAAATGATCATTAACGCCGGATTAGTCCGGATTGTATATGATAATGAATATCCCGATGATAGGGCTAGGAAATTTTTGGAACAGGCTAGCATTGAGTTGTCACTGTTAATCTGAGTGAGATGAATTTTCAATCGAATCTGGAATATGTATGGTGTAAATTCTTGGGATAACTTGTCTTGATTGAATTTCGTCCAGACCAGCAAAACGTCTTTTTTGTTATCGTGGGCTATCAGGGCAATTATTTTTGTGAGCCGTGACCTTTTTTACTTTCATCAGGTCATTTTTTTACCCATTTTCCTGCCTTAGAAGATATAAATATCTACAAAAATGACATCGTACACCCGTGCCAATATTTTCGTAACTTGAGGTGATTTATTGGTTTTAGAAAATAGGGAATGATTATCATTTTTATTTCTGCTGGTTAAACAATCAAAACCTGTTTATCCAGGCGCAAAGCCTATATAATAGAATTATCCCACATGTTAATAACGGATGATACTGTATGGATAATCTAGATAAGGAAATAAAAACCCTCGCCAATGACTTGGTAGATGAATTAAACAAATCCCTTGGATTTAGGCAAGATGGATTTATGAGGCCGTTCTTAAAACCACTGGTTTGGAAGCCGATGTTACGTTTTTCGGAATTAGCAACAAAATTCGATTATCGGATTGTTAACGAAGGTTTTCAGAAGGCGTCTTCCTGGTTTATCTCTCATTTTGTAGACCGGGTTATAACAATCGGGACGGAAAATCTGCCTTCAAAAGGGCCCCTGGTTATTGCTTCCAACCATCCCGGTGCCTACGATTCACTGGTCATCGCGGCTAATCTGCCCAGAGATGATTTAAAAATAATTTCCTCGAATATACCTTTTCTGAAAAAACTTCCGGTTACCAGCAACTATATGATCTTTTCCTCCCCGGATGTCCATATTCGAATGGGTGTTGTCCGGCAAGCAATTAGACATCTGAAAGATGGAGGAGCTTTGCTGGTCTTCGCCCGGGGTTCCATAGATCCTGATCCTGCTTTCATGCCTGGATCAGAAAAGGAACTTACCAATTGGACATCCAGTTTGGGACTCTTCTTAAGAAAAGTTCCTCAAGCCAAACTGGCAATCACTCTTGTCAGTGGAGTCTTAGCCTATGAATACATCAATCATCCTGCGACAATATTCCGCAAAGGACGAGTGAATAAACAAAGGCTGTCAGAGTTTTTCCAGGTGATGAACCAGTTGTTGGTTCCTGGAAAACTAATGGTCTCACCCAACTTGTCATTTGCTCCAACTTTTACCTTGAATGATCTGGGTAATCATAAAGACCTCAAAAAAATATCCAGGGAAATCATCAAACGGGCTCAAGATCACTTTGATTACCATTCATCCCAGCTGCTGACCCCCTAGAGAATTAATTCCGTAACTTATTCAGTATTTTCTTAACATACAAAAACGGGGCTGTCTTAAAAGCATTAAGCGATTTAAATCGCAACTTTGGGCTGCCCTTAGACTGTGCCCGGGTTTCGTTCAGGACGGGCGCCGGGCGTCAACCTGCGTTGACGCTTAAGTTTTCTGGATATATTCAGTCTATAGGTAAACCAATCAGCATCTCTCTTAAGGTATGCTGGGGGCAATTGATTTATTAAAAACATTTTCCAAATCCACTTCCAAATCTCCAGAAGCGTGGTGTTTCTTTTGGTTCTTGACATAATTGATTATCTGATGCAAATCCCACCTTCTGATAGTAAAGGCACCATATCCAACTTGCCATTTAAAATGTTCATCCAATATCAATTGTTGATTAATAAACCGGGATGAAACACCTATAGCCTTTTTTACCAGGTTGGCGACAGAAATGGTCGTTGGGAAATTTACAACCAGATGTATGTGATCTGGCATCCCATTTATTGTCAAGACTTTATTACCTAATTTATAAATCTGACTGGCTATGATTCTGTATATCTGATTTTCATAATTGGAAGTTAGCCAAGGTGTTCTATCCCAAGTAGACCAAATCAGATGTAAGTATAGAGCTAATTTCTTGCTCCCTATAATAACCCCCTGTGTTTGATTCATTTGTAACTTAAATCATAGGGATTTCAATCTGAGAATACGCGTCGACGGAGGTCGACGCTTGTCCTGCCAATACTGAGCCTGTCGAAGTGAGCGAAGACGAAGGACCACAGGTGCGATTTCAATCGCCTGGCACATGCTTGGCAGGTGATAAAATCAAAAACCCCTGGATATTTTCATCTTCACTTATTAATTACAGCTTTAACCGCTCCCCGCTGAAAGATCCACCGGGGAGCGGGTACAGGGCTCAGGGCAGATCTTTCAGGTTATCCAGTTGACCTTTCAACGTTGTTGCCGTATCTCTATATCCAGCAAGTTTTTCTTTTTCATTATTAACCACTTTTTCCGGAGCTTTTTGGGTGAAAGCTCCCGAGAGCAGCTCCTCCAGACGGTTAATCTGTTCTTCCGTCTCTGCTAACTCTGTCGATAACCGCTTTTCTTCTTCTTTCAGATCAACCATCCCGCTGAGGGGAAGATAGATTTCAACAGGTCCTGCGACCAGAGCAATTTGCCCCTGGGGTTTTTTATCCTGGGTTTCAAGTATGGTAATTTGTTCTTGATCCAGATTTGCCAGAGTTGATAGACTGCCGATTGCTGATCTTAGAGTTGGGGTCTGATCCCCGGCTACAAACATGGCAGGGATTAATTTTCCAGGTTTCACACCCTTTTCTGCCCGTAAGTTGCGGATGGTTTTGACAATGTCCTGGATGAGCTCAAAATCCCGCACTCGAAGCACTTCCCAGTCTTCGATAGGGCGGGGTTCTGGCCAGGGAGCGATCATTAATGCATCGGGCCATTCTCCTAAGCGGTCTTCATACGGGGAGCTTAAAACCTCATCTTTCAAATGCTGCCAGAGTTCTTCAGTTATGTACGGCGTGAAAGGATGCAGCATTCGCATAGTCATATCTAACACCTTGATCAAAGTTTCGATGGTGTAATAGGCCCGATCGCCTCCCTGGGAAATCTGTTCTTTGGCAATTTCCAGATACCAATCCGCATAATCACCCCAGAAAAATTCATAAATGTAACGTCCTGCTTCTCCGTACTGGTGATTGTTGAAAAGCCGGTCTACATTGCGGATCAGAACCTGCAGTTTAGCCCAGATCCAGGAATCCGCCAGAGTCCATTCTGGATCTCCTTCAGGCTGCTTGGGAGCATGTTCCAGCGTGCCAATAACAAATCTTCCAGCATTCCAGACTTTGTTGGCAAAATTCCGATTAGCCTCCACCTTTTGTAAACTGAGGTTAGTTTTGTTACCTGGTGTTGATCCTACCAGCATCGTAAACCGGAGTGCATCAGTTCCCATCTCATCCATAATTTCTATCGGGTCAATGACCTTTCCCTTGGTTTTTCCCTTGGTTCTGCTCATTTTCTGACCTTCTTCGTCCATGACCAATCCATGCAGGTAGACTGTAGAGAAGGGTATTTTACCGGTCAATTCCAGTCCCATCATAATCATTCGGGCAACCCAGAAAAAAAGAATATCAGTACCTGTTTCCATCATGGTCGTCGGGTAAAAATAATTCATATCGGGAGTTCTTTCCGGCCAGCCGAGGGTGGAAAATGGCCATAATCCAGAGGAGAACCAGGTATCCAGTACATCTGGATCCTGATGGATTAGTTTGCTCCCGCAGTGTTCACAGCTTGTGGGATCCTCGCGAGCAACAGTGATTTCACTACAGTCATCGCAGTACCAGACCGGAATCCGGTGCCCCCACCATAATTGGCGGCTGATGCACCAGTCGTGGATATTCTCCATCCAGTTGTTATAGACCTTTATAAACCGTTCCGGTATGATCTCAATCCGGCCGTCATTAACAACTTCGAGGGCTTTTTTTGCCAGCGGAGCGACATCCACAAACCACTGGGTGGAGATCATAGGTTCAATGATTTCGCCTCCCCTCTGTGCTCGTGGAATCTGGTGGATGTAAGGTTCCTCTTTTATTACCAAACCGGCTTTTTTCATATCCTCCCAGAGATTCTCGCGGGCAATAAATCGATCCTGTCCCTGGTAAGGGCCACCCACTTCGGTCACTCTGGCTTTTTTGTCCAGCATGGAGAGCAATTCCAGGTTATGCCGGAGACCGATCTGATAATCATTCGGATCATGCCCAGGAGTGATCTTTAAGGCGCCGGTACCGAATTCCGTACTCACGTATTCATCCCCGATTACAGGGATTTCACGGCCAAGAATTGGTACTAACACAGTTTTGCCGATGAATTTCTGGTATCTTTCATCCTCCGGATGAACAGCAACTGCGGTATCACCGAGGATGGTTTCCGGTCGGGTAGTGGCAACCGGGATATATAAATCGGGATCCTCAGCGAGCTGATATTTAAAATAGTATAGTTTTCCCTGTTCCTCATTATGTTCCACTTCTAGATCGGACACAGCAGTTTGCAGCGTCGGTGACCAGTTGATCAGACGGGGACCGCGGTAAATGAGCCCTTTCTCATAAAGATGGACAAAAGCCTCACGGACTGCTTTAGAAAGTCCCTCATCCAATGTAAATCGCTCCCGCTCCCAGTCACAGGATGCGCCCAGGCGGCGGATCTGCTCCACGATTATTCCACTGTGTTCATTCTTCCATTTCCAGGTTTCCTCGAGGAACCTTTCCCGGCCGATTTCTTCCCGGCTGGTGCCCTCTTCTTTTAATTTCATCTCTACCTGGAGCTGGGTGGCGATCCCGGCATGATCAGTTCCTGGGACCCAGAGCGTTGGAACTCCTTTCATGCGCTGATGCCGGACCATCAAATCTTCCAGAGTAACAAAAAGTACATGTCCCAGATGCAGCTTTCCTGTCACGTTGGGCGGAGGGATGCTGATTACATACGGTTTTTGTTTGGGATCATGCCCCGGCAGATTGGGGTCATTGATGGGTTTGAAGTATCCCTTCTCTTCCCAAAATTTATATAATCGCGCTTCGGCAGCTTTAAAATCATAAGTTTTTTGCAGCATAGACTTCTCCATTCAGGTTAAGGTGATCAATTACTATTAATCCGATTATGGCATTACTATTGGTGTTATTTGTTGATACGTGAGTCCGCCATTTAGGGTATGAACCAGGGCGATATCACCATCACGCCGGGCAACAGCCCAACCTTCTCTGGCGTTGATAAAACTGAATTCTCCTTGCCAGGTGACAGTTTTAATCCTGGTCCAATCCGCACCTCCGTTATTGGTTCGATAGTGATCTTTTCCAAGAGCAAATCCGGTCAGGAAATCAATAAATACTAGCTCGTCAACCGGAGAGGGCAGGGCAGCGGCTTGCCAGCTTTCACCCCAGTCACTAGTTGCATAAATGTAGGTATCTGGATTTTCTAAGTCAAATCCGCTACCTTCAATATAATGATTACATTTTGCCAGAACAAGACCGGTTTGGATTGATGTAAAGGTGGGGTGACTTGTCAGACAGCCAAGGAGTTCTTCATCCCAGTCAGTTCCGCCAGGATGAGGTAGATAGATAGTTTCCCAGGTTTTACCGCCATCCCGAGTCTGTTCAATCATTGGTCCGAGTCCGCCACCCAGCCCATCTTTGGTAACCCAGCCGTCATTTTCATTAGCAAAAGACATGTCGGTATTTAGATATACTTCAATCATGCTGTTGCCCGGGCGGTTTATCAACTTCCAGGTTGCTCCTCCATCCCGAGTAGAAAACAGGTAAGAAAAATCATGCATGTGAGAGAGCTCGGTTTGAACCAGCAGCCAACCCCATACAGGATTGATGAAGGAAAAGCCGCCTGGGGATATGTGGAATTGGCCTCGGGGGAAGGGAAGAGGATCACTGGGAATCCAGGTCAGTCCACTGTCTTCTGTTCTCCAAACAAGATAGTTTGAATCATCCAGGTCATCTTTTGTGTTATCGATTAAAACCCAGGCAGTGTTCTCATCGTAGAAATGGGCAATAATATTGTCAATATTCAGTTGGAATTCGGATGGAATCAGAATTGGCGGTGTTCGATCCTGCCAGCTGTAACCCCTATCATGAGAAAAAAGGATATAGTGGAATTCATCATCCTGACTGCCGATGGCCCATCCTTTTTCTGTAGTAGCCATGTTGATCCGGTGAATAACAATATTCTTGCCCCTTATCAACTCGGGTAGAGTTTGATAGGTAAGGGGCGTTTGTGTGGGATGTGCCTCCGGAGATGGAGATAAAGTGGGCGGTAAAAAATCAGGCGTGGGAGATAGTAACTCACCAGTGTCCACTCCGGGAGTTTCTGTCAGCGAAGGGGAATAGGAATCCGTAATAGTCCAGGTGGCAGGCTGAGCAGTCAGACCCTCATTAATTAACTCAGGGGTTGGTTCTGGTGATCGACATCCCGCGAGGACCACAATCATGACAATTAACAAAACAGGCCATTTGTGCATAGCAGCGCCCTTAAAAAACAAAAAACCTTTTCATCCCTTGAGGACGAAAAGGCTTATACGTGACTTGGCACGGATTAACCCTCCGCGGTACCACCTCTGTTTGGGTGTCAATGTATAACACCCACACTCAGTTCCTGGAATCATTACCAGGATTTTGCTGTAACGGGCAATCCCGTGCCGTTCTACTCTTTGAAGTTTTCAAATTTCTTCGACAAACGAACCGAGGGACATTCCACGGGACTTGCTGAGGGGGCTTTCAGCCGCTGACCTCCCGTCTCTACCAGCTCGATGACCGTGTACTCTACTCGGTTATCGTTATATTTTTCGATTTTCCGCATTATACCTGTATAAAGGAACTTAGTCAACAATGTCTCAGAGATTTCCAAAATTGTAGTTGAACACTCTCTTATTGTGACCGGTTTATGCTGCTTAAGGTTGCAGCATCATCCTGCGAATTTGTTTTTTTTCTCCAATCTTAAAATTTCTTGACTTTCACCCTTGAAGTATGCTATTCTTTGGGTTGTTGGCAAGCAGGATTTACTTGATTTTTTCATTATATACAGCATTAAATTAATAAAGGAGGGCATGAAAATATATGATTCATCGAGAACGTGTGGCTGATGATGTTTATACTTTTCAGAGTGATGTTTATGCCAAGGTTAATGCCGGAGCGATAATTGGTCAGGAATGGGCTGTGGTCATTGATACCCTTGCCTTTCCAGATGAGACCTTAGCGATCAGGCAGTTCATTGAAGAGGAATTAAAACGGAAAGTCCGTTATGTGATTAATACCCACTACCACGCCGATCACAGCTGGGGAAATTGTTTCTTCCCAGGGGCATATGTCTTAAGTCACGCCTTATGTCGGGAAAATTTAAAGAAATATGGGGAAGCATCCTTAACTGCTGCCTTGGCAAAAGATAAGGTTTTCCAAAAGACTCAAATTGTCCCTCCGCACCTGACAATCGATTCTGGCGTCCTGGAGTTGATTGTAGGGGATAAAACTTTGCGTTTTATTGAACTTCCAGGTCATAGTAATGATGGTATTGGTGTCTATATTATTGAAGATGAGGTCTTGTTTGCCGGCGATGTCTGGATGGCGATTCCCCATATTGTCGACGGTGATTCGGATATTATGAAGGAGTCATTAAGAAGTATTGAATCCCTCATTATCGAAAATGTTGTCCAGGGACACGGAGAAGTGATTTTGAGAGGAGAGGTAATCTCCAGTATTGATGACCGCATTGCCTACCTGGATACAATTCAAAAGATTGTAGATGAAGCTTCAGAGGACGATTTTCCGGGAGAGTACCTCAAGGAAAAAACGATTGAGATCTGTGGGAAGAGCCGCATCTTATTAGGTGGTGCTGCAGAGGAAATCCACCAGCAGAATTTAAAACATTTGTATCATAAAAAATTCGGTGATGCACCTCACGGATTAGATAATTGATAAATCTGAATCCCAGATCATAAATATAAAAAAAGATCCTGTTGATTATTTCGCAGGATCTTTTCTGTTATTGGATTGGTTATTCTTGTTTTTTTTTATTTTTGCCCGGATTCCCACAATACGTTCGGTTCCTTTTATTAATCGCTTTATATTCGGGCGTAAAGTCCAGACGATCAAGACCTCAGCCAGGAGACCGAAGAAGATATACTGCCAGGGAGTGCCAATTCTAATAAACTGGACTAGGAGGATCAGACTGCCAATCAGCGGTAAGCTCAATGTGGCTAAAGATGCGTATCCAATAATCATCACGACGAAATATCCGGCCGGGATGAGAATAAATATACTGGGCCACCAGAGACCGACAATACCGCCGACTGCCGGTGTGCCGCCAGCTCCTCCACTGACTGTTATCTTCCCATTTTGATCCCTTCTGATCATGTAAATTGAGTAATTGTGACTGATCACTGTTACTAAAGCAGTCAAAACATGGAACCAGTAGGAGTCTGGAAAAAAATATTTAACGATCCAGACTACACTGGCGCTTTTTAGGATATCGAGCATGACTGTTGTTAAACCCAAAGAGAAGCCTGCTGCCCGCATAGCATTTGTTCCACCAGTACGGCCGCTTTCAATTTCCCGGATATCTTTCCCTTTGAATACTTTAACCAGGATATATCCCCAGGGGATCGAACCGACAGAATATGCCAGAATTAGGAATCCAATTTTCAACATATTTTGCATCTTAATAGTTCTCCATATTTGAATTGAAAGTTTTCAAGGATATTCTTATTAACACAAAAAAGACAGAAGAGAAACGTTTTATAGCAGAAACGCAATCCCCCAGGAAATAATCACAATTAACAAGGGCCAGATAATTTCCTGCAGTTGGGGTTTCGAGTCAACTCCAGGCAGATGATCACTGATTTCAATCAACGCATAAAGAGGGCCTGCCAGGGCAATACCAAAATTGATAGATTGCATAGGCCAATAATGTAATCCGGCTGCAATTTCGCCAACCAGAAGGAAAGAGACTGATCCCTGGATTATTGCCCAGAAGCTGTTCTGGCGTAGATGAATGACCCGGAGATATACCAGCGCAGATGACACACTTAATATGGGTACCCTATAAAAGAGCCTGACTTCGGTTGAATGAAGGGAGATGGCTAATATCAGGAATAAAGCGATTGACAAGGCGGTTATCCCGATCTCTGCCGGCAGGAAAAAAGGATTGGAAGGATCGAGCACTATATACTCAGCAATGAGGACCAGGATTAACAAAATTCCGCTGGAAAAAGCTGCAATCCACCATATACCGCCAAATGGAATCTGTTCTATTGCCAGCATTAACACGAGTGATGTAAGCGATGGCAGCAGCCAATTCACCGCTGTACTCTGGTAGCGGTCTCTGGCAGGATGGTCTTGCAGCATCCAAGCGGATCCGGATGCGGTCAATCCAGCAACCAGGAATGTTACTAAAGTTGAAAAATTGAATCTAATTGGGAAGTAGATACCCAGGAAAGTGATCTCGTATTGCAGAGTTGGAATCGAGACAAAATGAGTTAATGTATATGCCAATAATATTGTTGATACCAATATGCTTAAGGTATTAAGGTCAGGGAGCTGGTCCCGGTTATTTGACATGATCCAATTCTACCTTGAAGTGGGCGAAAACGCAGGTGTACTTAAAATGTTCTCTGAATTATCGCCTGACCTTGTGTTAAACTTGGAATAGGAATGAGATCATTCTTGAATGATTTCTGGAAGGGGAATATGGGTAACAGGAAACAGATTATCGGGAAGTGGGGTGAAGATTTAGCTGCTGCCTACCTGGATGAAAAGGGATATTTGATTCTAGATCGGAATGTTTATACTTCCTACGGAGAAATTGATATTATCACCCTCAAGGAGTATGACAATGAAAAGTATTTGGTTTTTGTAGAGGTTAAGACCCGCACAACCCTGAAATTTGGAAATCCGGAGGATGCAGTCACACGTCAGAAACAAGAACATCTTTTAGCGGCGATAGAAACCTATTTACAGGACAATCCAGACCTGGAATATCCCTGGAGAGTAGATGTGATTGCCATTCAAAAACTGTCAGCGGGGAATCCCCCTGATATTCAGCATTTTGAAAGTGTTTTTTCATAAACATGGATCAGGAAAAAAAACCGCTTATCGTAATCATAGGTCCTACTGCTGTGGGGAAAACTAAAATATCTCTCCAGGTAGCGGAGCGATTAAAAGGAGAAATCGTCTCAGCAGATTCACGGCTGTTTTATCAGGGGATGGATATAGGTACTGCCAAGCCTACCTGGGAAGAACAGAAACTTGTACCTCATCATCTTATTAATGTGGCTTCGCCAGATCAGGATTGGAGTTTAGCGGTTTACTTGCCCAGAGCGATTGCGGTCATAGAAGAAATCCAACAGAGGGGGAATTTGCCCTTCCTGGTAGGAGGAACTGGGCAGTACATTCAGGCGGTTGTTCAGGGTTGGGATCTGCCTTCAATTAAACCGGATCCGGGATTAAGGGAAGCGCTCCGACAGTGGGCAGATCAGATAGGAGTGGATGGAATCCGGGCAAGGTTGGCAGAACTGGATCCGGAAGCCGCAGCAGGGATAGATGGACCAAACCTTCGCAGAATGATCCGGGCGCTGGAAGTAATTCTGTCTTCCGGCAAAAGATTTTCAGCCCAAAAGAAGGCACTTGGATCTTCGTTTCAGGTTTTACAAATTGGTCTTATCCGGCCCAGAGAAGAATTGTACAAGCGGATAGATCTAAGAATTGATCAAATGCTGGCAAAGGGATTGGTGGGAGAGGTTCAGGCATTGTTGGATACCGGGTACTCATCGGACCTTTCAGCGATGTCTGCTATTGGTTACAAACAGATCATAATATACTTGAGCGGGGAGATATCTTTAGCTGAAGCAGTGCAGCAGATCAAGAGCAAATCTCGAAAATATGTTCGGCAACAAGCAAACTGGTTTCGAGAAAACGATCCGGATATCCATTGGTATTCGGCGGCAGCAGATCCTACCGAAAAAATAATTGATGAAATTCAACATTTCTTGTCCCATATTTGTTATACTGAAATACAGCCATAAATAAATCTTGTCATAGGAGGAATACAATGGATCACCGACCCTGGCATGATTATTACGATGAGGGAATTCCAACCAGCCTAACTTATCCGGCAGTCCCAATATTTCATTTCCTGGAAGAATCGGCAAAAAAATATCCCGATAAACCCTGTACTATCTTTAAGGATGCTGAAATTTCCTATAAAGAGATGAGTAAAATTACCGATCAGTTGGCTGCTGCCCTGGTTGACCTGGGGGTTAAAAAAGGAGACCGAGTCGGAATCCTGATACCAAATACACCCCAGTTTGTGATGGCATATTTCGCGGTATTAAAAGCCGGCGGTGTAGTCGTCGCAACAAATCCCCAATACACTGAAAGAGAAATCAAACATCAGGCAAATGATTCCGGTATGAAGCTCATGATATTAATGAGCAACTACTATGAACTTGTGAAACGAGTTCAACCTGATACAGCCATTTCTCAAATTATTGTTACCAATATTAAAGAAACGCTGCCTCCTTTTTTGGGATTATTGTTTACCCTGCTAAAAGAAAAGAAGGGAGGATTCAAAGTAACATTGAGAGATAACGATCTCTGGTTGCCGGATTTGCAGGAGTGTTATTCCGATCATGACCGACCGCAGGTTGATGTTGGACCGGATGATACGGCAATATTCCAGTACAGCGGTGGAACCACCGGAATACCAAAAGCAGCCATTGGACTTCACCGAAACCTTGTAGCCAATACGGTACAGATGCTCAATTGGATAACAAGCGCCAAAATGGGAGAAGAGGTGGTTATGATGGCTATCCCTCTTTACCATGTGTACGGTATGGTTGCCGGAATGAATTTTGGTTTGGCCGCCGGCGCCACCCTGGTGATGGTTCCTGACCCTAGAGACCTGAAAGACCTGCTGGGAAACATGCATAAATATAAAACAACTATTTTCCCGGCTGTACCTGCCCTGTACAATGCCATAAATAACAATGCTGATGTAATAGCGGGCAAATATGATTTGTCTGCTATCAAAGCTTGTATTTCCGGATCTGCGCCTTTAATGAGAGAGACCAAAGAAACCTTTGAAAAATTAACCGGTGGTGTGTTATTCGAAGGATACGGCTTGTCAGAGACTCCAACTGCCACACACTGTAATCCGAACTTGGGAGAAAATCGAATTGGTTCTATAGGTTTGCCATTCCCTGATGTGGATGCAAAAATTGTCGATTTGGATGATGAGGTCACTGAACTTGCGGTGGGGGAAATTGGCGAATTAATCATTAAAGCCCCCCAGGTTTTCAAAGGGTATCACAACATGCCAACAGAAACCCGGAACTCACTCCGGGAGGGATGGCTGTATACAGGTGATATTGCCCGAATGGATGAACAGGGGTATTTCTATATTGTGGATCGCAAAAAGGAACTAATCAAGGTGGGTGGTTTCCAGGTTTGGCCGCGGGAAGTGGAGGAAGTTCTTCAAGATCACCCTGTAATCCAAGATGTTGGAGTGGCAGGAGTTCCTGATCCAAAACGGGGAGAAATTGTGAAAACCTGGATTGTCTTGGCGGAAGGGCAATCATTGGACAAGGAAGAGTTAAAAACCTGGGCTGAAGAGAGAATGGCAAAATACAAAATTCCGTCAGAGATTGAGTTCCGGGATGAACTGCCAAAAACACATGTTGGCAAACTGCTTCGCAGGGAGTTGGTAAGAGAACACAAGGAGGGATCAGGGGGATAAGAAGTCGATTCTATCGAATCCCAGCACTCATGTAAACCTGGTGGACCCAGTCCGCAGCAGGATTAGCTTCGTGATAATCTATTCAGAAACTGCTGTGCTTTCTCGATTCGCGGAAAATCTAATTCCTTCTTTTTAAATTCGGGTGTGTGAGTGTACCTGCGATCATTTTTCAGTCGGGCTCCCAGCTTCTGATGGAGCAGTTCATGGTACATGACATAATCGAGCACATATTCCGGAACCCTGGGGTAGTCTAAACTGATGCTGACCATCACTGTGTTTGTATCTTCCTGGTAATGGCCAAACTTCCTGCGCGTCATCCTGTTGTTCCAGACCAGATGAGGTTTTTTCAATCTGTTGTTAAAGAAACATTGATTTACACGGCAAAAACTTTTTTCCAGGTCATGATGCTTTCCGGCAGATAAACTTCCGGGGGGGATAGAAAGGTATTCTAGAGATTCGCGGATGGTCTTATATTGTTTGCCGCTTGCGTAATCCCTGATCATCTGCCTGCTTGATCCAGATGAGGGTTGGAGAGCCGTATCTAACAGCGCTAGCAGCACATGATCTGGAGCGTACAAGAAGCTTTCTTGAGCAACTATCTCGATGGTTCTTTTCCGTTCCCGGATTTTATACAGGGGACCAATGTGATAGAGGTAAAACTCAACCTGGTATTGATTAAACCGGCGAGAACGGGGCATAGTAGGCAGAAAAAAGGAAATCCTCTGAACTGCGTCCAGATGTCTTTGAATATGCTGCCCTTCTGATAAATATTTAATCCATTGATACGCCCGGCGGGACCTGATGGGGAGATCCGCAGCAGATTTTCCCCGTTCAGAAAATATCCACTCAACAGACTCTGCGGTGGTATTGATGTTCCGGGACACAGCGGATAAAAGTTTAAGATAATCAGTTTGGGAAGCACTGGCTTCTTTTACTTTTTCGAGAACAATCATTTGCTGAATATCAGCTGTTCTTTTTACTAAGTTTCGGATGGATAGTCGCTGCATAATTGTTTATATTGGTTTTACCCACGGCAATGGATATCTTTACCCATTCGGGCCGATAATTTCTATAATTGATTCTGTCATTTGGGGAGGAAGATCATCTTAATCGCTTTGACAAGGGAGCCATGATGTCATAAAATCGTGTAGTCTGATCAAGTAAGGTTTCTGACAAAATATAAGTATAACAAAGTCAATCGCTGATTGGATGATTAAGAGACAAATTTCCATTATTTCTAGGAAGGTTTAATCCATGAAAGAATATTCAACTCCAAACATTCGGAATATTGCCCTGGCTTCACACAGTGGATCAGGAAAAACAATGCTGGCGGAAGCGCTGGTGTTTTTCACTGGCGGTATAAACCGTCTGGGAGAAATCAATGCCGGAACAACGGTCTCAGATTTTCAGGATGAAGAAAAACGCCGGGGAATTTCCATTTCTACTTCTGTAATTCCGGTTGAATACAACGATACCAAAATCAACATATTAGATACACCGGGATACACAGATTTTGTTGGGGAAGTCATATCCGCTTTACGAGTAGCTGACGGAGTGATTATTCCTGTAGATTCTGTCGCCGGAGCAGAGGTGGGCACTGAGCTCGCCTGGTCTTATGCTGATGAGTTTAATCTACCGCGGTTTGTCCTGATTAATATGATGGATCGGGATAATGCGAATTTTCAAAAAGCCCTCGAATCAGTTCGCCAGATGACATCATTAAGATTATTGCCCCTTCAATTACCCTGGGGAGAAAAGGCGGAATTCAGTGGAGTGATTGATATTCTAGCCAACAAGGCCTATAAAGGGGATGGAAAAGAATCCGTCGATATCCCGGATGAATTTCAGGAACAGGTTGAAGAATTACGGATGGAAATCATTGAAGCTGCTGCTGAAGGCAATGATGATCTGTTGATGAAATACCTGGAAGGGGAAACCTTGTCAGAGGATGAAATCCTGAGCGGTTTAAAGAGTGCTATCAGGACCCAAACTTTTGTACCGGTCCTGGTAAGTTCAGGAACTGCTAATGTGGGTATGGCTCCTTTGCTGAATGCGATCATAAAATTAATGCCGGCACCAGATGAACTGGATCCGGTTCTGGCGGAAGGCGCAAAAGGCGAGGAAGAGCTTCTGGCTACTGATGCAGGACCATTTGCCGCTTATGTTTGGAAAACCACCGCAGATCCTTACGTTGGAAAAATTACTTACTTCCGGGTATATTCCGGTTCTGTCAGTTCAGACAGTAAAGTATGGAATCATCAAAAAGATGAAGAGGAACGTTTTGGCAATATTTCCGTGATGCGAGGAAAACAGCAGCTGGATGTGAAGAACGTGCACGCAGGTGATATCGTTGCTGTTCCAAAACTAAATGTTACCTCCACTGGGCACACGCTGGGTGATACCGGCCATCCCCTAAAACTTCCGGTTCCTGCATACCCCGGCGCTCTTTACCGGGTTGCGGTTATTCCAGTAAACCAGGCAGATTCGGCTAAGTTAAGTCCAACCCTTACCCGCCTTTGCGAGGAAGATATGACCCTTTCCTGGAAGCAAGATACGACAACAAAAGAGACCATTCTCGAAGGCATGGGTGGTCAGCATATTGATGTTGCGATCAGGAAAGCAAAAGACATATTCCAGACCGAGTTGAATATCCAAATTCCGAAAGTTCCTTATCAGGAAACTATCAGTAGGAGTGGATCCGCGCAATACCGACACAAAAAACAATCTGGAGGATCCGGGCAATTCGCTGAAGTCCATATGCGGCTTGATCCTCTTCCTGATGAGAGATTTGAGTTTAAAAACGAAGTTATTGGTGGATCGATCTCGAAGAACTATATGCCTGCCATTGAGAAAGGTGTGAAAACTGTTATGGAAGAAGGTGTCCTGGCCGGTTATCCTGTTGTGAATGTCAGAGTTGCAGTTTACGACGGAAAAGAGCACCCGGTCGATTCAAAACCGGTTGCATTTGAAATCTGCGCCCGCCAGGTGTTTAAAATGGCATTTCGTGAAGCGGGTGCCGTCCTTTTGGAACCAATCATGGAAGCAAAGGTCACTGTGCCGGAAGTAAACATGGGTGATATTCTGGGTGATTTTAATACCCGCCGGGCCCGGGTTCAAGGCATGGACACCAAAGGTGGAAAATCCGTGGTAACGGCCCAGGTACCGCTGGCTGAGATGCAGCGCTATACGACAGACCTCAGGTCAATGACTGGAGGCCGGGGTGTTTTTGAAATGGAATTCGTGCAATACCAGCAGCTGCCTCCTCACTTGGCAGATGAGATTATCGCAGAGAACCAAGAAGAAGAGTAAATCGCATGGAATCCTAATAGGTAAAGTAAACACCCATGGTAATGATGGACTGAACCCCATAAACAGGATTCAAAATATAAACACCTCTTGTATTTGGACTGAACCCCGTAAACAGGACACAAAATAAAACACCTCTCGTACAATACAAGTACAGGAGGTGTTTTTGTATGGCGAGAAAAAAAGGAAGTAAAG
>SDBU01000174.1_pt1 | contig 92359 bp, 111 predicted proteins | sample 2277071 | NCBI WGS metagenome assembly SDBU01 (sample SAMN10397929, study PRJNA504765) | marine sediment metagenome | isolation source: marine sediment core GS08_GC12, 126 cmbsf | place: Arctic Ocean: Gakkel Ridge, Loki's castle | collected 2008
GATGATATTTCATACACGCATCTCACAGCAATGGGTTTGCAGGGCCGGAAGTTTGGGAAGTCTCTGAAGTGGGTTAAGCACTTTCAGTTGTGTGGAGTCTAACGTGACAGTTTAGGCACAATACAGTACATTTATTTTACTTGACAAGCGCGGGCGCTTGTGGTATATTAAGATTGAATGAATCGTGTGGAACTAAGGGTGGGGATTACAATGAGAATAAACGAGAAAGCCAAGGCAGATTATCTGGAAAATGGGGGAACTAAATGTCCTCATTGTGGCTCAACAGATATTGACAAGGGCATGTTGCATTGTCAGAGTCGTTCTCCGTTACGGAAGATGAGTTGTAACGCATGTGAACGTGAATGGATGAATAGTTACAAAGTAGAATATGTACTCTGTAATGTACGGGATATTTGATAACATGGCGAGAGAGAAGAAGAAAAAAAGACCCAGCATTTGGGAAGAGTCTCCCTACGGCGAGACTGACCAACGGGGTACTCCTGATATTTGGCGGGCTGCCTTTGGTGAGGCGATGACCATACCCGAGGCTGAGGAGATTCTTGGGGATGACTCGCCTTGGTCGATTTTGGGGATACAGGTAGGGTCCAGCATGGACATAATCAAGAGCGCGTGGCGTCGGTGGGCAATGAAGTTGCATCCTGACCACAATCCGGATCGGAAGGAATGGGCAGAGCGCAAGTTTATTGCTCTCAAGGCTGCGTATGTGAAGTTGGGTGGCAAAGAATAGGAGTTACCATGATAGGATTGATAAAGGTCGTATTTCTAATTCTTTCCATCTTTTGCGTATTGAGGATTGGAGATGCGTGGATAACAGGTGCGAGAGTGAGTTCGTCTGGAGATAACAAAAATCTGAAACTCTGGCATATCTGGTTCTCTGCTCTCAATATCTCTGGTTTCATTGTATGCCAGTGGTTGATAGGGTAGTTGGGCGGCAAAGAGTAAGCCGTCATCGGCGAGTAGCTCAGTTGGTAGAGCCCCGGACTATTGATCCCGGGAGAGTTGCTGGTTCGAGTCCAGCCTCCCGATTACAATAGTTTGTGGACTATAGTCTCCAAAGGAGGCTATCATTTTTCCCCGCGAAAATTGGGCTGTGGATAACCTGTGAGTTTTGCTGTTAAATCTTCACTTTTGCCAACTATTGCCGTCAACCCAACCTTCACTTTCCCGCGCGTAGTCCCATAAAAAATGTATCGCCTGACATAAGTGCCTCGGGCGTAGCTCATTGCGGTCTCATTTCTTGGCCTTAGAATTGCATTTAATAAAATCGGTACGGTATAAATCGTAAACCCTTGTCTGACAAGGCTTTAGAGGCGAGCCACTTGGCGCGCTACATTTTCACGAAAATTGTGGCCTTCCTGCCCTTGACAAGCAGGCCCGGTAACGGTAGCATACGTTTGTAAGGTCAACATGGTTGATCGGATGTTGGTTGCATCTTTCAGGAGCGAGAACAATGACTACTGCTATCGCCAGCCGAGTTTCCCCCTTAGATGGAGTCGGTGTCGCGGCCCAACAGGGCGACGATTGCCTTGCGGTTCTCAATCGAGCCCAGATAGATTTCGATATCGACTTAGTTCCGGTCAAGAACCCTATCACCGGCAATCGCGTCATCGGTGGAGTAGAGACGGACGCCGAAACGGGAATCGAGACTGAGGTTGACAAGTATTTCGCCGCCGTTCGGACTGATACCCAGGATGTCTTAGGTATCGTGGAAGGACGGTTCCGAGACCTGCCTAATCGTGACGTTTTCTCAATCGCTGACAATATGGTGAGAGAAGACGGCGCGGTTATCACCCGCGCCGTCGCCATCGACGGCGGTGCTCGATGTTTCCTTAGTTTGGAGTGGCCGCGTAAGAAGGCAATTAGCGTTGTGGGCGATCTTGTCGGCCGCCGTGCTATCTTCACGAATGCTCACAACGGCAAGTACGCTGCCACGATTTTACTCATGCCGATGCGTCTCGCTTGTATCAACGGCATGGTTGTCCCCGTCCCTGCCTTCACTTTTGAGTTTCGCATCAATCATACCCAGTCGGGCAAAGCGCGACTGGGTGAAGCGAGAAACATCATGTCGGGTGCCAGCCAGTATTTCGAGACTTTCGGCCGCGTAGCAGAAAATATGGCTAGAACTCCATTGTCGTCTGTTCATGCCGAACGGCTGCTGAAGTCGATATCAGGGCTGGAGAAAGCTGAAGGTCGGCGAAAGAAGATGCTGGAACTCTTTAACGGTCGCCAGGTCAACGGCAACCACGAAGCGGTCAAGAATACGGCGTGGGGTTTCCTGAATGCCGTATCTGAGTTTGCCGATCATAGCGGTCGTACCCGCAAGACGTGGGGCAACAACGAGGCAACGCAACGATTCAAGAACATGGTGGAAGGCGCAGGACAACTACTGAAACTGAGTGCCTATAAAACGCTGCTCGCCGACAAAGACCTCGGGCTGGGTAAGTTTCACAAGGCGCTGAAGAAAGAACTCGCCAGCCGCAACTAAGACCCCACCTCTGCCCCCGTCCGCACGCCTCAATATGCGGGCGGGGGCAACCCTATTGCGGAAAAATGAAGGTAGTTTTTTATAATGTTCTTGACAAGCACACCCGATTGTGGTAGAGTATAGGCATGGACAAACGAGAAACAAAACGAATTGCTCGACTACTGCCTGACGGCAATCCCAAGGACGTTCGGGTTTACGACAACGGTGGCACGGGGGCAGGCGGTACAATCGACCGATATACGGTCGTCTTCACCGGGCGCTATACTCACAAAACAGGTCGCCAATACTGGCATCTTGGCATGAGTGGCGCGCCATTCCACCCGCAAGGGTTCTGTCAACATGGAACCTCGCCTAATCAGATCGACGTGAAACCGGGCAGTTGGGGCGGACCTTCCATCGGTCGCCGTTGTCATCTTGGGCTGCGTATCCCTTTTACTGACTTGCCGGAGGACTGCCAGCGGGCGGTGATACAGGACTACCTTTACCTTCGGGACTTGCCGGGCGGTGAGAATCATCCCTCGGCAGTTGAACCGTTTGCGGGTACAGCATCATGAGTGACTTGACATATCTTGAAGAGGACCACGAGATAATCGAACGTCCGGTCAAGACCCGTGAAGTCTTCGGTTGCCAAATGCTACCGGGACAAAGCAACGATGGATATGGGAAAAAGATCACGACTCACAAAATGGTGAAGTTTCCATCCGGCAAAGTCAGTCGTATTTACGCTACTTGCTTTAGTAACGCGGCCAGCCATTGGATTCTCCAATCCGGACAAAAAGTTTTTCTACGAGGATGACATGAAGATCGAACTGCCTGAATGCGAACGTGGCAATACGTGGCTGATAGAAGATTCATTCATTCGTCGGAAGAAAAACTTGCAGCCCACATAATGGATGAGTGGGCTGGCACTTACGCCAAACGCCTCAATATCGACGGCGTTAGGCTGAGTGAAGTGAGTACAGTTATGGAGGCTGACGGTCGCAAGCGTCACCGGGAGTACGATCCCTGCCCGACAGGAACGTGCCGTGGGCAATTACTGGAAATGGACGTTGGGAAGCTTGACTTCGCACTCGTTTGTGATATTTGTGAGGAACAGGCTCCGGAGATCGTGGTAGTTCACATGATGCTCACGAGTGAAGAGACAGTTTGCGGAGCGAGGGGTGAGTTGTCCTCCGACGCCGCCGACGTTACTTGTGAGGACTGCAAAGGCGCGTTTTTCTGTACCCCTGAAAAACGCGCTTGACAAGTTGTTCTTTTTGTGGTAAGGTATAGGTATGAACAAGAGAATAAAAACCAAGAGCGGACTTGACGGGTGGCAGGATCGACTACAGAGCCAGTACGCATCGTTTGACGAGTTTATGGGTTACTGCGCGACCTACGGACTTGATGCTAGACTCGGCTACAGTAACGTTCGGAAAGCATGGAACGACAATCCCCTTATCCAAGGGTCCACCAACCCGGATGACCTCTGTCGAGTATTCGATCTAGACGATCTTCCGGTCCGTCTTAGCGTCGTTGTCGAGCTAATTGTCGATGCCGATGATCCTTCGCCTGAGTGGGAACTTCGGAAGTCTGCCGAGCAAGCCGTGGAGAACGGACTCAAAAAGTCGGAAGACATTGGGTTCAATCATGACCATGACGGGGATATGGCTATCACCGTTCTCGGTGTCACGACTGCCGGAAACGACTTGGAATCTTATCGATAATTCGCTTGACAAGTTGTTCTTTTTGTGGTAGAGTATAGGCATGAACAAGAGAGTAAAAACCAAGAGCGGACTTGACGGGTGGCAGGGTTATCTCCAGGACCAGTATAGCGGTCTTCCGGAGTTTAGGAGGTACAGTGGATCGTTCGGTCTGAGCGATAGACTCGGCTACGACAGCACGGCTGAGGCGTGGGAAGCTAATCCCCTTATTCAAGGCTCCACTAACCCGGACGACTACTGCCGAGTATGGGAGTCGGACGAGCAGCCGATCGCCGTGAAAGTCGTTGTTGAATTGATTGTCGATCAGGGCGACGAGGAAGGGCTGCCGGAATGGAAGATTCGGGACGCGGCAGAACAGGCTGTGGAAAATGCTCTCAAAGTGGGCTTTGATAACGGATTCACCCACGAGCATGAGGGGGATGTATCTATCGCTGTTGCCTCCGTTGAGACTGCCGATAACAACTTGGAGCCCGCTTACTAACCTGGATTACTAACACTAGCCTACCTCCACACGATACCCAATGTTCCATTCACTTCTCGCCTGACATAAGTGTCCACAACTTTCTTTTAATTTAGCCCTTGACAAGTTTCGCGGGCAGAGATATTCTTACTGGCGCTCCGGGAGATATCCCCGAGCAGGGCGGCAGATCACAGGAACGCTTCAGGACGGCGCGCGTTAATCTCGTCCAGCGCAACATTCTTTTTCTGCCGCCTATTTTTTTGTTCTTTTCCCCTTGACAAACACACCCGATTGTGGTAGAGTATAGACATGACCGACACCGACAAACAACAATGCCGCACCGCGTGGCTCTACTACAACAATCAGCCTATACAGTCCGTCCTGATGACGGATGGTATGACTGAACAACAGGTCCGAGAAAAGATGCTGACAGAACTCGAATCGGTCCCTGGCGTTGTTTGCGAGCCGCACGAAGCCCCGTGCGAACGGCGGGAAAAAATCCATAACGGAGAGTTACGATTCTTCCCGCATTAGGTATTGACAAGCACAACTGATTGTGGTAGAGTATAGACATGACCGACAAACAACTACGCATCTATCGAGTATTCGAGGACTTACCTCTACCAGCCAAGATCAGTAAATGCTCCGTTGCTGGCGACGTTTCCAAACTACTCGGCGAAGAAGTGACCTATGAGGAACTCACCGAAGCGATCCATGCCTACAATGAAGATGCAAGGGAATGTGTCTGCTGCGTCTATTGGCTGTCTAAAGCCTGCCGTGACAGAGGACACTGTACCCTGACATCACTCACAACAAACAGAGCAAGTACCTGTGGGCAATGGAAAAAGTTTGGGAGAAATTGATGTGGAAACACGAGAACAAGCCGTCGCCGAATTGATGAAACCATTACATGAACGATCCGGTCCTTCCCGTGGAGCACTCGGGCTCGAAGAGGTAGAAAAACTCATCGGGCAGGCTTTCGACCGCGGGCGCGAAAGAGAACGCGCAGCCATGCGCGCCTCTATCGACAGGGTTCTCACCGGAAAAAACCTCGGCTCGCAATCGTAAGGTCTTGACAATGACAAAAAGAAGGCTGCGCTACGTTGGTTTCGTGATATTGGTTTACGCGGTTTCTCTTAACGGCTGCGTTTATCTGACTTGCGATATGGTAAGCTACGATTCGATGCCGGTTGGGATGGTAGGTGCTGCGCTAAGCCTGATCCTGTTCTCCGCCGCAGTCCTAATATCTGTTGACGTTTGCGTGCGTATCTATCGCATCGTAGTTCGTAAACTTGGTAAATAGTCCTTGACAAGCACCCGCGATTGTGGTAGAGTATAGGTATGAAGTCAATACAAGAACTTTGTCGATCGCATCGGGTAACATCGTACTTCGATGACGGCTGTGGATTCATCGGTGTACTGAATCACAGTGGAGGGATAAATTGGTATCAGTGGACTCTAGCAGGATACTCACTTACTGGCTCGACTGACACACCGATGGGAGCGCAACGACGCCGCTTGACTTGACGAGATAGATATGGACATCGTACCCTTTACCATCCTGACTCTGCTGCCGCTAGTCACAGAGTCGCAAGACAAAACATGCTCTCACCCCCGTTTGTGGATTCAACAAATATACAATTCGGCTGCCCACCGCATAGGGCGACTCTGGGCTGTATTTTAGCTCTGCAACCGCCTGTAGGTGAGAGATATAGAGCGCCGCCGCCGTCGAGATACCTCCGGTGGCGGCATTTTTTTGTTCATTTAACCCCTTGACAAGCGCGAGCGCTTGTGGTAGTATGGAGGCATGATGAACGAAAGAAACGCAAAGCGGTATGACTACCGAAGCAAGCAGGCGAAGAAGACTTATCATCGCTTGATCCGTCGCGCAGCGCGCCTGGTCAAGCGGTCAACGTGGAAGACGGCACCATCGACGAATCAAATATCGACTATCCGACGGAATCGGATATTTCAAGTTTGTCAAAATGAAAGACCGGACGTACCGATTCGCCGATGTCGTCATGTTAGGACTGGATCATGAAGAACTGGCCGACAAAGAGCCGGTTATCTCGGCCGGATATCTCAAAATACGGCCAGGTGAAGTCGAAATAGACGGCTACTCAATGTCACTGCATGTTGGACCCGACGACGAAGATCATCTTCGGCTAAAAGAACTTTTCGCGGAAAGATGAGATATGAAAATCAAACCAACCAACTCCGGACGATGGAGAATTGATACCGATTGTCATTACTGAGCCCGATGGTGGCACCCTCGAATGCTTCGCTCACGAGCTGTCCTGAAAAAACCCCTTGACAAGTGACCGGAATTGTGGTACAATTCACCTGTGAAGAGAACGAAGTAGGGTCTATTGAAATCGAGGTTGCCGTTGCTACGGTAATCTGGCCCGGAAATGGAGGACAAATAATGCGCCCCTGAAACACGAGTTTGCGGAGCCGTAACCGCGGGCGACTGGATCGCCATCGGCGACATGACAGCCGATCAAAGAACGGGGTGTGGGTAGGATAGACGGAGCTAGTACCAGGCCAGCCAAAGGTAGGACTACCGCGTAAGTGTTTATCCTCTAAGCTACCACTATATTTGCTTGACAGGAACCAGAGCCGGACGCGCGGCTCTGTTTCCTTTTAATATTACAGAGGGCTGGCTAACACGGAATAAAATACAACACTAAATACTTTTTTGCGCCTTGACAAGCTGAAGGCAATGGGTTATACTGTTCATGGTCAACCAAACAGAGGAGTCGAGACAATGAAGTCGATGAAAGAATGGCTAGAAAACAAACTCGATCCAAGAGCCTGCGCCTGTGAAAACGTGGTCGATGTCACGGTGGTACACGGCATACTGTTACCGCGAATGTGCGCGAGGGAATGGCTGTTCATAAGCCGATCGAAGGGGGCGGCTGGCATGTAACCCACGTCGCATCATCGAATAGGGTGACACACCACGCGATGGACCTCCGGCGGCAGGCCGTGTTCATTCGCGACCGCCTCATCACCCTGCTCGATTGGGAGGGCTTTACCACCAAACCGCCTCCCGGTCTGCTGAAACCATATCGGGACACAATCCTCGCGATCATCCGCGAAGCCGAAGAACGTGGATAGCCTGGAGAGCAAGAGTAACGGAATACACGACACCGAATTGTAGAGGACACCAAACCCAGTTATCGACACCGAATATGTATGACACCGAACAATCCCATGAAAAGCCCCGGAGAATCCCATAGTTCGCCCGAAAATACCCATAAAACGACACAAGAAATCAAGACACCATTAACGGGCGGGAGAATCCAGACATAACAGGTATTCTCTATGGAACTCCAGACCGATTCGACAGAATATCAAGGGGATACACCTTTTGAACAGCCAAGAAAGTGACCGAATAGCCAAGAAAGCGACAGAACAGCCCAGAAAATGACCATCCGTTGGTGCTACTTAAAGACTTTTCGTATTTCTTACCCAGTAAATCATAAATATAAGTTTTTTGCACACCCGGTCGTCGGCTGGTGTGTTCTCGCCTGACATAAGTGTGTAAAACTTTCCAAAAATACACCCGAAGACTTGACGCGCTGTTCAGATTTTGGTAGAATGCTCATGTCGTCGATAAGGGCGACCGAACGAAGGGAGTCGAGACAATGGCAAGCAGAATAGGTGGCAGGAACAACTGCCCGACATCTGACAGAGATGGTCGCTGCATAACGAGGATCATCAACAGCGAGACCATCTCTGCGATTGCAGAGATGGATGGCAAACCATTCATGCCAAGCGCCGAAGATCGAAGGGCGATGAAACGAAGAGATCAAGAGTCGAAGTTCGCTGCCAACGATACTCTCCATTTGCGGTTGGAATTGTCGGAAACCACCAACGAGGAGGAGGAGCGCGCGGCATTGAAGGCTGAGATTAGAGACCGAGAATCCAGCCTCGATACTCTCGCCGGTCCCTCGGTGAGCGATCTTCGACTGTTGGAGTCGGAAACCCAAAACTGAATATCCCTACACCGAATAACTACGACATCCAAGAGTGGTGCGGGTTCTCCCTCGACCATCATTCTCGCCTGACATAAGTGTAAAACTTTTTCGCAAAAATGATAGTTCCCCTTGACAAGCACACCCGAATGTGGTAGAATGTGGGCAGGATGACAGGATGGACTAATCGGGAGGCAGCGTGAGTTTTCTGCGGCAATGCGTTGCCAGCCTGAGGGTCGAGGATAAGCGCCGTGTGCTTAAAGCTATTCCCGTCCCGTTTAGTCCTATCCTTTAGGAGTCGAGTTTTGGAAAGATCAATTCGATCTGTAATAAAAGGAGTCGAGTATGAAGTGCAAGACAATCACATTGGACGTGGACGGGACTGTCACCGTCGAAGAGTATGACGGCTGCAAAGACATCTACAAGATAATCGGACGCGGTTGTCGAACGTTCGAGGTTCTCCGCTGCGGCGAGCATCGCCACGCGCTCCCTTGCCAGGCCATGATTGACGAAGAGGGCAAGATGAACGGACAGCCGGTGAACGTACCGGCAACCGATTTTCTGAGAGAGCATCGCGCCATTGACAGACGCGACCACATCGCCGGAAAGATCATGTTCGTCGGCCCGCCAGACGATCAGGGCGAGGCAACCGACGTGGACATGCGGCTGGAGAGGATTTTCCGAGAGTTTGGGTCATTGTACGATCGCTTCCTCATTTGACCCACAGCCCAGGGAAGATTGGACATCTTCCCTCTTAAATCATTCTCGCCTGACATAAGTGCAAAACTTTTTGCCGCAAAAAAATTATTGTTCCCCTTGACAGGCATATCCGATTGTGGTACAATGACCTTACCAATTACACAGGGAGTCAGACCATGAGAACTATACTGCAACTTATCGTGTTCCATCGTCTGGCTGACCTTTTACAATGTCGATTTGCGATCCTTCGGGCGAGTATTAGATATAGTTCCAAGCGGACTGTACATACCGAGAATATCGGCGAAGTTGTAGTCCGCGCGATTGACATGTTTGTTCTTACTTAACAGAACAGCCGCATATTCGGGCGCTCCCGGTCGTCTCGCCTGACATAAGTGTGTAAACTTTTTGCCGCAAAAATAAAGTTCCCCTTGACAACCGGAACAGGATCGGTTATACTACTGCGAAGGAGTCGAGCAATGGGAACCAAAGAACGCAAGTTATGTCAACTCTGTAAGCAACCCGGTTACTTGGAGCCGTACAAGGATGCTCTAATCTGCCAGGGATGCAAGTACGATATGCACGTTGAACGCATCCATAGGGAAGCGGACGTACAACGAGCAGATAGTGAGCAAGACGCCGCGAGAGTCAGATAGGAGTCGAGCAATGGACTGGGTAATCAGAATCGAAAGCGACGGAGTTATCCGCTGGCTGAATACAGACGGCGGAGTAGGCAAGATCGACCCCCGAACGACTGCCTTCTTCGATAGCCCTGGCGCAGCATGGACAGCCCTCACTGCATGGGTTAGAATGAACGAACAAGAGATGATCGACCACAAATACACAGCCGTCGGCATCGCTAATCGCTGGCTCGACCAGATGAACGGTCGTCCAGCCCTTGACACCGAATAACGAGGCTACACTGATGTCCAATACCGAATATCATAAATGCAAAGGTCATCCGGACGTGCGCCACGTCGATAACGACTGTAACGGTCAACTCATGATCGGCGGCGATGGTTGGGTAACGCTTCCAACGGGTTTCGGTTTCCGAGGGCGCAAGTTCGTGGTCGATGGAGTGAAATATCCAGCCTACAGCGGCTTCTGTGATAAATGCGGAGCCGAAGGAATGTTCGTCCGCGTGGATAAAAAGGGTAAAAAAGTCACCCATACTCCACGCAAGATCAACAAAAGGATTCGTGATGTCACCAACAGATGAAATGTTCGCCAAGGATGCGACTGCCGTATGTTCAGACGAGAGAGATCGAATACTTAGAAAATTGGGGCTGAGAGACTTACCCATCACGCATGGCGGAATCCAATGTAAGGACGAGGAAACTGCCAGGATTGTCCGCAATGCGATGCAGGACTCGACAATCCTCACAGCTGCCAACGAAATCGAGCATGAGCCAGCCGTGAAACACCCGGAATGGGGGCACCCCGAACATTGGTTCGTCAATCACTGGCTCAGATAAAACAGCCTGTCAATACAGGTACTACAGAACTCGACTCGCTCACGGCGACTGGCAGATGTTACGCCAGCCGTCGTGAGTTTTCCCAAACAACCTCGCCTGACATAAGTGTGATACATTCTCGCCTGACATAAGTGCAACCTTTTTTGCGCGAAAAAATTGTTCTTTACAGCCCTTGACAGGACCGGAACAATAGGTTACAATGATCGTAGATTAACAGTCGTTGTTAGTCGGACATGGTTTCTGTTAGAGGAGTCGAGTAATGGCACATGGATTGACGAAAACAGACAAGGGCGTATATAAGGGCGCAGTCTGGCACATGAGACAAACGGACTCAACAATCGTCGAGGAGGCAATGACCGCATTCGAGGCTCGCGATCTCGCATTCCCTTGGAATCCGATTCTCGTCAAGACGCATTGTCGAGACGGAAACGGGGGATTCGTCGAAGTACCTGGGACGTTTCAGGTCGTAAGAGACGACCTGGCTCACGACGACCCACGTCGGTTTATCTCTTGTGGGCGCGGCGTTGGTCGGCGCTTCAGGATGATCGACAACACACAGATTGCCGAGATGATGGGCGCGCTAACGAATCAGGGCGCGCATGTAGTCTCGGCATTCTCGATGTTCGGAGGACAGAGGGTGGTCATGGTCGCGCAGCTTGGCAACGATGCGGACGTGGAAGACGACGCGGTTCGTCTGTATCTCATCATGACGACGGCGCATGATGGTACTGCTGCCTTGCGACTGCTCGTATCTCCAACACGGGTTGTCTGTTGGAATACCCTGTCCTTCGCAATGGACAACCACACCCAGAGTATCAGCATCTCGCATCGCAAGAATGCGATACAGCGCCTCGCCGAAGCAGAATCCATCATTGCGACTTGCTCCGAATCCTTCGGCTCGCAAGTCGATATCCTCCGTCGCTTGGCGCAATGCCGAATGACCGAGGATCGGGCTCAGGATCTCCTCTCCGAGATCATCTCCGGAAAATCGTCGATTGCCGACAACCGGAGAGAGAGAATCTGGAGTCTCTACAACGGTGAGCAGATCGGTGCAAAGGGACGCGCCGTATCCGGAACCGCATTCGGAATGCTCAGCGCCGTTACCCAATATGCGGAGACCGAATTGACGGTCCGCGGTGGCACGGACGCTCTCGACATCGTTCGTCCGGATGACGACATTCGCGCCAAGTCCGTCCTATTCGACGGCGCAGGTCAGAAACTCCGACAAAAGGCACTCGACAAATCGCTTGTCCTGCTGAACTAACCAACGTTGTGAAGCGCAACGTTGCGTAGAGCAAGGGTGGCATCTGCCACTCTTGTCCTTTGCATCCTATGCGGATAACGTGGGTAGCAATACCAGAATACTATGCAACGTTGCGTTGCGCAGAATAAGGGGTTGTGGAGCATCGCAGAATACCACGTGCAATGTAATCAATACATGTATAGTAATGGACTCGAAAAATCTCATTGGACATACCTTCAGGGGTGGGTCTAAGGTTTTGGTGCCATATTTCACTCTCGGGGGGTGTTCCCCAAATCTAGATTATCTAGATTGCTCTGTGACAAGGGGTCACCCCGGGGGTGGGGCAAAAATTGAGGGGGTTTTGGGTTGTGGGGACTCAAACAAGGGATTCCTTGAAAATTTAGTGTATAATGCATTATGAAAGCTATTTTTCCACCATCAACTCCCCAGTCGGCATATATATTGGGTTTTTATGCTGCTGACGGCAATCTCGCCAGCAAATGCACTTATGCTATATCTCAGAAAGAAAAATGCATTCTAGAAAAAATGGAGAGATATATATCCGGTAAAGGACTGGATTGTTCTGTATACAGCTATTTAAATAAAGATTTGCACAAGCTCGATGTAAAATCTAATCGGGATTGTGAATTTCTCTCACGTAACAATCTTGGTCGTGGAAAAACATATTTTGCTAAAGACATTGAAATAGATCGACATCTCCTAATATATTTTGTTATAGGGCTAATAGATGGCGATGGTCATATTTCAGGAACGACAAACATTTACAGTGCTTCTAGGGTATTTTCAACTTGGGTTGTGAGGATTTTGAATGACATAGGAATTTGTGCAAGTTTGAAAGAGCGACTTAGATTAAATCGTTTGAATTACGTTCCTATGTATGATATCAAAATAAATGATTTAGGATCTTTGCTTCGTTTGTACTGCTTTTCTCGTAAATTAGATTTTGTATTAGATCGCAAATGGGATAAATTAAGAGCATCAGTAACAAAGAAGATTAAATCAAGATCGCGCCGATCAAGACCCATCAAGACTGGCAACAAGGTAGAGGTAGAGTGTACATGTGGAACAAAGCTGATGCGGCAAGAAAATGAGATAAAACATCATAGACCAACATGCAAGGCATGTGTGTACAAATACACCCGCATAAACCGAGTGTGTACCATGTGTAAGGAAAGTTACCATGCGGCCCGTAATCAAAAAACGCCAATGTGTACATCTTGCAGACTACAGTTAAAAGAAAAGACCAAACTAGATCGCAAAAAAGATCGTGAGTGCAAATGGATAAGACAATGTAGACATTGTGATAAGTCCATTATTCGCAGATACACAAACAAAACGGGTCTTTATTTATGTCAAGAACATTCAAAATATTCATACATGTATAAGTCATAATTGGGAGTCCCATCGAAAAATTAATTCATAGAAAGAGGAAAATTCGCGGGAAAAAGGTGAATTTTTCACTGTGACCCTTAACCTGGCCAGGAATAATAATTAAAAATAGTGGTTGACAATCACTCACAGATCCCGTATTATATAGGCAGATGTGATCTAAGAGGTGAGATGTTATTTAAGAGGTGAGGTGAGACATGAGAGCTTTAACGAAACTGACGATAATCGTGGTTGCGGTTTTGTTTGCCCCAACCAGCGTTCCCGCACAGACAATCGAGGATCTTTACGGTACATGGTCAGGAACCTGGTTCATTGACGAAAAATACGACCAGTGGGGCAATCCTGTCGGGACTCCCCCATATGAACCAATACCCATAGATTTTCTATGGCACGCGTGGAACGGCTCGATCTATGGTGAAGTAACATTTCCGAGTGGAGGCTCGATCCCCGGAAATGCAATGACCCTCGCAATCGATCCGTCTAGTGTTGTCACGTCGGATGTTTACTATGATCTAGCGGGTGCCTGGTCTAACCTGACCGGCGTCCTGGACGACGACACCATCACCGGTGACTTCGACGATGAGTTTCCAGCGCTACCTGGCTGGTGGCACTATCGAGGCCCTGTCTCTGTGACTCGCACCCCGGAACCGCACTCGTTGGCATTGCTCCTGTTCGGTGGTCTGATACTCATGCGGCGACGGTTGACAATGGACTAGGAATTTTCCCATTCCATAGGCAGTTGAGAGATCTGTCGATGCCTTGTTTATGGAGTCCCATCGAAAAATTTCGCGGGTAAATTGACATTACTTATTTGTAAGATCCCAGATCATGCTCACATAAATACAAACAAACGCAACAACCAGGGCACCTGTGATCAATAACTGATTTTAGTGGCTTTGTTTGGGTGGATTGGGTTTTTACAGTTGTGGGTCATTCCTCCGACGACGACGACAAAGAGGGGTATAAGCATTTTTTTCATTGGATCATCCTTCAGGGGATTCATCGGGATCGACCATTACTACTGGTGGTTTGAATCCCGGGTTGATTAGTCTATGCACTTGACCTATGGTGTTATAAACGATGTCTTGTTGTTCTTGGGTCAGGCTTAGGCTTCTGGGAGCATCGATAAAGTCACACAGATCTTTGATGAGTTGTTTTAGGGCATCGGGATCTTGTTGGTGGATCTGTTTTAGTCCGATGTAGAGTGGTTTATCGGTTTGTACGATGAATGTGGTTGTTGGGTGGAGTATTTCACCGGCAACGGGTGAGACGCTAATTTCGTCATCGGGAATGGGGTGTCCGGTTTTTGCCTCGAATTTGGTTTTGCAGTATTGGCGTAGTTGTTCTTCGTCTTCTTTTGTTTGTTGGTATTTGGACGTGAATTCGATTGTGGCTTGGTTGTCTTCAAATGTGATTTTCATAATATTTCGCCCGGTCCGGGATCTGTGCGTTTCACATCGCCGGTCATGACTTGCCGGTTGAATTCTTCGAGGGCAGCTTCGAGTCCCATGTTCATTCCGGCAGATCTGACGAGTCCCGATGCTACCAGGCACATTGTTTGTGCGGCGACGGGGTTGTCACCTGTCCCATGTATCTCCATTGAAATTGGAACGATGCCATCTTCTCGCACTTCGGCTTTGAGATCTACATCGAACCTCATGGTGAAGTTTTGTATATTCATGGCAGTATGGTACCACGGACTAAGGGCTTGTCAACAAAAAAATCGCGGTCGTTGTTGTTGCATCAATGATCTCTCAGATGTCCTCTGGCGTGTCTTCCTTCGATCACATATCATTAGACCTTGAGGAGCGGGGTGCAGCGGATATTGACATTCCCGTGCTGATCCTTGGGATAGGCATAACTGCACAGGAGCGGCAGGCATGTTCTGAAAAGCGTGCCCGTTACGCCTGCCACGAAGCTGAGATGCTTGCGAATGGAGAGGTTGACGGCAAGCGATCAGGAGCATTGCCGGGACCAAAATAGTCTCCGCACTCACTTAAAGAGCGTTTCCCCGCTGAGTTCCTTCGGGCGGACGGAAAGCCGACTCTTGCTCGCGTCATAGACCGCCTTGTTCATCGGGCGGGTCGTGAGTTTCCCTTGAATTGCCAGAGTGACTCTCTCGCGAGCGATCCTCGAATACTCTGCGTTTGTATCCGCTCCAGCACCACGCCTTCCGTTTAGGACAGCAGCACAGAGAGCGGAGCCGACCCCAGCGTAAGGATCTACAACCAGATCACCGGAGTTGGTGAGAGCAAGCACCAGACGCTCGATTAGACCGATTGGGTATTGGCACGGGTGGATCGTCTTCTCGCAATGATTGCTCTTGACGTTCGGGATTATCCAGAGGTCGGAGGGGTTCTTGCCACTGGGGTTGCAGGAATACTCCCCAACTTTCTTTCCATTATAGTTCTTCTTTCCAGGATACTTTTGTGGAACTCTCACCGGATCGAGGTTGAAGACATACTCCTTCGCCTTGGTAAACCACATTATGCACTCATATCGACCGCTAAACCTCTTCTTGCAGTGTAGACCATGCTCAAAATGCCAAATGACCCTATTTCGTAGGTGCATCCCGAGGTCTGCACAAATCTTGTGGATAGGTATATCCAGGGGCAGAATCTCTGCCTTGGCGACAATATGGTTGCCTACCTGCCAGCATAGACTGCCATCCTCGGCGAGAATCTCGTGGCAGGCAGCAATCGTAGCTCGCTGCCCTTCAAGGTACTCATCAAGGCTGTGATAGTCTTCGTATTCCTTGCCGATGTTGTAAGGCGGTGAAGTTACGATGAGCTTGGCGGAGCCCTTGGGTATCTGTTTGATGAGCTCCAGGCGGTCGCCGTGGAATAGAGTTGCGGTCGCCGTTTTGGAATATCGCTCCGATATCTTCCTGGCTGCCTCGGTGGTGTCGAATGTCATTTGATCTGCAAAACTCTTAATCGCTTGCTTTGCCATTTTTATCTCGCTAAAGGGAACAAAAGTCGTCAGTGGGCGCTATTATCTCTGGTTCTCATTGATTCTGTTAGTTGACCGTTGTCGTACATCCACAGGATGACTGGTGCTGAGTCTCCACTTTGCCATTCTTCTACATTTTGTTTTGTTTCTGGATCCCATCGGTAGCCATGTCCTATGCTGAGTGAAGTAGGCGGCATATCATGAGCTATCTTTTGTATCCAATTCATGTGTGTAGTGTTCGTGAGTGATAGAGTAAAAACCTTGTAGGGATTTCCTAATTACCGCGAATTTATCAATAACCGCGAAATTTTCCTATGTAATGCGTTTATAGTCTTTGTCACGAGTTTTAAATGTATTTAATGGAGTCCAGTCAGTCCAGGTATTACCTCTAAACCTCATTCTAATTTTATATGTAGTATTATTAGTGAGTTTGATTCTTAATTTGTCTTTAGTCAGTAGTGTCACATTACCATTATTGCGGATGTTAGATTTAGAACTCAAGGTTATTAGGGGTTGAGATATAGGCTGGTGGTTCTCAAATATTTGGTATTGGGTTTCCGTATGATCTCCCGCAAATAGTGTACTGGCTACACTTGCAGTGTTTATTTCTGTATACTGTACATGAGTAGTGCTACTTACAAAGGAGCCATTGGAGGCTCCACTACTACTTTGAGTAACGGTAATATTACTCCTGGATGGAGCTACTGTAGTATCTACTGTATAGGTTACAGTGAGAGTGGCGGCATTGTCTGTTATTACATATGTATCGTTATTACCTATACCGGGGTTAGACACATCAGATTCATAACCTATTCCAAACAGTGCGTCGGTTGATTGCTTTGTGGCGAAATCAGATAGAGCAGTAGAATTTAGGGTGATAGTGTGTGCCCCTGATGTAAGATCAGCAGGAGGGGTGGCTACCCCCGCAGTTACAGCATAATCTGACGAACTATCGATATCTTCATATAAAGGCTGGGCTGCGGCAGACCCAATGTCCAATGTAATTTTCTTGAGGGTTGCTGTGGTTATTACAGATCCATCTCCAATGGTAGATACATTATAATTTAAATCTAATTGGTCAATGGATAAAAAGGCATTAGGAAAATCGCTAGTATCAAATTCAAAAAAGCAAATCTGAAAGTTATACTCATCATTAATTGAAGCATTATAAAATGTACCAATAGCAACATTGACTGACAGACCAAATGTTACTGCCCCTCCTATTACTCTTACTGATTTTTGAGTTCCTCCGTTGTTAGTAGTAACGTCTAGATTGATTGTTCTTGATTCTGTTGGCATGATTGTATCCTAAAAGTAAAAGCTATCTTTACTTTTGTCACAATCCATGTAATATCCTGCTCTGTGAAAAGTGTGTGTTGTCAAAAAAGATGGGGGCTCTGGTTTCATTTGTGTTATCCCAAAAAATAATGGGGCGACGAATCATTGGTTCATGAGTTCTGCAATTCTGAGTCCACAGGATTCCACATCGGGGTAACGTTCGACATCTTCGAACAATGGTGGACAATAGATTTCAAAGTTGCCGAAGCTTGTTGCGCCTCGGATGACTGATATATCACCTTTGTCATGATCGATTATTAGTTGATCGGGTCCGGTGAGATTCAGTAGACCTTTGATGGCATCTTTAAGGGCATCGGCGTCTGCATCGCCACTGTCATTTAGTTCTTGTATTTTTTCTTCAAGTTCTTGATGTGCGGGATGTCGTCGTTTTTCGACGGGAATTTTACGATTTTTGAGCCATTCAAACAGGATGAACATGTTGGATGGATAGTTTAAATCATTGGACATCGAAATTTTCTCCATTTTCTTGGATTTTGGCGGTGATACGGGCGATTACATCACGATCTTCGTCACCTTCTGAGAACAGAGTAATAGCAGTCCACGGTGCCACGAGTCCTATTTTAATGCCAAAATCGTCGGTGCCTTGGAATCTTACCAGGAATTTAGGTTTTCCTTTTCCTTTCCATTCTTCTCCTTCATCATCATCATTTTTAGTTCCAATAAAAAGTTCATGTATGTTGTGGAACAGGGCTCCTCGGGGGGAAGACGGCTTTCTGGTCGTCGGGGATATCGTTCCAGTCTCCTGTTTCATGTTCTGATTGTTGTAATCCTTTGACAACGCAAGTATCTTCGAGCAGTCGTATGTACATTAGAGACTCCTTGGTGCCCTGTTTTTATGGGATATAGATTTTTCTGTCAAGGCTTTTTTGGTGGCTATTCTGTGGTTATTCTTACGTTCTATTTTGCTCTGGAGTATAATGCACAGAATGGAGGTATTTATGACAAATACAAAAACGTGTTTATCAAGCGAACAGTTCGACAAATTGATAGGAAAGCTTCGTAATGGCACATTACCGTTGGACAGGATAAATGATTTACTGATAAAAGCAGAGGATCAAATGATTGATTTATCTCTGTGTAATGACGGGTCAGGACTTTGTTCTAAGCCCAAATCCAAGCGTTCTCGGTTTAATTGGGTAAGGAAAATAGCACAGTGTTATCGAGAATGGCAAATTCGTCGATATATTCGTAAAATTGTTTGTGGTAACGCTCCTGAACAATTATTGGCATTGATGAAATGTAGGCCACAAAGGACTGGAAATGATGATGCTGACGCAATTATTAATCGATTAGGTTTGACTGGTCCAGCATCCATGCATGGTTCAGTGGATGATATTTTGCGGGGTCGAAAACAATATCGTTCTGGCGGCGCTGGGTTTGATGAAGAGTTTGTTCACGTTCCTGCTACACAGGTTCATTCAAAGCGCAAGGTAGATGGCAAATACAATAATCAAGATAAAGAGTCTAAGCCTGAACCCAAGACTCCGACTGTTGTGGTGGCCTTGGAAAAGGTTTTACAGAGCAAGAGCAAGAAAAAGATTAAGAAGAAGAGCAAGAGGAGTGAGAGTAAGAGTGCGGCCGTGGTAACGAAACTTCCACAAGAAAAAGATCTTGAGTTTCTAATTAGTAGAATTAGTAAAAAGAAATCAAAATCTTAACCAAGTTTTGTGCATAGATACAAGCAGGATTTGGTTTGTTTTCCTTCAATTTGAAGAAGGATGAACTTATCATATCATATTTTACACTTCAATCGTCCTTACATGTTAAAATTACATGTAGAGTTGATACGTCATTTTTGTCCTGAAGTTGAACTTGTTGTATCTGATGATGGATCTTCTCAAGAAGTGTACCATTTTATTCAGAAATTACCAATAGACAAGATTTTTAGACCAAAACGGAAACGTGGTCAACACACGGCTTCCCAAACTATACAGCATGGTGTTAATTTATGTACTAGAGATCATTATTTATTTGCTGAGGATGATTTTTTGTATACTGCGAACTTTTTACCAAGTCACCGATGGATCAGGAAGCCTAAAATCGCTCCGGAGGGTGGTATGGTAGTTCCAGATGTTAAATTTAGCACTCCAATCAATATATTGGAACAATGTATCACAAAATTGGAAAACGAGGATTTTCATTTAATACAGTTGGCAAAAAGATGTGGAGAGGTCGGTTCTATAGTTGATGGACACATACAGGAGTGGGATCATACATCTTCTCGTCCTAATAATTGGCCATGGATGTGTAAGACTAATTTTCGGAGACAGATGAAGTTACCAGATTTTATGAACATTGGGACTACAGAAAGTTGGATTAGTAACTATCTTACATCTGGTTATCGACCTTTAAAAATGTGTCGTCTTCCCAAACCTTGTTTTGTTCATGGAGGAAATTTGTTTTCCGTCAATTATAGTGGTCGGCAAATACTATATTTTAATTCCATTTGGAACGAAGTATTAGGGAAGAAGAAGAAGCAAAAAGAGTCTATTGCAGCATTCCACGACCATCTATCTGATCTGTCTGTACAGGGCAAGTTCAACATAAGCATGGATCTGGCGTTGTCTAAGGGTTTGAATGCAGCTTTTGTTAGTGCGTTAGAGGCAATCGGTATTTAAAGGACCAACAATAGTTAGGAGTAATTATGAGTTGGTTTAATAACTATTTATATGAACTATTCAAAGGCTAAAGACCTTTGAGTTTCCTGCTTCAACAAGACAGTTTTATGCATCTTAATCTAACACAAAATCTTACATTCTCTCCAACAGGCTTTAGTTTGGGTCGTTCCGACCCTACTTCTGTCTCAAAGAGACAAAATACTAGAGGTTTTACTTTCTTTAGACTCTTTCGTGACCTAACTTGGTTATCGTTATTAGTCCTGAACTCTCTAGTTAACGAAAGAGTTATATTAACTTTTGGATTTTACGTCTCCAAGAAGAACTGTTTAACAGTCTTTCAAAGACAACCACTTATCCAAGATATCAAAGAACAAGTATATTATACAGGATTAGCAGGAGAAAGTCCTTGATTTTGGGAAATAATTGTATAATTTTACGCCTATGGAGATTCGATCTCTACTCAGGGACACTGTGTTTTTGAGCAAGTTGAGTCTTTGAAGTAGGAATCCCCTGGTCTTGTCCCAGGGCAGTTCAAAAAGCGGGAGTAGATTATTTGGATGAAGAAATTATCTCAGAACTTCAGTATGGAAGTCTATCAGTTACGCATAGACGTAGTATCTAACATGTTGAGAGAACTTGGTTTTACAACTGCGGCTGATGACGTGACCTTGGACAATTGCAATCGATATGCAGCTTGGGTGTTGAACGAGGTCAGAAACAGACAGGTTTTAACTGATCCTGTAACTCGTGAGAGAACTACGCAACCAAAGTGGGAGGCGGCGGAAGTTCAACTGGAAAAGGTGTTTAAAGAATTGGGCATTGAACCTGTTGCAACAGAGAAATGGCAAACTTCAGGGAAATAGTATGACGTGGATTTCTTCATTAATCAAGTGGTCACAAGCACAAGTTACATTGGATGAAGGTGCGTTCGCCAAATATCAAGAGAACGTTCGTAATGATCTTTATAGTTTATCTGACTGGACAGAGCAACATCCTGATCCTGACCCTGAAGCACTGTCCTCAACGATGACCCGAGAAGAAGCAGATCGATGGGCACAACAAATAATTGCTAAGACGCGAGAAAATATGGGTAATGTGCTTCAGATGGTTCAGGAGGCATTGTCAAGAGTTGATTGGACTGGTAGCCCAGTATCCGTACAGGTCGGAAGTCCTGGTTACGGCCCTGGAAACAAAGAGGAATGGAGTGATCCAGTTACAGATGCTTATATTGTAGTTGGACCACCACAGACGGATGTGGGGTTCACTTTGTTTATAGGTATAGAAGATGAGAGTGGGACAAGAAACGAAATAGACGATGTCATAGAAGATGATGACATGTTTGATAGTCCAAGCCAGAAGCAAGATTATTATCTCTTAGTTCAATCCATGAGGCATCCTAACGCACAGAAAAGTAATCGAATTTTATCTTTGTACACTGCGCGACCTATTGCAGATCGTGAATTGTATATGGATGCAACATCGATTCCATCCAGTATCTTTCTGACTACCAAGATGGATGATGCAGAGGGTTTCAGTCGTGATTACGGTGGTGGTCGGGATATCTGGAAAGTTCGGATAGAAGAGCAATATCTGATTAAGATGTTAGACACGGGAATGATTCGTCACTATCAATCGGTAGGTCAGGGACAGGTTCCAGTTAAGAGTATCCGATTTCTTTCCACCGATGAAAGAATTGCTTCTCGCCAACAAATAAAGAAGTACGCTAATTCTGAACAAGCATTACACGCTCTCATACCTGAGTTTATTCGGGTGGCACAGGAGCAGTATGGCGCATGGGACGCATCTGATCCTGAATACGGAGATGGCGAGGTTGGTTTTGGTGGGATATGTCATCTCATTGCAGAGGGTATACAAGATGTAATTATTAATGCTGGATTAGAAGCATCTACGGTATCCGCGTCGTGTGGAGAGCAACATGTTTGGGTGGTAGTTAAGATGTCTGATGGAATTTACGAGGTTGATATTCCTCCATGTGTTTATGAAACTGGTGGTGGATATAGTTGGCAAAAGATACCAGACGTGGAATTTAGTGCGTGTGATATTGTTATAAATAGATTGTCTGCTGATCCTAATGAGTGGGATGAGTATATTGAGTCGAGCAATAAATGGACGTACAAGTTTGCCGGTGATTTTGGTATGGGCGATTTAAATCGCAATATCTACCAACACTGGGATTCTGGTGGGGTTTCCTCAAGGATAAAACCTCACAAGTTTTATCCTGCTTTCCGAAATAAAGAAACTGGAGAAATCTACCATGATCGCAACAAGGCTATTCATGATTTCAAAGTAATTCCAGAGGAACATTGGCTGTCTACAGATGTCGAGAGAACTCAGATTATAGGTGAAGAGCCCTATGCTGAGCCTTGGTCTGTCCGGGATGTAATTGAAGATGGTTTCGTTGATGAGGATGGCAAGTTTTATACGAGAACCGAAGCAACGGAGGAAGTAAATAGACGACAATCTAAAACAACAGACAAGTGGCAATACAAATACGCCACAGCGATGTCAATAGACAACATACTAGAACATCTTGAACAAGCAATTATGAATTACATCGGCGGAGATTGGGAAGTTATTAGGGCAAGACGGCTTATGCCAAGTTACTTACAGAAGTATGGTTCTCTAGAAATGGTAGGTCGTAATGTCAAGGCTGACGGGGATGCTTATTACGTCAAGGTGTTTTATGAAGTTAGAAAACGTCGCGGTGAAATAGATTACCCGCCCGGATATTTTGCAGACGAAACTTATGATCATGAACTTGGGCATCAACTTTTGTCTTTTAGAGGATTTGTAGAAGGATGGAAAGGACCAAATGCTCCTACTCATGAGCCAGAAGAAAGAATCTTTCCAACACATTTGATGTCTCCTTCTGCCATCCCAAGAGACAAAATGGTTAACATTGGAAGATTCGGGAATGAGTTGATAGACGCAGGAAATGATAAATTGAGTTTCCAGAACAATAATCCAGCGGATACCCCATTCGCTGTTGCAGAATATATCCGCAATAGCATAGATGGGTTTTGGAACAATGATGGTGGTGAAAGCGAAGAAACACCAGTTGATCCAGTTATGCCCACAGAGAACGTCCCTGCATCTCCTGTACCTGTAATAGCAGGAAAGACATGGACTCGTAGTGACTGGATCGAAATGGTTGGTAAAGTCTTTGAACTACTTCCCCATGATCGTGGTCCATTCGTTCAGTGGACAAAACCATATCTAGGGAATGTCTCGTATATAAACGAGGATCAGGACATCCGGGTGGAAATAACCAGTGACATGTATCCTCTCGGCGATACAAGGGTGACAGTAATTGTATTACATAAGGATAATACACCTACTGCGAGTGTCACCAAGGAATGGCCCGGGGATCAAATTGCTAAGATACCCTACGAGATTGTTCATTCAGTCTATCAGATGATTGACAATCCGGAAAATGGTCTTGATAACAAAGATGATGATGAGTCTCCGGTATTACCTGTAAATGATCCGGTGCTTGTAACTGCGGAACTAAAATCCACTGAACTTGTTACGTAGTTCTTCCAGACCTGCCTCGATTGCTTTCTGTTCCGTTTTGGCCGTACCCTGCATATCTGTTTCGAGGAAGGTGGTACAAATCCACATTCCGTTTTCCCACACGAAGGGGAAGTAACCAATGGTTTGTTCATCGAAGCCACAGCGTAACTGTGGTCCTCGGTCGCCTTTGGAGATCACCTGCGATGCGGCTGTATGTCGTAACATCCTTACAGGGATAAGAGTATCCTGTTTGGCAAAATTCGATATATTCGGGACTCTCTCCATCATCCGCTCTATGGCATGTCTGGAGAATGCAACAAGACCTTCTTTACCGTCATGGATCATTTTGATTTGCTTGCTCGCAAGATAACATGTTCCTGCGTCAGTGATGACCTTCGGTAACTTTAGAATCGATACCGATTTTAGAATCACAACTCGACCATTGATCGTGGTACCTAACTTGGGATCTCCAGTTATAATTTTGACAACTGGAGTTTCAAATGGAAGATCTGTTGCTGTATCAAAGGCAGCGCGGTTCAAGGCATCAAAGATTAACATTGCCTGTGAATATCTTAATGGTTTGCCTCGATCATACTTCTTCCAGAGGTTCTCGGGAAGGTACTTTGCACATGCAGAAGATAGATTTGATGCGGCTCGCGCCTCTATTTGGTAATATTCCCGTGCGGACAGACCCTTCAAGCTACCTTTGAACTTAGTAGCCTTTCGGGATTCACGCACAGTCCCCACCTTCTGTTTTTGTATTCTTTTGCTCACTGCCTACATTGTAATCGATCTCACTGCCGTTGTCAATGGCTTATTTGGCAGCCCTGTCAAGATGACAGCCTTTCTACTGTATAATAGGTCTGTTAGGCTCTGTAATCAATGATTTGGGGCTGGCATGGGAATTGCTGTTACTCTGGGTATAACTACTTTAAGGAGACCTGTTCTATGGGAAAAATAATCGGAATCGACTTAATTATAACCGCGAATTATGGATTGTGTTTTTTCAAACACTATTAAAACAAGGAGATTGATCATGAGTAAAATCATAGGCGTGGATCTTGGGACCACAAATTCATGCGTAGCCGTTATGGAAGGTAGCGCGCCGCACATTATCACAAATTCTACTGGTAATCGGACAACCCCATCTGTGGTAGGGTTTACTGATAAGGAACGGCTGGTGGGACAGAATGCTGTTCACCAACAAACCACAAACCCCGAAAAGACTGTCTACTCGATAAAAAGGTTCATGGGACGGCGTCATAGTGAAGTTAGTGATGAAGAGAAACTTGTTCCTTTTAAGATCACTGGCGGAGCGACTGATCCGGTCAAGGTAAAAATCGGAGACAAAGAACTTACCCCACCAGAAATCTCTGCAACCATTCTACAAGATCTAAAGAAGTCTGCCGAGGACTATCTGGGTGAAAAGGTGGAAGCAGCCGTCATTACTGTTCCGGCCTATTTTAACGACGCCCAACGCAAGGCCACCAAGGAAGCCGGCGAAATTGCAGGTTTTGATGTCAAACGTGTTCTACCCGAGCCCACCGCCGCCGCCCTTGCCTTTGGCGTGGACAAGAAGAAGTCAGGTAAGATCGCTGTTTTTGATTTAGGTGGTGGAACGTTTGATATCTCCATCTTAGATATTGGGGAAGGGATATTTGAGACGCTCGCAATCAATGGCAATAGTCATCTTGGCGGTGATGACTACGATGAGATACTCATTGTTCATGTCGCTGATGAATTCAGAAAGAAGGAAGGTGTTGACTTATGTGCTGATTCGATGGCTCATCAACGACTGAAAGAGGCTTGTGAGAAAGCCAAGAAAGAACTGTCCACTGCCAAAGAAACAACAATCAACTTACCTTTCATAACTGCTACTGACTCGGGAGCGAAGCATCTCCAGACCACAATCACCAGAGCAAAGTTTGAGCAACTCACGGAAGAACTCACAAAAAGTCTCCGACAACCTTGTTTGGATGCGCTCAAAGATGCCAAACTAACACCTGGGGAGATTGACGAGTGTCTATTGATCGGTGGTTCAACTCGGATGCCATCAGTTCACGATCTATGCAAAGAAATTTTTCAAACTGAACCCAACAAGAGCATCAATCCTGATGAGGCTGTTGCAGCAGGAGCAGCGATTCAAGCGGGTATTTTGATGGGAGATGTCAAAGACATCTTGGTGTTGGATGTCACACCGCTGACTTTGGGGGTTGAGACGATGGGTAGCGTGATGACCCCGATGATCCCGCGAAACACGACCATCCCCACGAGCAAGAAGGAAACCTACTCGACGGCTACCAACAATCAAACCGAGGTTACGATCCATGTTCTCCAAGGTGAACGACCTATGGCACAGGATTGCCGTACTCTTGGTCGATTCAACTTGACTGGTCTCGCTCCTGCCCCGAGAGGTATGCCACAAATTGAGGTTACTTTTGATATCGACGCCAATGGAATTTTGAGCGTTTCCGCCAAGGATACTGGCACTGGCGCTGAACAGAATATCACCATCGAAGGTTCTTCGGGTCTTACTGACGAGGAAGTTGAACGCATGACAAGAGAAGCAGAGGAGAATGCTGATGCTGATAAGTCTAAGAAAGAGACCGTTGATATGAGGAATCAAGCAGATGCTATGATTCACGCATCAGACAAGTCTATTCAAGAACATGGGGACAAAATCTCATCTGAAGAACTTGCTGCGATTGAGTCAGCTACTAATAACCTGAAAGAACAAGTAAAAAGTGATGACGGGGTGGCGATCAAGAAGTCTATGGACGAGTTATCTAACGCCATGCAGGTTATTGGCAAGGTTATTTACGAACAAACCGCCCAAGCCCAAGCAACCGCTGCCGAGCCAGCAGATGTGAGACCGTCCGACGATGATGTTATCGATGTAGAGTCAGAAGTTAAAGGATAATACATCGACATTTACAGAACTGAGACAGGCTCACAACTTTACAAAATTCCTGGAGCGAGCACTGCGGAGAACATGTGGTAAATTCGTAGTATGCCCTTTCCCACTGTAGTATGTCAGTTTCTTCATCAAACAAGGCATACGATATATCTGGAGGCTTGATATATTCGATGCCCTGAAAGTGGAAACTGGGAAGATTACCAGCAACCGCAGTGGACAAATATCCAACCAAATACCATGTGCCATCTTCATATTGAAGAGAACGCAGGACTTTTTCGTCATGATACCAAACGATTTCGTTGCTTTTCGATAGCTCTCGGTCTTGAAAGACCCCTTCGGACAGTTGCATATGACAGAATCCTTCCGTAGAAACCGTAGAAATAGGTAATCCCTCACCGGGTCAATGTCTGCAATGTGATGTTATGAACTATCGAGGAGGTGCGAGTATAGGCGCATCCTTCTTAGACTTGTCATGCCTTTGTTGACTGATGATTGATTGTTTTGCACGACGCTCTGCCTTTCGCTTTAGCCTTCTTTTTTTATCGGAAGGTTTTTCGTAATACTCATGCTTGCGAACTTCTTTAAGAATACCCTCTCGCTCACATACTTTTCGTAATCGCCGCAGCGTTGACTCTATTCTCTCTCCCTGTTTCGGAAATATCTTAATCATGTCCCATTATACAACAGTTGGTACAAAATGTACTCCAAGTCCGTCGGCTTGTCAAAAAAAAAATCTCCCTGGCGAGCGGAATGCAGGGGATACATTCATCAGATCCAAGGAGCCGAGGAGACGAAGATCGAGGTTAGTTCCAATTTTCTTTCCAATGACAGTGGCTCATTTGTTTTGTTCAAAAAAAGCCCTACAAGGAGAGGAATTGCAGGGGATACAATTCGTCACTTCCAGGGCCGAGAGAGATGTGCAACTTTAATCGTTCAATCTACAATTCGATGCACAACGGTATCGACGAACTTTTGTATAGTTTCCATCACTTCGGATGTTAGTTGTAACGTTCGAAGCCACTTTGCTGGTATGTCATTCAGTCCATTATTTAAAGCTCCCAATGAGCCAGCCACAGCGCCAGCTGTATTTTTGTTCTGTGCGAACTTTATCGCATTCGAAACGGTGAAAGAATAGTCATTCTCATCTCTCGAAAACGAATTCCATGACACCCAGAAACATTGTAGTGCGGCTGTGATATCTTTTTCTTCAATTTTTCCACGGCCACCGTAAATCTTCATATTTAAGAGGTATCGTGCATGGTCAGACATATTCTGTTCTATGTAATAGTGTCCTAACAGTTCAAATACCTTCTCTGCTTTCTGTAGAATTAGATTTCGAACGATAAGGCAATAGACAGCACAAATAACTTGATCGACAATTGATGCATGTGTAAGACTGCATGTTAGATGAGCCTTTTTTACGATTGTTTCTGTCGAATCTGTGCAGTGAAATAATGCGACTGGTAGCATGCGAGCCAGACTATCAGCATCGGATATGTTTACCACTCCACACCTATCTGGTGGGAAACCGTTGGAATAACGATTTAGGGCCGCTGATGTGGCAGAGCCAATTGCATAACATTCTGTTGCGGGCGTCAAATATCCGGCTATATAAACATCGTAGAACTTTTCAAGAAGATCGTCTAAGTCGAGTTCACCACAATCATTAATGCTTGCCATAGTGGCTAAACTGAACGCCCCCACAGAGGTATATTCACCAACTTTGCTGGTGGGGGTTTCAATCATCTCAAGTTCGTCAGGGATGTCCTTGGCATCGGTCCAGCAATGTCCCAATGCATCTCCTGTGAGATGACCAACTATAGATCCTTTCACGAACAATTCTGCTTGATCAGTAGTTTCCATACTACATTATACATGCTAATGAACCACTCAAAGATATTTGAGTTTCCTGATTCAACGAGACAGTTTTATGTATCTTAATCTAACACAAAATCTTACATTCTCTCCAACAGGCTTTAGTTTGGGTCGTTCCGACCCTACTTTTGTCTCAAAGAGACAAAATACTAGAGGTTTTATTTTCTTTAGGTTCTTTCGTGACTTAACTTGGTTATCGTTATTAGTCCTGAACTCTCTAGTTAACAAAAGAACTATATTAACTCATGGATTTTACGTCCAGAAGTGGAACTGTTTAACAGTTTTACCTAAACAACTACATATCCGAATTATCAAAGAACTATACAAACAATCGTACAATCAACTTGTATCCCATAACTGAGAACCTTTTTACCAAAACAGTGCCCATAAAAATAAGATCCAGTGAGATCGACAACAGCAAAAAATCGCCAAACTTTGATAAAAAGAAAAATGAGCAGACCCCCAAAATATCGCCAGACGAAACTGGTTGGATAGGCTGACTCAATCATAGACTTTTTTCGTCGCTTTGCGGGTTTTGAGCACCTTCTTTGCGTCTTTTTCTAACAGTTCTTGTAGTGCTGTACTGCTGGTCTTTTGTGCCTCGCGTAAGATCTTCTTGACTTGTATATGCCAATCTTCCCGTCTATTTGGACACTCAAACCAGTCGTGCAAATGCCCCCGTTTTAACATTGCGCCACCAAAACTTGTGGGCCCAAAGACGTTCCGTTGTACGTCCATGTTGGTTCCACATAGACCACATGTTGCAGAATCGTATTCTTCCGGTTTTGGGGTGAATCGTTCGCCGTCGCAGTTATGATGTGATTGGGGATTTACGTGTTTAGACATGCTTGTCTCCTAACAAATGCCTTAGTGAACTATTCACTGGGCACCCGAGGCAGCCCGTGTTTAAGCCGCGTCAGGAATATTACAAATTATTATACAACATTCATTACATAACCATAGGTGCTGCGGGAGGTTCTTCACCCATCATACCCGGTTCGCCCATGCCTGGCTCTTCGCCCATAGGTTCGGGCATTGTATCAGGCATACCACGGCCCATTGCATCGGCACCCGGCATTTCTTCATCGATTGCTGGTTCAGGCATTTCGTCTATGCCTCCACCTTGATTTTGAAGCAGAGATACAGCCTCGTCGATGCCATCTGGTCCAAAAGCTGCTGCCACGGCTGCAATAAGGGCATTCTTGATCACTTCATCTGAACCCGCACCCTCGTCCACAACATCTGTGGGAGGTAAACCCTCATCGAGACCCGGTTCGCCACCAAGATCTGGCCCACCTAAGCCGTCATCTGTGGGTAGTCCATCACCTATTGAGGCATCCGCAAGTGGGTCTTCTGCCACTCCCACTTCCGATCCCATTCCCATGTCTGGTGTGTCAATTTGTGCTAAAATCTCTCTGAGAGTAGGTTTCTTCTCTTGCTCGAAAACTTGTTGTGCTATCTTTTCAAAGGATAATGTTTCATCCTTCTGTGTCTGTTCGTTAGCTTTTTTTACAAAAGAGTCGAGTAGTTCACTATTCTGATTACCGAAACGACTAATTCTCATTGCAGTCTCCTTTTCGCAACTTATAGAACTTATCTACTTCGGTGTGTTTTCCTGCTTCCCTTCATAAAAAAGATGGCAAATTAGAGAGACATCTCGAATTTCTTTGTTTCAGCAACGAGCATGCTGTATTTGCGGAGACCCCGTATCAATTCAGGAGGTATTTGATGGAAACCGAGACAGGCTCCCATGATTGCCCCAACCATACTTGCATTTGAGTCTGCATCTGCTCCTGCATTGACTGTTTCCGTGACAGCGTATTGAAAATTGCGAAATGGAGCATACTTGACGACACAGTAAGCAACTAACGGGTAGGAATTGTAGATGAATGAACTGCGCTCTGTACAAATGAGTCTCGATACGTCCGGCGTGTTCATGTCGAGGGGTTCAATAATTGGCGGATGAGCAGATATCGGGTAGCCATCTTCGGCACATTCGGGGAATCCATTCAGAATTTCAGAAAGTCGCTTGCTCAACCTTTTATCATCATGCCACCCTATTGTTCCCAATCGTTCTTCTGCGTACTCAGCATCTCCAATAAAGAGTTTGGCTATCGATTTCGATGTTTTGGGCAGTTCATCTTGCATAGCCCGAATAATCATGCGAGACTGACAATAGGTCGCCACAATGCACATTGGATTACCGTGGCTGATCAACGTGATTTCTCTACATTTCTTAAGCAGGGAAGCATTGAAACTGTTCGTGAATCTTCCGTGAGGCGTGGATAATGTTTTGTAGACACAATAGATTGCCATCGGGGCAACCTTCATACATGTTCCATTGCCTGCCCCTAGTGGCGAGAATGTCGGGAACTTTTTCTTTCTAACGTTTTCAACTGCTTCCCGAGTTGATCCGCCCCAACCTACAGGTTTCCCCCACTTGCCGTCATATGCCTCTACATGGGCTGTGGCGATATCTGTGACATCGTAACCTTGTCGGCGGTTAATGGAGTCCATCAGCGCCAAGGTGAGTTGCGAGTCATCAGATATGGTACCCGGAGCCCGTTTACCGACGCTGGGGAATTTGTGGTTCTTATTTTGTATGTATTCGTTCACATAGCCGAAGGCATGGCGGATTTCAAACGGAGACATAGTTTCAACGGGTAGACCGAGGGCGTCTCCGATGTAAACTCCAAAAAGAGACCCAAGGGTTTTATCTTTCAGTCGGCTTCGATTCAGTACTTGCGACAAGTTTGTCACCGGGCTTTCAATGATGTCGTGTAGCTCGCCGCGACCTGCCCGGGCGGAGTATGGCGCTCATGATCGGTCGGGATCCTACCAAAAAGAAATGCCCAGCAGTGCTGAGCATTTCAAAGCCGAGAAAATTTGCAGAGCTGTCGTTTTACGAGTGGGACTCGCCCACACTAGCCATCTGCTGCCCGGCTCTGTTCTTCTACATAGGAAAACGCAACCGCAACACTTCTAATACCAAACCAGTTGATAATTTTCATGGCAATCATCCTTTCGGTTTCGGTCCTGTTCCGCGGCGCTCGTGAACCACGCAGTCCACGAGCGCCGTGAGTCCATTCTTCATCCACCAAGTATCGCCGTAACGAAGAGAGGTATGTCCGCCCCGTCGGCGCTGCCGTCGCCGTTTCGATCCGCGAAGCAGGGTCGGTCGCTCTCCCCCAGCAGGGCGGCCACGAACTCGGTCACGTCCGGAAGCGGAAGCTCCGGCAGATAGCCGCTACTAAGAAGAAAGGCGGACTGGAAGGTTTGCCAGTCATCGCAGTCGATGTCACTATCACGATCCTGGTCAAAGCTCAGCAAAGCATGAGGATTAAAAGCTGTCCCGGTGCCCGAGAAGTCAGTTACAAACCTGTCGAGATCATTCTCGTCCACCAACCAGTCGCCCTCAAAGGCTCCGCCAGAACATGCGTAGTCATCCTGCATGGGCTTGAAGAGTAGCGTCCACGGTTCGGACAACCTCTCAGGATCTCTATCCATAGTCCAACCATAGATATCTTGCCGACCAAACATCCGAATCTGCTGACCAGTAGTCGCATCGAACTCATGCACCGCACCCATAGAGTGACTCCGCATGCCATGATTCCACCATTCTGAAGCGGTTGGAATATGAGTCTTAGACGAACTGACAAACAGGTTCCCGTTCGGCCCATATGCAACATGCGTAGGATCATTCATCACCTCGAAGTAGCACGGATCTGGGTTTGAGCATGTAGGGCATTGACTAAGACACGGTGAGCGTGGGATAAATATCTCCACAAACCCAAATGTCTCGATGTTGTACCTGTCAATCGTCCCGCCGCCTGGAGCAGTCCCATCCACGATTTGATTGGTCACTACAGATGTCGTGCTGTCCGGAGTCTCAATAAATCCACCCTTGATCGTATTATCAACAACTTCCCGGATGAAAGTGAACGTCTCGCCGTCGTATTCTCGAAACGTGCCTCGTGGGGAGCCAGTCCATGAACCACCTGAGATCCACAGGTTTCCATCTGAATTGAACTTGATATCGCGCGAAGCGACCATATCACCTTGCAGCACAATACCAAGAAACTGGCCTGTAGCCAGGTCGTACTCTCTAATCTCAAAACCAGAGCTATTCCCCTGGTGAACATAAAATTCACCGTTTGGACCTATAGTCATATCCGCTACGGGCATAGAAACAGAATTCTCGGGACCGATGATAAACCCAAGAAAATCTCCGCTGCTTCCATCGAACTCGACGATCCAACTTGGCAGCTCAAAAGTGACATGAGTGCTCACCAGAAGATTTCCGTTAGGAGCCCATATCATACTTATGCCCGTTCCTCCAAGACCAGGTACGGTCGTCATATCAACGAAGATGCAGACAAACTCACCCGTCTCCCCATCGAACTGGAGGATGTTACGCATCCCGCTATTCAGGATATAGAGGTCTCCCTCGGCCCCGCGTGGACAGTTCGGGACGACTTCGAGCACATCGGTCAGCGTTGCACTCTGGTTGTCCGGGTTGGTTACTACTACAGACCATAGACCCTCCGCAGTCCCGCTAGCAATGTCAACGCGGCAGCGCAACAGATTGCTGCCATCAATGTAAGTATCGTGCTCGACTTGCGAAGCTACAATATCCGCCTCACCCGTCTTAGTCAGCTTGGCCGTGGCTCCGGGTTGGAGGTTCAAACCAAACACCGTGATGTTCCTCTCTCCACACGTAAACGCCATTGAGGCGTTAAGACTTGTAAGTTCAGGCGACGTAGCTACGGGCGTCATCAGAAACGCCTGGTGGACACCATGCAGCGGATTGAAATGCCCATACCCGGCGATCTGCCCCAACTCATTGATGTCAATTCCGTCCGTCAACTCCCAGCCATGCCCCCCGGGAAGCAAATCGGTGAGCGAAGTCAGTTCACCACTCGCCCACAAACACAAACCCAACTCACACTTCCCAACCACCTGCCCGGCGTCATTCACCGCCTTAGCCCAAAAGTCCACGCCGAGGTCAGTCATCACACCAGCATCCCAAAGAAAACCGTGCAACTGTCCGTCTGCGCCACCTCCATAGCCAACAACCTGTCCCAAGTCGTTGATACCCAAGCCTGCGCTCCACGACCCTCCAGGAGTACCAAGGTCAGTCATCACACCGTTCTCCCAAAGAAAAGCATGATTGTCAGACGTTCCAACAACTTGCCCGAGATTATTTATGCCCGTGGCGTTGCTGTTTGCCCTGCCGGGCAGAAAGCCCAGACCGATCATTCCCCCGGCGTCCGTCCATAAGAACGCCTCGCTCTCGTCATTCCCAGATAAAGTAAACTCGTGTGATGTGCCGACGACCGCGCCGGCATCGTTGATATCACGAGCGATGGTGTACTGGTCGCCCGAAAGAACGCCAAGGTCTATAATCTCACCGTCAGTCTGCCAAAGCACAGCATGAGGAAACGCATTCCACGGCGGCCCGGCGAAGATCCAAGCACCTTCGAAAGTATTTGAACTCCCGACGACCTGTCCGCTGCCGTTTACTGCTGTCGCAACGCTAGATGCAGTGAGAGGTTCCTCTGCCACATGTTCCGGCAACGGCTGCAAAGTTGTCATCACACCGTCTTGCCACACATAGCCCAACCATCGGAAGGGACCAGACCCTTGAAGCGGGCAACACGCTCCGACATTCTCGGCGTAATAACCAACCACCTTGGTCCCCGATGGCCAACTCCCCGTGTTTAGCCCAAACCCCATCGAATACGTATTCGATGGCGGCAATTGGGAAATCGACGGGATCTCCACGATCGCGTACTCATCGGCGGCCAGCATTTGACCGCCTCCGAAGACCAACAGAAGAACCAACAGAAGAGTAAATCGCTTCATCATCATTCGCTCCTTTCAAGAGGGTTTAGATGAATCATTTGTCACAGTTGGTGATTGTACGAAATCTGCGATAATTGTCAAGCCAAAATCACAAATTTTTATTGGGACATGCGATACGGTTTTTATCGGACGCCAAGCTCTCGCATCCTCGTGGTCATGAAGACTCTTCTCGGATATCCTCAAGGCTTGTCACTCAAGTTTCGGACCAGTTCTTGGTCAATGACCTTCGACGGCTTCCCACAACCATTTGTCAAGGAAGCACGAGAAATGGCAACAGTTCATTTGTGATGATCGATTGAAGCAAACTCTTTAGTTGACATTATCGATGCAATTTCTGTCAATGAAATTGGACGATATTGTTTTATGTCAAGGAGATTCCAGGCATTTTCATTAGATAGTTGTTTATGAGTTTTTCCTGTAGCCCGCCCAGCAACTGCATCAATCCCTACATCGATGGATAGACTATTGGGATCGTCTGGTAGAGAGTAATGGGAGTGTCCAAAAAATTGCCACACCCCATGATGTGAACTGTTCCAGACACGACCAGAATAATGATCCATGACGATGTTTTGCCGTTCACCATTTAGAGTAGTTTTCAACCGGATACGAACATACACATTGCTGAAGATTTCTCGTAGCCAGGGGCGGGGTTGATCAAGACTGTCGTGAGGATCATGGTTGCCCGCGATCAAAAAAACTGTCTTACAGTTGATACGATCTCGATATGTCTTTATTTGCGATTTCTCGTCAACGCCTCTTGCGAACGCAAAATCTCCCACATGATAGAGGGTATCATTGGGCGCAATAAGGGTGTTGATGTTGTCTAAAAGAGCCTCGTCCATTTCATCAGCCGACTCGAATGGTCGATTGCAATATTTGATGATGTTGGCGTGTCCCCAGTGGGTATCCGCTGTAAACCAAATTGTCATAAATGGGATTGTAACAAGCCTCACAGGCTTTTGTCAATGCTTTATTTTTGTTTCTGATTAGGATATAATACTGCTTCCCACACGTCTTCACGGGAACTATAAACGATGTTCTCATAAAGTTTGAAATGATTAGGGCATTGTCAAGGCCCTGTACGAGGAAATGAGAGCGGATAGATTTATTGCTCCTGCTATCCATCTTGGTCCACCAGTGTAAATTATTAATTTATCTGGTTCCTTCTCTAGTATAGTAGTAATGCCTTCATCCATCCACCACTGAGTCCCAGGACCATAGAAATACACCATCGGTAGCAAATCATTAGAAATTGTAGAATTTATCTCAATTAAACGGTTATAGGAATATGTTCCAGGTGTGAATCTAATCTCGAAATCCTGTGGTGCCGACCATGTAAGATCAGTGAAATCTACATCTGGTAGTGCTTCATTCGCAGCTAAGCATATACCACTGGTCCAGTTGTAATTTTCTGGATCTGCACTCCACAATCCTGTAAATCCAGGATACCAAATATACTTAATATCTTGTGGTAATTGTCCTAATGCAAATTTTAATTGTTCAAGATCTACAGAATGCTCCCCACCCGGAAATCGCAGGTAATTATTTACGTGATTATTTAATGCTCCTTCATGTTCAAAAACAAAGAATTCCGAGTTTGCTGCCGCAGTCAAACTTGTAACTTCATCTGCAATGAGAGCCCATTTAGCTACATCATCAAATCTATCATCAAGAACAGAACTGGTTTTCAGCCCTGGAATAATAGACATACCGGTGCCCTCAATGCCTACTAAAACTTGCGTATACACATCCGTAAACCCAGCCCTCGTTGTTATAATGGCGTTATCCGTAATTAACGACCAATTTATCAATCCTTTAATAGCTGTCGCCATCCATTCAGGCCATTCCCAGCCCACTAAACCATTAATTTCTATCCACGGCATTATTTGTGAAGAATGATATCTCCGAACTATTTGATCATTACGGAACCATTCTTCGGGAAGGGGCTCCCGAATGGGATACCCCATTGCTGTCCATACTAAGTGATTTTTCCCGACGTTTCTTTGTTTATCCCAAAGTTTTCTGGCTCGCTGAAATGATTCCCAATTTCTTGTAGATGGATTCTCAATCTCATTTTTCATTTGTTGTCTGAACTCTAGGAATAGATCACTGCCATCGATAATTGGATCTGGATCAAATTGTTCCATTATTTCATTAACGCCGAAAGCGGCGAATTCAGCTCCATCAGTATCGGGGCCTGTAGGGATACCTGAAACGTCGAGCGCAAAACCGTAATCTTGTGCATGGCTTGCTGCGGTGGTGCCGCTGAGAACAGGATTCTCATTAACAAAGACGAAGAACTCTTGGTTGCCAATTAACCACAGTTCGAAGCTGTAATAGGCACTTTTGTCTGTGGCGAGGTTATAAGAAACTGTCGAAGACGAGGTTGTTCCGTCTACATCTGTTACTGTAAGAGTATCGTTGACGAAATTAACAGTAAGTCCGACGTATTTTGTTGACGAGCTTCGACGGGCTTGTATGGTGAATATGAGGTTCTCTTGTCCCCAGACACGAACAGCCCATCCAAAATCAGCCGAGGGTAAACCGGTAAGTAATTCGTTAAGTGGTGTTCCGCTATACACTAATGTGCCAGCGGCGCTTGCCACTAAATTTATTTCATTAGCGGTGGTGAATGACCCACTTGCCACTGTCCATTCATCGGGTAGAGTATCTGAACCGGGCAAACCAGTATTCCCACGGTGACGAAATTCATCAACGAAAACTACTGGCCAAATTCGTCTTGGTGTTTGGGAAAGTCCAGTGTAGAGGGTAATTGCCATAAGGTTCAATACACGATTTATGTTGTCATTCCTACACTAATAATTTCCAATCCGGTTTGTCAGTCATAAACTGTAGGAAAGAAAAGACGTTGTGTATTGTGTAATCAAGTCTAATATTGGGATATTTAGGTCTGCCTATGAATGCTCCTGTTTCAATCTGATTCTGAAACTGTATTTTCAGAAGTTCTTCATCCTTTCGATTATCTGATACGAGGCTTTGCTGCAACATGGATGCAAAGAGGCTGGTCATTGATGTTCTAGTAATTCTTTCCATTGCCTGTATCATTCTGTCTCGACGTTTTAAATAAAAAGGGGTTTCCAGCATCGTGAGCCCCCAAGCATCATATCCAGAGAATCGAATATGCATACCCGAGATTAGATTACCAACTTGTTTGGCTGTCTCGAAATATTTTGAGTTATCCAGTTCTTTATGAGCTATCAACAAGGAGAGTAAGATCAATCCAACTTGTGAACAAGTAGATTTTTCTGCACCTTTCTGAAGTGTGGTCGAACTAAGTGGAGGAAATATAGGATTGACTCTTGTTTTTTCAACCGATTCTACAACAGATTGCAACAATTGTTTAGCACGATCTACTTCTCCATTCTTGATTGCGATAATAGATGCAATAGCATTCCAATGGGTGAACGACGCTTGATCGAATACTATGATCAAGTGATCATCATACAGGAAGGTAGAATCTATTAATACTTCTTCTGCCCGATCTGCTGCTTTTTTAAGGTTCTTTTTACCAAAAAGAGACCACCCAGTTTTGAGCACAGAAATGGCTTCTAAATGAAACAGGAAGTTGTATGCAGGTTTTTCTTTGTTCTTACGAACAGGTTCCATGCTAAATCGGTTGTCAGATTGTAGACTTTCCGAGATGAAGTCTAAACCGAATGAGGATCGATATTGGCATTCATTCATACACCATTATACGGTGTTATGTTAATGATGCTAAGTACCGTCTTACCGCCCCGGTGGACTTGTGACCCATTTGCTTTTGTAATGTCTTAGCATCAGTTCCATTCTTTAATGCTGTCAAAGCAAAGCTATGTCGCAGTAGATTGGGAGATAATTCAACCAGAGACAGTCTTCTTCTTACTGATCTTTCTGAAATTGATTTTCCATCCTTGTTCACAAAAAGGAAATCATGTGCTTGTGGTTGATTTTCGATAACATTCGACATTCTCAAATTGAGGTACTTAAGCATGTCAGACACAAGCTCGCTGCCGAGTGCTACGACGCCAAGTTCGTCCGTACCGCGCTCCCAATGGGGGCGTGCCCCACCAAAATGGTGAATTTTGAATTTCACCAGATCACTAAGTCGAAAACCATGATACAGAATTAGGGAAGCAATGCACTTGTCTCTTAACTTGAATTCTGTACCATCGTCGAGACTACGAAGCGCTTTTCTGACATGTTCTTCGTCCACTATTTTGCGGGGAGTAACTTCCCTTTTGGGAGCAATAATATGTTCGAAAGGAAAATGAGAGATGAGCCCCTTGACATCCTTCATCCAGTTAAAGAAAGAACGAATAACGACAATTTTTCGGACAATGGTGTTGTTTGCGTCGTTAGACAGTTCATTATGTATAAATCTCAATAGATCTCTGTCTGTAACCAATTCAGGATCGACAGTAAGAAATGAAGTAAACTGTCTTACGTTACTTAAATAGGATCGGATTGAATTCTTTGTGAATCCCTTCCCTTCTAGGTGTAGCTTATATCCTTCTTGCAGCACGTCGTATTTTGTTGATATCTCGGATTGTTCTTGCAGCACGTTTGTTGATATCTCGGTCATCCGTACACTCCTTAAACGCTTTGATGGCGCTTGGATATGCTATTCTCATGTATCAAATCGATGACTGCTCACTGCAATTTTAGTGGCAGCCCGTGTAACAGCGACATCCCCAAAAAGAGAACAACGACACCAACAAAAAAAACCAAAGTCGATGCCCATTTAAAATTCCTGCATATATTTATCCTAATTGAGCAATCTCATCCTCAATCGGACAGTCGTAAATATAAAAGGGTTTATTTGCCTCTTCTGCGAGTTTGATACTGTGGGCAGTTCCTCTTGAAATCCCGTCCCAGAATGCAATAACTACATCTGCATCATCGATGATCAATTTATTCCTTATGAAACCCGCCTTTTTCCCATGCAAGTCCCATTGAGGAATATGTTCTCTGAGAGGTATGTTATGTTCTCTTGCATAAATGCGGGCAAGAGAATCGGCCCCTTTGGCTCCACCGCTGATTATCAAACTGATGTCATGCCACCCAAGCATTTTTACCATGTACTTGTAATCTTGAAAAGTTCTAGAACCGACGACAGCACATTTCAACGGTTTCAGAGTATCAAGATAATCGACAATGACATCGCCGTGACAGTCCTTCTTGGGTTTACAAAAACAACCAAGCACTTTGCCTTTAAGTTGTCGGACTTGTCTTTTGAATTCTGGATCTGTCCGAATTCTTTCATGGAAGTGGTGTTTGAATGCCTCTACGTTTTCTTCTCGCGTACCTTCATTGAAGGGATTTCCAAACGTTCCATCCTGACCTTTACCTGCACGACCTATGTAAACGTCGTAAGGTTCAATTCTCAAATTTACTACTTTTGTTTGCCGCATTTCATATTATACCGCACTGAGATGCCAACGATCTCAGCCAAAACACTAAGCCTTCCTATGAGATCAGCAGCGATCGGTGAATCTGATCGTTTCGCCTTCTCGCATTCAGTCCGTAGAATAATACCCAGTTCCGTCATTTTCTCAGTATCACCGAGTACATTCAGGTCAAGCGCATATATAGACACCGACTCAAAAAAACTGCCAATCGCCTGTTTGTCCTCGACAGACAGTTTATTCTTGATTTCTAAGTGTTGTAGAAACTCACCGACGGCTTCACGAGTCGAGATGAGATCACCTCGAAATGACAGGGCAATGTCGGTTAGGTTTCGTTTTTTATGGACTGTCATTTTTTCCCTTCTTTTTGTTCCAAGCCAAAGCTGCGTTCTGCATGCTGCTGTGACTGGACCTACCAATGGCAGGAGTGACTCTTGCTTTTTCTGCACAATCAAGATGAACATCACCGCCAACGTCGATTATCAATACCAGATTCCTCGCAGACCGCCCATGCGGCTGACGACGATCCTATCCAACAGGAGTGGTTTGTCTGTCATGGTGGCATCTTCCATCCAGGTGGCGGATCACCGAACGCTCGGAGTCGGTCAATGTCGAGGTATCGAAATGGTTGGGCGCAGAGAATACATCGGTCAATCTCTTTCAACCGATAGGTGGTATCATCCCTTTGTAAACATAGCATACCATGTGTACAAACCGGACAAAATCGCCGAAACAGTGAATCGCACCCGGGAATTGTGCGGAGATCGGAATGATCGATCTCGATAACCGGCTGGTTGAAATGTATGGCAGTCAATTTTTCTTTGTGCAATTCATACTGGGCGAGTATCTTGTCGCACAATTCGTCTTCTTTTGTCACGTCCATGTACCCGCCACCAGACTGCTCTATCGTCCAGACGTTGTCACCAGACAAAGGATATTGTTTCGTCCCCTCACCAGTCAGCATTGTGGGAACGCCATCAGCAAATCTCATGTCATACTTTGCTGCCACTGCTTCGGCAATTGGTCGTTCTTCAATGGGAATTTGAATGACCATCCAATCCATCTCTTCCCATTTATTCATATATATCATCAACAGATCGTTACGATCCGTATCAGGAATATAATGATGGTATTCTAGTTCCATCGCGAAGACGCGGCAGCCGCGAAGACGCGGCAGCCCGGTCGGGTCAGCATAGAAACGATGAACAACTTGGTCTTGTCTTCGGAAAGACGTGTGAAATCTGAGTCTAACGGTTTTATTCCCATGTCTACCATTATCGCCAAAGAGAAGCCTTTGTCAAGCATGAAGTACCCAAAGGCTAAAACCTTTAAGTTTCCTGTTTCAACAAGACTGTTTTATGCATCTCAACCTAACATAAAATCTTACATTCTCTCCAACAGGCTTTGATTTGGGCTCTTCCAGCCCTATGTCCCTTAAAAAAGGACTACTAGAGGTTTTTCTTTCTTAAGGTTCTTTCGAGACTTGATTTGGTTATCATCATTAGCCTTGAACTCTCTAGTTAACGAAAGAACTACACTCGGGGGTTTTACGTTCAGAAGTTTTTCTGAACAACCACTTGTACCCAAATGTCAAAGAGCAGCCCCGTGAGACGATATATTATACAAGTTTTAGGGGAGAGTTCTTGTATAATTTTTGGGAGAAACTCAAATATTTCAGGAGTACCTGCCTAAATGGCATAAAAAAAAGCCAGCCCTTAGCTCAGGATTGCTCCTGAGCCAGTGGACTGGCTTTTCCGGACAAACTTCATACTCCGTCACATTTTCGGTGCCGTTCATGAAACGACAGTCGATCTAGGTAACAGAGCAACAACGTAAGTCCCCGTTTGCTCTTTCGGCAGTCTCTTCCACAGGTGTTTGTCCTTCGGCTATTTTCACCGACCGCTACAGTAAGCTAACCTATGGCAGCACCGTTCCGTCTCTCCACATTGTTCGTTCAACCGTAAGTATCCGATATTACTCGAACCTCTGCGATATCACTAACAAGTTTCGGGTACCAAAACGTCCTGGATTTTTATCGATGCCAGATCACCGTCGTTTCTGGGGCGTTCGTTGCAAATCACCCAAGCTCAACAACGCTATACAGCCCGACGACTGTTTTCCCTATTCGGGAGGGAGGTCTGAAAAAAGCTGCGCTCTTCCAGATTACCCCGCGTTGCAGTCAGGACGTGCGTTCCCGCTCCAACTGTTTCGTATAACAGAAGGTTTACGAGTACAGTAACTATCTGACTTTCGCCTTACATCGCGGCGTGCAATGCTTAGCTATGGCCAGAGTATCCCGACCCCGAAGTTCGCCGTGGTTTCCCGACTAAGGTCAACCCTCAAGAAATAATGATGGTATCACTCAGAAGTCTACTTGCGCTTAACATTGCTGTCTCGCACAATGCCTCGCCCTTTTACATGTTCTCACATGGCGGATTGGGCTTTCGTAAGTGCAGCTGCCCTTTCAGGATACATCCGTTTTAACTCGGATTCAACCGTCACTTCCCACGGACCTACTTTGTCACCAGTTTTTTTGGTGACTCCCTACGCCTCTCGACGCAAGGATGGGACTTCTCGCTTATTCACTTTACAAAGAGCAGTTTATGTTCTTCTCCCATTCGGGAGATTACATTCAAGGGAGGAGATCCGACTCTTAATCTTGCGACCAGTGGGTCGGATCTCCCGACAGACTCTTCCATACTCGCCACATATTGATCCCTGATTGAATTTTTAACCGAGAACCATAGAGGTAACAAGCATACAACGCGAATCCCGTGACCCTTCATAGCAGTGTTTCCGCAGGTGGTCTGTCTTACGAGCGTTTTTCGCCCGACCACTGAATAAACTTACCTCGCGGCGGTCACAACCTCAAGTTCACTACTCTGCTCGCCACTACCACATTTGTCGGTATTAACCAACATCCTCGATAGCGCTTACAGATGGTTTCCCTGAGACATTCCGTTGTTACGTTGCGGATCAACGTCGTTTCTAAGATGACAGTTGTAAGTCATCAGGCTCAACAGCACTATTCAGGTCCGGCGACCATGCTAACCCATTTCAGGGAAAGGGAGTGCCGAGGCTACTGATGTTCCTCGACCTAACCCGTGCTGCAAACAGGATCGTAGAATGGCTGGTACTTGCCACGTCAACAGTGACGCTTCCGTATGCAGTTGCCGCCCGTTCCCGTATCTCCTAGCCTTGGTCTTGCAACTTACAACCAGGAGCATCCTGTTCCCGAAGCCCGCTGCGGTTTCCCGGTCCCAATTCCCGTGCCGCGCTGTGATCGCTAAACCATCGCTCGCACTTTCATGGTCCCGTCTATTCCCATCTCTGGGATGCAACACCCTTTTATTGTGGTTTGGGCGTTTGTAGCCGTGGTTGCCCTTTCGGGAGATCCGTTCACCATTGGTAATCGGATTCAACCATCGGTTCCCGCAGACTTCGTTTGCCAAGGTTTTATCCTTGGCAACCAAAACCTCTCGATCTTGGTTTGGGATTCATCGTTTATTCAATTTACAAAGAGCGTTGTTAGTTGTTGCCTTTGCCTCAACTAACTATGAGAAGTATATAACATACTCCCCAGCAAGTCAAGCGAAAAAACGGAAAAAACTGAAAAACTTTTCACTGTCCCGTTGAACACTTTAACTGCTGAACTCTGCACCGCCTGTCTGGACACTGTGATTGAGGTATTTAACACTTCCTGCCTGTCTTTATTCATGGCTCTCATGTCACTACCTCGTTCACGTTTCTGCCCTCGTTTGAGCAGTGGTGAGTATAGTCGATACCAAATCCATTGCAATCGGAAATCTGAAAACTTTCCAACTTTTTTCAATTTGCACCCAATGATATGAACTATGTCATATCATTATGATATACAGAAGGTTACGCCGGTTCGAGGCGTTGAACGTTATCGGGATCGAAAACTATTTCCTTACAAAATGAAGTCCAATCAGGCGGCCGTGAAGTCCAATTAGTCGTTAAAAAAAGTGCCCCGGACACGCTAGCCTAGCGCCCGGGGCTGAGTTTGCGATGGAACTTATCGCGCCGTTAGTTTTCTCCGTTTAAGTCGTTCGTTAGTCTTTATACTGCCTGCTCTACCTTTGAGCTACCCCTCCCGTAGAAAACCGAAACAGAACGGAGGGGCTGGGGATCGAACCCAGATCAGCAATCAATCAAACGACACTTGACCTAACGACCATCGCGTATTAGTCTAGAGCAATAGTCTCATCCTAATTTGCTATCACCAACTTGCGCTGGCGCGTCTACCAATTCCGCCACCCCTTCGTGCGTACCAACCATAATGAAGGGGGCAGGATTCGAACCTGCACGATAGCGTTTTAAATCTGAGTCTAAGGCTTAGACTGGATCGCCCTCGATATGAGGGCGTTGCTCCCTAATTAGTTCCTTTCAAACCAAAAACGTGGTTCAACACCAACTTGCCGAACTTCTTTTGCGGCTCGACATTCGACGAATTCGCTTCTTCTCGTGCCATTTTCACCGCGTCTTGAAGCGCTTCGACGCGGGTAATCATATCCGATTTGTCCTGAGCGGGCAAGGCTCCCGACAGATGCGTGGTAGTCCAGTGCCCCACCGTCTTGTCCACGTTGATGATCTCGGCATCACCCGGATGATGTTCCGTGGGCTGAAACTTAACGTGCGTCGTAGCCATTTTCTTCGTCTTGACTGTTTCCTCTGGATTCGCCACGTAGCAGTTGCGATTCTTATCCCACTCCCACTCACGGTCTGTTGGCAGCGTGGGAAATTCACCGATGAACGTATGGAGATCGCACAGCTGCTTCTCCAAGAATAGCAGACAAGTGACAGGGACAGGCGGAAGAATCTGTGTTCCGTCAACTACGACCGCTGCTTTTGCTTGAGTATTACCGGTCTCTTGCGTTGCAACGACATTGTAGAAGTCGGTGAGTTCTTCAGCGACTTGAGCAATTCCATCCTTGACCAAAAGCTGAACGCTGCGGCTCTCAGATGGAAGTTGTTCGCCGTCTTCGATCGCAGGTTTGTACGTTCGGGTAATTCCGGTCACGCGATCTTTGTGCCAACCGCGATGGGCAGTTGTCAGTAGTTTTTGGGCACGCGCTTTCTTTGATTGCGTGACCGCGACTATCTGGTTTAGTCTCGGATTTTCAGCCATTGCAGTTCTCCTTTTCTCAACTCACCCCGGTTTGGGGACTCGCTGTTTCTATTTGGTATTGTACGATCTTCGCCAGTCTTGTCAAGGCTTTTTTTGGGGAAATCTGGGAATTTGTACGAAGTCACATAAGGGGTGAATTCTGTCCCGTCCAGTGATGGGGCTCGCCATCTTCGGTCTATCTTTTTGCCACAACCGCACTCAAAGTGAAAAATGTCAAAACCTTCGGTGACTTCCGTATTTCCATCAACAAGGAATACTGCTGTAGTTTTCTTGCCAAGGAATTGTGCCATCCGACCACAATCACATCGAAATCCTTCTCCGACTTCTTTCCATGCAGACTGTGCAGCCGCAGTCGAGAGTAGGAAGATTTCCCGTTCCTTGCCTGTGAATCCTAAGTAATCGGCAATCTCTATTGGTGACATGTCCTTGGCTTTATCACCCAGAGCCTTCAACTTGGAATCATTGTCCATCACTTGTCGTTGCAATTCTTCGAGGGTCATGAGATTCCCTACGGTAGTGGTTTATCTGGCGGGCTGCAAATCTCGCATCCTGGACATAGAACTCCACACGGCGAGGTCATCGTCGAATCTTTGTCGTCTCGCTCAAGAAAACCCTTCAATTCCGATATTAATTTTTCCTCGTATTTGTGCAATTTATCAATCTCGGACTTGAGTTCGTTACAACAAATCGAACAGGCACCGCAACCACCTGCACCCTTATCTCTCTCTTCTTTACATGACTCGGCAAGCGAACTCGTCGCGGCAAGTGTGACTGTAAGACGCTTGATCTCATCCTTGAGTTTTTGATTTTCGTCAACTTGGGATTTGGTTCTATTGCTAAGAAACTCAATTAGAGTTCTACCCGTTTGCTTGAGGAGACCATCTACGCGGCTACCGAGTTGCTCGATATCCTGCATGCGATCACGAGGAAGGATAAGAGTTGCACCACCGCAATGTACTATCGCGAGATTGCTGACGCCTATGACCGCAACTAACTTTTTACCTTCATCACCAATGATCAAGTTGTCTGTTGCGTCAAGAAACACCGAACCAGAAAGTATGGTGATGTTCCCATTTTTATCAGTCGTGATCATTGTTCTTTCTTTGATCGTACTGGCGCATACGCCTTCGCCTTCGCCTCGGTTGGTGTTTGGATGGGAGCCGGTGGCATTTTGGGTGGCGGCCCTATAGGTTTTACACCCGGAACGGACTCCAACTTATCCGAGACTCCTGCTGCCGCTGCTTGCTCTGCGAAGTCCAATTTCCAGTCTTTGGCCAGTTCAACGAGAACAAACATATCTTCTGTGTCGTATTGACCATCCTCGATCAACTTCTGAAGCAGAATTTGGAAAATCTTGTGACGCTTTTGAGTTTTCTTACGCATGATAGTAGTATCCTCGGCTACTGCCTCATCCTCGGTCTGTGATTCGTAATGATCAAGGACGCGCTGAACCCGCTGTTTGTCCCAGCCTTTTGGGAATTTATTCATGTGCTAATCCGGATCATAGTCATCATGCGGACTGGAAGGATCTTCCTGATCTTCTTTTGAATAGAAATCGTCACCCGCAGCGGGCGGAAGATTCATAGTACGGAATTCAGGTGAGCACTCACAATTGACTTGTGCATCAGGGAGTTTCTTTATCTGTTCAATCGCCAGTCGAATACCTTCATCAAGCTCTTTGTCGCTTTTTTTCACAGGTTGATTGAAACCTATGTCTTTTGTTTCGTTATCCCTGGAGTCGGAGTTGCAGTCCATCATGGTTTGGAGACGTTCCATTGATTGACCGTAATCCACTCCAAACACTTCAACAGAAATAATGAGTTCCTTCAGGTGGGCAACCGAGAACCCTTCAGTATCGAGAGACCATTTTTTCAGCGCTGCTGGGTCATCAGTAAGTTTTTTGCTTTTTGCACCAAGAAAGACAGCACGGGCTTGAAAACTCGGCATCCCAATCTTCTTGATCACATCAAATCGGCTGGGACGATTGATGAATCGAGGATCAAGTCGTTCGGGATAGTTTGATGTTGCAAGATAAACTACATTGTCTATCTGATGTTCACCGTCAAGCAATGCCAGTAAGTCCGCCTCACCGTGCCGCTGAACGATGGCGTCAATGTCTTCAAGTAGACCCAAAATAGGTCGGTTCGGTTCGATTCTTCTAGCAATATGCAATCCGACCGTTGCGAGACTCGGATTGTATATCGAAATTACAACCCCTCGACGCTCAATGATCTTCTTCGCAAGAATCTGGATAGTAGAGGTCTTACCGGAGCCGGGTGGACCCCAGAGCAACATACCTCGCTTCCATAGAAAACCATATTCCCGGAAATGCTTTTCGAGAGTCCAGAAATGTTCGATTTGTTCAACTACTTCTTCAGACGCGCAATCCGGTAACTCCAGCAGATCATCAATGCTAAAGTTCTGCCTTTGGAGGAAGACCCCCTTTTGCATGTCTTGAAGAACAACGTAGTGTGCTGGAGGCAGTTCTTTGAGAGCTTCCTCACAAGGAAGAAAAGCATCCCCAACAACTGCCCACAACTTAGCCTTCATGGAATTCGGGGGTACACAACTTGCTTCGCCGGCGGCGGGGCCGCGGTTTTTGCGTTCGTCTTCGCCGGAAGCGACTCGCTTGTTGAATTCCCTGAGTTCCGCTATGTCTTTCTGCTGTTTTGTTTCACTCATTACAGCATTCTACTGACCACCAACGGGGATGCAAGCCCTAAAACGGCTAATATTCGGGGTCTTCCTTTTTCCCCTCGCCGGGTTTCAGTTTCTCATCCAACTCGGCCAGAGACTCCAGAATTAGATCACCATTAGCGCACCACCGAACAATTTTTTTCTCGTTGTGGAGCACTTGCAATCTTCAACAGAAATTCGGCAACAGCCATCGAAAAACCTTTGCTGATGAAGTTCTTAAACATGCCAAGAGCAATGAGAAAGAAGATCCATCCAATTAGCTGACTAAAGATTGAGAGAAACGGTCCAGCGCTTTGTACAAACGTAGCACCTTCATTCATGATAAAAATCTCCGTTTTGAAAATCCCTGTTGCCGCTGCCAAGTTTGATCAATCAGATCTGCTTGCTGATTGAATGCATCCATTGCTTCATCATCGTGTAGGCTCTGCATCAACTGGCTATCAGTACCAAATCGGAATGCCGTCGCCTCCTCTGACTTTGGTCCATGTTTACAGACCATAATCATGTAGAGTTTCACCATGCCCCTAATTGCTTCGGCTTCTTTCCAAACGCCATCCCGGCGATCTTTTGAGGTATTCAGGGCTCGAATGTACTCCCTGCGAAGCCTGTATGCACACCACATGCGATTGATCAGCCAACCTATGTATAGCAGTACAAAGGCGACTCCAGCAATAACAAATATACGTTGCATGTTCTCCTCCCTTACTTGTTAGGGTGAATTGTAGCAGGTATTACTGGTTTCGCCTGTGTCTGCGGGTCAATGATACCTGCGCTCTTGAGCAGCAAGAGATTGATCAAACTTCCACCCAACGAGTCCCCGCTGCCCTCTTTGCCGCCGCCAATGATGACAGTGCTAGGTACACCGATCTTAGAAAGGTATTCAGCGACCTGTGCATCACGGTCTGCCATAATCTGAGCAAGGACGCGCTCTTTCTCGGTAATTGCACCACCCTTTTTGATCTTTTCCTCTTCAGCGGCAGCCAAAGTTCGTATTGCCTCGGCTCTCTTTTCTGCGGTCTTCGCTTCTAAGGTCGCCTGCTCCAGTTCCATACCGGCAACCTCGACCAATTGTGAGGCTTTAGTCGCTGCTTCAATTTTTTCCTGCTCTGCCACTGCTACGCGCATCTCCGCGGCGGTCGTGGCGATTTCTTTCTTCATGTCGGCATCGACTGTGGCTGACATCTTTAACTTGTTGGCTTCTGCTTCGATCTCTGCCAGTTCTCGCTTGCCCTTGTCAATAATCATCAGTCGCTGCTGGACTTCTTGTTCACGGTCAACCTTGGCTTGTTCGGCACGAAGGAATGAATCTTTCTTTGCCTCAAACTTTTCCAGGGTCTTGCTGTCGTAAACAGTTTCCTTAATCGAGAACTGCAATATTTCAAGCCCGTATTCTTTCAGCGGTGAGGGCTGAGCAATGAGAGGTTGGCCATTTTCATCCATAATGATCTCAGTTGCGAGAACATGTAATCGCCTGCCTTCTTCATCTGTTTCAGATAGAGTTTTCTGTACTCGCCGCGTGACATAGAGTCCATTGCGTAATTGCTCTTCAATCAACTGCCGAAATTCTGATTTGCGAGCAGTTTGATGTTCAGAAGAACTCATCATAGGAGCGGTAGCCTTGGCACAGTTAGCCAAGTGCGCCCTCACAGAATTGGCCACATTCTCAATGTCGCCACCAAATTCTCGATGCATTCTCAATCGCATGTCAATTTTCGCGGGCGTAGAAAAACGAATGAGAGTACCGATGTTCGCTGTACCACTGTCATTGAACGTGACCTTGATACTTTCGTCTATTGTCCCATCTGTGTGGGCAGTAAACTCTTCTTGTATAGCCCGTGGATACGTCGTGACAGTGGCAAACTTGCGGAAGTACCACCCGGCGTCACTTCGAACCTGGACATCACCTCCAACAGATTGAATAACCTGCCAGTTTTGTGTATCATTCATCCCAAATCCGCCCCACAGCAGACCTATGACGATGAATACTGCCAACACTCCTCCACCAATCAGTCCAATTTTCGTGGCAGTCCAACCACCCATGCGACTTCGTGCAACCATCATGTTCTCCTCAAAGTTAGATTTTCAGGTTTCCATTTCAATTCACTCCCCAATCATACAATAAAATCGAGGGCTTTTCTATTAGAAACCCGGGCGATTCTTAGAGCCCCCTTCGTCTCCCACGCAGCGCGACTCAACCCAGCACAGTATCCGTTGAATTCTTTCCAGTACCTCAGAGATTTCTTCAGCAGCGATCATGTTTTGTAGAGAGAGTGGCCCCTGATGTATGATATGACTGTCTCGGGTAGCAAATATCGAACTGACTGGTCGTTTTCGAGTCGGTGGCGAATATCAGTCGAACTGATAGCAATAGGCGGTGTTGAACAACAATTGGACAGAAGCTGTTTCGCTGCATCCAGTCCAACTGCATTCGCCAGAACATCAATATCAGGAGGATGCCATCCCGGACGCACCGCCGTCACAATCGTTGCCAGACATACCATCTCGGCGACCCGATGCCATGTCGGCAATTCAGGAAGAGAATCTGCACCAATCATACAGAACACATCCGGTACATTTTCCCCGCCGAATTCACTCCGAAACGCCACGATCGTGTCAAACGTGTAACTGGGGCCGTCACGATACATCTCGATATCAGAGACCTCAAAGAACGGGTCACCTTCGACAGCCAACCTCGTCATGGCCATACGGTGCAATCCATCACAAACCAGACTATCCTTGTGCGGTGGCTGTCTGGCTGGTATTAATATGATGCGTGAGAGGCCGAGTTGTTCACCAATAGCGCGGGCAGAGATAAGATGACCGAAATGGATCGGATCGAAACTACCGCCGTAAAGACCTATTCGCTCACTCATGCAGGTATCTTAGATTACAAAGGCTTAAAAGCAAGCCAAAAGCAGATTTTTTAGTAGGTGCTACTCGACAAAAATGCTATAAAGGATAGATGCGATTACCTTTGTTACTAGCAATGTTCATCTGTGGCTGCTCTTTGTCTCCTGTTTCAAAGGATATAAAGGTACAGCACGAACGAGCCCATTGTCAAAGAGACAAGATTGAACATTTGCTTCAACCCGGGGATATTATCTTCCGACAAGGCAACGCAATGGTTGCTGGTGGGACTATAAACTTTAGCCAATTAGTTGCACAAGTAAGTGATAGTGATTTTTCTCATGCTGTCATTGTGTACAATATTATTGATGGCGAAGCCGTTATTCCAGATGTTTCAGTTCAAGGTTTGCAACGGTACTTCCTAATTGACTGGTTGATGGATGGTCAAGATAATGTGGTTGTCAAAAGGGTTAAACCAGAGTACCGACACTTCATACCTCACGTTCTGGCAGAAGTTGAGAAACTGATCGATAAAGATCCGCTGTACGATCCGACTTTCAAAGAAGAAGATGATAGGTTCTACTGTATAGAAGCGGTAGATTATTGTTTCCGAGAAGCGGGTCTACCTCTGGCAGATCGAATTGCCATAAATGAACTTCCGGGATACAACGAGGTATGGTTCCTTGTTGTTTGTACTCAGTTGTTTCTCGATATCGACACAAACGACAAAGTGGTTGTTGCTGGAAATGATGAGATTGGACTTTTTTCTTCGCCTTATCTAGAAACTGTCATTGATTTACGTCATGTCGATAACCAAGACGATTGATTTTGTTTTGTTCATCTGCATCAGCTTCAAGTCAGACTGCTGTATAGGAAGAGTTAATTTCTCGACAGTCTCGTCGCGAACCCTCACTTTGACTTCTATCTCCCCACCATATTTATTGTGGACATGTTTCAGGTATTTAAGGAGTTGAGGAATGTTCATAAAGTCACCTTCGGGACTCGAACCCGCCTCTGAGTCTTACTTCGCATACCTTTGTGTTCTAGATGATCTCTTATTTTTTCTTCCATAGTTACCGGTTAATCCATGACAGTTTAAACACAACAATTTCAAATTGTTCACGCTGTTGTTATGAGCATTTCCATCGACATGATGAACATTTAGGGGTATCGGACGCCCTTGCCATTCAGATAATTTACATGTCTCACATGCTGCTCCGCGTGTCCGTGCCAATGCCCTTCTAAGGGTTCTTTGACTGGTTATATTTTTTGAGTACTTTCCTGACAGAATAATCTTTTCTGTTTGTTCCCTCTTTTCTTCGTTAAAACATGCTCTAGAACAAAACTTTAAATTTGTTGTTTCCTTGCAGCATCGAACACACGGCTTTTTCTTATTGTTACCGTGTATGAAATTCCGTGAAACTCCAATGTTATTTTGAGAAGCAGAACACGATCTAGAACAATATATGTTCTCCTTCTTTTTCGAGATAGTTTTACCACATTTTTTGCATTTCATTTCGAAACTCCTTCTATGACAATGTTGTCTTAGAGTTATATTCGAAACGAATTAGCAAATATCCTTTAAGCTCTCTAGCAGAATCGAACTGCTGTTTTATCCGTACCAAGGATACGTGTTACCACTAACACCAAGAGAGCAACGCCAAGATCCTGTATTACCATTATACTATGGTGGAATGAAGCGTGTTACCACTAGCACCAAGAAAGCACATACCGCTGCGGATCACAACTGATGAATCCGAAACTTCTCGAACCAATCTGAGCCATGGGCCACAAACACAATCGCCACATCCTCCAAAGCCACCGCGTCCGATAGTATTGCATGGGCCACCGAGGCCGATCTCGGGTCGAGAGCGGAGGCGAACTCGTCGAGGCAGAGAGTCTTGGCGCTGATGAGCGTGCATAGCAGGGCGACTATCTGCCGCTGACCGCCGGATAGATGGCCCATGAATTCGGTCAATCTCGTGTCCAGCCCGACTTCGAAACGACGAAGCTGATCGGTCAATTTTTGTCCGTCTCCGGCCACCTTCAGTTGCTCGGCGATGGTCAGTCCCGGAGACATCATCTCCGAGGCGGATTGATCCATGTAGGCGACGCGGCCGCGCGTCTCGATCTTGCCCTTGGTCGGCGGGTGGATGCCAGCCAGCAGCTTCAAGAGCGTGGTCTTCCCTGTTCCATTTCGACCGACAATATTCACGACCTCTCCGGGCTCGACTTTGAGATTAATGTCCTTGAGCGTCCATCGTCCCGCCCCGGGGTACTGAAAGCCCACGTTCGTAGCGAGTATACTCAAAACAGACTCCAATGAAGTGCTCTACCATACGAGCATAGGCGGCAATTCTGAGGCAATCAAACCCACCGCAGCACGCACGACGTAGCTTAGTACCCAACAAGATAATCAAAATTAACCAACCTGTCACTTTCGTCTCCAGCTAAATTCTGGGTTGTCCCACCAGAAAACCAGACGGTAATCATTCTTGGGTCCACTGTAGGTTGTACCAAAAAGGGACGCACAAATCGATGCAGTAATCCAAATTGCCCAAAACATCGGGTCCATGACCCATTATACATCTGGTGGGTAGATATAACCTCGAAACACAGCATATCCCAAGAAAATTAGATAAAGAAAGAACATTATCACTGCTTTGCGACGAGTAAGGCTGTATTTGTGAACCATCATCGCTAACGTGGGAATAGTGAGGAAGAGCAACAAAAACCGCAACTCAGCAACGACCGGATGTAAAGTAAAAGAACCGTATTTAAGACAGTAGATTAGAACAGGCAAACCTAAAGTGACGTTAATATCAAATATGTTGCTGCCAAATGCATTTGATATTGCTCCAGCATGATCACCCTTTCGTACAGAATTAATGGAAAGAAATGTGTCTGGTATCGAAGTAGCAGCCGCAGCCAAGATGACTGCGACAAAGAAAGGGGCGATACCCAGTTCAAAAGCAACTCCGAGAACGCTTCTCACCAAAAAATAGCAACACACAGCCACAACACAAGTTGTAACGATAACCGTAAGCCACGCCTTAGATGTTGTATATTTCTTCGCAAGTTGTACAATTTCTTCCTGATAAGATGCAGATACTTCATACTTCTTTCTTCGGGCATCAATGTACAACCAACCCAGGTAGATGCAGTACATACCCAAAAAGGATAATCCCATCCACCATTCCAGTACGCCTGATGTCAAGAAAATAATCAGCACAATCTCGGAAATAACAAAAAAGAGACCATCCCGCCAAATTACTTCTTTGTGAACATGGATACGAGTCACAAGTAAGGCGCATATGGCCGGTATTACAAGCATGTTGTAAACTGCACTACCAGCACATGTGGCTACACCACTTTCGTATTCATTGTATAACATTAAAAAGAACAATGTTGTGAATAGTTCAGGGGTTGAACTTGCTATGGCGTCAATTGTTGCACCACGAATTGATCCCGGTATGTTGCGACCCAAATAATGTGATGCATCACTGAATGGACCGCAAACTTTGTGGATAATCAACGACAGAAATACAACCAAGGATAACCATCCAATTACCACCATAGAATATTATACATAATGTGTATAATGAGTGGAAGGAGAAATCCATGATTATTGACACACTCACAGACTACAAGGGTAACTACGTTGTATTACCTATTACAAAAGACTTATTAAACCACGTTCTAATTTCACATCACCAGGACACTCGTGGTTCTGGATATAGCCAGGACACTCGTGGTTCTGAATATAGCCATGTTTTTGCATATCATGATGTTCCTGATTACGTGGAGAAGGAACTTGAGCCGACGCATCGAGATAATAAACTCGATTACAGAGAAGTTGACGAGGTAATGACGTGTCCACTTGTTGAATCTGATGGATCGTGGGGAGTTGTGCCGGTTTCAGAGTGCTTCAAAGAAGTTCCAGAAACACAAGTCGCCAAGGGTTATTATAAAAAGGGAAACTACCTAAAGCCTCTCACCGACCGGTTTGCGCGGCGAGACAAGAACAGGAAACCCAGTAATCCCAGTGACGCCATCGATGATCTTATTGTCGAATTTGTTCGAGATGATGAAGACAATATTATATATCGTTCTCATCAGTTGATTGCTCATCCCACCATTCACGAGGATGCTCGATTTGGACGTGATCGACCAGAAGTGGAAAGCAGATTCATTGAAGTTCCGAAATTCCAAAAGGGTGCGCCAACTGTCGTTGCGTCAAATCGAAAAAAAGATGGTAAATACAGTAGACAAGCAAATACACCATTTCACGTTACTCAATTCAGTGGTGATATCGATTCATTATCGAAATCGGAATCGGAGTCAATTAAGAAACGACGTGAGAACATGGAATCGGGTTGGAATCCAAATGTGGTAACGGGATCAACAGGTGTGAGTTTTAAGCGAGCGGAAAAATCACCCTACATAGGACTGGTGAAAACTGTCACAGTTCCCGGATATACTTTGCCAGGTGGAAAATCAAAACATCTCAAAGTACCAGACATTTCTGATCCAAGAATTGATAAAGGATCAGCAACCTTACCTAAAGGTTGGGGCAGTCTGCCAGACACCATCAACCGAATCAAACCCGCGGGGCGCATGTGTTTTTGTTGTGGGAATGAAGATGTTGATACAGAGAACAACAATCGATGCAATAGCTGCGGAAATGAAGATCTACCAAAGTAGGTTAATTACATAAACGTCTTCCATTGGTTATCCTTTATTGCTAAATACGCACTCCACGGCGTCGTGTGGTCCTTCTCGGAGTTGTCTTGCCTCGACGACCACCGTCATCTTCGAGTTCCCCTTCAACATCTGGAGCAACCAGTTTCACCATTAGCCCCATTCTTGTGCCATATATGATTGTTGCCTCAATCTTCTGCTCATCCTCGAAGTCCATCAAGTCCAGCGGAGCACCGTTCCCCGCAAGAAACTTAGAAACGTCGTCCAGTATTTTCAGCTTGATCTTTCTCTGAGCAACACGTTTAGTAGTTCTATTTCCGAAATATTTCGGGTTCAAAATACGTTTGGCTTCGATATCTGGCCAGTTCTTCCCGTTCTTTGGCTTCACTTTCAGAATGATTATATCTTCCTCAACTGAATGAATAGTCCCTTCGACATTGAGAAGATCGAAAGTGAGTGATTGTAACTCTCTTTTCTGTCGTCTGGGTTTCTTTACATCCTCTCCCGAATCATCCTCTAGGTCGATTGGTGGACCGAATCTCCAAGATGTGGTGCAGTACAATCCTTTCCACGGGAGTTCTTCCAATTCATCAACAGTAACCGTGTAGCCGCCGACTGTTATGCGGAGTTCGTCGCTTTCCCGGAGAAGAAGACTGACTGTTCTTGATTTCTTCTCTATCGGCTTAATCTTAATTGTTCCTATAAACTCACCCTCATCACCTGATACCTCTGTCTCAAATTTGAGGACTCGACTGCGGTGGTTTCCGGCTTCCTGCCATACTGTCCGGGGCTCACGTCGGGTAGTTTGTTTTGTCCCTCTGCCGCCCTTTCTGATTCCAATTTGTCCCAGGGCTGGATCTGCTGCAACAAACATCACACATAACATCCCCAACAACGATAAAAAACATGTTCGGCTTTTCATTGAAATCTCCTTTTGTGTTAAATACCTCCGCCACCAGAAGTAACTCCACCAACGGGATCACTTGAATTAGCGGGCTCTGTTGATGCCCCTCCACCTGGTCCACCTTCCAATTCACCTATGAATCCGTTATCGCAGCCGTAAGGAATGGTGCAGGTTGGGTCTATATTATAGTCTGGGACTTCCAGATATGGATAGAAAATGTTTAGTTGATCAGCAGGAGAACAGAAGGTAAAAACTGTCCCGCAAAGATTGATGGATGCCAGCGTACTGACACAACCAAATATGGTGCCTGTGACTAATATGCTCGCAGTGAGCATGATTTTCTTGAAATGCATTAATAAATCCTCCCAAATATCATTAAGAATAGGGAGGATCATTCCTGCCTTCGATATTATACACCCGGCGTGGTTTTGAGGAAACAAGGGATCTCATTTCCACCATCTTGAACTTGTACAAACCCTAAACTTGGAAGGAATTCGGCAAATCTGGGATTTATGACGTTCTCGATGAAGATGGGAAGTTGATACTTTTCGACCTTCTTCACAAAACGGGTGAAAACGCCTTTCCCTTTATCGATTACTTCAAAGTTCGCCAACGCAATTACTTTGATACGTTCGCCGTTAATGCATCTGGGGCCGACGCGGACATATATCCCGATGAATCCAGGCTCTTTAATCCAAGCACTTCTGCCAGTAAAACCAGGACCACGTTGAACGAATTCGTCAAGAGTCAAACTAACCACCTCATACAGCCAATTATTGTTCTTCAGTGCTATCCTATGCTCTTGCTATGTGGTTGTCAAGGACAATTATAAGCCTTTTATTCGAGAAAATGCACGACGCATTCCACCGTCTAAACCTAATTCCAGTATTTCTTGAAAATCTATGTAGAACTGATTGTTTAGCCAGAGCGTTAGTAACTTGCCACTAAGATCTCGCCCTCGTTGACGAGGACTTGATCCCGATAATTTCAGATTAAATTCTGCGGCAATTTGATTTCCTCTGCGTTCTTGGCTTCCTCCAAATGAATTATGTACAGGATCATTGATAGTTAACCAACTACCAATGTGAGTATGCACTGGCGTTCCTATACCAGCACATGCCGGGTTACGATCAGGATACCCGAATCTGATCCTATCGTATGCTTCCACTTTATTACATGCCCCCTGACAATAGCATTCCTCTATAAAACTATCAGGATAATCCATCGCGAATGCGTCTTCCGTTCGCATTAGATAAGGCCAATTATTAACTTCGATTGCTGGTCGAAACCAAGGTGTTGTAGGCATCTTCTGTGGTTTGCGAGGATGTATAATTTGGTGCCCTATAACTTTCCGTCGATCCTTCCATTCACTCCTGCGAAAAGCCATCTTAACATACCTGATATCAGGCTGCGTGCGAAGTACTTCAATTGCTTCTTTATAGCCCCATTCCGGTTTGCTTTGTGCAAAATCAAGGCTGGGAAAAAGGAAATTCTGTGCCTTTTGACAATGGACATCCCTACTTCTTAATGGTTGAGCCACATAGGGTAAGTCTTCTTCTGTAAAAACAAAGAACTCTCTTTTACACAATGTTCTGCCATCCACAATGGCCTTGGCATAGTTGTTTGGTCCTAGATTTAATCCATCCGGATTAAATCCCTTAATTCTTTTTCGTACCACTCGATCAGAACCACAATCAGTAACAATGATTTCCCAATCACTGGCACCGAAATGACGCAATAGTTCCATATACAACTTGAGAAAGTAAGGACGATTGTGATGAAGAATTAACCAAGATATCAAGATTCTTCTTTCTTTGTCTTCTTCTGGTAATCAGTAGCGTAAAACCCACTGCCTTTAAAGATAATTCCAATACCACGACTCACTAACCTCTGTAATTTCATCTTTTTACACTTGGGGCACTTGCGCTTGGGACGTGATTTGATGGATTCTAACTCTTCGAAGAAGTGCTCACAACCGCAGCATAGATACTCATAGGTAGGGATAACATACCTCCTCAGTTTTCATATTCATATTCATAATCTATTAATAAAGTTTCTTTGGCAAGATGTAGAGCTTCAATGAGTTTGTCTATTTCTTCTGGAGTGTAAAATATTTGTTTGATTGGTCCGAATAGCCTTTTTGTTAATTCGTCAACGGATAATGTTTTAGTATCTTTCGACTCTAACTGTAAATCGTCATACTCTTTAATTGCTAATCGGACATATTTTCGGGTGAGACAAATTTCAGTTTGACCTGTTTCAGATGCCTTTACTATTAATGTATCTATCTTTTTCATTTTGAATGCTCCAGGAATCGAACCTGCTCATCGTCCTACCATTCGTGTTCATGTGAAAATAGGCATCTTTTGGTCTGCCCACCTTTTGCCGGTTCGTATCTAATGTACAAGGCAGTTTTTTGTTCAATTATGGCAGGATCAAAACAAAGCACTTTGTCCACCTTGGGAACGTATACCAACATAATATCGACATCCTGAGATGTGTAAGGGTGGCATTTATTTGAACTGCCATTTCGCTTTTCTAATCGGGCAACTACGACCCCCGAAGCGAGACTTTTGCCATTGGCATACTTAACTTGCGCTTTTTTAATTGATTCACCATCATCTAATAGCAATTCATAACGAGTCTCTGTGGTAGGCTTACTGACTATTAGTCCCTTTTCGGCGGCTCTTTGTTCAACCTTTAAAACTGCCAACTGTCCTTTGTTAGAAGTGTTCATATCATTCTCCTATAGGTTCTTGTAACCCATACAAGAAGTCTGCTATGAATACCTCTAAAAATCGGAGAGGCGGGATTCGAACCCGCAATTTCAGATTTGAGTTCAATCTACCATTCATAGTCTTTAGAAAATATTACTCTCTTCTTTTGCCCATTCTTAGGTTGATCAATTCTTATGTATAAATTGGATTTTCCCGAGAAAACATCATAGTCGAAATATAATATCTTATTTATTTTTGGAACGTAGACAAGTATTACATCTATTTCCTTTGAATAGGTTGCATTCTTTGAATAAGTTGAACCTTTTCTTCTGCGTAGGTTTACAACCACAGCACCAGTGGAATGGCTACTAACACCGTTTCCATATTTAATTTGGGCTTTTAATAATTTGTTCCCATTGTCCAGAATTAGATCATAAGCCACTTCTGTTGTTGGTTTGCTAACGATATAATTCAACTCTGCTGATCGCTGCTCTACTTTTAACTCTGCCAATCGCCCTTTGTTTATTGTGTTCATAAAGACCTCTTGCATTGTATACGAGAGGTTTGATATTTTTCCTTCAAAATTCTGGGTGAGAGGATTCGAACCTCCGAACTTCCGTCTCCCGAAGACGGCGCTCCACCAGACTGAGCTACACCCAGTAATTGGGGTGGCCGAGGGAACTCGAATCCCTACCCGCACGATCACAACGTGCTATGCTGCCAATTACACCACGGCCACAATCGGGATGACTGGATTCGAACCAGCGGCCTTTGGTTCCCCGAACCAACGCTCGTACCAGACTGAGCTACATCCCGTTTAAAAAGAATTGCTTGAAGTGACTCGGAGTGGCGAGATTTGAACTCGCAATTTCTTGCTCCCAAAGCAAGCGGATTAACCAGATTTTCCTACACTCCGTCAAAATTTGTCTGCCCAATTCTTTCTGTCCCGCTTTAAATTCTCCATCTGCAATTCAAAACTGCGGGCACAATTCAAATCAGACAACAGCCCTGTTATACAGCTGCGAAGTTTTTTGTCAATCAAATAATTCATGCAATGATAGTCTCCCTCATCATAATGATGCTCAAGTTCTTTCATCACATGATCGACAGATTGCCTAAATTCATCCATCGAATCCTTTAGCCGTTCTATGGGGTCCATAAGCATTCATACAAGATTGCTCCATGAATCCCTATGCAGGGGACAGGAGTCGAACCTTGTCATTTGTCTGGCTACCCCGGGATAAGAGCCTAGGACGGATTCGAACCGTCTTGCCCTGACGCTTCCTCTCTTATCTTCCCTGCTAACACCCCCGGTAGGAGTCGAACCTACACAAAACTTGTTCCGAAGACAAGCGCCCGTCCATTAGGCGTCGGGGGCACAATCAACCTGATAGTCCTTCGAGTTCTTCAGGAAAGAGCCCGAAGGTTTCATACCACCATTCAGGTGACTTGTGTTTGAATTTACGATAAGACTACTTCGGGATTGTTCATTATACAACATAATTAGGCAGACTTGAGCCACTTGCGAACCGCATTATCACTAACACCGTATTTGCGACCTGTTGCAGAATATCCTGATTGTGCGATTTCCTTCTTTAGAATCCCAAGAGGAGGTCTGCAAACTTTACGTCTCTTGGACCTAGCACATTTATCGCACATGTTGGAGCCTTTAGCAATATTGCTTCCGCAACCACACAGTCGAATTATTTTGTTTTTTCTGCCCGCAAACGTATCCTGCTGGCTATTGCAATTAGGACATAGCAATCGTAAGTTGCTTAATCTATGGTCGCAAGAATTGCCGTTGATATGATCAAGGACTAAAACTAAACATTCGTTGTTCCATTTTGGTTTTTGCTTACATATTTGGCATATGTTTTCAAGAATACCCTCTTGTAACAATCTGCGTTTTAAATGGCCTCTGCTATACATAGAATCTTTTATCATAATGGACTCTAGTGATTTTGTTTTCTTATGGTTATCGAATAACCTTTCCCTTTTTGTACTGTCAATATGAATTGTGTTTATACCTTCTTCTTTAATTCGACGCTTTAGCGTGTTTAGGTTACCTCCTTTGTTGTGCTTATTAAAATATCTTAGTATTTCAGAATAAGATTCACTGTTCCGTATTAAATTACGAAATTTATCGATAGGCAACAACCATATTAAACTTCTTTTTACAGTATTCATAATAGTAGCATGTCCTCCTTACATTTAACATACTACTTATTTGAATAGACATCCTTTAAGAACCAAAGGCATTTTTGCAAATCTGGGTGGGCTGGACTCGAACCAGCAACCTCTTCATTCAAAGTGAAGAGCACTACCGTTGTGCTACCACCCATAAAATCTGGCGTCCCCGGGGGCCACATGTGTCGCCGATACTACAGTGAGGAGATAGGCATTCAATCTTCATAGCCTTCATCGTCTCCCACTTCATCCGGAAACAGGTCTCTCATTGGTCCAGTTTCAGGTTCCGCGTCTATGGGCAGTGTTACGCTGTTGAGTACGCCATCTCTAATCCAGCCCATCCAGCGGTCGATATCTTTTTGTTTGGCTTTGTTCCGGAAGGAAAAATCATAGTCAAGCGATCCGTTTGGATAGGTTTTGTGATTGAGCCAAACCACGTTCCGCATGACAGCCGCTACATCTTCCTCGATCAGTTCACAGAAGAGGCTAACAGCTTTCAGCAGTCGCATCCGGCATTCTTGAATATTGTCTCGCATGATATCCGCACCATAGATACTTTGCAGGGCTTCCAGTGGATCATGTCCGTAAAAAGCTATTTTGCGGTACAGGACGTGGATAAGCATGTTGCCGTTACCACAGGCAGGGTCACAGAAGGTCTTGCCCTCTTCCCAGACCTCTTTGGGGAGTTTATTAAGCATCTGGTTAACAAGTGTGGGGGGGGTAAAGATTTCCGCCGTCCTTTTGAGTCTCTTTTTGCGTCGATCCTCGATAACTTCTTTGGATTCTTTGGATTCTTTGGCAGTCATCAAATAAACTCCTTCCAAAAATCTTTACGGAGACAAGCGAAGGCGTCTTTACTGACATCGTTCTGAGAAATGAACAAAGCGGATCGGAGTTTCTTCCACCTATCAGACATTAATGCCTTGTAGATAAGTGGAAGATTTTTCGGCGTATCCACAATACCTCGTGCGAATTGTGTGAGACCGTATTCCCCTTTTAGGTCTAAGAGAAAACCGCTACTACAACCCGTAACAAAAACCACCTTCGGGACTCCGACCATCGACCCCTTCTTACTAGAATAGTGCAGAGTTACATCATTCTTTGCTCCAATCATATAAATGCATGGATACTTGCCCCCCTCTTTGTTCATGTGGGGTTTTCGAGTTTCATATTCACTGTAACTGTGAAGTAACTCTACGGTCGGTTCCCCATTTTTAGACAAAAGTCTTCCAAAGACATCTAACGCCCAATTAGGAAGAAATGTCCATTCTCTCAAATCGACAGTTTCCTTCTCTCCTGTTTCATCCACAACATCGACAGAGCTAGAACCTGATTTGTCGAAGACAATGCAGTCGTATCGAGTTCCTTTTCCGAATACCTTGGCACCGTCCTGATGGGAATGCATTTCTACATACCGTAACCCTTCTCGTAGTTGTGCCCACAATGGGTTGTTGGGCAATCGCCATGATGACGGGTTTACAGACACCAAAATCCCATCATCATTTAGAAGATTGATTACAAGAGGGATAAACCTATCCCAGAGTGATGAACCGCACTTTCCCCTCTTATATTCTTTCCCTAACACTTTTGGTGCCTGGTACGGCGGATTCATAATCACAACGTCAAACTGCTTCTTGATCTTGGGCATGATTGTTATCTTATTCCCCCTCTTCTTCTCGTAGATCTTTATCCTGTCTTCTATCTTCTTCTCGTCTGAGTCGTATTCGATGGTATAAACGTTCTTAATATTATACCACTCTCTTGCCCTTTTTATTTTCAGTCGAGAATCGGCAAGGAAGGAAATTTGGCTGGGCTTAACTCCCCGGCTCACCAAACAGTGTACAAATTCAAGATTAAAAAGAACAGCTATGCGGCGACATTTTGTTAGATCTCCGATCTCCTGTTCGAGCCGATCAAGTATCTGGTTACAAAGAGGGATCGGAGTGTGAATTTTTTGAAGTTCTCCTGTTTTGGCTACTTTCTTGAGACTTTTATAGACCTCTTCCTCTATGTGTTTCAAATAGATAGGATCGTCCCAGAAAACACTTTTGTAGAGTCTAGGTTTTTTCATGTTTTCTTTGCTATATGTTTAACTAGTCGTCGGAATTGCTTGGGGTCTTTTTCTGCCATTTTTATTTCGTTTTTCATTCTCTCCATAAAATCCGGATTATCCTTTTGGTGCTCGATGTATAGTGAAAGTACCTCGTCATTACATAATCGAGAGGGTTTTTTGAATGACTCGCGGCGACCGCCTTGGGGCTCCCCACCAACAACCCATCCTAGCGGGTTGTAACCATAATCATCTCTCATTCTCTCCGCTATATCTGCAATGCGGCGTGAACCGTCTTGGTGTTCCCACGTATAATACGGGGTGATCACCCAGGCATATGGTTTGATCATTTTTTTTCGTTCGCCTGCCTTGGTCTTGCCACTATAAAAATCGGCACGATCAGTATAGAACAATCTCATCGTTCGGCCAATAGTCTGTAGAGCCTTGATGTCTCCTAAGTCTCGAAGAGGCAGGACACCCAGTAAGGTGGGTACGTTAATTCCTTCACCGATCATATCAATGTGTCCAATGATCAGTTGTCGTTTGATCCCCTCTGGCGTCGATTCGTCTAAAGCCAGACCAAACTCTGCCTTGAAATTTGTAGTTGCAGGAAAATACTTATTATCTATGTAGGCTCCTGATTCGCTGGTCATTCCCATAAGTTGTACGTTATTATCTTTTGCCCATTTTCTAGCTTTGGGTGAAGTGAAGAAATAATCGAATGTATCCTGTGTCTTGAATGTGACCAGCATTTTTGTTCCCATTTGGTCGGGATCCGCCGAATGTTCGTAATGCGTTTTTTTGAGTTCCTCAAAGCACTCCATGATAACAATATTGTCAACTTCGACATTGTTAATGTCATTACAATCTGGTATCTCGATATTATTGTTGTGTTTTCGGAGTACTCCCTTATCAATCCTAACCTGATGTATGAATGGGGGAACGATCTCCCCTTCTTCGATCATCTGTTTCGGAGTTCTTGTAAATATAACCTTACCGAAGATCTTCGTGTTTTGCATTCCGTTCCCTGCCTCTCCTCTGTTGTGCTCCGGAGAAGCAGTGGCATATATTGTTTGTTCTGCCGGGACTTTATGGAAATTCTTCTTGTCCTCTGTAGCGAATCTCCCTCCAACTAGATTGTGGGCCTCGTCGGCAATTTTGAGAGCTACCTTTGGAAAATGAGCATTCAGTAGTCTGGGTAGAGACTGGTAGGTAGAGGCGATAATCAAAGGAATTCCTGAGAAACGGCATTCAGCGTACTTCTTACGAAGAATTTCGGGTGAAGTGGTTGAGGGAACATCACTAGCTAGCATTCCCTGTTGCATCATACGATGCTTTATCTGCTCTTCTTGATATGCACCAGAATTGAGACACATGTACTCGGCCACGATGTTACGGCTGATCAAGAACTCACTAATTTCATTAAGATGTTGATAAGATAGGACAATGCGGGGAGAACATATAATGCAAACCGGAATTTCACCGATTATAGTCCAATTTACAATTACGTCCGCAATAAGTGCTGCCTCAATCAAGGTTTTACCTGTTGCCGTAGGAAGAATGAGTTGCCCTTTCTCGATTTTCTTTTTACCCCTAAAAGCCTTTACTGCTTGTTTCTGGAAATCTCTGAGAAGTTTTTGAGGTATTGGTTTTAGTTCACGACGCAGGGACTGCTTGAAGAACTCCCAAAATTCTTCATCTCCGTCAACAAGATTGGCAATATCCTCCCTCATATATAAAACTACGGCATCATTCAGTCCTTGCATTTCGATGAATTGTTTTTTCGTATTATCGTGAATAGATGGGGCATTCGAAAATAAATGCAAGGTTTTGGCATGACGTTCAGTGTTATGATGTCGTTGAGCAGAATCAGTAAAGGTGGTTACATAATTTTTTTTATCAGTCAATGGTTGATGCTCATTATCCCTCTCGACATAAAACACACCCACGGGGGACGGGCGACCTTCGGAGTTATTCCCAACACCATGTATCTTGCATTCAAGGGCTTCGTGCGTTGGGGTAGATACATAGTTATCTAACAACCCTCGGTATTGTATAATAGCTTCAACAAGAGATTGAAAACCATGTTCACAAAATTCCTTATTCACCGATCTCGTGGCTCTTATTTTTTTCAGGAATGATGCTATCGTATAGCAGCCGTTAAACAATTGTACGCGATCTTGTGGTTCTAGCTCGTATTTAAACACATTGCTAATCATCTTTTATTCCTGTCTGCGCCCTGAATGTGTCCCAGAACAACACATTGTTGTCAACGATTGTTTTTAGAGAAAACAGACTATCAACTGTTTTGTGTGGTGCTCCCCTGAGACACCCGTAAGAGGCATCTCTACTAATACACCTCATACCTCCCATAAACTTGACTCTGGCTTTCCAACTCAGTTCCCTGCCAGTAGTAATGAGGATCATTTTTGCCGGGTTGGATTCGGTATCGATATTATGTCTATTTCGTGATGTCGTACTAAACCTGTGTAAGCCTGCGTTAATCTCGTCGAGGATTTTATCCCACAAACGATATTTTATCTGCACTGTGGCTGGAGAACCGTCTCCTGCTTTACCGTATCCATCTACTCCGGTGTCGTTTTCGGTGACAACATGGTAATCATGAATACCGAGTCGGTCATCAAGAGGGGAGAGTCGAATTAAAAGTTCACCAAAAACCTCAAAAACATCGCCCTTAAACTTTTTGGCTGCCTTACCACCAGATTGATGATAATACGGATTTGATTGTTCTTGCGGGGTATCTTCTATTTTTTTAGAGAACCGATCTATTCTGCTGCAAAATCTACCCAAGGTTTCGCAGTCAAGCAGTAGATCGTTCCACGCGAGGCATAAAGGAATGGCTGGATGTACCAGTTCGATTTTCATACCTATAGTCTTACAGGAAAAAGTCCGGCCTGTCAAGGCTTCTTAGATCACCCCGAAGCACTCGTGTAAAGTTCGGAGATCGTATTCGTGCAGCCATTACACTATAGAGTTATTTTTGGAACTTTCAAACTTGTTTCTCAAAGCATGTTGAGTACAGACTTCAATAAACTGAGCGGCAGTTTTGTCAGATGTATCTCGTATAACACTTGAAACAAGATGAGGAGGGACAAGTTTGTTTGCCATGATTCTTCTGCATTCTTCGTCCATGTTTTTCAGCTCGATAACGTCATCGATACGTCCGGGACGTGATGAGATTCCATTGCCGTCACCACCCAGTGCAGCATCAATGTGCTCAACACTATTGGTAGTGACTGCAAGAAAAATACCTTCTGCTTCGCTGATGCCGGAAATGCAATTCAGAATGCAGTCAAATGAAAGTTTTTGCTCTTGCAGAGTGATATTTTCACGTCCATGAAAGATCGCATCAAAATCTTCAAATAGAATCATACATGGTGATTCTTCACATGACTGCTCCCAAAATGTCACGAATTCTTCATTGTTCATAGAACACAAATCAAAGACAAAAACATGCAAATCCAGATATTGGGCAACACATTTCAACAACAGCGATTTCCCTGTGCCGGGTGCCCCATGCACCAACCACCCTCTTGTCCAGGGAATGTGATTTGATTTGTACCAATGTTTTGATTCATGCCACAGTTTTGCTTTCTCTACCACCTCTAAAACGTATGAAGGAAATGCGTACCAGTCAAAGGGATTGTTTATATCATTGGATATAAGCTCCTCAACGTTGTAAGGTACTGTTATTGCCCTGCCAGATCTCGCTTCACGAATAAGGTCGTTGGAGGAATTTGGTCTACGATCTGCTCTCTTGGTATCATCTAAAACAATCGATGGGGACTGTTTGTTTTTTCCACAAAACCGGGTTATGCCAAATTTGTGTTGTTCGTTTTCTTTTTTGTTGCCGAATCTGAGGATTGCATTTTTGATGAAGTTGTCTGCATTCCACATGAATCGTGGTAAGTAGAGGCACACCGACCTTTCATAGTCGTTGGTAGTTGGGTTATAGAGCCATTTCCCGGGGGCGATCACAACAATTCTCCAACCTCGACGAAAAATCATCAGGTTTTGCGATAATAACTCAAAAGCTATTTTCGTATCCTGTTGGGTTGATTTCAAAACACATTGGCAACCGACATAGGTTTTTCTGCGGAGAGAGGATGGTCTCATTTCTTTGGCACAGTATTGGTAGATTACGGCAGATAAGTTCTTATCTAAATCCGTTCTAACTACCCACAGATTTTGGATTGCTCCAAGAATTTCACGGATCTTGCTCCAAGAAGAAACCAGAATTGTTACTAAAGCGATTAAGCTGCCATAAGTTGCGATCTGACCGGCTGTCATAAGGATTCTCCTGACAGAAGCATACCCGGTGGACAACGGTTGTCAAGCCTTATTAAATGTGGAATTATGCAGGATTGTTAGGTTTTTCCTCTAATTAGCAAAATTAGAAGGGAACTTAACTATGCCAATCAAACCCAAACCAGACGGACTAAACCCAGATGAGATTACTCCAAATGATGACATTGACCCTAATGGAGATGTACCAAATAAGACACAAATCCTTCCCTGGATGGAAGTTAACAGAGTAGGTTCTCCCTGGCTTGACGTTGCTGTAGAAGGCTTAAAACATTGGCAAGAAGTAGCTGAATATGCCGTCATATCATCGGCATTCGACGGCACACCAATATATGAAGAGCTTAATGCAAGGGATGATCTTGAGATTAAAATCATTCCTGGGTTGAAAACCAGTTCTATTTTTGCTGATAAACGATTCGACACTTCCAAACAATGGGATATTGTAGCAGAAGAAGTCAAAAAGTTCACTGAGGCGTCCCAATCAGACACAATCTTATTTGAGCACGAAGGTGCCTATAAGAATCACCGAGAGACCTTTGGGTACGGATGGTCGGTGAATCACGGTAAACTATACCGTTCTTTGAAGAAATTGCCACAAGACATCAATTACATCTGGTATCCTGATTTTATTGGTATGTACAGCAGTCCCGAAGTTTTTGAGTGGCACGCAAGAATCGCTGTAACAGCGAATCTGGCTATCAAGAACATTGACTTCACTGATTTGACTTGGCAAGCTCCATTGGACTTCTATCTCCGCAGTTTGCCTGGATCGTCGTCAAATAACAAATTGAAATGGATCAAGAAGACCATTTCTGGTGAATCGATACCAATGTCGTATTTCTACGGTCCAGGTTCTCGATGGTGGATGGATGAGGAAATTGTGACAATCTTGGATGATAATCCCAAAAAACTTATTGTGTATCCTGGTGGAGTTCGTTGGGTAGATGCCGCTAAAATCATTTCCGGTTACATCAAAGAGTACAACGGCTAAACAAACGGATGGTGAGGGATTTGAACCCCCAAGCCCGTTAAGGCCGACGGTTTTCGAAACCGAGAGACACACCAATGTCCGACCATCCAGAAATGGGAACGGGTGGATTTGAACCACCGACTTCATTCTTATCAGGAATGCACTCTAAGCCGCTGAGTTACGCTCCCAGTTTTATTTCTCGAAATCAAATCCGAGCTTCTTTTCTGATCTGAGTTCCAAGAATCGATCAGCCGCTTCCTCTGCGGTGAGGAAAATCTCTTCGTGAGATTTCCAATCTTCACCCCATGATACAGAAAATCTTCCGTCTTCCAAGGGGTAAGTAAATAATATACCACAATTGTCCACCCCAGATCCCGTACCCGAATTCAGAATTTCAATGATTGCATTTTTCATGGTTGACATTCTACAAAGAGGCAGGGGTCTTAGGATTTTTCATAGGTCAGCCTTGCGAGCCTCGCCATTATTCATCCGGGAAGCTTACCTGCGGAGCACCCACTGCAATCAGGCATGCAGTCGCCGAACAGCCCCGGCTGGATTCGAACCAACCTTACAATAACCCCGGTAGGACTCGAACCTACAAACTTTTTGGATCAAAACCAAATGTGCTGCCAATTACACCACGGGGTTAGATTTTAACCACTTGCGTATCGCATTATCACTGACGCCATATTTGCGACCCGTAGCGGAATATCCATATTGTGCAACGTCTTCGGCAAGTACATCTTTTGATGGTCTCACCGTTCTACGTCTCTTAAATCCCATTGCCCTGTTAGCACATTTTTTGCAGGATTTAGATCCTTTAATAATAGTGTTGCCACAAGAGCATTGTCGAACAATTTTATTTTGTTTGCCTGCAAAAGTAACCTGTTGGCTATTGCAATTAGGACATAACAATCGCAAATTATGTCGCCGATGGTCCCGGCTATTACCGTTGATGTGATCAAGTACCATCACCAGCGGCTGGTTGTGCCATTTTGGTTCCTGTTTACATATATGGCACACATTATCAATTAAACCATCCCTAAGTAGTCGCTTCTTCAAATAGCTCCGACTATATGTGGAATCTTCCACCATAATATCTTTAAGAGGTATTGCTTTCCTGTGGTTCCCAAAAAGCCTTTGACTACGAGTGCTGTCAATGTGATCAGTGTTTATCTGCTCTTCTTTGATGCGAGATTTAAGGGTTCGGAAATTATTGCCCTTATTCTCTTTTCCAAAGAATCGCAGTATTTCGGCGTATGATTCACTCTCTGTGACTACTTTACAAAACGTTGCTCGTGGACACGTCCATATAATGCTAGTCCTCTTTCTCATAGTATGTCTCCCTTGGTATTAACATACTGTCAATTCGGACAACGTCCTGTATTAAATTCCAAAATTACACCATGGCCAACTTATCTATGCTTTTCTTCTGCTTCGCTTCAATAGACTATTTCCTTCTTGGGCTACGGTGATTACTTGGTGGACAAAATGGTCGAGAGAAGGAACTTAGTCTTTTGTAAGCCAACAAAGAACCAATAACCATTCCAATTAATACACAAATAGCACTTGTCATGTTTACTCCAATAAAAGGTTACTGCTTCTCTTCTGCTTCTGCAATTCTTTTCTTGACACCCCAAATGTTTATGCCCACTATTTCATCAGTTTCGATGGATAATTTAACCTCGACTCCGGGGCAAAGCCATTTGGTATACGAACAATCATCCGACAAGTACAGTTCGATTCCGTCGCCATCGACGTTGTAGAATGGTTCTGGTTTCCATGGCGGTCGCTCCATTTCTTTCGGTAATTCAGGGAAGTATGCAATCGTCTCCTCCTCCTCCGCCAAAATCGCATCCGCAACCGCACACATTGCGTCATATTTGGCATGATCGAACTTAGCGTTCTCTTCTTGCCATTTCTCGTAATCAAAATCTCGCCAGTTCATGTTTGATCTCCTGATCGCATTATACTGGATAATAGCCACGGCGGGTATCGAACCCACAACCTTCCGCGTATGAAACGGACGCTCTAACCAAAATTGAGCTACGTGGCCAAAATGGAACGGATGGGACTCGAACCCACAACCTTCTGCATGCCATGCAGACATTCTCCCAGTTGAACTACCGCCCCGTTGGCTCGATCAGATTTGAACTGATATCTCCTGTGTATCAGACAGACGTGATAACCAGATTTCACTACGAGCCAATTGAGTACAAGATATCACCAATCAAAACTTCTGACTGGAAAATCTCACTTGTACTTACCTGAAATTCTGCTTTCTCTTTTGTTAAACCACTTTCAATTAGAAGGTTGATAAATTCTTCCTTGGAAACTGATTTATGTTCCAGATTTCCGTGCTTTACTTTCATGTACTTGTGCATTGTGATCTCCTAACAAATGTCTTGGTGAACTATTTCACTGGACACCTAAAAGCAACCCACATTAAGTTGCGTTAGGTAACTGCCCCACAGGGAATCGAACCCCGACTAAAACTGGCCCGGCAGGACTCGAACCTGCAAATTCTCCTGATTCAGAGTCAGGCATGTTACCAATTACACCACGGGCCAATTAGTTTTTCGCCAATTAAAGTCTTTGGCGGTTTTTCTCTTGTGACAATTAGCACATCTAACATCACATTTTTGAATCTCCTTCTTGATCTTCTGCCACACATACCTCCTAAGCATATGAGAGATTGTATCTTCTTTCTTGTCCTTCACATGATCAAACTCAAGAACAATTGGATCTGTTTCGCCGCAATCTACACAAGGATGGTCTTTTAAATATTCCATGAGATTAGACAGGTTAATGGTTCTAAGTTTTATGTTTTGTTTACGACTATTTGCGAGATACATATCTCTTTTGTCTTGGTAGTGCTTTCTCAAATAGATCACATGACAAGGCTTACAAGCAGATGCTCGCTTACCTGCTTTCTTGTTCTTGAATGAAAACTGATCTATTCCCAGTGATTTCTTACACTTGGTGCAAATTTTATTGGTCATATGAACCTCCTATAATTCAATACAACCAACGAGATTCTGATTCCTTCTTTTTATTCAGAGTGCCAAAAAATCTTCACGGCGTAAACTTTCATTGTGATAATAAACTAAGCGCTCTACCATTGAGCTACATCCCCATTGTTAATTTTGGTGGGGACGACAGGAATCGAACCTGCAACCTCTCGCATCCAAAGCGAAATGTTTGTACACAAGGAATCTAGGACGCCGTGAAGAGTTTTAGAATGGAACCGACAGGACTCGAACCTGCAATCTCCGCGTTGCAAACGCGATGCTTACCCAATTAAGCTACGGCCCCATAAAAGCCAACGATGGGATTCGAACCCACATAATCTGGTTTACGAAACCAGCCCATTCCAATCTGGCACGTCGGCGCAAATGGAGCTACCCGGGTATGATCCGAGAATTCTGCCATGCGACAGCAGTGTGATCCCAATTTCACTATAGCCCCGTAATTTTTGACGGCGTAAACTTTCATTAACTCCTGGGTCCGGAATTGAAAATAAAACAAGGACATCTTTGGAGTTTTAGTGAATAACAATGGATGAAAACTTATAAAATCACTTGTCACCATTGTCAAAAAACCGTGGAACGTGAGTCTAAACAACAATACAAGAAGGGTCGGAAGCACACTTTTTGCTCACAAAGATGTGGATACGATTTCCATAATACTTCAATTACAAAACCCTGTCGGCATTGTGGTGCATCAGTTATGCGACCCTTGTCAGAATTCAGGAAATCCAAAACTGGGAATGTATTCTGTAATCATTCATGTGCGTGCTCATTCCATAATACCCAAAAACGGAACTCTCGACGATCTAAATGTGAGATACAGCTTTTTGATTTATTGGTAGAGCAATATCCCAATCTAGCCATTTTGTCTACTAACAAAGCAATGCTTGACGGCTATGAAGTAGATATATCCATACCGGAACTCAATCTAGGAATTGAGTGGAATGGGATCGTGCATTTCAAGCCGATTTATGGGCAAACCAAACTTGATAACGTTCTCAGGCGAGATCAAGAGAAACAAGAAGTGGCTAAACAGAAAGGCATCAATCTAATAATCATTCCAGATCTTGTCTCCACAAAACAGAGAGTCAAAGAGGCATTTACGGAAATATGTTGCATCATTGACAAACTCCCACCGCTGGATTTGAACCAACAACCAAAACGTTAACAGCGTTTTGCTCTACCGTTGAGCTAGGTGGGAAACACATGGCGGAGCGACCTCCGCAATCAGTCGGGTCTACCTCCGTATCACTACGGTAGTCGTCCCTACCCTACTCCGGTGGTATGCGCGGAAGGTCAACTGATCATTGCCCGTCAGCAATCATGTAAATAACGTCGGGCAGGATTTGAACCTGCGACCTTCGCCTTGCGGGCGACGCTCTGACCAAGTAAGAGTGGGGTTTCGCACGTCTACGATCCCTGTTCTAACCACTGAGCTACCGACAACAGCGTCCAACGGGATTCGACTCTGTTTTGGACAACATAAAAGAGTGTGACGGGACTCGAACCCGCAGCGACTACTATGGCAAAGTAGCATTCAACCTTTGAATTTCACACTCAGGAGGTTATGATGATAGAGATCAATCATGTAATAACCGTTATACGACAGGTGCGATAAACAACAAACAGCGGATAATATGTCTGTTGTTGTCAAGGACAATAAACGCTATCCGACGACAAAAGAAGGATTTGCATCTAATTTCATTGTAAGGAGGACATTCAAGAGGGCTAACATGAAATTCTATGTTCATTACATACCATCAATTTTTTTGACTGCTCAGCAGCACAATGTTGCATATCGTGGTATCAATCCTGGAGGACCTGGTGGGTCTGGAACAGAAGGTAATGGAATCTATGCTACTCATCATTTTCAACGGGCAGAATTTTTCGGCGATACGATATTGAAAATTGTCTATCGAAATCCTCAAAAAATGTTGATTGTAGAAGAATCTGATCCGTTGCCCCTTTTGTTCGAAGATGAAATCATTGAAGAAGAAATACAGCCAACAGATAGTGAGTGGATCAAACTTAATAAGTTGGCCTTCCAGAATGTAGGGGAATGGAATCCTACAGCCATAATGGTAGAATTAACCAACTTAATGAGACAAGCCGGATATGATCTGGTCGATGTCCATCATCTTGATGGATGGATTGTTATTCTTGATCCTGGACTTATTATCTCTCAAGAACCAGTAGAAGTCCCTCCTGGACTCTAATTGACGCATAAACAACAAACAGAGGATAGTATGTCTGTTGTTGTCGAGGCTAATTAATATCTAACGCGACTATCCGACGCTTGCAGTTAGAGTGGGGACACTACAAGCTTCATTTCTCACCCACCATAGACACTGCGGGCGCGATCGCAGCGAGGCGCGGACGACACCGGACTCAATGGGATTTGGTGTTCGCTGGTAGCCCGGTTGGTGGAATGCCCACTCTTCCAAGCCGCTTACCTGTCAGCATCACAAGAACTCAATCGATGAGGTTGCTAAACCTTCTTGTTCAAGCGAGAAGCAGGGCCGGTGGTGGGGTTCGAACCCACGACAACGTGTTTACAAAACACGCCCTCTTCCAACTGAGGTACACCGGCATTTAGTGATGACCGTTATAGCCACCGGTTGATTTTTGTTGTAATCAACGTAGATAGACCCACCATCTAGAACAGTTGCATCAAAGAACAACTTACTTGACAAATGCTCTATATAACTATTCTTTACATGTAGAATGTTGTCACAAAAGACCTATTGCTAATGCAGATGATGTCCGCATTTCCGTGATTAACGATCCTAAAAATCTAACTGGACTTTGCAGGAACCATCATTGGGAATTTGATCGCGGACTTCTTAGAATCTAGGAAACCGATGCTCATCCATTTGAACTTACGGGTCAACGACCCTGACAAGATTCGAACTTGCAGCCTGTGGCTCCGCAAGCCACCGCTCATCCAATTGAGCTTCAGGGTCAAAACGGGTCTGGCGGGACTCGAACCCGCAATCGAAATTTCGATTATGTATTTTCGGAAGGAGTCCTTTACATAATATTGAATACTATAACGCCCCTGACAGGAGTCGAACCTGCATCTTTCCAATTACGGTTAACCTGTTTAGAAGACAGGCCCGGTACAGGGGCAAGGAGAATATGATGACTTGTTTATGTTGTAGAAAGCCTACATCTAACCCAAAGTTCTGCAACAGAAAATGTGCTGCCATTTTCAACAATAGTTCCAAAAATGGAAGGAAAACTGGAAAACAACGCATCAAGGTGCTTTGCGATGTTTGTGGTGCTCCGGTCAAAGAGGATCGCAGAAAATACTGTTCCAAATGTTCGGGCAATCTAATCAAAACCAGCAGAGGACATATGCGAATCAGCGAAGCAACCAAAGCAGATGTCTTGACCAATGATACACAGAGATATGCTCGTATTAGGTTAAATGCCCGCAGAATTGCTAAACGGCACGGCATTCTCAATGAATGCAGCATTTGTGGTTATTCTTTGTATGTTGAATGCGCCCACAAAAAATCTATTGCAAGCTACCCTGATGATGCGCTCATATCGGTAATCAACTCCAGAAAAAATTTGGCTGGTCTATGTAGAAACCACCATTGGGAATTCGATCACAATTTAATTTCTCTCTGAATGCCTAAAGCGGGTGACGGGATTCGAACCCGCAAAACTTTTGGGTGGAAACCAAATGCTTTACCGAATAAGCTTCACCCGCAAAATACCCCGACCCGGATTTGAACCGAGATCATCGCCGTGAAAGGGCAACATCCTAAACCATTAGAAGACCGGGGCAAAATCGGAAGACAAGGGATTCGAACCCTCATGACCTCGTGAGAGGCCAACTGGATTACCCGCTATCCCGGCATGATAATATCTCCTGGTCAGAAGCCTGTATCATCAATAGATAATCCTTCACTTGGTCTAAGGCTTCGACTTTCTCTTGGTGGGTGTCTAGGCTATCAAGTACAGACATTATAGAACCGCACAGCCTGTCGAAAGCATCAGGTTTATGCTGCTTTATCTTTGTATAGTCTATTTTCGACACGATAGTATCTCCATATTTGATCGGCAGTTCCCGCTCAGATGACAAAAACTAACGGATGGAGAGAGATTCGAACTCTCAACACATTTCTGCGCTCCTGATTAGCAGTCAGGCGTCCCGCACCAATGGGAATCCAGTCCATCCAAATCTTTCTTCGCAAAAGCATTTCTCATTCATCCTAACGGATGGAGGGGGAATCGAACCCCCAAATCGGTTTTGTGACCGATCTCCCGATTTCCAATCGGGTGTCCCGCACCAATGGGAATCCAGTCCATCCAACTGTTAGAAAGACAACTTAGTAAAATCTTTTGCCATCCGACAGTTTTTGTGAAATTTACCTGGATCATTCACTCGCAGATTTACCGCGTTGCCACTCGACATCTCGCTTCCACGTAAATAATAGGCTTGGTCAGTGTTAGGACAATACACAGCAATTATATCGAAGTCACTTTTCTTTTTCTTGCGAGTTTGATATCCACTGCCGTTCGTCCAAACACTTCTCAAAGAGATTACTATTGAACCACGATAGATCTTCGCATACTTGACTTGGACTGTTTTGCAGATATTGTCTTTTTCCACAATTAGGTCATATTTACGAGATTCACTTACAGGCAGAGAAACTGCAAATCCCTGTTTCGTGATGTCTGCTATAACACAAACTAAACCTAAATCCCCTTTTTCTTGTGTGATACCCATTTGGCACCCCTTTCTGTATTACACATTATACAGCAAAACGGTATGGATATCCTTTTTACTATCTGACAAACGGAAGGTGAGGGATTCGAACCCCCAGAGCCGTTAAAGCCCGATGCTTTTCAAGAGCATTTGATGCACCCATATCCGACCTTCCAAATGTCCACTGCCGGAATCGAACCGGAAAACAGTGGACTTCCGAAGAAGAGAATGCCCCTGCGGGGTGTCGATCCCCGTTCTTCTGCCTGAGAAGCAGATATCCTAGCCAACGTGGACGACAGGGGCAAATCCGCACTCAGAGCGAATCTTAAGTGCGGTCATGTACTCTTCACTTCTTTTGCGTCTGTCTCTTTCGAGATAAGACGTGTCTAGCTTCTTGCTAGCCCTATTCACTTTTGATCGATCATCCTTGATCTTGCGATGCCGCCGAAGCGAAATTCATATCCACGGAGTCTTGCCGTAGCTCACCGTTTCTTTACATCGCGAAGAAGTTTCCTACTTCTTTTTAGCGTTCTGAAAAGGGATCATGATAAACCCCTGTGGTAGAAGTTTACTTTTTACCCTTTTTTTCCTCCACCGACGCTGGGTGTTGCACCTTGTCGGCTGTTATCACAGATTGTGCATTGCCAAGATGGCGGACCATTCTGGCCTGGAATTTCGTTATGTATGCGCTTGCCTTGACCATACTTTTGGTCTTGGTATTCGTGCTTACATGTGCATGACAGTACCATTGCTAACCTGCTCTCGTAGTGAATCCTGTGTTTTCTTTTTTGCCCATCTTCTTACCCTTACTGAAGGGGGACGATGAATGGCTTTACGAAGTTTTGTTTTGCATTACAGACGGTACATCGCCAAACCTCATGTTCGGGGTCATCGTTGGCACGATTATGTACTCGGCGACCAACTCCATGAACCTTGTCCTGTCCTTCATGTTTACATGTGCATGACAGTACCATTTCTGTTCTCCAGTCATTCGGAGTGACAGGATTTGAACCTGCAATTACCTGGTCCCAGGCCAGGTGGCTTACCAAATTGGCCCACACTCCGCTAGTTTTTCTACTTACGTCTTCTCATTCCCGGGTAAAACGCCAAAACAAAGACGATAAATCCGATGCCGTACAATATAAAGTATCCTGGAATCTCAACCATAACCATCCTTTCGGGACTATTGGGCGATATTACAACAAACCATATTGCTTAGCCCATTTTCGAACTGCATTATCGCTAACTTTATATTTACGACCTAATGCAAGCCAGCTGTTGTGCAATATTGCCTCCTTAAGATCAACTTTTGAGGGTCTTTTAACTTTCCTTGATGTTATCCACGCACATTCGGGGCTACAAGATGTCCTTTTTTGCATTCTCTTGTTGCCCTTGGAAACAACAAAGCAATTACCACACTGCTGACAACTCAAAGATGTTTCTTCTTTTTTCGGTCTTGGCTCCTTAAACCAGAGTTTTTTTAGCTTTTCAGACCAATCTGAATAGGCGACCCCGGTAACGCTCCGGGCTTCTTCTGTGTGTAAAACAGACGGGTTCTCTTGCTCCCTCGCCGCCCTAATTTTTTGAAATACAACAGATCTATTCCATTGTATCTCACTTTCCCAAACATCACATATGGTCCAGCCACGCGAAATTAAAAAACTTTTCCGATTCTTGTCCTGCCGAACATTGTGCTTTTGTATGAGAGTCAGTTTGTCGTGATCGTACAATATCGGGTTAGCATGCCAAAAGTCTCCGTTTACTTGAAACACAATTTTCTGTTCAGGCATTACAAAGTCACAAACGTATCGCTGTATGGGATATTGAAAACACACACAGGATGGCTCATCATTTTCTTCCTTCAGAATACCTTTTATCTCGTCAGGAAAAGCCACACCTAAATTGGCTTCATTAAGTATCTTTCTAAATTCTTGTTCTGGCCTTGTCCAGTACTTTCGATTTCTTCGGCAAGCTTTTTTCCCTGACTCACTAAGCTTGAGCCGACCTTCTGTGGTTAGTTTTCCTCTTCCTTTTGCTCTGGCCTGTATTTGGGACTCACTATGAGATCGAGAACCTTTTATGGCAGATGCAATTTTATGTGTTGAAAACCCAGTTTTTTCATGAATTTCTCTGTATGTCAATCCTTCTTTTAGATAGAGATGTTGTATAAATTTTTGTAGAGTTTTATTTGTCATAATGGTTCTATTCGAACCTATGACATCAAACTCCTTCTTTTTCTCCTGCTACTAAGAACAGCAGTTCAAGTAATACTCTGGACGGGAGTCGAACCCGCATTGTCCAGCATGAAAAGCTGGTGAGTTATCCAGTTACTCTACCAGAGCTTACTTTATATTCACACTCGCGGCAACTAAGAGTTTTATTTGTATGCCTTGTTTTGCATTTAGGGCAACACATAAAACCGTATTTTTTTCTTTTCTCGCGAGTCTTTCTATCTGACTCAGCAATTTTTGCTTTCCAAGCGGGTGAGTTCCAGTCTTCTTCGTATTTCCAATCTGACGGTCGCACCCAATCGGGATTTATTTTACTTAGTTCCGCCATTTTCTCACTAGTGGGCGATACTGGATTCGAACCAGTGACCTTCTCCGTGTCGGGGAGACAATCTAACCAACTGATCTAATCGCCCGTCGTTTTTGCCATTCTCTTCTATAGATTGATTGAACCTGACTGTGATCAATCAATCCTCCATGTAATTCCCGATGACACCTACAGCAAATCAAAACACATTTTTTCGCTTCGCGGATTACTCGTTTCCACGATAACTGACCAATGTTTCGAGCATTCAGCTCGAATTCCTTTTTACTGGGCTTCATATGATGGAAGTCTAAAGCACAAACGCCCTCTCTTCCACGATCATAATTGCATACCCAGCAACCGGTTCCGACAACTTGGTAAAGGCGATCACCTTTTATTTGTTCCCGTCTTCTGTTAAGACAGCTATAACAAGTTGTCCTGCCATCCTCCCGTTTTGAAAACTTTCCACAGTGCTGACAAGGTTTATGTTCTTTTACCTTGCCAATCTGTTTTGTGTTGTGTTTTCCAAATGGTGAGCAAGATAAACAGTATCGTCGGTTGTTTAAGCTCCGTTGTTTGCCGTTTATCTTCTTCCTGTTTGGAAACGAATCACCGCATTTTTTGCAAGTTGGCATGGTTCCACCTCCGTAGAACCATTATACACTTTCGCGGCGTAATTCCTTCTTTTATTCCGCGCTAACCAACTGCGCCAAACGCCCTAGATTATCACTCCGTCAGGTCGAAGTGATTGTGTTGCTCTTGACGTAAGATTCTTCAGTTTCTCGCGAGTCTCAGATGAACAGTTCATAATAAATTGACCTGGACTATCTGTTCTACGTTTCGGGTGCAAGGCTGCCCGCAAAGAGACATCTTCAAGAGTATTCAACGCCTGAATTTCTTCTTGAGTCAACATGATCAACTCCACAAAAAAAGCCCCACAACTCATGACGTACTTAATCAAGAATATCCCAATTCCCGATAGAAATTACGCCCTTGACGGACACTAAGTCCCATAGAGTCCCATTCTTTTTTCTGTCGTAGCTTCCGCTGTCGTCTTGTGTAAGGTCTCCAATTGCGACCTGTGTCCCTATGGGTCGAAGTTGGACTGTTTGCCCGAGTCTGTGCGGTAAAAAAGTCTGAGATAACTATCATAAGCCAGATACCAGCGGACAGTGCAAAGTCTAAGATAACTGACATAAGCCAGATACCGCCGATAAGAGCGATCACAATCAGAAAAAACGTCATCATGACATATATCAGATCACACAAGAGATATCTCCAACTAAAGTAAAACACCCGAAGATTCCTTTTTCCCACTCAGAAGAGTTGGTGGGGTTCTTCCCATCCAACCAATTCTTATAGGATTCATCCCAGTTGGGATCGCCTTTCTGTATACAGATGGTTGGGGTGACTTTATCCCAATCTGATGTATTCTGTATTCTTACGATTTTCATCATCCTGACCCTTATCAGAAGGAGTTCACAATTTCCCAAATTCGACAAACGACCAAGCGAGTCATCAAAGAAGCTCAAAAGTGCGAGTTACTGTCATCGTCAAGAGCATTGGTCATAAAAAAAAGCCCCACAACTTTGAAGTTGCAGGGCTGTTTTTGTTGCCTATTGGCTTTGCCCTACAACTCAGCGCCTCCGGCGCTCCCGTTACCCTGAATAGGGGTAACTGGCGATTGATGGCGCACGATGGCTGATTCCTCTGTTCGGGAGGATGTCGTTGCCATCGAGTTGTAGGATCTAATGTACACGTTACTGTTACCTTCTTCATTTTTGTCGCTTCACAATGAAGCAACACAATGAAGCAACTTCCAAAGCATACCCCATTATACCGGGTTGTCAAACGAATTCCTGCCAATTTCTAAATATTTTTTTGGAAGGCTATCGGAGGGCCACTTTTTTATTTGGTGGCCGTATAATAGAGGATATCAGGCAGCCCCCTTTGAATACTGAAATGAGGACAAATTGAAATGCCCCGAAGACGCAAAACCCAAAAAACGTCGAACGGAATGTGTTATACGAGAAATCTCATTGTAAAGATATTCCAAGCCTGTGATTTTTTCGAATCTAATCGCAAAGGACGATACAAGGTTTGCTGTCGCAATTGCACTCACTTCACGATGGAATCTAAAGATGACAAACCAACCCCAATACAACAAGATTCATAACATAAGAGGTCTGGTATTTAAGGAGTAGAAATCATGAATTATGATATTTACCTTGGAGGCGTTGCCCGAAGGGAATGGAGAGAAGAATTCAAATCTAATGTTAGCACTGATCTCGGTATATTCGATCCCATCGTTGAGAATTATGCTGATTTATCTGATGCCGAAATATCGGAAGTAGCAGCAAAAGAGTTCTTTCACATTGAAAATGGTAACATGGTGATCATCTTTTACTTGGATGATAAGTGGAACGGGACAACTTCTCTTCTTGAAATCGGGGATGCAGTTGGTCGCGGTAAACAAGTTATTGTATGTTTAGATGGTGAAGTCACTGGCGAAGAGAAAATCCGTCGTTACTGCGAATTTCGTGGTGTGTTGATTACCGACTCAATGGAGAATCTCGTTACCTCGGCGGAAACATGTTTGTCCGAGATAGATCTTGTTGCTGCGGAATTTGGGAATGAATAAATACTATCTTATTAGAATAGCTTTGGTTTGCTTTGGGTTATTGGACACAAAAACCAGATAGCAGATGATATCAACAAAATTCCTGCTGAATTGCCAGAAAAATTGAGAAAAGAAGGTCTGTAAGAATTGAAAAGACGAACACTTGAACCAGGACAACAGGTCATTCTCATTTATGATCATCAAGTTGGATTTGTTCGACAAGAGGCAACTTTTACGGAGTATCGAACTATATTCATAGGTGAAGTTTCACACCAGATTCCTGTCTTTGACTACAAAGGAAAAGAAGTCACAGGCATGGAATGTTTTTGGTTGTTGCCTGAGAACGCCAAGAGTGCGCGTCAAATTGAACGTATCCAATCACAGCTTGTTGGATTACAAGTACAAGCATTAGAAATGGCGAGGGAGTTAGATTACACAATGCCAGAAAAAATCAAAGATCCTAAGATAAAGAAAATGGCTGAACAGAACGTTGAACGAATGCAGTCTGTCATTGACAAGTTTGGTTTTGATCCTCGTGACGAATCATGGGTTGAATCAATGGCTGTCACTGATCGGGAACGTAACTGGTTCCAATTCGAGCGGGAGAACGGATTGGTATTTACCGAAAACTGGGATGACATAATCGTTGTTTTCAATAAAGAGTTCAAGGATGAGATTTCCGCCGAGCAAGCCAAGAACATGTCCAAGAAACGCATGCGGTACTGGATGGGCGCTTATGGACTCCGTATGTCAGGAAATGCTGACCAAGCAGAATGGGTTAAAGTTGCACGAGATTTTGAACAGATGCATCGGGCACGAGAAAATCGTATGCTCACCTGGACCTTAGCACATAAGGGGAAGTTTCCTGTTGTAAAAACAAAGGAACCAGTACAATTCTGGCCCGGTCCATATTTCCATCAGTTCTTAGAAAAAGTACCGCAATTTTTCGAAACTCCACAACTGAAGTTAATCAAAAAGGGAGTGATTTTGCGGGTCATCTCCTATGATCCAACCGATAAGTATATACGACTTGACTTTTCTGAAGATGTGCGGCGAAAGATCAAAGAGGAAGACAAGGAAGACCCTTGGATCAAGGATCGTGCAGATTACGACATCTGGTTGAAGCCAGAAGAGATTGAAACTCACTTGGAACTTATTGATTCCCTTGAATGAAGTACCCAAAGGCTAAAAACCTTCGAGTGATATTTTTTGGAGTCAATTCCTCCCCCCGAAGACCATTACTTGAATAAGGGCCACCGAAAAAATATTTTTTACCAAAAGCCTTGACAACGGCGTATAATACGGTAAGATTTACCAAGACTCCCATGCATGGGAGCTGGAGACAGAAAAATGTCACATACCCGAGTTAAACCTTTCCTCCGCTTTATAAAACGCAAGCAGAGAAGGTGCGCCTTGGGTTACGACTAAATAAACGGTCGTCAACGGTGGAAAGAACCCAAGTCGCACATGTGGCTTGGGTTTTTTTATTGGAGATTCATGATGAAAAGGATTCAAATACCTAATGATCCAGAGCACAAGAAACTGATTGAGTTTCTGAAAGGTCTGGATAAAATGGGAACTATCGTCCTTCCAGACGGTGAACGCCTTGTTGTTAATCCTACACCGGCTGAGCCGGTCGCCGCCATCGGCAACCCATATATCGAATATGGAGTAAGAAAGGTAAAGAATGTCATTGTTCAATGCTATGTGCGGCAACACGCCGGGTTACGATTTGCTCATGCAACTCCTCGGCATGAAACCCAACACGGTGCCCAGATTCCGCGATTGCTTCATGAACAAAGAGTTGGAAATTGAGGTGTACGCACGTATCGGCGGTCCTAATCGAGATGAATACGAAGATCGCATCGTTTATCTGCGTAAACATCCGTATTTTGTACGTGACTACGATGACGACTTCGATAATACTTTTCTGTATCTGGTCTTCGCTATGCCAGAGAAGGCCAAGTTCGATGAAGATGCGAGGCAGTTATTTTACGACGCAACGACGAAAAAAGTTGGTACGCCAAGGGAGCGGTTTGATCGCATCTTGAAGAAGATGCAAGATCCCAATACTCCAAAGGACGACCCCGAACTGGTCAATGCGTTGGAAGTCGGAAAAAACATACTTGCTCCCATAGAACAGTTCATAAAAGAGAAAGAAGAAGGCTCATCAGGTGATGGGGGCGACGACTTGGTGCCGATCAAAACTATCGAGATACATTCCGATGGAACGGTCACTCCAAGAGACGAGAATTGAAAGGTAAATCGGAAATTGCTGAGTTTCGACGCAGGTTGACTCTGGCGATAAAGTGCCGTCCGGAAATGTCTTCCAAATTGCAGCCTTGTGCGGACGTGCTCAGTTGGGTATTGGAAGAGAGATTACCAGAAACAGTACAAGAGTTGTTTGACTCTCTGTTTAGGTTTGAACTAAGTGAGTTCGATGAACAAAACGATACAGGGATTGAGTAACAGTTGTCCTCACGTCTCCAAGAAAGAAATAGAGACGTTCTGGAATCAAGCCAAAGGCATGACTAAAAGTTCTCCGGGTTACTGGGGTATTGTAGCCTCAATAACCAAACGTCGAACCGAGAAACTGAATGCGGAGCGGATGAAACAGGACGAACAACAGTGGCTTGAAGAGGCACAACGCAGAAGCGAGGGAGACTGGTAATGAGAATAGGTGATCTGGTTACCGAAGGTGAAGGCTCGGGAAGATATTACGGTATTGTTACCAAAATAGATACGAATCAAGTGACGGTCTTTTTGTCCAATGGCTTGACAATACTGGCAGATGAGAGTAATCTGACGACTCTGTATTTGAAGGAAGGACAAACAGAAGGTGCAACAGCGAATTTCGCTGAGATCATAAATTCGGGAGCGTAGCACAATTGGCAGTGCGTAACGGGAATGTAGCTCAATTTGGCAGAGCACTGACCGGGTCTAAAGCAGGGGTTGTGGGATCGTGACCCACCATTCCCAATAAATATGTTCGACTTTTTTGCAGGAAACTGCAAGTTTTTCGATCAATGTTCTCCGTAAAGGAGAACAAAAATGTCGAAAAAGAAGTCTGAAGTAGTTATGCGTGCTCATCGGCGCAAGAAGGAACACGCTGTTAAGGTTTTCGGTGGAAAATGTTGTATTTGTGGATATAACAAATGCATCAATGCTCTCGAATTTCATCACACTGGAGAAAAGAAGGCTTCTCCATCTTATGTGATAATGAGATGGTCGTGGCAAAGAGCAAAAAAAGAGTTAGAAAAATGCATTTTGGTTTGCTCTAATTGCCATCGAGAAATTGAGTTTAAGCAGATGAATTGTAAATTAATACCACAACCGAAACCGTTACTTACAAAAAAGTGCAAACAATGTAAACAACAATTTGATACCCGCAAAGAACGGCAGGTATATTGTGGTGATACATGTTTTTGGCTAAGCCAAAGAAAATGTGACAGACCAACAAAGAAACAGTTGTCCGAATTACTAAGTGGGCATTCTTGGACCGCAGTAGGTCGTATGTTTAGTGTCAGTGACAATGCGGTCAGAAAATGGGCAAGGCGATACAGTATGCTGTGATTTGTAGGTTCGAGTTCCCATGACCGAAGGAAAATAATGGAATATAAATGTGGGCGATGTGGTGAGACTATAGATATCACCGATGAAAAATCGTTTGTTATTATTGGTGGCGTAGTGGGGTTTCCAAAAGGACTGCGACTGTGCTCGTTGTGTTATAGACAGGAAGTAAGAGTAGAAGCTATACCGAAAAAACAAAAGCCCGCTAAAGTGAGTCGTTTCAAGTGTTTTTTAAAGAGGGCACGAGACCTGCCGTCGATGATCGTGTCCAAGAGATCCTGAGCAAATGAAGATGAAGGAATGAAGGAATGATCGAAATCATCAAACGAATTGTGAACGAAAATTCCGGTGGAATGAAATTCACAGAATTGCTAGTTGATTTGGCGGTCGATCAAATAAAAATGAAGATTGATCCCGATGTAATAGAACAAGCAATAAGGGATTGTCCTGACTTAGATATCTTGGACTATAGTTGGGACATGGGAGAAGTGAAAAGAGCCAAGATGTTTGTTTATACTCCGTAAGGAACTGTCATGTTGTATCTATGGAAACACAAACGCAAACAGTAACCTTGGGTGTGTCATGCACCCAAACGGGTGTGTGATGTAAAGGCGGCATATGAGACTTTTAATCTCTCTGAGTGAGTTCGATTCTCACTACACCCATTATTTTTGGGTATCTAAATAAAAAGAAGGGTTCGAGACCTCCTTTTCCGAATGGTAGGGAAAGGAGAACTTCAAATGCCCTTCAAGAACGCAGAAGACAAGAAAAAGTATCATAAGCGATACATCAAAGAGTGGTATCAGAAAAACAAGCAGACTCATAAGAGGAATATCACCGCCAACAAAAAACGAAAACAAGAATGGTTGCGGGAGTATAAATCAGGATTATCCTGTTCGGATTGTGGCGCATCCCATCCAGCCATTATTGACTTCCATCATATTAGCGACAAGGAGTTCCAAATATCTAAATGGATAACAACAAAAAACTGTAGTATCGAAAAGCTGAAGCAGGAAATTGAAAAATGCGTCCCGTTGTGCAAAAACTGCCATGCTATATTGCATTGGGAACAAAGACAAAACTCGGGTTCGATTCCTGTCACACCCAGCAGGGGATCTTTGACAACAGAATAGAAATAGGGGTCACAAGCTCAATTGGTTGAGCAGCAGACTTTTAATCTGTTGGCTCCGGGTTCGAGTCCCGGGTGACCCAATTAAAAGAAGGAGCTTTCACGATGACTTTGTGTTGTCAAAGAAACGCATTGCCGAGGTTTTGACATGAGAAAGAACAAACTAACACCAATAAAAATCACGTTCTTATTGCTCTTAGCCGGATTTCTGGGAGTACTACAGGCGTGGGCAGTCGCTCGATAGGTTTTGAAATGAGAAAAATTGATCGAATCCGCATTCATCTTAGGTTTCATTCAAAATTCTGGATATGGAGAATGATTCGTGATAGCAGATATTTGTCCAGATTTAGAACATGGAGATTGTTTCGAGATCATGGATTGTTATCCATGTGCGATTTCTATCTTTCAAAACTTCAGACATGGAAAGCAGCAAAAAGGAAATGTTGTTCTGTTTTAGGGCATTCTGAAATGGTCATTGCCAGGTTTTATCCTGATCGGATAGAGGCAAGATGCTGTCGGTGTACTGAGGTTTTGAAATAACAGAAGGCTGGATACTATAGGTGGGTAATGTTAGGACAATCCACAGGCTGAAGTCCCGAGTTCGATTCTCGGTCCAGCCAATGAAGGGGTGTATAAAGGGTGATTGAAAAATGAGAGATCCTGATCGGATACCGAAGATTCTTGCGGAGATAGAATCTATTTGGTGCAAATTGCCCGATATGCGATTGGGACAACTTGTTGCTTGTGTTACTGATGATTTTTTCACAATAGAGGATGAAAAACTCGTGCAAGCATTGCATAAAATGTTTGACGAATTTCCTGATACGAAGGATGAGGAATCGTAGTTTAATTGGTAAAATACGTCAAGCGAAAGCCAAAACCAGCATTATTATGATCGAGGTCGCTACTTGATTTAGTGTTGGATGTCTGGAGAACAGACTTTAGGAATACCGTCTTCGAGACTGCGCGAGTCCCGTCGATTCCGTTGAGGAGAGCAAAATTAAATACAAGAACTACAAAGAAGTCAGTGACGCTTTCGCAAGTGGCGAATTGAAGCGGGGTCAGCATGTATTGATGTTGGACAACGACCAATGCACGTTGATTGATGATCTTGGCGAAGACGGTGATGAACTTTTGTTCGAGGGCAACGGCAAATGTGATATGTCCGAAGACGTGCTGGATTCCTTCGGAATACTTTGGAAGTATGTTTGATGAACGAGTCACAACTCAGGCAGCAAAACAAGAAGCTCTTGGAAGCTTTGAAGATCTTTATTGGATGTCCCGAGTGGCGGTCATTTGTTCACGATGTAGACTGCACTGATACGCATTGCCATGAGGATCATCCAAAAGATCGGTCTTGTACATGTGATGGACCATACAATGTTGAAGTTATTGAGTCTGTCCTGAAGAAAGAAACGATCGAAGAAGAGCAAAAACGAGAAGAACGTGAACTGGTCAAGATGGCAGGTGCGTCGGCACAAAGAGTTCTGGACAATGAGGATGCTCGTCAGGCTCGTCAACAAATCAAAAGTGCCATTGAGGAGGGTAATGTCCAGTCTGATGGAGATATGACTTTGGTATCTCAACCAGACGGACCAATGGAAATTCGGAATGTCAGAGCATGGGGTCCATCGGCGAATTTGTATGCCTATGGGTTGGAAGTAAGTTGGGGTAAACCAGGTATTGGATTTGGCACGGTGACATTCATCATGAAAAATAATGGCACTCTTGAATGTGACTCGGAGGCAATGGGCAAGAAGTTTGTAAAGGAAGTCATGTTAGCATTGGTTGACAAAGCAAAATTCCGGTAAAGGGAGTGTCATGGTTGAAGGGTTCGCTCTTATATTGATTTTTGTGGTGATCGCTGGGTGGGACAAGATGATAGAGACAGTTGGTCCTACATCGACTGTAGTGATTTGTTGTGTAGGTCTTGTTTGCATTACTGTCATGTATGTGGTGAAGCGATTTACTCGCCATGTGTTTTGTGAGAAATGTCGCGTGATCTTGGAAGAAGACGAAGACGATGACAATTTTGAATGAAGGATAAACAATGTTATTCATACTCATTATGTGGTTAGGTTTCTTCTTTAGCAACGAGGCATGTGGACTCAGGGGGTGGTGCTGGTAAGGGAAAGACAATGATGTGGGTGTGGATTTGGGTAATAATCGGCATAGTTTTTTGATTGTGGCGGTTCTTATTTGGTTGATACTGAGAGAGATTAGATCTATTAGTTAGGACCACAAATGACAGAAGAAGACAAACCACAAGAGAAACGGAAGACTGAATTAACGAGACAGTTGGAGAACCTTTTGTGGCAGAAGTCACCACGAGACGACTGGAAGTTTGAATGTTTTGAAGTAAAATGTGCTTGTCCTATGTGTAGTGATGATCTCGTCGTAGTAATCCGATGGAAACAACCGCATTTCCCTGAAACTTGCCATAAGTCGTGGTACACGGAGGAGATCAAGAGGCGCAGAAGTCTTGAAGAATTTGCACAATCAGTTATGGATCAACTGGTTATTGTGGTTAAGGAGCATTGCGGAGAGGACTACTCAGATGATACCTGAGATCGGTAGCATATACGGGAAGCATGCCATTGATCCGGCAGGATGCCACTTTGAGCGCCGCCGGGTATTAGATGTTACCAACGTTCAGGTTCTTTATGAGATTGTCCTTGATCCACTGGAAGGGACACACGTAGAATTAATGCCGGTGAGTAAACAGGTAAGCATGAAGGATTGGAGAATTTGGGCAGAAAATGCCAGCATCGAAAATGATGAATAGTATAATTAGGGCATGACTTGCATTGAATACATCTATAGCGTTTCTGCCCTAGTCGGTACTGGTAAGTGTAATGCTGATTGTTCTTTTTGTGCTGGTAAGTACCTAAGAACGCATGCAATCGATCAACTTCAGTATGACCGGAGTTTAGAGTCGGCTATCAAGTTGTCTGCTCGATATGGCGGTTGGTCATTATCACTTACCAGTAGTGGTGAGCCTACTTGTGAGCCCGAATATGTCACTAAAGCCTTGCAGGTATATCATAAATGTGCATCTCAGGGAGCCTATTTTCCCAGTGTTGTTTTGTTCACAAATGGTATACTGTTGGCTGACGATGAATTTTGTAAAAAGTATCTACCTGTTTGGCGACAGTTGGGATTGACTTCGATTGCAGTTTCTATACATGATCTGTACAGGAAGGAACAAGCAAAGGCGTATGGGTTATCCAGTTATCCGCGTTTTGAAGTAATTTTCAACAACATACGCAGACATGGTATTGGTGTCCGCTGTACGTTGTTATTACGCAAGGGTGGCATTGATTCTGTTGCACGTTACGCTTGGTCTATTACCAAGTTGCAATGGGATTACAGGATGGATAACATTACTTCGTGGCCGATAGGTAATCCTGATGGGACTCGTAATGAGTTTACCATCTCTCGTCGTGCTTTGTGGGGAATTAGGTTATGGTTACGGAGGAATGCCAAGTTATGTTGGGGCGGTGGCGTGTACGATTATCATGGAGGCATTGTTCGATTAACCTCATATGTCACAAAACATAACCCTCGAAAGGATTTTGTTAGACAACTGGTTGTGTTTACTGATGGAACTGTGGCATATTCGTGGATACGTGAAGGATCGTTGTGCTTGAAATAGGAGAATTAAATGTCAGAGGTTATTGGTCCGACAGGTCGTTTCCCATTGGGTAAAAAGTATGATGATGACGAAGGCGAACTGAACATTGGTTTGAGTGTTGACTCGACAACAAACATTTTCCGGATGGATTTTGGAAAGAAAATCTCGTGGTTGGGGTTACCCAGAGAACAAGCTTTGCAACTTGCGGACATGATACGTGAACAGGCTTTGGAGATGCCGGAGTAACAGATGACAATGCCACACTTAATGAACTGTAGTCACTCAGGCGATGGGTGGTGTTTACAGTGTGTTGGCGAATTACAGTCCGAAGTCGATAAGATGAAAGAGTTATCGGAGATTGCTTCACAAATCGTCACAGATGTCGAGGACGAAGCCAATTATGATGCTAACTTCGATCATGTGAGATTGCGGCATACTCTCTATGAGAAGATGAAAGACTTGACAAGTAAATAGCAGTTCAGGTCATAAGCCCCTCGTCTTTTACGGACGTGTCCTCGACGGTTTTGAGGGCGGATCTTATAAATCCGTACACTTGGTTCAACTCCAAGGCGTCCGATTATTTCGCACGGTCTTAGATTTTTTTACAGGACTAAGACCTTGTAGTCTGAATGGTATAGTAAAGGAGATTACTATGCCATTCAAAGACAAAGAGAAGGCCCGTACAAAAAACGCTGAATATCAACGTAAATGGTTTAGAAACAACAGGAAAACACAATACAAGAGAGTCAAAGAACGTTCTTTTCGGAACAGAATATGGATACATCAATACAAGAGCGAACAATCATGTAAAGAATGTGGCATTTCACATCCTGCTGTTTTAGATTTTCACCACAGGGATGGAGAGAAGAAAAAATTCTCGATATCGCAGTGCAAAGACAGTGGTTTGAAACGAATCAAGGCGGAGATCAAGAAATGTGACGTTCTATGTGCCAATTGCCACAGACTCTTGCATTGGGAAAACTGTTCTGGACCATTTACGAACAGAAAGATGTTAAAAGATGTTAAAAAATGACGAGTAGGTGAGTTCGATCCTCACTCTGCCCATAGGAGAATTGTATTAAGATGGAAATTCCTAGGCTTTTCAAAGAACTGCGTGAATTAGTGAAGAGTTCCGAGAAGATAAAATTCGAGGAACTGGCTAAAATCCATAAACAAGAGTACGACGAGAAGGTTGACAGGAACACTAAGACAAGGGTAACACAAAGTCGTCAGAAGCGGAGAAGGCAAGTTCTGAGCGGGCAAGGGGGGAGCACCACGCGGCAGGAGCGGATGGATCTATCAAAAACACCAGAACAGATAGAACAAGAAATACGGCAACGTCAAACACGAGAAGAAAAAGACATGAAGAAGGCTTTTTTTGATATTCGTGATATTCGTTATTTTCAGGCACGCTCAGATCACAAACCCATTCTAGAAAAACTCGGGTCGAAACCAAGACCAGGACCAGCATCAACTGATTGTGCCTTAGATTCTGCGACGGGGAAATACTTCAAGGAAAAGATGAAGAAGGGCTATGTTTATACTTACGCGATCTCAGACGATAGAAAGAAACAACTATTGTCCGATATAGAGGATCAGATTAATCCAACGAAGGAGGAGAAGTGGTGGAAGTGGATTCGTCGTAATGCCCAGACTGTTGCTGTAGTTATAACATTCATAATAACCATTTTGGGAGGATGGGCATTTGGACTTTCAAGAGGTTGGTGGTAATAAATCGGCGGTCGTGGGTTCAAATCCCACCTGTCCCATTAATTAAGTTGGTATAATGTAGAATGAAAAACTTCATAATACTAATCTCACTGATACTGCTAGTGGCGTGTTCAGGTTGCGTAATGGATTACGATTACGGCGAAGTAATCGAAAAGGGACATCTGCAACCCGGTGAAACATTAGAATTCTCATACTCCACCTTTCAAACCCAAAAAGAAGCGACCTGGACCACATACAAACAACATGATGCAGACACATATGAAGTCCACTTCCAAGTCTTCGAAGACTCTCCCACATATGGGCTGTACAATCCTTGGTATAAAACTGAGCCACCCTTATCGTATTATGATAAGACCGTTGAGGTAGGACAACCGTATGAGTATCATTGGATAACAGCTACATGCGATATTGATATAGCCTACTATACTGCACCATTATCCATTGATAATGTTCCAATAATTCCGGGCGAGAACGATGAACCTGAAATCATTAGGTTTATATTGTTGCAAAGTGGAGAAATGCTGCCTTATTTGTTGAAAGATGGAAGTCTTCCCCCTCATTTATAGGAGAATTAGGATGAGAACGATAATTGCTTTGATTGCTTTGCTGACCATCGGATGTGGCCCACAAATCAAAGGGACAATTAGCATTGACGGAGTACCTGCTCCTAATGAAGCATTGTCTATGTCCTCTTTTGGTTCTGCTAACAGAACATTAGTCACCAATTCATTCGGTGATTATTCTGTGACGGTCGCTGATGATTGGACCGGGACTATAACCCACACTCTATACGACGCAAGCATCCAATACGTCGCAGTCCAGCAAAATCAACTTAATCAAGATTGGAA
>SDBU01000175.1_pt1 | contig 92200 bp, 115 predicted proteins | sample 2277071 | NCBI WGS metagenome assembly SDBU01 (sample SAMN10397929, study PRJNA504765) | marine sediment metagenome | isolation source: marine sediment core GS08_GC12, 126 cmbsf | place: Arctic Ocean: Gakkel Ridge, Loki's castle | collected 2008
TGTATTAGGGTCTCGTCCTGGCAAATCAATATTCCAATCTTGTCCTCTAATAATTGTTGTTACTCCTATAAGGTAATCAAAAAAAGCTAATGGCATCATAGTCTCAGTAGTATATGCATTTTCTAGAGTCTGATCAATCGGATAATAAGGTGCCTCTGCATTTTTCATCATCATCTCTAAAACCGTAAAATTTGTTTTATTCTTTTTTGCCCATGGTTCAAGACGTCGTGACATATCTAAACTTAAGTTATCTTTTGTTGGTCTCCAATCTGGAATATTTTGTTTTATTATATCTCCGTGACCTTCTTTTAATAATAAGAAACACATAAGATCGATATTATTTATATCAGAAAGTATAAATGAATATGGAAATAACCATCTAAGAATTGCATAATTGTGATGTAATATTGTCGGATAATTGTCGTGTAATGTGTTAATTTCTCTCCCTACTGGGTGATAATACAAAAAACCATGGCCAGCATCATTTTTAATATAAAATTTTCCTTCATGTTTTTTTGCATAAAAGAGATTAGTATATGCATTTACAAGGTTTCCTACGTGCAATGGACCATTCCTGGCAGTGGGACAAAATCTTGTAACAATATTTGTTTGCTTTATTTGGCTTTTCATAGAAATGAACTTTTTTACAGATTGCCTTTGCAAAAAGAAAGCTACTGGGTTTTAACCCATGTAGATGAATTTTTGCCTCTTATACCTAATTATATCACAGAAATCACACAAACTAGAGAAATAATTCATTTTCTCAAAATATTTTTATATAAAAGAAGGAATTCTAACCGATACTGTGTAGTGTATATAGTATGAGCAGGAAAAGCACTAGATTAGTAACTAAAAAGAAAAGAGCTAAACAGACCTGTAAAGTCTTTGAGCTTAAAGTCGATAAGTCTAAACTCTCACAAACAACATTAACACACTTAAAAATGCTATTTATCGAAGGTAAGTGGTTATATAATCATGTGCTCTCTCAAACAGATATCAGGAACTTTAATACAAAAATTAAATCTGTACCAGTAAAAATAGTAGATGAGTTCGAAACCAGAACATTTAAATATATTTCTTCACAAATGAAACAAGGGATCAGAGACAGAATATTTTGTAATATTCTGTCTCTGTCAGCACTTAAGAAAAAAGGACATAAAATAGGTAAACTTAAGTTTAAACCTCGTATATTCTCTATTCCTCTTAAACAACATAATTGTACATTTACACTACAAAAAGATAGAAGTTCTATTAAACTTCAAGGTGTAAAACAAAGATTACTTGTTTATGGTTTTAATCAGATACCAGAAGATGCTGATATAGCTAATTCTTGTTTTGTACATAGAAATAATAATTATTATTTCTATGTTACCTGTTATGTTGATAAAATAGACAAGAAAATTCCTGATACATCAATAGGAATAGATTTTGGTTGTCAAACACAATTAACATTATCTAATGGTATTAAGATTGAATATGATGTTCCTGTGTCTAAAAGGGTTAAGAGATTAGATAGAAAGATAATGAAGAAAAGACGTAAAAACTCTAAGAACAAAAGAAAAGATCAACTTCTCAGAGCTAAGGTTTATGAGAAGTTAAACAATAAAAAGAAAGATATTAAGAATAAAATAGTTCATGCTATAACTAGCAATTATAAGTACGTGTGTTTTCAGGATGAAAGTATACATGCTTGGCATGCCGGTAGGCATGGCAAGAAGATACAGAATACTGCAATTGGTGGGATAATAAGTGTTTTGAAGCACAAAGCACATACACCAATTCAAGTAGACAAGTTTTTCCCTTCTACTCAATTATGTCCGGAGTGTAATAACAAACGTAAGTTATCTCTTGATGAGAGAACTTATGTTTGTTATGAGTGCGGATATAGTGAAGATAGAGATGTAAAAAGTGCTATTTGTATTGAGAAAGAAGGGTTAAGTCAAAATAAAATACCTGTGGACGGCAGGAAATTTAAGCTTCAGGACACAGAGGCCTCTGTTCTTGAATTCCATAATATGCTTTCGCATATTCATGGAATTAAGAGTAAGTCTTTGTGGTTGAGTGAAGAAACCCCCCCTGTTTTAACAGTGGGGAGTACGTCATCTATTATAATACCAAATAACACACAATTGACCGTATTTAAGAAATCAAGAGGCATAGTAGAATAAATAAAATCAAATTTATTAAATTTTAAAACTTTGTGAAACAAAAATAGAGTATAAACCTATTGGTTTAATTCATTCCTTCCTTAAATGAAATAATTTTCTTGAAAGATCAACATAAAAAAAATAAACTAGTTGGTTTTGAGAACATAGAGAAGGTGGATCAGCCGGTATCCATCAGTTGGGCACGTCCTGTGAAGCTGCGTTACAAACATTGGGAGTCGGGTTCGCTGGAGATCCGCCTGACGAATGCGACCGAGCAAGCGCAACAGGTAGCGGTGCGTCCGGTGGTGATTACCGACACCGATAGCCGCATGCCTGGTGAGTCGAAGCGTTTCACAGTGCCGGCTTCGGCGACGATCAGCGGCAGCGTGCCGTTTGCCCTACCGGCTGAGGACGGCGGCTACCAGGCGACCGGCGAACTTATCTCGGACGGCAAGGTGATCGATAAACGTGGCGATGTATTCTGCGTCAGCGACAGCCCGTTCAGGTGCATGATCCAGGGCGAGCCCGTTCTTGGCGATCTACCGCCGTACCTACTGTCCCGTTCCTACCACCTGGGATTGAAGGGATTCAAGGAAACGGTGATGGATCAGTGGGACAAGTATGTCTACGACTGTACGTTGGCGATGGAATCGTATCGCCGCGATTATATAACCTATTTCGAGTGGTTCGCCTGGGCGCGCGAAGATGCGACCGTCATGACCGAGGACTCCGACGAGCCGTATCTCAGTGGGCAAACCTTCTATCCGGTTTCTCGCAAGCAGATCCTGCTGCTCAACGATCTGATGAAGCAGCAGGGGATTGCCACGGTGGCCTATTTAAACTCTGTTCCCTTCGGATGGCTTGGTTTTGAGGTTATCCGTCGCCATCCCGAATGGTACGATAGCGCCGGGTTCAATACGGCCATCATGGAGAAGTACTTTAATGGCGAGACGGTAGAGGGCAACGTCTATCCCTATATCAAGATGAACTTCAATGTCGTTTCTCCGATCGATGGTCAGACCTACCTGGATTATCACCTGAGCCAAATGGTCGCCAGCGCCAAGCTGTATGGCTGGGAAGCGTTCCGCTACGATGCGGCGCTGATCCCGACGAAATACTTTCCCATGGTGAAGTTGGCGTTGGATCATCTCGATCCGCCGGTTGGGATCGGCACCAGCGATCAGGGCTGGCACTGTGGTGGGTCCAGAACTCATAATGGCTGTTTCTGGTTAACGACTGATGAGCTGCGGACTTATTGCAATGGTGGTTCTCTTATAATTGAAGAATATATCATGGTTGCCTTCGGGAAACAGAACCCAGCTAACATTAACCGCTGCTGGATCGACTATATAGGCTACCTACGAGAAGGCTCTCATATATCACGTTCACTAGGAGGGCATTTTTCATTTCTAAACACTCTGGGTAATTGGCTGTCTACCTCGCTGGGCTATGTACTTGGCGGGCACCCCTGGGGTATTCACAAGAGCCCGTTCGGCGACGGAGAACGGTTCATGGTGCAGTACGGATCGTATTTCTGGGACCTGCGCACGCAGATGCTGCCTGATCCGGATCAGACGCTTTCGGTTGCGAGCGATCGCCCGTTGTGGTGGAAGCCGTTGGCCAGTCAGCGCGTGTTCGATCCGAAGCACCGCCAGATTATCGTTCCGCTGTTCAACCCGCCAGCCGAAGAAGAGGTTGTCGGCACCACGCCGGTCGGCCCGGCCGATGGCGTTAAGGTCGCCTTCATGCCGCAAGCTGATGAAACGGTAGCCGCGTGGCTATTGGCGCCCGAGCCGGTAGCCAGTCGCACAGCGCTGCCGACGAAGACGCTGCCCGACGGGAAGCTGCAAGTGGATGTGCCGCGATTCTGGGGCTGGACAAATATCGTTTTTGATTGCCAAATAATATCATCTTGTGCTACTGAGGAAAAGAATGAAAGATAAAGAAATCATCGTTGTTAATAAAAGAACGTATCATGGTCCTGGCGAATATATCGGGAGACCAGGTGTTTTAGGAAATCCTTATTCACATATTAAAAAGGGGACACTAGCAAAACACCTTGTTGATTCACGAAAAGAATCTATTAAAAGATACGGGTCTTGGATAAGAGAACAAATTGCATATAATCCTTGTGTTAGGGGCGAATTTTTTAGACTAGTACGGAAATATCAAACTGAAAAATTTTTAGTGCTCATTTGTTGGTGCAAGCCAGAAGACTGTCATGGCGACATTCTAGCTGAAATGATTAAAGAGACATCTATCAAAGAATAAATTCTATTAAAAATAATTTAAATAAAAGAAGGATTGTGATTGTTATAACTGAATTTTGTTCATTCAGTAATAAAAATTTTTATTAACTTGATTGTGTGTCGATTAAGGTTATAATTTTAAACTTTGAAATTTTGTCGAAGCCTAAAAATCGTTGTGTAACGATTTAAGAATCTTCGACTTTTACAGGAGATCTGAAATGAACAAATTCAGATTTTTGGCAAGTTTGTTAGTAGTGTGTCTTTTGGCGCTGCCCGTAGTAGCGGCTGATAGACAAGTACATGGATCCGCAGGTGTCGGCGTAGCCTCGGACTATGTTTTTAGAGGAATCACACAGGCGACTGATTGGGTTTTTGAATCGAATGTTGGTATTGATGTAGAACTGAGTGATAACTTATCGCTTATTCTTGGTACAAATACTGTTGTTTTTAGTAGTTCTGCTGCTACAGCCAACAACCTAGCTGATTGGTATGAAGCACAACTATCAATTGGCGTCCAGACGACAGTTAGTGACCTCTATCTTGGGGTTACATATGTCTCTTACGCAAGTCCAGCAGATGCTTTTGCTACCGTTCAAGAAGTTGTTCTATCGGTTGTGGCACCAGAATATTGGCTACAGCCATATGCCGTATTGGCAATTGAACTGAACAATACTCGTGGATTATCAGGTGATAAGGCAATTTATGCAGAGCTTGGCGTTGCTCCTACCATAATAATTTTTGAAAGCAAAACACAACCAATAACAATTATACTTCCAGTACGTGTTGGTTTGGGTCTTGACGGCTATTACGGTGGCAACGGTGCCGAGTTTGGTTTTGCCTCATGTGGTGCTATAGCTAGTACGCCGTTGACAATTCTACCTGAGGCCTTAGGAGAATGGACAATCTCAACTAGCGTCGAGTTTATTTATCTTGGTGATAATGCTAAAGCGTTGGCGAGTGATGATATTGCAATTGTAGGTAAATTTGGTATTTCTACTGAATTTTGATTGCTTTTTCACTAATTGTAAGAAGTACGAAAGTCTAAACGGAGAAGTATGGTTTGTTCTTGTAAAAACTGTGGCTTAGGAATAGATATATTTTATATATCACTGAATCACCAGCAAGATTTACTTAATATCTCTTGTGTCTTTACGTAAGTCTTTATGACTGGAGGGGAGTTTACAGTCTCTCTTTCTGAAAAATAAAGTAAAAATATTTTACTAACTGTAACAATCGCCAATATAACTTACAATTGTGAAGCAATCGCCAGTACAATGCTGGCGATTGTTTTATTATACCGAATAAAAAGTATCAACAAACATTTAGGAGTCAAAAATGGAACCAGACATACTTGAATTATTAACAGATAAAAATAGAGAGACAATGGTAAAAGAATTTTCTAAATATATTCAGCAATTTTCAAAAGATCCTAAAAATGCTGGTAAATTAGATTATTCATTTGATATATCAAAAGGCAAGATTCAATCACAAGATGCAAATACTTGGATATCCTTTGATGTAAAAGAAAATTCTGCAATACATCAATTTCTTAAAGCACTTTATTTTAGAGAAATTAATGAAGAAGATAACTTAGTAATCAATATTTTTATTCAATCTGTAGCAAATGCACTTACAGATGATTGTTCTACGATTTTAAAAGATGTGATTCGAAAATCTATAATGCCTAATTCAGATAATAAGGCTTTTCCTCTTAATACTGTTAAAATATGTCATATTGATTTAGTCGATTATTCATCCATTGATGACGATGACCGTCATCTTTTGAAAATTAAAAAATTACCAAATGTACATATTAATATGCAAATATTAACTCAAACCATTGCAGGTATAAGAGAAAAGACAGGATTGTCATCAGAACAAATTGTTGATCAGGAAAGAATGAAAGGTAATAAGGATTTTGATGGAGTTCTTGAAGCAGAAAAGGGCGAAAAATATCTTTGGGACGTAGGATTAGCACTTTTTGTTGATTATTCTGTATCTGATGATCTTATGATGGATATTAAAAATGCAAACAAATCAGAACACAAGACAACCGACAATTGAAGTTATCTGTTATGAAGAACCAAATGAATCTTGGTGTATTACATTTATACCAGGTGAGGAATCGCCAATAACTGATGAAGACAAAAAAACGATATATGTAAATAAAAATCATATTTTTTATGAAAATATAAATGATTTAATGTCTCAAGCTGCGAATACTATTAATTCAAAGAAGCACATATCAACTATAGTACAAGGTTTAGACGACTTTTTTACTATTTGTTTTGATGATTGTACTTTTGTAAAAGGTACAGAACCTGGTATTTCAAGATTAATGGATGAATTAGCAAAATTTGCAGAAAAAAATTGGTTAGAATATTATTATGATAAAAAATGAAACAATAAAAGTTTATAAGCTAATTGCTTGCGGCTCATCTTGTATGTTTGATGATAAACGTCTTCTTCTTGATGAACTTGATATAATGATAAATGATATAGAAAATTCTTCATTAATAATTGAAGTTGCAGAAATGACAAAAGAAGAATATAATCAATTGCCAGAATTTGAAGGTTATTGATTCTTATATTGCGACAGTAGTGTTCAACAGCAGCACGGGAGTCTTCCAAACTCCAAGTGTCAGTGCAACTCTGATCTGGCGCTTTGTCATTTACACATCTCCGGTAAGATAAATTTTCTCGATATAATTATTTAGTTGGTTATCGTTGAAACAAAAAGAGAATTAAAATGAACACAAATGCAATTGACATTTTTGATGCCAAATCACCTAGATTATCGCCTAAAAATGTAAAAAGGGTAAAGCAATTAGAGCGAATTATTCCAATTCTAGATACTTTTTATGAGCTTGGCGACGATTGCATCCATCCAGACACGATAGGAGTAATTGTCTCAGATATAGAGTATGATGCGATGAGGTCTGAATTAAGGCGGTTAAAGCCTGATTCATTTGTTTTTTCAGATGTCACAGCATCAACAGTAGTTCCCAATGCAAGGCACGTAACTCATTATCCTCCAATGACTTCTATTGCGAAAGCGAATGGGACAAAACAGGAAAAAGAGACTATTCTTTTAAAATGGATTAAAGATCGAACAAATGGAAAAGATCCATCAAAAGTACTAGTTTCTGCCTATAAGAGAGATGGAGTAGCTTGTGCTTTATATTATAAGGATGGGAAATTGACTGGTGCTGGGCTAAGACCGCGAGATGGCGTCACTGGTGAGGATATTACATTAAATGTAGTGTTTGTTAAGGGTGTGCCAAAAACGCTTCCAGAAGTCATCACGTGCTCTATACGAGGTGAATTAGAATGTTTAATATCTGTCTTTAATAATCTCAATGAAACTGATGCGGTTGAAGGTAAGAAATTTGCTAATCCTAGAAATTATACTGCTGGCAGTATAAGGCAATTTAAGAATCCAAAGAAAACCAGATCTCGTAGTCTTGAATTTACTGCTTACTCTATAGAGGGATTAGAAAATCCTCCATATTCTACCGAAATTGAACGAGCCAAATGGTGTCGTCGTATTCTTGGTATCCCGTTTGTAGAAGTACGACCATATAATGTCGATGATTTGGCAAAAATGGAAAGTGGTATTGATGATCTTGATTACGAAGTTGATGGGATAGTTATTTCTATTAATAATCTTGAAGAACAAGAACAATCTGGTAGGCACGGAGATACCCCAACCGGGAATCCTCGCGGAAAACTTGCATGGAAATTTGCTGATGATACAGCAGATCCTATTATTGAAGCAATTGTATGGGAGACAGGACGTACTGGACAGGTAACTCCTGTACTTACATTTAAACCAGTTAAACTCGCTGGTACGATGGTAAGTCGTTGTGCTGCTCATAGTTTAGGTTTTTTACTAAGAAATAAAATTTCAGATGAATTAAATAATCAGACAAAAATCAGGATAAGAAAATCAGGCAAAATAATTCCAGAAACAATTGGTTCATATATAAATGGCGAATATGCCACTAAAATAGAGGCAGGTGATAGCAAACTACCAGACAACTTTGACGATATAGATAGACATCCTAAAAAATGTTCGTCTTGCAGAACAGAATTAGAAGTTAAAAAGGGACAAACGCATGGAATTTTTGAACTTGTTTGTACTAATAATAAAGAATGTCCTGCCCAAAATATCAAGAAATTTATGAATTATTTAGATAAATTTGGTGTTAAAGGTATTGGAGAGAGTATGGTAACTAAACTAGTAGAATCTAGTACTGTAAAAAGTTTTGCTGATTTTTATAGATTAAGTGTATCTAATGTCAGGTTTATTGGTATATCTTTACGAATGTCTTTATTAACTATTGCACAAATTCATATGGTTCAAGATCCTGAACAAGAAAAAGATAATAGGCGATTGGCAAATAGAACGATACGTGCTATCAAGGATAAGAAAGTAATTCCATTGGCAAAATTTATTGCGTGTCTTGGAATAACTGGAGCAAGTCAAGGCACTGGTAGAACCCTTGCAACACATTTTGGTAGTTTTGATAAAATTTTGTTAGCTAATCAAGAAGAATTCATTACTGCACCAGATGTTGGTAGTAAAACGGCAGCAAGTTTAGCAAATTATTTTCTATTGAATATAAATGAATTAAAAGATTTATTGCAATTTATTGAACTTGATCTTCCTAAACAAGGTAAATTCAGTGGAAAAACATTTGTGTTTACTGGAGGATTAAGTGGTGGAAAAGACTTATGGAAAAAAGAAGTAGAGGATCTGGGAGCTAAAGTATCTGGCTCAGTCTCCAAAAAAACAGACTATGTAATTGTAGGAACTGATCCAGGTGCGAAATATGATAAAGCAAAATCTCTAGTTGCAAGTGGAACAGGAAATGTTAAAATAATAGAAGATTTTGAGGAATTTAAATCTCTATTGGAGAATTAATAATCGTGAAAAATACAGAAGGATTGGATATTTTAAGAGATGGTATTATAGAAGTATTGAAAAAATTACGAAAGGAATCTGGACTTTCACAAAAAAAACTGTCTCGTATAACTGGCATAGATCAATCCGTTATCAGTAGATTTGAAAAAGGTCAAGGCAATGTTTATTCTCTTGCAATAATATGCGCAATTGCTGATGCATTTAATCTTGATGTGCAAATAGAATTTGTTTCTAGAGATGATTAAAGGATTTTAAACGAGGTTGGCGAAAAAGTATTAATCGCGATAAGGAGTCATTCATTATGACAAAACAAAAAAGAGATTCCGGCTTAAGGCAATTTTTTGTATTTTATTATTCGCGATCATATACCTGTAATTTGTGTTAACACGAATTACCAAACTCATGGTAATCGATTATGGCCGCATGCCCGAGTGGACTAAGGGGGCTGATTGCAAATCAGCTATTTCATCGGTTCGAATCCGATTGCGGCCTTTTAAGGAGACAACAATGTTTGAAGCACAAGTAACTCAGTTTATTGTTCCACATGGTAGACAAGACAATGTAAGTGTATTCTTACCAGACAATGTAAAAGTAAAATATCATGACATGGTAAAGTGTGGTTGCAGACTTACAGCAGAAGTATTATTGACAAAAGAAGTGTCATTAGCAATTGAACAACCAGAATTGGGAGACTATAGTACAGAAATAACTAACAATGGTCCTTCTGTGAAACTTTGCATAGAAAGACTATTAGAAGAATTCGATAAAAACAATTTTAATGATTGGGCTAAGGAAGCTAGTAGTTATGGATGAAACAAAATCTGATACACCTTCTCCTGTTGGACGTTATGTACGAGCAACTTTAATTTGTGGTTGCGATGAGAATAATATTGTTTTACGTTTATCGAGAAACGAAATGGCATCACCACCATATTATAAGGAGGATGATACATGCCGCTGATGGAAAACGAAAAAGAACGCTATGAACAAGAACAACAAGCTTTATTAGAACTAAAACGCCATGAAGAAGAATTAGAATTAGAACGAAAAGAATATGAAGATTTAATTAAACATAATGAACGAAAGAGATTCATGGATCAATTGGAAAGTGCTAGCAAAACAGTAGAATCGTGGCCAGAATGGAAAAGGAATATTTTAGGTAAATACTAAATGCGGGAGGCAACTGTTGGTTGTGTTGCACGAGACTGTAAATCTCGTCCCTAATGGGTGAACATCGGGAGTTCGATTCTCTCTCCGCATATTTTAATTTTCTTCCCAAACAGAAAGGATTCAAATGACAATTGCAAATTCTTATCCAGAAAAGTTAATATCACAAGGAAACATTAAAGATGATAAAGAAAAGGACAAAGAGGTTAAAAAGGCCTCACCAGAAGAGATGTCCAATTTCATAAAAACCCATCTTAATGGGCCATCAGGTTGTAAAATAAAAGTGCATCATTTATGGGATTCGTTTTTTCGTGTAAATTTTCATAAAATAGTTAATAGTAATAACGAAATAGTATATTCTAGATTTCTAAAAGTTCTACAAGATGGTGATAAATTGATACTTGATGTAAAGAAAGAAAAATCAAGATGGAAGGTAAACCCTAAAGGCCAGGGCATTGATTGCTAATCAATTGGAGGTATAACATCCTTGCGGATCGAGACCGCTGCCTTCCTTTTGGAGAAATAACATGGAAAAAGAAAAACGATGTGTATATTTTGTTTCATCAATTGGGCTTGATAAAAAGGACATTCCACCAGATGATGCAGATGTGTCCGGCAATTTAGATGATATGAAAAAATATAGATTCCCGGTTAGATCACGTTGTTGGGGATATTATTTTGATAAATCAGCTGCAATGAAAGCTGCAAGGGAGAATTGGACTGATATTAATGAAGCAGGTTGGTTTCAATGGGCTGTTGTTGAAGAGATATCGGAAGGATTGCTGCAGTTTGGAATTTATGAAGAAGATTGCACATTTCTTTCTTTTGATAAAGAAAAAGGCTCTTATATAGAATTAGATGAAGCTCCACATGAACTTGCACAGATATACAAAAGATATTCAGCAAGTATGACATTTGCATTAGGATAAGGAAACGATATGGGATTTACAGCTATGTGGTTGGCTGCTAGTGAGAACTTTGAATTAACAAAGAGTGGTTTTAATACAGAAGATGAAGCCTTAGCTTATATTACAGAGAATATATGTAAGGTTTGTCAAAACCTAATTGGTACAACTACTGATGAATACGATTCTGGTTATTATTATGAGGACGCTTTGGCTACTGATTGCGGTGCTGAATGGTGCATTGTTACAGATAAAGAATATGAATCTTATGGAAATGGAGAGTAAACCAACGAGTGGCGTCGGCTTCGCCTCGAAAGCGAATGGAGGTCTCCCAGCCTTGCGGTTCGAACCCGCTACTCTCCTTTTGGGTGGTAGCTGACATGGCGTAGCGACAGACCGTCAATAATATAGTAAAATATATAAAAACAACTAAATATATAAAATATTATTTTATACTAAAACAACACACAGAACATAATATAATGAAAAAATATATTAGATCCTCTAAACATACACTCAAATTCTCCAATAATACAAAACTATTAGAACTAATTCTCTTTATTAATGAATACAGAAGAGTAACTAAACTATATCTTGACTATCTCTGGGATAAAAACTTCACAATCAGCTATCCTAAAAATAAACAAATAGAGACACTATACTTCGATTCTAATACTAAACTAGACCTACCCAGATTCGTATCAACAGTACAAATTAATGAAGAAATAGGATTAGATACTATGCTATCTGGCAGAGCACTTACATGTTGTATGACACAAGTATTAGGTATAGCCAGAGGAACAATAGAAAAACAAAGAAAGAGACAATATGTAGTAAATAAACTTAGATCTCAATCTAAAAAGATAAGCAGAAAACTCAGAAAAGCTACAAGAACTAACAAACCAGTCAAACCTGATGTTGGCAGAGTTAATCCTGAATTAAATAGCTCATGTATTGATTTTCAAGAAAGTGAAGATAGTAGTTTTGATGCTTTTGTGCAATTAAAGTCTTTCTGTAAAATAAGAGGTAAGACAATCAATTTTCCTATTAAATATCACAGACAAAGTAATAAATGGAAAGAAAAGGGTAAAAGATTAAACAGCTTTCTCGTGACAGAACAAAATATTCAAATTAGATATAAAGTAGAAAACAAACAATGTGAGAAAAAGAAAAGTAAAGTTGTTGGAGCAGATCAAGGTCTTAAGGATGTAGTCACACTCTCAGATTGTCAAGTAACTCCTAAAACTAATAAAGATAATCAAAGTTTAGTTAATATAGTTAATAAGATTAGTAGGAAAAAGAAAGGAAGTAAAGCATTTAGAAAAGCTAAGTCTCACAGAAAGAATTTCATTAATTATGCAATTAATCAACTTGATTTCACTGATGTCAAAGAACTAAGATTAGAAGACATCGTTAATATTAATTATAAAAGGAAAGGAACACCAAGATACTTGTCTCATTGGACTAATACTCTAATAAGAGATAAACTGGAAAGGTATTGTGAAGAAAAAGAGGTTCTGTTTACTCTACAATCCTCAGTTTATAGAAGTCAAAGGTGCTCAAGATGTGGTTTAGTACGTAAATCCCAACGGAAAAGTAAAGTTTATTCTTGTAAAAACTGTGATTTGGAAATAGATGCAGATCTAAATGCATCACTGAATCACCAGCAAGATTTACCTGATATTTCTTATGAATTACGTAAGTTAAGAAAGAATCTGGTTGGTTTCTTTTGGAGATCTGACGGGTTCTATGAATTAACTGGAGAGGAGATTACAGTCTCTCTTCCTAGAAAATAAAGTGAAATATGTTTTTATATATTTTTGCTAACTGTCTAACCTGGCTTGAAACCAGGGCCAACTATAAATTAATGGTTGACAGTTCGATTCTGTTGCCATCCTTTGGAGTATAACTAAAATGAAAATAAAAATAACTAAAGAGCCTGATGTCTCTGATCGTCAAAACAACTGGCAATTTGAGTTTGAAATTGATGGAAAATATAAAGCATATGCAAGATATGAAAATGGATATTTAACAGCTGAATTACTATCATATATATCTGGACATACAAATTTATGCAGTTTATCCTTTATCGACATATATGAAGAATATATTGGAGGATATGATAAAATAAATTGGTCTGATGTAAAAAAAAGAATTGAGAATATTGATATAGAACCAATTGAAGAAAGTGTCAGGAATAGAGAACAAGAGTATAGAAATAAGATTGTATCAAAAGAAAAACTTGATCCAGAAAAATTCAAAGAACTGTCAGAAGCAACGACAAGCTTTATACGACATTTTTTAAATGAAGAAGATATAGGAAGAAGATTGCTAGAGGTTACAGATGAAAATAACTAATGAACCTCAGTGCGAGTGCGGTGGTCAGTGTCCTTCTCAATTTGAATTTCAAATCGATGATAAATATAATGCCTACGTTAGATACCGTCATGGACGTTTGTATTTGGAACTTGTAACAGAAATAGATAGTAAAAAAGTTTTAAGCGAAATCATATATGAAGAATATTTTGGCGGACATCATGATGGTACTATCAATTGGAGCGATGTAAAACACAGAATTGAGAATTTGAATGCAGAAGAACTTAGAGAAAAAAGGAAAAAAAGAAAAAGAAGAACATAATAAAAATATGCGTCAAAGCAAAAATTATAGAAAAAAACATTTTACTAAACAGATGACACGACTTTTTGAATCTACATTTCATGAAATGACAAATGAAGAAAAGCAAAAAAAGATATTAGAATTCGTTAAAAAGGACGAAATACGCTGGCAACAAAAAATGGAAGGTAAACTAAAAGAAGTAAAATATGGAAGGTAAACCCTAAAGGCTAGGGCATTGCTTGGAAAGCAATCGGAGGTATGGTTTTACCTTGCGGATCGAGACCGCTGCCTTCCTTTTAAAACAGAAATTATATTATATCCTCTTTGTGTATTGTAGATTACTATAATAGAATAAGATTTTTAAACAACAGTTTCAAATGGAGTAAATAGTATTATGAAGAAATCGTATCCTATAAGGCGACTTGAGGTTATAGAAATAAGATCGCCTAATGGAGTGAAAAGAATAGAGGTATATAAAAAATTTGCAGAAGTAATTGAAGAAATTGACGATGAATCTGTTCAAAAATCATCAGGTATTGATGATTTTATAACACATGATATATATGAAGGTATCGGTCATATTTTAGTAGAGATGGGCGGGCAGGCTATGCCACAACCATTTAAATTTAAAATTAAAGGTGCAAAAAATATTCAAGATGCTATTGATAAATTTGACAGTAGCGCAGAAGAAGCTGTTGAAGAGATGAAAGATGAAAGGGAGAAAATGAGCAATCAAATTGTAACGGCAGATTCTATGAGTATACCTGATCTTAATGATGATTCTAATATTTTAATACCATGATTGAACAAGAAAAAAAGAATCAAAAAATAAAAATAATTCTAAAATTACAAGATTCAAGACAACAGTACCAGCCATTGTTGAATTTTGGTATAAATTTGCTTAGAAAAACATATTATGATTTAAGTGATGATTTTTTTTCTAATTTAATTGCTGAATTTAGTGAAGATGCCTATGAAGAATTAATTATTAAACTTTATGATAATGTTTTTACTACAATAGAACTAGACGAAATAATAAAATTTTTATCATCAGGAGTAGGGAAAAAAGCATTTGGACGGTATTTTATCAATAAACAAAAAGAAATTGGATCAGAATGGGGTATCAGCATGGAAAGAAAATGCCTTGCTGAACATACAAAATTAAGTCAAGGTAATAATAATGAATCTATCTGATGATGATAAACAACATGCCTTTGATTTAATGTCTATATTCGAGGAAAATTATATTAATCAAATGGCTTTGCATAATGATATAAGGGCTGAATATAATATTATATTTAACTCAGTATCTGTTGTAACTTTTTTTCTTCGAAGTAAAGAATGTAAATTGATTCTAAGCCAGATGGGGGAAATGGATAGAGATATATGTATTTTGTTGCGATCTATTGACCTGGCAAGAAAGGCAGAAGATGCTGGGATAATAGATGATTTTGTTCGATTGTCTCGCACATTTTTTAACCAAGTTAAAACATATAATTCTAAATGGATCATAATAACTGAAAATATAATGAAATTAGCGGAAGCAATTACTGAAGCAGATGAATAGTCGATGGGTTTTTATTATATTTTTAAAGAAAATCGTCCTTATCTCCGGCCAAGAAAAAATATCTTATATAATGTAATATGAAACCTGATAACAACCTCCAATTTGATCCAGAACTTATACAGAATTTACTAAACACATACGTGCGTGCTGGTGCTCAAAATCGAAAATTGATTGAAAGACAGATGGCTGAACTAGATAGGGATATAGCTATTTTAAGAAGGTTTATTACTATCATAAAAAAGAAAATCATAGTATCTGGCGATTTTATAGATTATGATTCTATTCTTAAATCTTTTAGGCAAAAAACAATTAAATTATTCTCTGAAGGAAATAAAAAAATTAATAATATGGCAAATTTAAAGTAATTAAAGTATCTGGTTTGTATTATGTCTTTTTTATCTCCAGCCAAGAAAAAATATCTTATATAATGTAGCATGAACAGGCAAACTTAAAGGAGATAAAAATGCCTAGAATAGAACTAGTCGTTATTGATCCACAGAACGATTTTTGTGATCCAAATGGGTCTTTGTATGTCACTGATGCCAAATTCGACATGCAACGGCTCGCAGATTTTGTCATAAAATTTGGTCGCAAGCTCGATGCAATTAATGTGACACTTGATTCACATCATTTGGTTGATGTTGCACATCCGATTTTTTGGGTAGATTCTGCTGGAAAGCATCCAAACCCATTTACAATTATTTCTACAATTGATGTGGTAGAAGGTATTTGGACCCCTGCTCGCCCCAGCCTGATGTCTCGAACATTAGATTATGTCAAGCATCTTGAAACAGCTGGGAGGTATGCGTTATGTATTTGGCCTCCACATTGCCTGATTGGCAGCTGGGGACATAATGTCAACCCAGACCTTTTTGATGCGTTTTACCAATGGGAAAGTGGATTCAAAATCATCAATTATGTAACAAAAGGTTCAAATATTTATACAGAACATTATAGCGCTGTTAGAGCTGAGGTACCAGATCCAGCAGATACTACGACACAAATTAATAGTGCATTGATAGAACAGCTAATGAACGCAGATACTATTATATTTGCTGGCGAAGCAGGATCTCATTGCCTAGCAAATACAGTAAGAGATATTGCTAACGAATTTGGTAATGATTCTTACGTTAAAAAGATTGTATTGTTGGAAGATGCAACGCATCCAGTAACTGGCTTTGAACAATTGCAGGATGATTTTGTCAATGAAATGACAGCCAGAGGAATGCGGGTAAGCACAACAAAAGATTTTTTGGTTTAAATAAAACAACAAGGAGCTAAAAATGAAGACAGCTGAAGAAACAAATCTCGAAGATCATAGTTTACCAACAGGTCAATACGGTTACTCTGCAGTAAAATTAGATGATCTTGGAGCATCTGAATTTACTCTTGTCACAATTGTAAATGATGTAAGTCCTAGTGTATCTGATTACAAGAAAGAAATGGAAAAAGTGCTTAAGGGAATCATCCTCGCATGTAAGCATAGTCCAAGAGCTGATAATCTGTTAATTAGATTTATGCAATTTTCTGAAAGTCTAAATGAAGCACATGGTTTTAAAACGCTACAGAATTGTAATCCTGATGATTATGATAATTGTTTGAAAATAGGTAATATGACGGCGTTATTCGATGCGTCATTTAACTCAATTACAGCAACTGGCGACTATGCAAAAAAGTTGACTGAACAAGATTTCCTTGTTAATGCCATTATAGTCATTATCACTGATGGCCTTGACAATGTGTCTGTTGTAAATGAAAGCCATGTTAAAAAGTCGCTTATAGATTTAACAAAAGAAGAATGCCTAGAATCTGTCATGACGATCTTGATAGGTGTCGGCATCGAGGATACATACGTTAGCGGCAAATTACAGGATTTCAAAAACAAAGCAAAACTAACGCAGTACGTTGAGGCTGGTGACGCAAATGCACAAACATTGGCTAAGGTAGCTGGATTTATCTCTAAATCAATTAGCTCACAGAGCCAAGCGTTGAGTAGCGGTGGTCCGTCGCAACCAATTGCATTTTAATTCAGAACAAGAAAGTCGCGTGTCCGTCTTAACCTGGTTGTCAAAAGACGGCCAGGTTTTTCTTTTAGAGGTATTTAAATGAATTGTGATTCTGCGGCATATACTGGTAGGTCTCATGCGATATGCGAAGATTATGCTCGCGTTCGTCTTGGCGATGGCTTTCCATATGCTATTGTAAGTGACGGATGCTCTTCGTCTAAAGATTCTGATATCGGTGCTAGAGTATTATCAACATGTATGGAAACAAATATTACTCAAAAAGTAATCAGGCATCCTATGTCTATAGCGGATATAATGTGGAAAGAGGATGTCTATATAAATCAGTTATTACGCATGATGCAGCAAAGCAAAGAACTTATGGGTCTAGATAATGAGTCTATGGATGCAACATTAATAATTGCTCGAGTAGATGCTGAAAGAGATATTTGTAGTATAAGATTTTATGGTGATGGATTAGCTGCGATTGGGTATGAAAATGGATTAATAAATGTTTATGAAGTCTTATATCCTTCAGGATATCCTTTTTATCTAAATTATTGTCTTGACGATAATAGATTTTCCGCATGGAAAGATTATTATGAGATTTCTGGATGTGTAGTTAATGAATATAGAATTGTAGATGGAAAATGTGATTTTGGTTATACCTCGTCGAATCAACACATAAACGACAACTGCTGTGAATCATACATCATCACAGAAAATTTACACGAAATAAAATTTATATCCGTTATGTCTGATGGAGTCTCTTCATTCTTTAAATTTAATATCGATGAGACATCCAAAACAACTGAGGTGGTGCCACTAACAACCGTATTGCCACGACTTTTAGCGTTTAAGAATTTTCAGGGAGAGTTTGTAAAGCGCAGGATGCAGAGATTTATTAAAGATACAGAAAAAGATTTGTGGCAACATAATGATGATCTTTCGATGGCCGCAATTCATATTGGTAATTAAAATGAAAGTTTATGTCAAAGGCCAAGGTACTATTAGCCTAACAAAACATAATTTTGTTGGGCAGGGAGGAGAGGGGCAGGTATATGCGAGAGGTGGAACAGCATATAAATTCTATACAGATCCCCAAAAAATGATCCCTACGGCTAAAGTACAAGATCTATCTGTACTTGCTGATCCTTGTATTATAAAACCGTTGAACATCATTCTTAATAAGAGCGACAAACCAATTGGTTATACAATGAAGTTCCTTTCTGGGACACATTCTTTATGTAGATTGTTTACAAAGTCGTTCAGAGAAAGGCATTTAATTGATAATGCTGATATTTTTTCTCTTGTACAAAAAATGAGAAATAGTATAAAACACATTCATAAAAACGACATTCTAATTGTTGATCTAAATGAGATGAATTTCCTGATTAGTAAGGATTTATTAAGTATATTTTTTATAGATGTTGATAGTTATCAGACCCCGAATTTTCCTGCTACAGCAATTATGGAAAGCATTAGGGATCGGCATGCAAAGAAAAACAACTTCAATAATGGTACGGATTGGTTTTCTTTTGCAATAGTTACATTTCAGATGTTTATAGGGATACATCCATATAAGGGAAAACACCAGACGATCAAATCCCTTGATGAACGGATGATGCAGAATGTATCTGTGTTTCATAATGGAGTAACTATCCCAAAGATATGCCAACCGTTTGATGTTATGCCACAAGCTTATCGTAATTGGTATTCTGCTATATTTGAAAAGGGATTAAGAGCAGAACCCCCATCAGGAGCAATTGCCACTATAACAATTGTTACTGAAATAAAGAGCGTTGTAGGAAGTGATAAATTGGAAATAATAGAGCTTGAAAAATATACTGAACCTGTTATTAACTGTTTTCATTGGAATGGTCGTAGAATTGTTCTAACTGCTAAAGGACTGTACGTCGGTAGACAATTTCATAGGTTATTGTCGCCCAATATCTGTTTGGCTCAAACGGCAAAGTTAGGGCATATTATAGCGGCAAAGACAGATGGAGACACTATATCTCTATATAACATATCAACAGGAAAACCTATCCAGGATACGTTTATTACAGAAGACATGATGATGTATGATGGTAGAATTTACTTGAAACTCGATGATGTAATTAATGAGTTACAGTTTATGGAGTTAGGAACAGGCGTGCGGGTAGTGGCAAAAAAAGTAGCTAATGTACTTCCAAATGCTACTAGATTATTTGATGGTATGGCTATTCAGAACATGTTAGGGGCTTATTTTGTTTCATTATTTCCCAATTCTGGTATGCATTATCAAATAAGAATTAAAGAAATTGAGTCTTATAAGATAATTGACGCGAAATACAATAGAAGGGTTTTAATGATTGTTGCTGAGAAGAATGGCAAATATGATCGATTTGTTTTGCGTTTCGATGATAGTTTTAACAAATATACAATTAGAACCATAAGGGATATCCATTATGTGGGATTAAATTTTGTTGTTCTTGATAATAATGTTTGTGTTAATATCAACGAAGAAGAGAAAATAGAAGTATTTAAAACAGACCCAAATGACAATAGAATAACATTAATAGAGGATGCTATTATAAATGGAGATATGAAATTGTATCCTTATGGTACGCAAGCTTGCTTTAGTAAAAATAATATAGTTTCAAAAATTCAAATGAAATAAAGGGGATATAAACACTTAAGATAATAATATATATCTATAAATTTTTATTTTAGGAGATATAACTAGTGTTTTTTAGTTCATTATTAGCGTTATTACCAACTTCTATTTTTAATTTACCAGGTTCCGCTGCACTTATTATAATTATATTGTATATTTGTTTTGGTTTTGTCATAAAGATGATAAAGGTGCAAAAAAATAAAAAATATAGTAATGATGATTTACGAATAGAAATAGTAAAAATTAGTGAAAGTTTAAAACTTGCACTAGCCCATTATGAATCTGAGCAAAGATTTAGACAAGACCTGGAAATTCGTATATTAAGAATTGAAAAAGCAGTAGGATCGGGGAATGGTGACAAACCATTAGCAACGCGTGTAGCACTAGTTGAGCAAGATCTAATAAATATTAAAGAAAAAATTTAAGTAAGATATACCCGGTTGGATATTCAAAAATCTTTACTATACGATGTACAATACGATCTTTACCTTGTTTCTTGATTGCATTATTAATATTTACTTGTATTTTCTTCCTTTGCAATTTATTAGGAAATCTTGTTCCTGATAGCTTTTTATTAACTGATGTTGTATTAGATATCCTCATTATATTGATCATATCTGTTTTTTATACAATTTTACGTTCAAAGGGAAATAAAAGAGAAAAGAAACTTCAAGAAAGTATTGATAAACTTGATAATGTGTTATATACGTCAGATCAAGCTTATTGGAGCTGGGATTTTATTGATGATAAGATAATCTTCAGTGATCGTGCCTTTGAAATGCTAGATTATGAAAGAGAAGTATGGAATCAAAATGAAGCAGGATTTTATACAATGGTACACCTTAGTGATTTACCTATTTTACAAGCAAAAATAAAAAAATCTCTTGATAGAATTCAAAAAGGTAAAGATCCTCAATATGAAGTAGAATTTCGTATGAAATGTAGCGATGGTTCGTGGAAATGGATATGTTCTAGAGCATCTTTGGTAAAAACAATTAATGGTGATAAGCCACGATATTTATTGGGAACATTAACAGATATCAGTAGTTTTAAGAGAACTGAACAATCATTGATGCTGAGAAATAAGCAATTAGAGCATTTCGTATATTCTGTTTCACATGATTTAAAAGCTCCTCTTGTTACAATTGAGGGATTTTCTGCTATTATTGTTAAGGGAACAAAAGAATGTTCTCTTGAATGTGAAAAACGAACGTCATTAATAGATTATGCATCTGAGATACGCCATGCAGCGCAAGACCTAGCTAAGTCTATTGATTCTATATTAGAGCTTTCAAAAATAGGAGCACTCCATATCAATAGGATTCTAGTTAATACAAAAACAATAATTAATCGTATTATTACTATGAATCAAAAAAAGATAAAAGAAACAAATGCACAAATTATAATTAAGAATTCTCCTAAACTTTATGTACAGGAAGATATATTGATATCTATTTTACAGAACCTAATTGATAATGCTCTTAAGCATGCAACAATAAATGGCAAACAAATAAAAATTGAAATAGAATTTCAAAAAACCTTCAGAGGAACAACTATTGTAGTAAAAGACAATGGCCCTGGTATACTTAAAAATCGACTGGAAGATATATTTGATGTATATAGGAGATTTAAAAATGAAGGAAAAGGTCTTGGTTTATCAATAGTTAAAAGAGGAGCGGAGTTTCATGGTGGAAGTGCATGGGCGGAAAACAATCCCGATGGTGGGGCAATTTTTTATGTTGAACTGAAAGGAACATAACATGAATAATGATAAAAGCACTCTTTTCCTCCTCGTAGAAGATAATGACTCTCATGCAAAGCTTATTCAGATAGCGATGGAAGAAAATCATGTACTGAATAAAATAGTTAGAATAAAACATGGTGATGATGTTATGTGTTATATTAATAAAGAAGGCAAATTTAGTGATGCACAGAGACCTGGCGTGATTCTTCTTGATCTTAATATACCAGGTAAAAATGGATTAGAACTATTGAAAATTCTAAAATCTGATAAAGATACTCGTGATATTCCAATTGTTATCTTAACTACATCAAGATCATTATCTGATAGGCAAGAAGCCTATATGCAATATGCAAATAGCTACCTTGTAAAACCTGTTAATTTTGATAAATTTCATCGTATGATACAAGACCTTAATATGTATTGGAGTGTTTGGAATACACCTTTAACAGAATCTGAGTTGGCTGTCATTACATAAAATATATTTTTTGATGAAACAAAAAGCTATACATATTCAAAAATCTATTATAATTACTGGGGCTGCAGGTTTTATTGGTTCTCATTTGGTTGACAACTTGCTTGCTAACGGGACACCAGTCATTGGAATCGATAATTTTTGTGATTTTTATGATTATAATATTAAATTATCAAATATAGAAAATGCATTTAAGAATGAATTATTTAATCTAGTTAGAATAGATATTCGTCACCGCGAGGCGGTTTTTAATACTTTTAATAAATTCAAGCCTGATATTGTAGTGCATTTAGCTGCAATGGCAGGTGTTAGACCAAGTATAGAGAGACCTGAGTTGTATACTTCTGTCAACCTAGATGGTACAGTTAATTTGCTTGATGCTGCCGTTAAAAACAATGTTAAAAAATTTATATTTGCTTCAAGTTCAAGCGTATATGGTAATAATGAAAAAATTCCTTTTGCGGAAGACGATCCAGTTGATTATCCAATTAGCCCATATGCTGCAACAAAAAAAGCTGGAGAACTACTTTGTCACACATATTGGCATTTACATCAATTGCCTGTTACATGTTTAAGGTTTTTTACTGTTTTTGGGCCCAGGCAACGTCCAGACTTAGCAATTGCTAAATTTTTTAGATTAATCGGCGATAATAAGCCAATTCCTATTTTTGGTGATGGATCAAGTAGCCGCGATTACACATATGTTGATGATATTATTGCTGGTTTAATATCAGCTATTGATAAATGTAATAAGTATCGGATATATAATTTGGGGAGTAATAATCCTGTTTCTTTAAACGAATTAATTAATGTAATTGAACAAATAACAAATAAAAAGGTTCTTTTTGAACAGCACGCAATGCAACCTGGTGACGTTGAAAACACATGGGCTGATTTGTCTAGAAGCTATGATGAATTAGCCTACAAGACAACCACGTGTCTTAGAGATGGTATTGAACATCAATGGGAATGGTGGTTGAAAGAAAGTGGTCTTCTTAAACAAATAAATTAAAATTTTAGTTTTGTCTCCGGTAGTGAGTAAAATTTTGATATAATTTATATGGAATTAACAAAATTTAAAGGAGATTATTATGGATCTTGGCAGTTTCACAATTGATTTCAGTATGGTGGTTGGTTTTGTTCTATTGATAGCGACATTTGCGATATTTCACATCCTTGTCATTTTTTCAATAAAAAAATTGTGGCCTGATACAGAATCACCAAAAGAAAAAGAAAAAGCACTTGCAATTGCAAATCGTTTAATTAAATGGGTGTATCCAGCTGGGGCTCTATTGTTTATCATTGTTATTTTATGGACAGGTGTTAGACCAACACCAACTGGCGAAAATAAAGCTGGTATTATTGATACAGAACCTGCAGGTGAACTCCAATATAGTGAGCCGCTTAATAGGCCAGATATTAAGACCAAAGAATTAAAAGAACAAGCAGAAGAACTTCAAAAGGATTCAATGGACAAATTGCAAGATTTTAGGAAAGATATATTTGCTAATGAAAATGTTATCACTCCGAATGTGGAGAGCGAAATCAACGATGAGCCAAACAAGTCTAACTAAACGAAAGGAGACTAAATGATGAAGCTCATGCCAATTTGTACGAAGATGTTGTTGATGTTTTTTGTAGTATCAACCCTTACCGCTGGAGTAGGTTGTGGTCACGTGGTGCCGCCGGGTAAAACGGTTATTATTTTGACCGCAAGCGGCAAATCAAAGGTCGTTGAAGAGGGGGTGTACCGGGCCTGGGGCCGCGATCGGTTATATTTCGTCGATCGAAAGCTCAAAAGCTTTTCGGAAAGCATGAAGATTCTTTGTGCTGATGACATCAATATGGACGTTGACCTCAAGGTTGTTATTAGTTTCAATGTAGACCCGACGTCGATTGATTTTATCAAAACAAAAGTGCCCGCTGAGAAGGTTGACGGGGCGGGAGATGTCACCGGCTTTGAGCTATCGCTCAAGAAGTTTTATGGGTTGGGCCTGAAAGACATTATCAGGGGAACGGCTAGGAACGTGGTTAGCACCTATATTACTGATGATATCCGGCCCAATCGACAAAAGATCGAGGCTAAAATTGCCGAAACTGTTAAAAAAAGAATAAAAGATCTTAAATATCCGATACTCGTATCGGCAGTTTTGGTATCCAACATTGACTACCCAGACAGCGTCAAAAAGATGCGACAAGACATAAAGAATGTGCAACTAGGTGAGCAGTTGAAAGCTGCAGCAGCACAAGCCGAATTGGCAGAAGCTGAAAGACGAGTTGCTGTTGAGACCGAGAAGGCTAAGGTTCGCCTCGTGAAAGCCCGGGCCCAAGCAGATGAGAACAAGATTGTTTCCGCAGCACTGACAGAGAAGTTCTTAATGTGGCGACAGCTTGAAGTTCTTGAAAGAGTGATGACTGAGTTGGCGCAGGGCCAAAACAATACTGTATTCTTGGCTCCTTATCATGCAATGAATCCTGATTTTATGAATACGGCGATTGTGAAGGATTCTATTGATGATCTTAGCAAATCTGTGGCTGGAGGAGAATAAGTAACTGTTGATATTAGTAATCAGATATGGGCAAGTTACTACCTCCGCTTGCTCATATCTGATTTTTGCCCTTTTCTCCTCTTATATTGAGGATTTTCTCCTCTTAATTGAGAAGTAGATTGCAATGCGATGGGAAATATAAAAAGCAATGATTTTAAGTGTAAAAAATGTGGAACAACAATGATAGAAACAGAAGATGGAATAAGCTTCGCTAGAATTCTTATTGCTTTTATTTTATTATTGGCAGGTTTTTTTCTTTTTGCATATCTTTGGAATTCAGAAACAAGACTTGTTGGTATAATTTTAGGTGGACTAATATCTGTGTGTGGTTTCTTATTGGCTAGCGAAAAGAGATATATTCTTAAGTGTAAAAAATGTGGATTTGTAATTGATAATTTTAATCGTTCAAAGTTTAAACCACCACAGAATTCTTCCTATTAAAAAGGATTAAACCAGGTCATTTTAGAGATAAATACCTGATGTTATTATATATACTGAGAAAATAAAGAGGCAATTAACTTCTGGCAACTAATGCTAAGAAAATTTATTAATTATTTGATTAGTCAAGCAAAAAAAGATAATAATTTGTATATTATTAAACTAATCACTAATATATTAATTTGTTTAGTTGTTCTTATGGCAACATTACTTTTTATTCTTGGTATAATAAATATAGTAGTTATTTTTCTGATAAAAGCATATTATGGTTTTTGAACTACCTATACTACAAGAGTAGGCGTTTTCTGCCTACTCTATAAATAAAGATGATTTAAAATTTACGGATCGGACATCTGTATTTTTTGTTTTTAAGTACAAGAGAAAGAAGTTTCTTTGATTTTTTGCATATACTTTTTGATGTTAAAAGTCTTATTTTTGGATTTCTAGTATAAGGAAATTTTTTAGCATATTTGCAAGAATTGCATTTTGCTTTTCGACTACGGTAAAAAGCTAACATTTTACTTTGCGATTTTGTTTGTTTTTGTCTGCCTCTGTTGCAACCGCAACCCATAATTATTCTCGTATTTGAGACATTCTATCTGCTAATATTTCGGCTCGTGTTTGACGGCTATAGTCATTTGGATTAGATAGGAGTGATCTCAATTGCCGAGCCCATTTGGAGTCTAACATTTCTTTTGCTGCTTCTTGATAATTTGGTGGAGATTGCATTAATGATTTTTGTAGTCTTTTCCACAATTGTAGGCTTCCCATCTGGTATTCCATTTGAATAAGAATTGATTTAGCTTCATTATTTAATTGATCGAAATTAGGAAAATCTCTTTTTGCATTTTGAATTGCTATATTTATTAATTCTTTGGCTATATTCTTTTGATCATTTTGATTTAGTACTTCTTTTCCTTGTTTTAGAGCTTCAACATTATATCCTAATGAGTTGATGATTTGTGCTATTGCTGGATCGCTCAGGTTGAAGCCTATGCCGATTGTGCGCGCCGCTTGACCCACCAATGGGTCATCATGTACTCTCTCTTCTGAGCCCTCAAAATGCATTAGATCGCTAAGAACGGAGTCTTGTATGTTTTCTTCTTTTATTTGCGGTTCTATTGCAATTGAATGATCCATACTTTTAACTTTATTTTCTAATTCTTGCTTAATCTGAGGAATATTGCGATTATTTCTTTCAACAATTTCGATTAGTTCTTCATTATTGATACCTGATTGCATTACAAGTCCAAGCAATCCTCCACCAATAATAATAGGGATAAGGAAACTTCGACTGGCTGATGACCAATCAATAGCATATTTTGCACTAGTTGTATTAAGATATTCTGTTTTATACCAATTCATTTAGTATTTAATACTGCGAAATAAAAAGATATCCTACAAGATTAGAGGATGTCTTGTTTAGACTCTAAGATATTTAAAAATTCAATTATAGTCCAAGTAATACCAACAGTAGCAAAACCAGATAATGGCCAGCAAAAATATGTTTTATCAGAAATAAAGAATATGGTTGTATCTGTAATTAAAGCCACCCAAAAAGACGTGCATACGGTACATTTTAACAAGCGATGAAATTTACCATAAATATATCTTCTAATAAAGGCTCTAGCATGTACATTAAAATATCGGATTGGAAAATCTCGTCTTTTTTCAACTACAACAACAGCTAAACCATAAGCGCATGTAATAGATATGATGAAACAAAGAAAAAAATCTATCATTTCTTAGGAGCCTTACCAGTAACTATTTCCCACTTAGACGGTTTTTTCTTGGGCGGATGTCCTTTTTGCCATTTTAATTTACCATATTTGCGTATAGCAAGCATTATTATAGTAATTTCTTCACCTTTTGTATTTTTAAATGGGCACATATCAAACCATCCCCATTCTGTCAGTTCTTTATAAAGCTGAAGAGTATCTCCGTCTATTTTATAAGACGGATCATGAGTAGCTGCATACATATCTTGAACAATTTTTTCTGCCCATCCAAGAGCTATGTTTTTAAGATCCTTGTTTAATTCTGACATATTTTCTCGATCGGCATATTATAAAATAAGCTTTAATGAAAAGGAAAAAAAAATGTAATGCGGAAATAATAATAAGACTATTGAGGTTTTATTATGAATTATAAAAAATTTCTAGTTACATTATGTTTTTTATTTGTCATATTCTCTGGGTCGTGTGATTCTTTCCCTAATACAAAAAAACACAAACTACTTGACTACAAAGCAACAGAACAAATAAAACAAGTAGATAAGACAATTACAGATGTTTCTAAGAAAATAGTTACTGGTACGATAGCAATAAAAACAGAAACACAAAAGATTAAAGCAGAAGCTGATATTGTAGAAGAAAAGGTACCAGAAAAATCAAAACCTGATATCTCTCCTCATATAGAAGCCATTAGAACAAGTGCGGATACAATTGATGCCCGTACGGATGAAATAGTATCATTAAAAACAGATTTATCATCAGCAAAAAATAATTTAAAAGATGCTTCATCAAGAATAAACAATATGGAAAAAATAGTAGATAAGGCTGTTAAAGAAAAAGAAGCTGCTGAAAAAAAACGAGATGAAGCTTTGTCCAAAGCAAATGAAGCGACTAGAAAAATGGTAAGATGGTTGATAATCGCCTGTACAATTGGTACAGGCATATCAATATCTCTTGCTGTTTTTGGTCATCTTATAATTGGAGGTTTATTGGGAGTAGCATCTTTATCAACATTAACATTTGCAATAATGGTAGATAAATATTTTGATTATATAGCATATGGCGCATTAGCTATTCTAGCTCTTGCAGCTATTGCATTAGTCTGGCATTTCTTTGTAAGGAATAGGGCATTAAAGGAAGTTGTTCATACTACAGAACTTACAAAGACAGGCATGTCTCCATCAGAACGTACTCGCTTGTTTGGGTACAATGCAGTTCCTGGTGTTGCATATACGATTCAAAGTCCATCTACAGAAAAGATCGTACATTCTGTTAGAAAGAAACTTAAAAAAATATGGGGGCACACAGCTCCAGATCCTGCAGACGACATAGATGATCAGGAAAAAGCTATTAGATTGGAAAGACGTAATGGTTTTAAATAGTATCTAGTTTAAAGATTGGTGGCAGTTTTAATTTGTGAGCATTATATTTTCTCATATATCTCGTATGCTCAAGAACAAACATTCGTCGCCTATCTAGCAATGATTCATCTGCCATATGAATATTTTCAGGATCATCAAATTTGATAGCCCATTCAATTTCGTTATATGTCATACCAAGATCTTGGTCGTCTGTTTGTCCGTCTTCTAACTCTGCAGTTGGTTCGGCATCTATGATGTTTTGCGGGATATTATCTAAAACACACGCTATCTCTAGTACTTTTGATTTATGTACATTAGATAGTGGGCAGATATCTACAAGACCATCACCACCTTTAGTAAAATAGCCTATTTCGTCTTCGTCTTTATTTCCAGTACCAACAACTATACCAAAGTTTTTGCCAGCGAGATCATATAAAATATTTGCCCTAATTCTTGAACGCAAATTGCCTTCCCTAAGTGATGTATCTCCTACTCCTAGCTGTTTGTATACATTGACGATACGTTCTATGCAAACGGTTGAGAATTCAACATTTCTTTGATAACATAATTTTTTTGCGCGAGAAAAAGATTTAATTGATGTATTCATTGGCATTGCAACACAAAAAGTTTTTAAGCCTGTTTTTTCACACAATCTAGCCACTACTGCTGAATCTATACCTCCAGATACTCCCACTACCAGGGAAGAAAGTTTGTTTTTATCACAATATTCTGTTATCCACCCTACAACCTGATCAATAAACAGGTGGTTTTCCAATTCAGCACTGGCATATACTTGTTTTTCTTTTTCAGCCATCATTTAATTCCTAATGTTTGTTTAGCTAATTTAATTGTTTCTGGATCACCTGTGTTTTTACCTTGTACATCAGACAATTTTATTGTTGGTATCCACGGTTGATTCGGGCCAAGGCGAGTTCCAACCATTTTCATAACAATATTCAATGGTTTAGCACCGACATCGTTTGTGAAATTAGTTCCTATCCCAAATGAAACTTTAATACGATTATTGAATTTTGATTGAATATCAATAGCTCTTGCTGGATCAAGTCCATCACTAAAAACAATTGTTTTAGTTTTTGGGTCTATACCTAATGAAGTATAGTGGTAGATAGCATCTTCGCCAAATACATACGGATCTCCGCTATCATGACGAACACCATCATATAGCTTCGCATACATCGTATCAAAAGCAGACCAAAAATTCTTTGTAGTAAAAGTATCTGTCAACGCAATCCCAAGACTGCCTCTATATACATCAGTCCATGCTTTTAGTGCCATACTATTTGCCATTGTAAAACCATATTTAGCACCATGGAAAGAAAACCACTCGTGTGCTTGTGTCCCGATTGGTCTTATGTTGAACTTATGTGCCAAGTGGACATTAGATGTCCCAAATGGTGTTATAGAATCCCAATTGATCCATCCGTCGATAAGTCCACGTACAGTAGCCTTGTGTACATCATATGAAAACCGTCTTCTTGTACCGAAGTCTGCGAAATTACAATCTGTAAGTATTTGGGATTTTTGCGATGCTACTTCATAAGCTTTTTTTACAACATCAAAATTTTGTTGAGCATCATTATTAAAACGATTTTTAAGATCAAATGGAACAATTCCTTTTAATTTAAAATATAATTCAGATATAGTTGCAAGCAATGGGACTTCCCACAATATTGTTCTATACCATGGACCTTCTACATCAACAACCAAATGACCACCATTATTAATAATCTTTACTTCATTAGCATTAAATCGATAGCCACTAAGAAAATCTATATATGCATCATCTAGAAAAGAACCACATGTTTTACGGAGAAATTTTGCTTCATCTTTTGTTAAGATTATATATTGCATCATTTCCACTTCTTGTTCCAATTGCTGTACAAGTTCTTCTGTTAAATTAGTATCCCAGTCATGTCCTCTATTTATAAATACATAGCGAGCCGACACATTTGGATATAATTTACAGACAGCGCACTGCATAGTAAGTTTATATAGATCTGTATCTAAAATGCTCTTGATAATTGGATTCTCGATGGTTAAGTTATCCATTTTATTTACCTTTCATCTATTGTATCTATTTTTTATCACTTTCCGGAGATTAAATTTAATATTTTTTCCAATCACAAGGTTTTTCAAGAAATGTGTAACAAAATACATTAATATATTTTATATGTAATATATTCGGATTATATAATATGTTAAAAGATTGTTCTATTGATATTGACATTTTATGGAAAAAATACAAAAAGACGAAAAACAAAAAAATAAAATTATTACTTATTGAGTATTATTTTACTTTTGTAAAAAAGATAGCCGTAAAACTTGCAGAAAGATTGTCGTGGAAAGTCCAACCTGATGCTTTGGCATCGTTTGGTATAGATGGCCTTTATAGAGCTATAGAGAATTATGACATTTCTATAGGTGTGAAATTTGAATCATATGCAAATAGACGCATACGTGGTTCAATGATAGATGGACTAAGAAGAGAAGATCAAATCCCACGTAGTGTACGGATTCGTAGTGATCAATTCGAAAAGCATAAACAACGAATACAAAATTATTTTGGTCATAATATCTCTGATGTTGATTTTGTCAATATTATAGGTATGAATGAATCTAAGTTTCATAAAGAACGATGTAAATATTCGCCCATATCATTTATCAGTCTTGATTATCAAACAGATTATGATTTTGAAGATGGAATAAGAAATGATTGCAATTTAAATTTCATAGATAGTAATGTAACAGGATCTGATAGCAATATTAGACGTCGCGAATTTTTTAATAAATTAATGGGTAATGATTTTAGTAAAATTGAGCAAAAAATTATATATCTATATTATTATAAAGATATGACAATGGAACGTATCGCCGATTATGTTTGTTTATCTGAATCTCGCATTAGTCAAATACATAAACAGATCATAGAGCGACTAAGAAAAAAAATTAAAAAAAATCCTGATTATTTTGATCGCGAGATACTCCGTTTCGTTACACAGGGTTATGGTGAAAAAGAAATCTTTTAATTAACTTTGTGGCCAATTTTTGCTAAAATATACCTGGTTTTAATTATGATTAGCACAGAAGTCGGTGATATAACCAAAGCAGGTACAGAAGCTATTGTCAATGCTGCTAATGGTGTAGGTATAATGGGCAGAGGTGTTGCTGGTGCAATAATCAATATTGCTGGGAGAAAATTAGAAAATGAAGCGAAATCTAAATGTAAAGAAAACGGTAAACCATTTGAGCCAGGTCAGGTATATACAACTAGTTCATTTAAACTCAGAGAAAGGGGCATTAAAATTGTTTATCATGCTGTAACAATGAAGTTTCCAGGAGGTATTACAAGTCTTCATTTTGTAAATATAGCAATGAAGTTAACTATCGAACGTGCTATACATGACAATATTGAATCAATAGCTTTTCCTGGTTTAGGAACAGGGATAGGAAGATTAAATAAAAATGCTGTAGCAGGTATAATGGTACGAGTTGCTAAAGACTATGACCATCTTATAGATATTGTCTTTGTTGACTATGATAAAATTTTTATCAAAAAAATAAAAGAATTGGGTAGACTAGAGTAACTAATGAGTATTTTAAATAATCCTGTACTTGTCTTGAATAAAGATTATGTTCCTGTACATATCAATACTGTTCGAGAAGCTATGGTTAAAATTTGTCTTTGTGTAGCAGATGCTATTGACCCTGATGATTATTCTCGTTTTGATTGGGATACGTGGATTTCTATACCAGTAAAAGATGGACAGGAATATATTAAAACTGTCCGAGACCGTGTGTTAGCTCCAAAAATAATTGTTCTAAATCATTATAATAAAATACCATTTTGTGATATTAGGTTAACTAGAAGAAATATATTTATAAGAGATGATTTTCGTTGTCAATATAGTGGTCGTAAACTGAGATTTTGTGATGCAACAGTTGATCATGTTGTCCCGGCATCTATTGGAGGAAAAACAACTTGGAATAATCTTGTTACATGTTGTCGCAATATTAATATAAGTAAGGGGAACAAGACATTAGAAGAAAGTGGATTAACATTATTAAACAATCCAAAGAAACCTGGTTGGAGTCCACTGTTCTGTTCAACTATTCATGCAATTCCAGAATCGTGGTATAATTTTTTGTCGAATAAAACAAAAAGCTAATGTTAAGAAAAAAGCGGATACATTATAGAAACACACCGATCAAAATATCAATAAAAAGTTGGCATAATGCCTTATTAGGATTACCAGCATTTATTATTGGCAATTCACCATCTCTGAACGATGTCGATTTATCTTGTCTTGAAAATTATTTTACCGTAGGAATCAATAGAGCTTTTTATAAGATAGACCCAACAGTCCTAATGTGGCAGGATGCTGAATTGTGGTTTAGTGAAAAACATAAACTAAGTAGACTTCAAAGTATCAAGTTTTGCAGGGACATATCAGATATACAGGGTAGATGCTATCATTTTAAACTTGCTCGGGGCGGCTTTAAGCTACCTGATGATCCAGCTACTCTTTTTGGTAGGGGTAATACTGGCGCTCTTGCTTTTCAATTTGCTTATGCATTGGGTTGCAATCCTATAGTCCTAATTGGCATGGATTGTTCATATAAGAAGGGTATGACAAATTTTTATGGCAAGAATCCTTCTCATAAACCCCATACTCTACGTTCGTGTAAAAACGGACTTAAATGGATTAAGAAATGCGATAGTGGTCGAGAAACAATAAATTGTTCTGACAACAATGTGTTTGAAACAAAGTTAACATTGGAAGAAGCTATAAGTAAGATTAACTTTTCCGAAGCATATAATAGAGAGAGATTTGTTAGAAAGTTATTTAGTTTTGCTGGGAAATCTGTAAAAATAAATCGATTTAACAGGTAATAGAAATAATGCTAAATATTTTTTATTCCTAAAAGGGTACCTGCATTTGACTTACATCTCTTTTTTATTTTTCTTTAAAAAATGCAGAAGGATTTGCTTGTATGATACGATATATTGCTTATAGCGAGTAAGCAAACTATAAATCAGTGGAGATTGAGCATATTATGACAGAAAGTCTCATTATAGATACAATTACAACAAATAATGATAATAATATAGTAAATTATAATTATGATGAAGCGTTACTAAAATGTACAGAATATTTTAACGGTAATAATCTAGCTGCAAAGGTTTTCTTAGATAAATACGCTTTAAAAGACAATAATGAAAATTTGCTTGAAGAGACCCCAGATCAAATGCATTGGCGTATTGCAAGCGAATTTGCCAGAATAGAAGAGAAAAAATTTGCAAAGCCGCTTACTAAAAAAGATATTTTCTCTTATTTAGATCATTTTAAAAAAATTATCCCACAAGGTTCTCCAATGTATGGGATAGGTAATAATTTTCAAACCATAAGTCTTTCTAATTGTTTTGTGCTTACATCTCCTGATGATAGTTATGGTGGTATAATGTTAGCTGATGAACATCTTGTGCAGATAAGTAAAAGAAGAGGAGGTTGCGGATTAGATATATCTAATCTAAGACCCTCAAAAGTACCAACTAGTAATGCAGCTAAGACCAGCACAGGCATTATACCATTTGCGGAGAGATATAGCCACTCTATAAGAGAAGTAGGCCAGCACGGTAGGCGTGGCGCTCTAATTATTACACTTAGTGTACATCACCCACAAATAATTGATTTTGTTACTGCAAAAACAGATCTAAAAAGTATTACTGGTGCAAATATATCGGTAAGACTAACAGATGAATTTTTAAATGCTGTTAAGAAAGATAAAGATTACGAGCAACGCTGGCCAGTAGATGCTAGAGAAAAAGGTCAAGAACCTAAAATAAGCAATAAGGTTAAAGCTCGCGATGTATGGATGACAATTGTAAAAAACGCATGGGCAACTGCAGAACCTGGTTTGATATTTTGGGATAATATAATAAAAGAAAGTCCTGCTGATTGTTATGCAGATAAGGGTTTTCGTACAGAATCTACTAATCCATGTAGCGAACTACCATTATGCGGCTACGACTCGTGCAGGTTATTACTAATAAATGCTTTTGCTTTTGTAAAGTATCCTTTTACAAATAAAGCTTCATTTGATTTTAAGGAATTTAGCAAAACAGCAAAAATAGCACAGCGGTTAATGGATGATTTAGTAGACCTTGAATTGGAAAAAATAAATAAAATTATTAAGAAAATTAAAAAAGATCCAGAATTACAGTATGTTAAGGATAGAGAATTAAAACTTTGGGAAAACATAAAAATTAAATGCCAACAAGGTAGGAGAACAGGGACAGGATTAACAGCAGTAGGAGATACGACAGCTGCTGTAGGGATTAATTATGGTAGCCAAAAAGGTATAAATTTTATTAATAATCTTTATAAAACATTGAAAATTGCTTGCTATAGAAGTTCAGTTGATATGGCAAAAGAAATTGGTCCATTTCCTATTTATGATCATAAAAAAGAAAAAAACTGTCCATTTCTATTAAGAATTAAAGATGATGATGAACAACTTTGGCAAGATATGAAGAAATTTGGAAGACGTAATATCGGCTTATTAACATCTGCGCCTGCTGGTACTACTTCATTATTAGCAAAATTAGTAAATCATTATGGAAGCTCATCAGCCATTGAATGTCAATATACTAGCAAACCATACATAAGACGTAAAAAAGGCAATCCGGGAGATAAAAATTTCCGTGTTGATTTTGTTGATCAAAGTGGAGATTCTTGGGAAGAATTTAAAGTATATCCAGCCGCTATACAAGATTGGATTGAAATTACAGGTGAAACAGATGTAACAAAATCACCATGGCATGGGGCATGTGCATACGATATAGATTGGAAGATAAGAGTTAAACTCCAAGCAACAGCTAATAGACATATCGATCACAGTATTAGCAGTACAATTAATTTACCAGAAGATGCTACAGTTGAGCAAGTTGCTGAGATATACGAACAAGCCTGGATGTCAGGTTGTAAGGGAATGACAGTCTATAGAAATAATTGTCGTACCGGTGTTCTTGTTGAAGATAAGTCATCAGATCATAGAAGTAGTAAATGTATAAATAAAACTAACGCTCCAAAGAGGCCAACAGAGATACCTGGCGAATTGCATTTTACCAGAGTAAAAGGAGAAAACTATTTTGTTGCTGTTGGTTTGTTTGATTCACATGATCCCTATGAGGTATTTATAGGTAGTAATGGTTTTATGCACAAAAAGGGTATATTAACTGGTTCTATAAAGAAAATTAAACGTGGTACATATACGGGAGTTTTTGAAAAAGATATAGAACTTTCTTCAGTAGGCGATTATTGCTCAGATGAAGAAGAATCCCTTACACGAATGATGTCTACTGCATTGCGGCATGGTACAGATGTCTCTTATGTTGTTCATCAGTTAGAAAAAACAAAAGGTGATCTACAGACACCTGCTAAGGCTCTTGCTCGTGTATTAAAAAAATACATTGTAGATGGATCTGAAGTAAAGGGTGAAGAATGTGAGAAATGTAGTGGTCAATTAATTAGAGAAACAGGCTGTGTTCTTTGTAGAGAATGCGGTTGGTCACGTTGCGGTTAATGAAGAATGGAAGGAAATAAAATGAATAATGTATTGCTTTGGAAAAAATTAAAACACAATGCAATTATACCCCAATATCAAACAGCCAATGCTGCTGGATTTGATTTTCATGCTATTGTAAATAATCCTAATAATACAATTTGGATTGATTCTCAACAAAAGAGTATTGTTGATACGGGTTTGTCTGTAGCTATTCCAACAGGTTGGCAAATAGAGATCAGACCAAGAAGCGGGCTAGCTTTAAAATATAGTATTACCATAGTCAATTCTCCTGGAACTGTAGATTCTGATTACAGGGGTCCTATAAAAATCATTCTTTTTAATTTGGGAAAAGAAACTTTCAGGATTAAAAATGGTGATCGCATTGCACAGGGTGTTATCGTCCCTGCTCCCCAATTTAAGATGCAAGAAGTGGACGAATTACCAGAAAGCGAAAGAGGAGAAAATGGTTTTGGATCCACTGGTGTAAAATGAGAAAAGGAAATTTCTCAATATATAACGATATTATAGTAGATAATTATGTCAATTACAAGGCAAAATGTTGTTATTGTATATCGCCAAAGCGATTCAGATAGTGAGCAGCTGGCAGATGACTATATCTCTAGATATAATCTAAATTCTGTTCAAAAAATTGCTGTTCCGTGCAGCAATAATGAAATATTAGATAGCGAAACAGAATTTAATAATCAGGTACTAACAAGTCTTAAGTCTTCGATCGATGCTTTAGAAAATAATGATTGGAATATTAAGGCTATAGTTCTTGGATATAATATTCCTGGTGGTTTCCGTGACGGAGATGATATTATATCATCAACATCACGTGCGTCTAGAATACATCATACATATTCTAAAAAACGTAGTAATTATTTATATGATAGAAAGGATTATAAGAGTTATGACGACACCGATGCAACATTCGCTCTTGTTGCGAGTAGAATCGACGCACCAACATTTGATCTTGCAAAGGCTATGATAGACAATGCTGAGATATTAGATAGACAGAACATTGCAAACGGAACATTCTATATTGACCCGTATTCAGACAAGCTTGGTGGACCCGCTTCTGCATACGAAGATTCTATTCTAGATTTTAAAGATAATATACTCCCATTATTAAATTTAGATATTTTTTCTACTGTTTTTCTTGATCCATATATAGATGTTGTAATACCTCGTGTTGAAAATGATTCGTTTATATGGTCATGGTTTACAGATAGGTCATCAATGTCATTCTTTGGTTCAACAGATGCATTAAGAATATTCGCATATAATGCTGATTACAGTGGTGCCAATACGGTAAGAAGTATAATTACAAGGCACTGGCCAGCTTTAGCAATTAGGAATGGTTATATTGCAACTGCGGGTGCTATGTCAAATCCCACTATAGAAGGTTTTTTATCACCAAGAGCTTTTTTTGAAACATTATTAAGAGATGGGAACATTGGAGAAGCATATTTATTTAGTTTGCCATTTTTAGATTGGACAATGACATTATTTGGAGACCCACTTGCTATAGTAGTATTTCCTTCTGAACCTGAAGAAGATGATACAATTGATGAGGATGAAAGTTTTCGCTTAATGTCAATTGATCTTGCTAGGGCTATTACATACCAGTATAGAAGATCTAGTTTGTTAGAAGAAGCATTTGTTACAATTGTTTCTAGCATAGATGTAGCTACAGAAGTTGATCTTCTTTATAGGACTAAACAACTATATGATGAAAATTCTGATGCCAGTAGAAATGGGCATTTTGTTATGTTAGTTGAAAAATATTATGATCATATATTGGCAAGAAAAAGAGAAACAAATGTAGGTACTATAAATCCAACGATTAATGATTATCTTCAAGTTGCAGGTTTTAAGGTAAGTGAAATGACTCTTGACTCTTTTTATGATTCAGATATAGTTAATGATATTTATGTTAAAGATATGGGAGAGTGGACAGTAGAAGTCCCAATTATAGATGAAGCTGGAGATTTTGTTCTTTATCATTTTGAACTTGAAGTATCATTTAATGAAAACTTCTCAACTATATTGTTTGTAAAGGATAGTCAAGAAAACCAAACAGGTTGGTTTTATGAGAGAAACGAGAATGAATTTATAGATGTGCCTACTGATGGAGTCGCTTCAAATTTTGCAGGAAATAGAATAAGATATGTTAGTAATGAAAATGAATATTTAACAAGAGGTAGAATTGTTTATTTTAGAATTAAACAAAAAGATAGTAATAACGAATATCAAAATAGAAATTTTAGGGATGTAATTCATACATGATTAGACCACAAACATATAATACGATAGCAACAAAGATAGATGAAGCGCAAAAACAAGTTATTGATACACTTGGTAACTTGTTTTCTATGAGAAGAAACCTGTATAATAATGAAGTTTCAGTAACAGATTCTGAAAAAGGACAATTGCTTATTACTATAGATGAAACTTATAATTTAATTTTAAATGAAAATTATATTCCTTCCAAATCTTTATTAGATGTTGTACATAAGTTGCAATTACATGTCTCTACACACTATGGTAACGTAAATTCTTTTCTTTCTGATAATAATATTCTTGTTGGATCCTCCTTTGCAGATTTGTCAGCTAGTGTTGGATATCAAATTAATCCGGAAAATATAGAGTAGTTTTGTATTTTTTGTCGTAATATTAATTATGGCAAAAAGGCAAAAACAAAAGCTAAATGATATTGTAGCTAATATAACAAGCAGTATTGTTTTTGATAATGATAATTCTGCTATTCCAAATATAATTGAATTTTGCGAAAATGAAGAGTATTTAGGAATTGGGTATGGTTCAAATCCAATAACATTATATAAGCCGCAAAAACTTATATTAAAAACATTTTATAGAGGTTCGAGAGGAAACGAAAACTTAACCCTTACGAATGAAGAAATAAAACTATGTGAAGACTTGGGACTTACTGGCCCAGATAGGGGAGATATCCTTGGAAAATATAACAGTAATCACTTATTCCGCGAACTTGTTCTTGTTTGGGGTAGAAGATCAGGAAAAGACTTAGTTATTTCATTAATTGCTTTATATGAAGCAATGAAACTTCTTGAAGTTCCTGGTGGAAATCCATATAAATATTACAGTATTTCATCAGGTGACCCAATTTCTATTCTGACTGTAGCTGCAGGCGCTCCACAAGCTATGATAGCTTTTGGCTATATGCGAGAAAAATTACTTTATAGTCCTTATTTCAGGGATAAATATATAGCTGAAGGTATTGAGGCACATAAAATTTATCTTTTAACTCCTCAGGATAAAGAAGATAATAAAAACTTTAGAGACCGAGGATTACCAATTAAAAAAGGTAGTATATGTATAGAAGTAGGTCATAGCAATCCTGATACACTTGTTGGTAAACAATGTATTGTGTTAATAGCAGACGAAGTTGCTTCATATAAAACAGGAACAGGGGGCCCTTCTACTGGTGAAAAAATTTATCAGCTTTTGACTCCTATGGTTAATAGTTTTGTTATTAAGGAACCTGTTTTAAATAATAATGGCAAACAAATTATAGATGAAAATGGCAACCCAGTTATTAAAAGGCGATATGATGGTAAAATATTAAGCATATCATCACCACGAGGTAAGTCAGGCAAATTATATAATCTCTATGAAACGGCAGAATTTGCAAATCAGCGGTTAATGAATAGGCTTCCAACATGGGAGGTCAACGAACAACATACTAGACAATCTTTACGCGAATCAGAACCAAGCATGAGCGAACAAGAGTTTATGATGGAGTATGGCGCTGAATTTAGTGGCTTGGCAGGCCAAGATATGTTTTCAAGAGATGCTATCGAAGAATGTTTCAAAAACAATCTTGAATTAAGACCAATAGGGCAACCAGGAAAAGTTTATTTTGCGCACTTAGATCCAGCTACTAATAGTCATAATTATGCCCTTGTTGTTGTACATAAAGAAGTATTCTTAGATCCAAAGATAAGAAGATCTAATTACCAAATAGTTGTTGATCATATTAAATATTGGACCCCAACTGTTGATAAAGAAATTGAGATTGATGAGGTAGATTCTTATGTTGTGGGATTAAAAAGAAGATTCCATCTTGGAATTGTTAGCTATGACCTTTGGAATTCAACCGCTAGCGTACAAAAATTAAAGAAATATGGTATTCCTGCGGTACGAAAACCATTTAATAGAAAATATAAAATGACAATTTATACTGAGTTAGAAAGTTTAATAAATTCTGGTAGATTGAAAATACCGTATCATCATCTTTTAAGAAATGAAATGCTTGGATTACAAAGAAAATATGATAACACCGGTTATAAAGTATATCCTAAAAAGGAAGGAGACGGCTGCAAGACAGATGATGTTGTTGATGCATTGGCAGGGGCATGTTTTATGACAATATCTAAAGCAGCATTGACATTACCAGGAGGTAAATTAGTTAATACAGGATTTGTTCCACAAGCCAATAATGTTGTTTGGAGATCAATGCAAGGAACGCCATATGGGCAAGGATCAGGTCAGGCTGTTTCACGAGCATTGGAGCGGCATGCTTCTTGGCCAAACCGTAAAAGATAATCTGCTTGAAAGAAGGAATTTATATTCAGAATTTTAAAAGATATGTACGGTGTATTATAAAATAGCTTTATAGCTCTCATTGGAGAATAATTAACAATGTTTAATCTCAAAAAGTCCGCTCAATCAAAATCTATTGAAAAACATTTAAGAGACAGTAATAAAAAAAATGGTCTGGCTGTTGAAGACAAACCTGGTAATTATGACTGGCTGTTAGGGCAAAAATCACGTAAGAATAAAGACAATACTATTCCATATAATAGACAACTTGTCGAAGGAAGAGCTGGTACAAATAAAGCAGTAGTAGAAAAAGCTCTTAATCAAAATCCTAAGCTTTATCTTGATAAAAGAAATGAAAAGCTTCAAGGATCAGCATTAAAGGCAAGCGACCTAATGGCAGAAGCGTATGATCAAAAGAAACTAAGAGAATATCGCGAAGCTAAGAAACCTAAACGAGATACAGAATTCTGGGATAAATATGTTGGGGAGCAGATGATGGGGCCTATAACAAAAGTAGTAAAAAACAAACAAGATACACAACTAGAGAACCATTCATCCAGATTTGAAAATTTAGACAAAACTATGCCAATTGCAGAAAGCCAGCAAGAGAATACTGCAAGAAATAAAAAAGATGATAAGGTTGAAAAAATGGTAATGGCGTCATCGACAACTGCAGATTTGCTAAGTGATGCAGATTCTATGCTTTTTCATATTTATGGTACCGCAGCAAAAGAGGATCGTGGGTTAAGCGATAATGAGAAACAAATGGAGATTGACATCAATAGCGGCAAAAGGAGAGTTATAGCACAGTTTTTTGATGAAGAAAATGATTATAGAGGAGATATTGGTGCTCATGATACTGCTGATGCATTTGATCAACAAATTCAGAGACAAGGGCTAGAACCAGCACCCGAACCTGAAGATATGTATATAGAGCCATCTATTTATGGACATGGTTTTGATCTTATTGAGTTAACTGTTTATCCTGATAGTTCGGTTCTTGCAGGGCAAACAACAAAAAACAGGATGAATGAAGAACCTTTCGAAACAGAAGAAGAAGCAATTGTATTTGCTAAAAAAGAATATGGTGTTCAACCAGAAGTTCTAGAAACACCTTTGGGATTGAGTGAAAATCGAGTTCCTGATCTTCCTCCAAGTGACTTTGACCCTGCTGACGCAGGAGAAAGATGGTATGAAAATTATTAAAACAAAAAAATATTCGCAAACAGCAAATACCGCGAACGAACGAAGATATCACGGCTCTATTGAGATGAAAATATTCGTTCCAAAAACAAATGATGAAAATGAAGACTATAGTAATGCATCTAATATCTTATTAAACGCTTTAAAAGTACTCTCGGAAAACAATATTGATGCTAATTTTGGTAGCCTCGTACCAGTAGAATGGTAGTATATTTAATATAATAAGAATAAAAACAGATGAGCAAACAGCACTTGCAAATAATTAATGACTAAATTTAATATAAACAAATACAATAAATCTACATTTTTTATTTGCAAAAGGTGTAGTTATAATATTACACATAAAAAAAAGATTGAATCATGTCCACAATGCGGATATCATTTGTTTAAAGTAGCAGACCGTTCTGGGACACCTCGATTTTGGGATAGAGATGATTTTTCAGATCCCTATTTGCGCCAAAGACAAAAAGGTATCGATCCAGGTAGCGGTAGAAGTCAAAAATTAGTTAATCCTTTTGATGAAGACGTTGGTGGCGGACTTGGTACAAGGGTTCGAGGAAAAGGCTTTCCTAGTGATTTTTCTTCAGAAGATACATATGAACTTCAAAAACAAATGGATATTCCTGGCTCACGCGATAATTTATTAGAAAATCCTCCATTAGCCGAATCACTGGGAGGCGATTTTGTTGATCCTATAGACGCTCTTAGTAGAATGAATATGGAGAATAATAAAGACGAAGGTTCTATTGATAAAAAATTAAAGAAATCAAGAATGCAACAAGATGACGATAACATATATAGAATCGTTAGAAATAGACAAAAGAGGTGATATTATGATGTTACGAGTTGGCGACATAATTGGGAAAAAAGAGCTAGTTCTAAACACTATTGGAAGACCTGTAAAAGCAGGATCATTAGTGCCGTTAAGCGATAATGATCTTAAAGCACCAGATGTTATCATTGCTATTAAAAAAGGTTATTTAGTTGAAGAAAAAGCTAAAACATTGGTCATTGATGCTACAGGAAAAGTAGTAGATCAAATTGTTATAGAAGAACCAGGACCCAAACGTAAAATAAAGAAACCGGCAACGCGCAAGAGATCTAAACGAAAATCTATAAAAAAAGCCATTAAACGTCAATCTGCAAAAAAAGCTATTAAACGCCCAGAAGACCCCAAGCCAAACCTGTCGTCTTGGGATCCTTTAGAAGAAGAAATGATTGATAAAGACGAAAGCAATCGACGAGTTACTGGTAATGTTCAACATAAAACACATCCAGAAAGTGCAAAAAGTGACATGAAATCCTGGGATCCTTCATTAGACGATTCTAATGGAACCCTTATAGATAAAGAAGATAGTGCAAAAAAAGCCCTGGATCAAGAAGTAAACGATGATTTAGATGTACAAATTGGTGAAGTTGATTTATCTAATACTAAAAAAACAAAACATAAAAGCATTAAGGTTTCTTCTCGTAAAAGATCAACCAAAAGATCAACCAAGGGCACCAAGAAAAAAAGCAGATCTCTTAAACCTGTTGGTCGTATCCGACCAGAACCCACAGCAGATGGTGATATAGGCGGATTAGATCCTAACTCTCTACCAAACGAAAGTGGAGATATAGGTTTTGTAGATCAAGAACAGGATCAAGAAAGAATTAATAGGCATCCAATACTTCGACGTCGAGCTGCACAAAATGACGAAATAGAATAAAGGATTACCGCATATTTAAGCAGAAAATATGGTTAATGAGCAAAACGTGGGAAATTCTGGAAAAGGAACTAGCGTTCCACAAATTTAGACTACTTGATAACCATAAGTGTCAATTTCATATTTCTGACAAAAAACAAATAACGGCAACAATTAAAGCTGCTATACAATTTGTTAATAAAAAAATAAAAGAAAATAAAAAGCTTTTTTCTGAATTGTGGTCTGATGCAGCATCTGTGGTTGCATCACCAGCAATTGATAGCAACTGTGTTGGAGAACCCTCTGCCAATCTTTTTATTAATTCACTAGAGGATTTGGGACGGCTATTATCTTGTTTCCCCGATTTGGAAAATACAGAGCTTTATAAAACAATCAATGAAGCTCTTCAAAAAGATATACATGAGTTTGATAACAACCAAATTAATTTATTGCCAGGTTATAAAATTTCTATAGACTGGATTCATAGACTTATAGAGGAATTAATATATGTTCGTAAGTTGCTAAAATTTGCATTTTCCGGACGACAAAACGTAAATACTGTAAAAGTAGCTAGGGGCATTAGCGGTCCTTGGGCAAATCTTGATTTAGCAATGCGAGAACGTGTCTTTCCTTGGTGGGAAGAGGACGAGAACTTCAGAGGTAGGGATCGAGATATAAGAAATCAAAGAAGATATAGAAAGGGTCTGGAGAACTATAATAACGACGGGAGAGTTGGCGAGGGACATTTTTGGCGTGAGCAACGCAACGAGCCTTTTAGCTGGTATAACCGCAAAGACGACGACCCGTACCCACATCGATACACATTGACAAGAAACTAATGTCTTAAAATTTAGTTTCTAATATACGAATATTGAAGAAGGATATTAAGACAATATATAAGAATGATAAAGTATTATGATAAAAAACAATAATTTTTTAACGAGTTTAGTCGAAAATTCATGTCCTGTTTGCAATTCAACTTTTATAAAATCACTTAAACATAAAAAGTATTGTTCTTCAGATTGTTCTAAAGAAGCAAGAAAAAAGCTAATAAATAAAAGTGCTAGAGAAAGATACCATGCTGAAAAAGAAACATATAAAAAATGCAAGTGGTGTAATAAAAACACATATGTCTCAGATAAATATGACCATAATTGCTGTTCTGAAAGCACATGCATTGATAAACATCAAAAATGGAAACGCAAAGTTAATAATAGGAAACATTATCTAAAAAAGAAGAAAGTACAAGGAAAAACCAAAAAACAAAAACGTTTAGACGCTGAGGTGTCTAGGAACTATCGAAAAAGAAACAAGGATGTATTGCGTATTAAATATCGTTGGAGAAAAAAAGAAAAAGCTATTTGGTTAGAAGAGTATAAAAAAAACATAAAATGTTCCAAATGTGGAGACAACCGATATTATGTTTTAGATTTTCATCATATAGCAATCAATAATAAAGAATTCGGTATAGCTGAAATGATTAGACAAGGTTTCTCTGTTAAAAGAATAGAAAAAGAAATTGACAAATGTATGGCGCTTTGCGCAAATTGCCATAGGGAGTGGCATTATTTTAAAAGCAATAATAAAGTAGTATGTTTTGATATTTGGTTATCAGAAGCCGACAGTTATACATTAACAAGGAATTAAAAATGGACAATTTTCAGCCATCTGTAGCAGATTATTTGATAAAATTATTTCCTGATTTAACCTATAGTCCAAGGAAAACTATTGATACGGTTGCTGCAAATGATCTGTTTAAAATTTGGCGTAATGAAACAAATAAAACAGGAAAATCTAAATATATAAGGACACCAACAACACCAATTCATACTTTAGATAGGATAAAAAAAGCAGGATTTATTAAGCTAATTGGTAATGAAATAGAAATCACAGAAAAAGGTGCTTCTATTATTAAGATTATGATACTTGGTGACCAAAAATCTATTTTTGAAGATGATAATTCTGTTATTGATTATGGTGCAGCATTATCTCAATCTGAACATCCTCTTAAAACAGCTAAAAAAATATCAAAAAACGCTTCTGATAACTGGTGGAGTAGATTCAAATAATGGCTCTTATAAGATTAATTAATCCATCAAAGAAACAGATGCAAAAGACAAAAGTTAATAGAAACTTATCTTGGTATGATGTAGAAAAAAAAGAGATGAAAACCTTTACGGGTGGTCGGCTGTCTTTTCAATACAAGTACGACGATAGTTTGCCAAAACCCAGATATCGACTTTTGCCACATATAGAAGATGTAGAAGATCGCAAAGAGGCTGTTGTTATAGATTTAAAGGCAATTGATAAATGGTTAAGAATACACCAGGATTGGGACTTTATTGATATTGTAGGTAAAGATTCATCTGGTTCTATTTTGTTAGCAATTCCAGATAATGAACTTAGAGAAGTTACGGATAGTTTAGAAATAGATAATATCCCATTTGAGGGCCTGTAAATGCTTAGGGTAGAAATTGCAGATACTCCATCATCACAGGCTCGTGGATTAATGTATAGAAAATCCATGCCTTATGATGCCGGTATGGTATTTCTTTTTAACAAACCAAAAAAATTAAATTTTTGGGGAGTTAATACATATATTCCCCTGGATATTGCTTTTGTTGATGATAATAATCATATAGTTAAGATTTCACGTATTGATCCACACTCTTATTATATGGTTTCGTCTGAAAAAAGATGCAATATTGCTATAGAGGCAAATATGGATTTTTTTAATCAAAATAACATTGCTGTTGGAGATAAAATCAATTTAAGTCAAACTGATCCAATTAATGCTTATATAACATTTGAAAAACAAAAAACTAACAAATTTGCACAAGAAGTAGAAGATTTTTATCCTAAACCTTCTCCTGATTTACCTATTGTTACGCCTGAAGATATTGACCAAATACTTGAGGACACACATGATGAGGGATATATGGTTCCAGAAGTTGAAGAAGTACCTCCGGTACCAGAAGCGCCAGTACCAGAAGCGCCAGTACCAAATGTTCCAATTACAGAAGAAGAATTTCCTGAGTTCCCAACAACATATGATGCAATGCAATGGGCAGATCAAAACAATGAGTCTGTAAGAATATGGTATAAAACCAAAGCTGGTAAAGACCTTGAGAGGGAAATAGAACCACATGGACAGTTCTTAGCGAAAAGTACTGGTAATCAAATTCTTGTGGTATTTGACAAGACAGTCGGTGAGATTAGGGCATTTATACTTAATAATATTATGTATTATGTTTTTTCTGGCGAAAAATTTGAACCTAAGTTTGTTTTAAAAGCATAATTAACAAAGGAAACTAGAAAAATAGGAAGAAAATATAATTGATTAATCGAATATTAATTGTAGAGTGTTATTATGCCGCAAAATAATATAGGCACTATAGTGACGGCTCAATCGCCAACACCAGCAGATATAGTTGGTTTAGTAAGAGGTAGAGATAATATAGAGGATTTTACTAATATTCAAAATATACTTAATGATGTTAGTACAGGAATGGGTTTAACAGATGAATCTAGAGGATATGCAATAAGATTCTTAGAGAATGCAAAAGGTGGGCTACCAGCTGGTGATAGACAAATACCACTTATTGATATGTTAATAGGTAGATTAAATGTTAATGCACCAATAAGTGCTACAGATGTTGCAGAAATACAGGATATAGCATCTCAGCTTAATCCTACAATAAATGATGTACAAACTGGTGAGGTTTCTTTAAGATTACCTACTGAAGATTCGATGCCAGGATTAATACCAGAAAGTGCTATGGGAACTATAGCTAATAGTGCCATACAAAAGGAAAGAAAATCAATGACTAGTGCAATAGAATCTTTATCTAATTTGTCTGATTTTTTAGATGAGAGTAAACTTGAAAAATATGCTGACAAAGTAGATGTTATCTCTTCCCATACCTTAAATATAAAAACAGCACAATATGTTGGTATACAAGGGTATTGGCTTCGAAATGATCGTTGCTGGAAAAATTGCTATAGACAAAAACGATCAAAAAATCCCGATATGCCAGCACAAGAAGTATGGAACGAATGTCATGACGAGTATCTTGCATCAATAAATAATGATAAAAGTGGTTGGGAAAAATATACAGGATCTAATGATGGTATTAAAGTAGCATCAGGGCAACCAAATCAGGATATTTTAGATCAAGAAAAGAAATATTTTAATGATCGTATTAAACAGAAAATTAAAGAAGGTTGGACAGTTGGTTCTGCTGTTTTTGATACAGTTAAATTCTCACAAAATAGATATGTTACTGCAATGATTGAGAATGCTACAAAATTGGCAGATCTTGCTAATAAATTAGATAGTGCTGGATATCAGACGCTTAGTAAATATGCTATTAAAACGTCTGAAGAAATGACAAAAGAAGCGCAATTTGGAGCTGCTAAAATGTTTGATCCAAAAACATGGGGACGGGGATTAAAAGAACAAGTAAAACAATGGACAGGAGGGGCTGATCCACGGACGATGAGACAGCGTCTTATGAGAGTATTAACGAAAGTGCAAGCATTACGTACTAGGTTTCCACAAGACTTATCTACAATTCAAGATCCTAATTTAGCTTATCAGGCTCAAGAAGCATTTCTTAGAATGAGGGAAGACATAGGAAATGAAAATATGGTGCTTGAGCAAATGTCACGCCAGGATGTTGATGCTGGAAGAATTTACCAAAAAGTTTCTCCTGTTTTTCAACAATTTGCTCAGTTAGCTGATAAGCCAAAATCTAGACGAATAGCTTTGGATAATTTAGCTAATACTATAGGTTCAGTTATTGGACAAAATGTTAATCAAGATTATCAGACGCAGATACCTGCAGCGGCGCAAACAACACCAGAATTAGCAGAAACACAAGTTGAAGCACCTGCACAATCTCCATCAATAAGTGCTCCAGAAGAAGAAGCATATATACCAGCAGGCCCAGAAGGCACAGTAGAAGGTCCAGAAGGTAGGGAATTCCCGGACGAACCGGAAATACCATCGACACCTAGACAGAAGACTCCTGCTGATCAAATATTAGGAATGGCTAGTAATTTTTCACTTAATGAAATTAATAGCCTTATAAGTTCATTAAGTTTTATTCGTAGAGGTAAACAACAAGAAGAACAGCAGGTACAAGCTACATCAAGTAATCCAATAAAACAATTAATTAAAAAAATAACAAGGAATTCATAAATTAATACAAGGATTTGTAATCTAACTATAGTAATAAGATAAAATTAAGATATTTACTGTTACAGGAGAAATGTGACATGATTAAGTTTAATACGAACTATATCCGGACTGGTAAGTCCAAGTCGTTCAAAGACCTCATTGAGGAAGCGACGCAAAAGAAAGAAGCACTAATAAAAACTGCTTCAAAAGAAGAAGAGACCGTTAAAGTAGCTGAAGCTGGTGGCGAAGGTGCTGCATCCAAGAAAGAGAAAGATGAAGCTGATTCCAGTGGCCAACCTGAATGGGAAGGCAAAAAGGAAAATGTAAACGATCCTGAAGCTGGTGATCATCACACTGATGAAGATGTTGGTAAACAAGCATCAGAAGATGAGTCCAACACAGAGTCAGAAGATGAGGAAAAAGAAGAAGAAGAAGATACTAAGGAAACAGAAGTTAAAGAAGCCGAAGTCAAAGAAGCTGCTGATGTAAAAGATGCTGATAACGAAAGTAACTCTGAAGCCGATTCCAGTGGCCAACCTGAATGGGAAGGCAAAAAGGAGAATGTAAATGATCCCGAAGCTGGTAAACACCATACTGATGGCGATGTTGGCAAACAAGCATCAGATAAAGAACCAAAAAAAGATAAAGAAGATACAGAAGATACAGAAGATACAGAGGAAACAAAAGAAACAGAAACTGATGAGTCGGCAGAGGCATCCAGCAGTCCTAAGTATGTCAAAATAGCTAATCTCGATGATAAAAGCAAATCATGGCTTAGAACATATTGGAGTGAGCTTTATCCGCCAGAGTATGTTGATGCCATGGTTGCAGATAAGTAATAATAGCACTTTGATTTAATTAGGAGGCTATTTATGGCCCTTGTACCAGTTGGTAAAAGGCAAATTATGGTAGCGCAGAGATTTGATTCTACCATGGACCCGATGCAGCCAATGGGTTTTGATAATCTTGATTCTGAAGATGCGCAGATGCTTACCGAGCCACAAGAATTTGAGAATGAACTAAAAGACCAATTAAATCAAAATCAACAAGTAGAAGACGAACCTTCTGAACCAAATATCGTTAAACATATTTCTGATTTCCTTGTGTCAATGAATTACCCTCCTCGTCGTTTGCAAGAATTCAAATCTAACTTTGTAGAAGAGACAGGTTCTGCAGGCGGTTCTAGACAAGTTACTATAACTATACCTGATCAGGTTTACGGTAAAGATAGTCAAATACCGATGAATAAAATAAAAGAATTCGTCAAAAGTGTAGAAAGTCAATTTTCTTTATATTTTGAGAATTATAAGAAATCTGATCAGAAAATTATATTGAACTTTATTTCATCTGATGACAAGTCCCGTAGAGATGCTGAGGAAGCACAAGCACCTGGAGATATTCTGGATGAAGTTTATGGGCATCCAAGTAAATCTAAACAACCAGGGAAAGCTGCAGAAAGTATACGAAATATAATTAAGGAGAGCAAAAACGATCTTGTTATGTCGCTCCTAAAAGTTTTGGAGAAAAAATAAAATGCTTCAACGTGTTGGAAAAGAAAATAATATTGGTTTTCTTAGCATGGATTATAATAAATTAGCTAATGAAATCAAAGAAATCAAAGAATCTCGCGAACATAAACCAGAAAAAGCCCCACGCTTGACAAAACAAACATCAGGAAATATGTACGCTCAAAAAGCACATACATTAATGAATTTTCTTAATGAGGGTAGCGTACTTACTCCAGATAAAAAATTAGAACAAGAAATTAAACCAGTATTGCCTAAAAAATTAGATAATGATTTTTCTAAAAACCCACATTTAACTGATAAAAGTATTTTTTCTACAAGAGGTGCTGTTGTTGGAGAGATGGGTGGACCATCTAGGCAAATTAAAACAGATATTTCTAATTCAATTTGGGATCCTAATAGATTACAATCTATGGTTGAAAATAGATTACAATCTATGGTTGAAAAAGAATCAGATAATGAACAAAAAACAATAGCAGAACAACGTCAGTCTATACAAGATGAAAGAATGGACGAACTTGTTGATAATCTAAAATCAATAGATCAAAGAAAAGCATCTAATGTTACTCCTCTGAGTGAACATAATGGTTCTGCGTATAAACTTCCAGAACAATCTATGAGTATCTTTGATACAGATGCTTTTGCTAGATTGCCTGAAAAAACTGCTGGTGAAAAGATATCTGAAAGACGTAAAGAAGAAAAAGAAAAAATAGATGATTCTTGGAGATCCAGTTCACAGGTAAGATCAACAAAAGATGTTGTTAATGATCTTTTTGATAAATTATCAAGCGAGTAAATACCGTATGGCAAAATTGTTTAATTTTAAGAAACATAAAAAAGCTCAAATGGCACCGGCGATTGTCCAGCCGACTGAGGGGATACCAGGTATTCCTGATTTTGGATCAGAAAATCCACTGGCTGGACAGTATGAAGGTACTATTGATCAAGGACTTGATCTACAAAATCAGAGTACAAAGTTTCTTGATGCATCTGAGTTGCATGATTTTTTAAACAATAATGATTATATTACTATTAGGGACTTCTTAAATGAGCAGAATATAAGCGTTGAAGAATTATCAAAAGTAGAAGAGCTACTAAAAAGATATTATGAAAATCAAGGTGAGACAACATCTGAAGAAGAACTTGAAACATCTATTGCAATATTTAATATGTTGCCAACATCTTTAAAACAAGAACCAGAGGGTGGAGAAGTTACAGTTCCTGCTCAATTTAAGGAATTTGCTAATATGAATAAAATTAATTCAGAAATTGAAAAATTTGCAAAGAATGTTACAAATAAAAAACAAAAACCATTTAATTTAACAAAGGTTGCTCAACATCATACAGACCAGAATGTTATTATGTGGGGACCTGGCGAAAAAAGAATAGATCCTTTCCTTCGCCAACCGGTTTCTGATTGGCATATATTAGAAAGAAATAAAGGTTTTGGACAAGATATTGATGGCGTATGGAATATAGATTGGGAAACTTTTTGGCGCGGCAATATTATGGACAAATATAGTAGACCTTATAGGGATACTAAAACCGGAGAATGGGTTGGAGGCTATATACAAAAAAGATTCGAAGTAGATAAAAATATTCCAGAAACGAGTAATTATCAACTGCTTCCAGGAGAACGTAGAAAACCAAGGATACCAGAACATGGTGTCCTAGAAGGCCGTTTGCAAGCAATGAGAGCAAAAAACGAAAGAGGATATGGTCCTGAAACAAATACCTCTAAACCATTTAATTGGAATACAGCTTCGTCATCACGCACAATCAAAAAAGGAATAGCAGTAGCAAATGATACATTTAAAATTTCACCTGAATTAGAAACAGAATGGCAAGCAGAGATTGATCAGCCTGATGAAAATTATAATTTAACAGAAAATGAAAAACTTATTGTAAGAACACGATTTAATACTATTGTAGGCGATCCTGTATCGGCTAAAAAATTTATTGCATTGTATGATAAAAGCCCAACTGTTGCAGCTATTAAAATGTTAAGATTGCAATCTAGTGAACCTAATTTTGAAGCAATGAAAAATTATATGCAGAATCTATACATGCAAGAATTTCAATCTCAAATGATAGGTGGGGAAGGACTAGGTTCAAGAGTAGCATCAAAAAAAAAAGTAGTCTAAATCCAGGTAGACCACCAAAAGATCCCTTTAATCTACCAGAAATTAAAATACATCCAGATGATAAGACCGGGCCAATGACAGGCGTTAATCGCTGTCCACGTTGTCATGCTTATATTAATATATCTGAAACATCTTGTCATGATTGCGGACAAGATCTTAAAAATACACCAACATTTACTGGTGAATTCTTTGATAAAGTACCACAAATGCCTAAACCAAAGAGACCATTACCTGGTAAGAATGTTAGACTTAATGATTCTAAAAAAGAAGTAATATATAATAGTAAAACAAATAAATATCATTATGCTATAGATAATAGTGAAGAAAGCGATATTGATGCCATAGAAAGAAGAAAAAAAGACTGTCCTGATTGTCCAGAAATTAAGGGCAGAGATATTAAATCGAAAGAATTTAAACAAATTGTGATGCCAGTTCGTAGTCCTTTATCAAAAAAAATTAAACCAATTATGATGCCAGCCCGTTGTCCTCCATCAGATGAATTTGACGATAAATCTAAGGACGCACGTTGGGGAAAACAAGTCGCAGAAACATGGAAAGATTTAGCTGCAGGTCGATAATTAGGAGATAATAGCATGAAACATGAAATGCCAATGTTCTTTGAGGGACTGCATAAGCCAGTTAGTTGGAAAGAAGCATCGAAGAGAAAAGAGATATATGAATGGGCAAAATATTATTTTGACAAAGATGCAACAGATACAGATGATAAATAAGGAATAGGATAGATAAATGGCGATGATAAAGATGAAAATGCCTGACGATTCGGCTCGTAACAAGAGACGTTTGGTAGCCTCTACCGGAGCTTATGGTGTAGTATCAAGTCATAACGGCGAACGTAAATATCCTAGTTCATCTACTGCTTCGATGCCATTAACAAAAACTTCACAATTCTCAGGTTCTGCAGCAAGTGTTGTGTTTACACAACCAATGTTCTTTTCTCCATTACATACACCACAGAATTGGCAAATTGCATCAAAACGCAGAGAGATATATACCTGGTGTCGATTTTACTATGAAAATGAACCAAAGGTTGCTGCCGGGGTAGATTTCTACTCGCAATTTCCAATGAACGGGTTTAAGTTAGAGTGTAAAAGTAAAAGAATTATTGATTTTTTTGAAGAAGTAGTTGAAGATCTTGATTTGGAAGAGTGGCTTGATTCTATTAGTCATGAATATTTCTTATTAGGTGATGTTTTTCCTTTTCTTGAAATTGATTGTAAAACATGTCATGGTTCAGGTATAGATCCAGAAACAGGAGAACAATGTAATCACCCTGGTGGAGAATTTAAATCAATTCGAGTACTTAATCCAGATTATATAGAAGTACAAGATAATGTTCTTACTGACGAACCACTTATAGCTCTTGTTCCAGATGAAGAGCTTCAGATGATAGTGCAGCGAAAACAACCAGAACATATTTATAATAAGTTACCAATTAATATAATTAATCTTATTGCAACTGGCAGACCTATTACTTTGTCTAATAGATCTATTAGTCATTTAAAACTTAATGCAAGTGGTTATAGTACATATGGATCATCAATGTTGCGCCGTTTGTTTACAATGCTTGCTTATAAAACAAAACTAATGACGGCGAACTGGATAATTGCTGAACGGCTTATTATTCCTGTAAGAGTTGTAAAAGTTGGTGATGAAAAACGTCCAGCATCAGAAGACGATATTCAAGACGTAGTTAATCAATTAGCTGCTGTTAGTAATGATCCTAATCTAACAATTGTTACTCACCATGCTTTTTGTCATGACAAAGAAACAGAAGTTTTAACAGACGATGGTTGGAAAAAATTTGATGAGCTTAATAAAACTGAAAGAGTTATGACATTTAATCCTGAAACAGAAAGATGTGAATATCATGAACCATTAGCATATCATGAGTTTGATTATGATGGAGAAATGATAGGGTTTGAAAATAATAAAACAAATTTATTTGTTACACCAAATCATAGAATTCTTGGATATAAAAGAAATAAAAAACAATATTATGTAGAAACAGCAAATGAATTCGCAGAAAGAAAAGAATGTGATAGGTATATAAGAACAGTAGCAGATTATCATGCAAATGATTTGGATTTTATTAATTTATGTGGTTATAGAATAGCAACAGATGATTTTATGAAATTTGCTGGTTATTACATATCAGAAGGGTATAGCGTATACAATACATCACGTAGAGACTATAGAGTATCCGTATCTCAATCAAAGACAGCCAATCCTCATATATATGATGATATAGATGGAGCATTTTCATCACTTGATATAAAATTTCATAAATATGAATATGATGGCAAGGCGACTTCGTGGGTTATATTAAAAAAAGATATTACCAAACAAATTATAAGTTGGTTTGGACATAATTCTTATCAAAAGAAAATACCATCTTTTATTAAAAATTTACCTCCATATCGTTTGAGGATTCTTATAGATTCATATAATAATGGCGATGCAAGTTGGTCACCTAAAGAGAACCCATTTTATGTCCAAGATGGAACAGTTAGCAAACAATTAGCCGATGATTTGCAAGAAATTATGTTTAAAGCTGGTTTAACTCCTACAAAAAGTAAGTTTAGAAAAGATAATCAATATATGGTTAATTGTAATATAACTAAAAACGGGAAAGGACGTTTTACTCGCATTAAACCAGGACATGTACGAAAAGAACATTATAACGGTAAAGTATGGTGTTTGACAACATCAACAGGTTTTTTTGTTACAAGAAGAAAAGGACATATAGCTATTTCAGGTAATAGCTACGAATTCTACGGCGCGACGTCCAGAATTCATAATATAGCTCCAGAAATAGAACAAATAGGTAAGGAGATACTTGATGGTTTGATGTTAAATCAAGCACTTCTCAATGGTGAAATGTCATCCTATAGTTCTGCAGCTGTTGGAATTGAAACCCTTATTCGTAGGTTAGATAATTGGAGGAACAAGTTAAAAAAATGGGTAGAAAAGAAAATTTTCTTACCTATTTCAATGATGCAAGGATTTTTTGATGAAGAAAAAAGTAAGAGAAGAAATAAAGAAGTTTATCTTTATCCTAAATTAAAATGGAATGATCTTAACCTAAGAGATAATACTCAAAAAGTTCAGCTTTTATTACAAATGCATGATAAAGGAATGGTAGCTTCTCAAACAATTCTTGAAGAAATTAACTTAGATTATGATTCTGAAGTTGAAAGAATGCGTGAAGAACAGATTATGGCAACGCAAAGTGGAATGATAATGCCAGGTATGGAACAGGGTGGTATGGGCGGGCCATTGGGAGCTATGGGGGGTATGGGTGGACCACCTATGGGCGGTTTGCCTGGCGAAATGCCTGGCGGTGAGATGGGTGGTATGGGTGGCATGGGAGGCGTACCTGGCGGAGAGATGGGTGGTATGGGGGGTGGTGGTATGGGTGGTATGCCACCAGGTGGCGGTGGGGCTCCAATGGGAGCTGCAGCAGGCGGTCCTCCTCCAACAAGAATTTCAAAACGAGGTAAAGCTGGGCAACAGGAGGAACAACAAATTCCAGTTCCTAAAACCATCAAGTTAACAAAACTTGAAGCTAAGATGTATAAAACATTAATGGATATGAATATACCTTATAAACTTTTTGGACAATATACTATACATTTGCCTGGCCAAACTCAGCCGTTTTTGCTTGATTTTGCATATCCAGAAATAGGTGTAGCCATCGAGTCGGATGGATCTATATGGCATGATAGAGAAGATTTTAAAAAGCGAGATCAAAACAGAGATCATAAATTAGCTAATGTAGGTTGGCGAATATTAAGATTTAATGAAGAAGCAATTAATGATCATATAGAGGCAGTTACCAATGTTATTTATAAAAATGTTGTAGATGCTTCAAAAGAATTGCGTAAAAAATCTGAAGACAAAGATGCAGTTGTTAAATTTGCATCGTTACACAATGCTATGAAAAATCCAAATACAGCAAAGGAATTATTATTTAATATTGAAGATATAGGTAACGAAATTGGTTATATTATATCTATTGGTGATTAATGCCTTATTTTAATCTAAGCAAATATGCTGGACCAAGAAGAATAAGAGACAGGGGTATTAGATGGCATGAACACTACCATGAAAAGTCTAAACCTCTGAAAAAACGTTTTGATAAAATGATAGGACCAAACGCCTATATAAGATGGGAAGGCCATGATTATACAACAGATAGTGATTATTTTGTTGTTGTTGGCCCTGCTATTACAAAAGAAGGTAAAAAACGATTTTTTGCTGGTATTAAAAAATATCCAAAGGATCCTAAAAAGAAACAATTTGCTCCAAGCGGAGAATACTTCTCTAATATTGTTAGTGCTTTTTCGCATGCAAGTCAAAAGTGGAATATACCGTTTCCACAAAACACACCCAATTATAGCGAAAATATATTAATACCACTTAAGATACCCAGGCACATCAAGGGATAAGAAATGAAAGTCATTAAAACATCTAAATATTCAAAGATTTCTCAAATAGAAGATCCGTTACAACCTCAAGAAATTAATGAGATACCAGATGCAATTCCATTTGAGTGGTTAGAAAATGTAAGAAAAGAAGCCTGGAGTAGAGCTATTGAACAAATGAATGTCCAACGAGATGCTAATAAAACGCCAGTAAATTTTGCACAACCTTGTGGTATAGTTGATAATGGTATTAGGATATGTGCTCCGATCGGAGATGCTGTACTAGCTGTAGTTCCATTATTAGAAGATTATCAAAACAATGATATTGAAAATGCTATTACAAGGGTTATAAAAATGATGTATTCAGTTGCTCAGCGTACAACCTATAAAAAACATACAGATATGATACAAAAAGATATAAATAAATATTACGAGGATGGCGGACAAAACTGGTCTGGAGACTGAATATGAAAACAATAAAAACTGCTGATTTTTTGAAAAAAACATCTTCAAGATTGCCACAAAATATAAAATCACAAATACAAAAACAAATATATGAAGTAACAAAAGATTATCATGATCAGATTCCTCTTCAATCTATGTTTGATGTTCTTAAATCATTCAACATAGTTCCTTTACAAGAAGATGGTACTCTATGGTCTGGCATGCTGATTGGAGGAGCTGAGTGTGGGTCTGATGAAGTTGCAGACCAAATCGCTGGTTTTGATTTAGCATTTCAAGATCCTAATCAAAATCGATTCATACCAATAAACAATACTTTACTTCAAATACAGTGGTGCAAAATGCCGTCAGGCAAGTATGAAGTCGTAGCATATCTCTCATAATAGGGTTGGGAATTAAAAATGAGTGAAACATTTTATGGCATCGAACTTATCTTGGATATGAGTGGTTGTGATGAAACTAGATTCACACGTGAATTACTAGAAGAATATGCTGAAGAATTATGTGATAAAATAGATATGGAATTGGCGTTAGAACCTTTCTTTTGGGACGAAGAAAATGGTGGATAAACCGACGATCCTCATCTAAAAGGCATATCTATGTTACAGTTTATAGAGACCAGTAATATAACCATACATACTTTAACGTTATTAAAGACGGCTTTTATTAATATCTTTTCTTGCAAAATGTTCGATATAAGTCTTGTTGAGATGTTTTCTAAAGATTTTTTCTCAGCACAACATGTTAAATCACAAACAGTGGAGAGAACTTATGTCAAAAATAACGGAAGTAACAATTGAAACCAAAGTATCAGATATTTTAGCAAATCCTCGTCATTATCAAAGTCGCTATCCATCATTTAGTAATATTAGTACAAAATTAGGCGATGAGTGTCCAATAAGATGTTCTTTTTTTAAGAATAGTATTGAAGTTGGGGTGGTAGATAATACAAAGCTGTGCGTCAATCCTATGGAGTTTCATAGGAGATCATTAGTAAATGATAATAAATTTAATGTATCTTTTATTGTGCCTACTGGAGTAGGAGCAAGTACTGGCGGGCATGCAGGCGATGCCAACGTAGCTCTGAAATTAATAGCATCTATATCTGATACTGTCTTTACTCATCCCAATGTTGTTAATGCATCTGATTTAAATGAAATACCCAAAAATTGCTATTATATAGAGGGTAGTATTTTATCAAGATTCCTGATGGGGACAATTGGGCTAAGACACAAAACATTAAATAATATATTAGTGATATTAGGCGAACATCCAGATAAAAAATATATGCATGCAGCTTACAACTCAATTAATGCTGCTAGGGCAATCTATGGAACTCAAATATCGGATGTAATTGAAATTAAAGAATTAAAGATGGAAATCTCAATGACGCCATCTGGAAGAGCAAGCGGCATTATAGAAGGACTAGATAGCGTTACAGATGCTCTTCAGTCATATCGTCACGAATATGATGCAATAGCAATTTCATCACCAATGGATATGGGAGTTGAGGCTATTAAAAAATATTATAACGACCATCAAGATAGGGTTAATCCTATTGGTGGCGTTGAAGCGTTACTTACTCATTGGTTGTCTTATAATACAAATGTTAATTCTGCTCATTCTCCAATGATGGAAAACATAGAAATGGATAATATGGATTTTGGTATTGTCGATTCAAGATTATCAGCCGAACTCATATCTACGGCATATTTCATGTGTGTGCTTAAGGGACTTATGCAATCTCCTACTGTGGTATTCCCAGATATGATCTCCAAGGATGACTATAATAGACCATATCCTTTTGTTCATTATTACCCCAATAACACCATGACCGCTGCTGATGTCAACGCAATAGTTATACCTAAAGGTTGTTTAGGATTGCCAATTTTTGCGGCGCTATGGCAAGGTATGCCGGTCATCGCGGTAGAAGATAATATACAAGTTGAAGATGCTACTGACACAATAAGAGATATGCCCTGGAATAGAAACCAATATATCGAAGTTAATAATTACTTAGAAGCCATTGGTGTCCTAACATCTATGAGAGAAGGGGTTAGTTTAGAAACTGCCAAACGACCATTATCTACTATAAATAATAAAAAAATAATTAAAAATAATTAAAAATAATTAAAAAAAAAAGAAGGATTTTATATAAAGGTGTTGCTAATAATGAGTTAACTTAGCATAATTTCTGGATATTTATTATATGGAAAAAAAGATAGCTATCTTAAAAACAAATATAGAGCCACTAAATAAACCCGAAGATTGGGATATTTTTAATCTTCCAAAACGAATTAAAACAGCATCAACAAATAATCTTAAAGATGGAGATACAGACACCTTTGATATCAAGTCTGCCATTAAGGATCACCCAGATCATCTCTTTTTAAAGATATTTGCGATTCGCGAAGATGAAATAAATGACAATGGTGATTTCTTTCCAAAAGCAGAATTAAAAAAATCAGCAGATTCTTTTATTGGCGTACCCATCTTCACAAATCATCAAAATGATGACATAGAAAGAGCAAAGGGCGATTGCGTTCATGCATGGTACGATAGTGAAGCAGGTGGAATATTTCTTATTGCTCGCGTTGATAAAGCAGCATATCCAAGATTGGCTCGCGGAATAGAAGAAAAATATATTATTGGAAGCAGCATGGGTACTAGTGTTGAATATAGCTGTTGCTCAATTTGTCATAAAAAAGCACATACAGCAGACGATTATTGCGAACATATTAAAGAAGCAAAAAGTAGAACCAGAACAGGTAAGTATGTTTGCGAATATCATAAGAGTGACGATAAGCCAGAAGATGATTGTCCTATCTGCGGTTGTAAAAAAAGTGAAACAAAACATCTTGATCATAAGGATCAACAAGTATTTGAATATAATTATGGACTTAAGTTTATTGAGAACTCATTTGTTGTTAATCCAGCATGTAATGATTGCGGCGTCACTTGTATCTTACATGCACCAGAAGTTACAAAGAAAATAGCCGAACTTAAAGCACAAACAGAAAAACTAATTAAAACATATGACGCTAATCCAAAAGCGTTTACAAAAGCTGCAAGCTCTGGAACTAAAGTTGCCGGTAAACTAGAACTCCAAATGCTATTGTCTGCAATGGATAATATAGAAAAAGTCGCAAAAAGTATGATGGATCAAAAAGATCATGTAGATATGGAATATGTAAGCGACCTTGTTAAAGCAATGGCTGATGTCCAGTCTACTGTAGATGAATTAACAGAAATGGGATATGAACAATTACCATCACCAACAGATATAGAAGCTGGCTCCGAATTGCCAATTCCTCAAGAAGGATTACCAGAACAAGCAATTACTCCAGTACCACCACCTGCACAACAAGGCTCTGTTCAAACAACTCCAGGACCTGCAGGTACGGAGATACAGACACTAGAAGGACTTGGGTCTATTACGAAACCAAAAATTTCATCAACTTTTATTAAAAATAAGAAGGAATCTTTATCTCGTTTTAGTAAACTAATGAGACGAGTTTCTTCTTTATTAAAATTATCTACTAAATTGGATAAAAAATCAAGGAGTGAAACAGTGACAAATACATATGTGGATGTTTACAACGACAGGTCTGATCCTGATTCCTATCATGTGGTTATTGATGGGGATTTCGTTACTGAGGCCAAGGGAGATGTTGTTCTCAAGGTCTCTAATATATCACAGCTATCTGATGAACTTCAATTAATTATTAAAGATGATCCTGAGAAAGCTGGAAAACAAATTTTGGAAAATATTACTTCTACGGAGTCTATGATGTCTACAAAAGAGCAAAAGACAGCACAAGAAACGAAAACGGCACAGGTTGGTCCTAATCCAGAAACTAAACCGGCACAACAAGAGGTTATTACAGAAAAACAAATGGCAAATGAGCCTCCTGTCCTGCATCCTCGTACTGACGATGTTTTCGAGCAGATCACAGAATCTAAATCGCAGATTGGGCGAGATGATGATAAGTATAATGATACAACTTCTGAAAGTCCACAGAAACGGCTTGGTACTTACGAAACTATTACAGAAGATCAAATGGATGATATTACCAGCGGTTACGTAGTTCGATGGAAAGCAACTCCAGAGGTTATTACAGAAAAACAATGGACAGATATGAGTAGACTTGCCAGCGCTAAACTTAGCACTGACCAAAGAGAGATTATAACAGAAAAGCAGCTAAGAGACCTGCTTAATAGTCACCGTTTCGTAGGGACATATGAAACAATTACTGAAAATCAATTGAAAAATCTTGATTGGGGAATGAAACGGTGGGCCAATAAGAGTTATACAAATCATTTACTGAAAATAGCAACAGAATCTATTTCTGATGCTATCTCAAATTATCATAAGACACCAGAAGAAATATCTGGCGTTCTTGCAAAATATGACGACGACGATAGTTTTAAAGAAAAAATAGCATTCTTGACTATTGTTAATTCGTTGCCATTTAAAAAAGAAGAAAGGGATAAACTTGCTAAAAATGTTTCTTATTTCCAAAAGAAAAGTTCAAAGAGTATTGAAACACCAGATACTCTAGATGCCCTTATTCTTTCTGTTGCTAATAATGGGAAAGTACAAGTTAAAGTAGAGGACGTATATGATACAATTAATCATATCCTGCATCAAAAAGTAGCTATGAAAAAGGTAGAGAAGCTTGCAGAAGCTAAACTTTCTAGTGAGCATAAAGAGACTTTAACTACAGATAAATTCGCTGGACTTAATGAGTCCATTGAAGCACTCGATGGTATAGAAATACGAGCTACTATCGAGGAAATCGGCGCAGACGTTGCCGATAAAGAAGCTTTCGTAATAGCTTGCAAAAAATTTGCAAGAGAAACAACCGGAAATGAAACTGCTATAGTCAATGAAATTAAGGTTGCACAGGTCCCGAGCGTTGTAGTTATTAGACTAGACTTGGGAGAACTTATTAATGGCGCAGAACAAGGTCTTGAAGAACCTGAACTTACTATTGGTGATGAACTTGAAGATATTGATGCCCTTCAGCTTGATGAAGATGGAGAAACAGATGAAGAAGGCTTAACTTCGTTGGATGCTGATGAATCATGCCAATTCGCATCTACTAATAAAAAAACAAAACGAGCAGAAGCAAGAAAAAATCGAGTTAAAAAAGCCCAAATGATGGGAGGCGAAATGGGCGGACAGGGTGGTATGAGCCAAGCTCCAGGAGCTGGCGCATCTTTACCACAACCCCCTCTTGGCGATCAAATGCCAACTGAAACATTTACCGCACCAGGAACAGACGAATTAGGAGAAGATGCAGATGGGGATCTGAATCCAAAACCACCAGGTTCTATGTGTCCAGTATGCGGAAGCTCTGATGTTGATGTTCTTGCTGGTAATACTAAATGCAATAATTGCGGCTCCGAAATGACCTTTAAGGTCTCAGTTGATGTATCAAAATGGGCTGATCTACTCGGGGAAGAAAAAGAAGAAAAAGAAGAGGGCTTTGGCGAAGGCGAAGGCGAAGGCTTTGAACTTGGAGAAATGGAAGAAAATCCAGAATTACCAGTTGCTGCTATGACTAAGCTGAATCCAAAAGCGTTACAAAAAATTGCTAAATCAAAAATTGGACTTGGCAAAGTCAGCCCGTTAACTGGCTTACAAAATACAATTAAAATTAGCGAAGGTAATGCAGTTGATGGTGATTATCTCTGCTTAGATACTGGCTCTAAATATTCAGTAGAATTAAGAGCACCAAAAAATGGTAAATTTGCTTATGCACAATGGACATGGACTCCTAAGCTTGCAAGCGCAACATGCCCATCATGTAAGAGAAATAGAGATCAATTCGTTAAAGCATTAGCTTCTATTGGAGTTGATAAAGATCAATTTAATATTATGGATATGGACGATAAAGTCAAGACAATCCTTGAACTGAAAAACGCCGGTATGCTTAATAAAATTAAAACAGCAAGTAAGAATGGTTCTGTAATTGCTGATTATAAGAAAGCATATAGCATCTATGGAGGAGAATTTCCACTTGAGGTTTGTCGCGAAAGATTAGCTCGTAGGTATGGAGAAAATGCATTGGCCTTAAGCGGACCTTGTGAAGGTAAACCTATCTATGAATGCGTCTGCGATAACCTGAAAAATGCTGGAATGTATACCCATGGACTGGCAATGAAGGTAGCAAATATTTGGGCGGAGAAAGACGGTACAGAAGATTGTATCGAAGATCAAATCCGAACAAGAGGATTAGATATCCGTCAAGCTGCCGTGGTTTGTTCAGCACTTAAAACAATAGTTGCAGCAGATGAGGACTTCCTAACAGAGGATCTTGATAATTTTAATAATGGAATTGACGGAATTGAAGAAGAGGTTTCTGTAGAGGAACCTATTGTAGACGATTTTGAAGAAGATCCTTTTGAAAGCGAAGTTGGCAATACTATTTCAATTGATGCCGATACGCTTGTAGAATCTTTATCCGATGAAGATAAAGAAAAATTAAATACAGCACTAGAGACTACAGAAGAAGCTGCTCCAACAGAAGTTTTAGATGAAGCTATTGATGAAACCGGACTCCCATCAGAAGAAATTGTTGATGAAGTCCCAGGATTACCAGAAGTACCACAAATGGAAGAAACATTACCTTGCGAAGAAGGAAAAGAAGATAATAATAATGAAGAGTTAAAAGATGATACAGACCTTAAGTTAATAGAAACTAAACCAACCAGAACTAAGGGTGTGGAAATAGGGATTATGGCATCAACAGAAACTGAACAAGATCATAACGCTGACGAAACAGCGTATATGAAATCAGCTATTGCTGGTATAGGCAAGATACATATGGATCTTGATAGCGTTGCTGCTACATTGCTTGGAAAAGAAGCTTCCGAAAAAGAAATACGACAAGAACTAGCACAAGAAGAACCTAATGTAAAGCAAATTAGCGAAGGTACACCTGCCTCTGGCAAAACAGTAGGAACAATGGGACATGAAGACGAAACAATTAGAGATGCCGCACATCCTAAAGTTCCTCGAAATGAAGCAACTATGGGACAAGAACCTGCAGAAATTAATCCACAAGATAAACCATTACCTATTATTCCATCAGATAAGGGGTCAATGGGCCATGAAGAACTTGAAGGCGGCGATGTTAGATTTACCGGCGGCGCTGACGGTACAACCTCACCAGGCGCTGGCCAAGCAGAAACTGAAAAAGATGCATCTGATGAAGAAGAAAAATTGGCGAAAGAATTGGCACTTATGAAAGGCGCAGTTAGTAACTCAAGAGAAAGAATCAATTCGCTTGCTGAAAGAATCATCGAAGCTGGTAAACTTGAACCTAAAAAACCAGTCGCAGATGACGAAGATATTCAACCAGTAAAAGATAATACGAGTATTGGCCACGAACCAGAATTCTCAGCCGATACTCCTGAAAATACAGAAGATTCAGGTGACGGTGCAATGATGGGACATGAAAAAGAAACCCTGAAATCAACACCAAAATCACCTAAAGATCATCCTGAAATTCCAGAGGATGATGCCAGAATGGGCCACGAAGTGTTGGCTCCAGAAAAACAATTAAGAGATAAAGGTACCGTCATCGCACGTAGCGATGAGGAGTCCGAAGTTCAAAAGCAAGCAGAGGCTTTTAGAGTCGCTGGACTTATGCTCGAAAAAGAGATAATTACAGCATCCGAACTACAAGTAAAAGTCAATGAACTTGCTAAATATGAACTTGGCCAAATAAAAGATTACGCAAAAGCAATTTTCGCTAATCATAAAACAGCCAAGAAAGGACTCGACACGGCATCTGAAGGACTTGAGCAAGCCTTGGTTATTAATGAAACATCAAGTCAAAGAGATGGTACAAATGAGTTAGCAGCTAAACTGCAAACTTTATTCTATCTTGACAAACAGAACAAAGAAGCGCTCGAAAACCCTGACTTTTCCGTTAGAAAAGCTTTCGGAATGTAAAAAGGAGAGTAAATATGGCTCTTATAGAAGTATATCATGTAGTTGCAGATTATTACCCAGTGGATGCAGATAATAATCCTAATATCACTGAAGGTGAAGTTTGCATGTTAAATGCTAATGGCGATGCTGTCCCTGCAACAGGTGGCGTGGGTACATTCGCAATTGGTATCGCTGGCGATACGTCAGCAACCGCTGGCGGTGGACAAACACCATATACCGCAGCATTGGTAGTTAACCCTGCCGGTTCGACCCGAGATACGTCAAATAGGGTAAGTGACTTTTTCAACGAGACACTGGCCTCTAACCTGATTACTATTTACAACGGTGGTGGTAAATTCCATAGTGATCAATATGCAGCCCTAGTATATGTACCTGGCGACGATCTCTTCAGTGATGCAAATGCACAACTAACAAATGTTGCACCTGCAAATGCTGATGTTGTTGGCCTTTGTACGGTCGCCCCACGTGCTTACCCAAGTGGTGTCCCTGGCACAGATACAGCAGACGGCTCTATCTCGCTTGGCGATTTCATCACGTTTATCCTGAGGCACTAATTTTTTGTCAAAATAATCTTTAGGTTTGTTTTACGAATACTAAAGACTAAATTTTAAGGAGATTAAAATGACTTTAGCAAAAACTGGTCTTTCTGACCAAGAAAAAGAAATGGTCATAGCTCAAGCACTAGAGACTGACGAGGGACGTACGGCTCTTGCCCAAGCGATGGTAGAGCCCATCCGTCGTGCTCTTGAGTACCAAGCTGTTGGCCGTAAACTCCTAATGGTTGATGAGCTGCCACAAGGCGCTCTTGCCCGTTATGAGAGAGACGTGGCGGCTGTCGCACACGTTATCAGTCGTCGAGGCGCTGTTCCTGATCAAATCCAGGAAGGCGAAGAAATCCTCGTTCCTACTTTTGAGATCGCTGCGAACCCAACCGTTCGTCTGTCTGAAATCAAGGCTCGTAGGTTCTATATCGTAGACCGCGCGCAGATTAAGGCTAAGGAAGCGATTCAGAAGGAAGAGGATACTAATATTTTCAACGCATTGATTGCTGCCGCTAACAACCTTGGCACACAAGTAATCTTGAGTGTTGGTATCCTAACCGTGGCTGCCCTTAATACGGCTTTCCGTGACATCGAGCAACATGACCTTGTTGCTGCTAAGATCGTTACGCATGCCTTCCAGTATGCTACGATCAGGACGTTCGGGAAAGATTTTTACGATGAAGCCACTACGCGCGAAATCATCACCACAGGGCTCTATGGTCACCTGTGGACAGCAGATATTCATGTCAGTTCCAGAATGGATAGTGACTCAGTATTGGTTGTAGCCTCACCTGAGACCGTTGGTGCCTTCCCGATTAGACAGGACATTACAGTTCTACCTGCTGATGATCCGAAAAAGCTTCGATTGGGTTGGGTTATCTACGAGGAAATAGGTATCGTTGTAGTCAACGATTACGCGATTAGCCTAATTGAGGTAACTCCTGCTACCTAAAGCAGTTATGTAAGTTGACGATAAAGAGCCCTGTCTTCGGACGGGGCTCTTTATATTGAGCCTACCCCAAGAAAGTGGACAATAAAAATTTTTATTCATAAAAAGGAAATGTGTAACAATATGTAGTATAATAATAATTATGAGAGAACAACCACATTATACTAACTTATTGACAGAAGATTTTTTTCTTAAATATTACGTAAAAGGAAGAATGTCTTTTCCACAGATATCTGCAATGCTAAAAAAAGATGGGCATAACATTGCGATTGGCACTGTATACAAATATGCCAAATCTTTAGGAATTAGCAGAACACAATCTGAGGCGGCATTGCAAAAAGACATTACATGTGAGCCGTTAAATTATAACATTTCCTACATAACAGAATCGATTATTGAACATATAGATGGTTTTTTATTAGGAGACGGTGGGATACAACCCAATACAAAAGGACATTTGCCTTCTGCACGCTTAAGATGTGGAGTTGAGCATAAACAATTTGCTGAATATCTGATAAACCCATTTTCTAGGTATAAAGCAAAAACGGCTAAATATGCCACAAAAGACATGAAACAAGGTTTCGTCTGTGACGGAAGGACATCCTTTCATCCCGACATATACACTCAATATGTTCGATGGTACCCATTAAAGAAAAAGCAGCCGCCTAACGATGTTCGTATCACACCAACGTCTGTCATGATGTGGTACCTTGGCGATGGCTCATTAGTTGAGACTGGCAAAAATATGGTAAGTATCAGGTTATCAACTGATGGCTTCTTACTTGAGCGAGTAGAATTTTTAGTTAGCAGATTAGAAGAAGTTGGAATCAATTGTCATCGCAACAATGATAATCGCATTTATATTAAAGCTAGTGGGATACCTGCTTTCTTTGATTTCATAGGTCGTGAGTCGCCTATTGAGTGTTATAAATATAAATTTGATTTGCCTGAGTGGCGATTTGAATCTCGCCGCATACACGATGTAGCGGATGAATTAGGAATCAAGTATAATAGGTTGTTATATTTTATTAAAATAGGTAAAGTTGGATGTTATAGGGCGTCAGAGAAAGGTAAACCTAGACTATTGCCTAAACATGTGAAAAAGATAAAATCGATGATTAAAACTGGTGAATTATATTAATCACTCATTCATGTATTAAAAAAATTGCATAATATATGAAGGAACGTATTATTGTGTTGTAGAATAGTATATAGTAAACAAGGATATACTATATGCAAAAAACACTACGATTATTAATAGATAAAAGGCCAGACCTTATTAAAGAATGGGATTATGAAAAAAATACTGCAAATATTGAAGACATTACGGTAGGAAGTAATAAAAAAGTTTATTGGAAATGCTCCAAAGGGCATTCATGGTTAGCATTTGTATACAACAGGGTAGGCAAAGCAGGATGCCCATATTGTTCTGGTAATTTTGTTTCTGACATTAATAACTTTACAACATATCAACCACAATTATCAAAACAATTTGATGAAGAAAGGAATTACCCATTAAGAGCAGATCAGATACATCATAAAAGTAATAAAAAATTTTGGTGGAAGTGTCCAAAAGAAGATGACCACATATGGCAAGCATCACCAAATGATAGATCTAAACAACCAGGTTGCCCATTTTGTTCTGGCAAAAGAGCATCCAAATCGTATAATCTTCTAAAGATATATCCTAAATTAGCTAAACAATGGCATCCTACTAAAAATGGGAATCTATGTCCATCAGATATAACACCATCTAGTGGGAAAAAAGTATATTGGAAATGTGATATTTCAGATGATCATGAATGGATAGCATCAGCAAACAGTAGAGTTAATATGACGAATATGTTAAGTTGCCCATTTTGCACAGGAAGAAAAATATGCAAATCTAATTGTTTTGAGACGACACATCAATATTTATTAGATTCTTGGGATTATAATAAAAATACATTAAAACCATCTGAGATAACATATTCTGCTCATAAAATAATATATTGGATATGTCAAAAAGGTCATTCATGGCAAGCCCCACCGTATAGTAGAGTTATGGGTAAAAATTGTCCTGAATGCAATGTGTCTAAAGGTGAAGAAAGAATAGATAATATTTTAGATTCATTAAAGATAAAACATAGAGGTCAATATTCTTATAAAGAATTAAATGGAAAAAGATTTGATTTTGCTATTTTTGCAGATACTTTGCTTTTAATTGAATATCATGGCATACAGCATTATGAGCCAGTATCTTTTGGATCAACAAAAATAAGTGGAAAACAAAATTTATCTCAAAATAAGAAAAGAGATAAATGGAAATTAAAATGGGCAACCAAAAAAGGATATCCATTGTTAACAATACCTTATTGGGATTTTGATAAAATAGAAGCATTAGTTAAAGATTTTTTAAAGGATAATTTAAATAGTGACACAACGAAAAATATTTAATTTTGAATCTCATGTTCTAAATAAAGAAACAATAGATAAATTTGGATATGATCCAAATAATCTTGGAAAGACATCTATTAAATTTGTTATTGCTATTTGTAGATTTTGCGGAAAGCAAATAGATGTAAGACTTGGCAATTTCAATAAAATAGGATCAGCCTGTCATAACAAATGTAGATTAGAGCAGCAAAAATTACAGGTTTCACCTTTTTTAGATCAGAATGTGAGAGAAAAGGCAAAATCAACTAATTTTTTAAGATTTGGAACAATCCATGTATCTCAAAACAAAGACATTCGCAATAAAATATCATTAGCTAAAAAAGAAAGAGATGCATTCAGAAAAGAAACATCAGATAATAAACTAGATTTTATCAAATCTATACAAAATACTACAAATAATATTAGTATAAATTATAAATTATCAAACTTTAGTATTGACTGTTTTTGCAAAAATAAATCTTTTGGCATTGTGTTTAACAATAGTCTTGAATCATCAGAAAAAGTCTTAGATTATAAAACATGTCAGATGAGACAGAGAGCTAAATTGGATTTTTGTAGAAGCAAAAACATACGTTTAATGCATATATTTGAACATCAATGGATAAATAGAAAAAAGCAATATATTAATTTTATCAGGTCGATTATTGGCATTAATACCAATCGTGTCCATGCAAGACAATGTGATATAGACAACAAACCATGTAAATCTTTTTATGAAAACAATCATATTCAAGGGTATGGGATGAATACAATTAAGTTTTTTAACCTAAAATACAATGATAGAATAGTTGCATCAATGACTGCCGGGAGACATCATCGTCAAAATTCTCAATCTAATGATATAGTATTAAATAGACTTGTGTTTAATAATGAAACGAATGTACCAGGTGGGTCAAGTAAACTATTTAAATATTTTAAGATTTGGGCTAAACAAGAGGGATATGATAGGATTATATCTTGGTCAGATAATTGTTGGACAGAAGGAAATGTTTATAAGGTTTTGTGTTTTGATTTGGAAGTAGAATATGGTTCAGACTACTTCTATTACGATACGAATATTAGATCGTATAAATCTAAACAAAGTCAGAGGAAGGCTGCTACTGGCTGTCCTGAAGGCATGACAGAGAGGGAATGGTGTATTGAGAGAGGTTTATATAGAATTTGGGATTGCGGCAAAAAGAAGTGGGTGCATAATTTAGTATAATGGTTTCTTGATGAATCTCCAGATAGCTAAAAATTTTTGATAATATTTTTTAAATAAGGAGACAAAAAAATGTCAAAATCAAAAACAGCCGATGCGATTTTCGATAAACTTTTCATACAATGCGAGTATATTAAAGCCCTAGTAAGAAATAATATATCTATATTTGAGGACACATTATTACCAAAAAACGTATATTTTTACAAAGGCATAGATGTAAATCCAGAAAACGTTTACGATGAATATTCTTTCATTATTTTATTGTATCCGACATTTAATTTTAAAGCTACTGAAATATTTTGCAAAGATATAAATGAAACATTTAATGACAGGAGTTGTGGCTTTGAGATACACTCAATCGATGGTCCTCGACCATTGCCAACTCGTATTAAGAATATTAAAGATGTGCAATATTATGTCATATTTACAATAACAAAAGAACAAACATTGACACAAAAAGAATTGACGGAACGTTCAGATTTAATGAAAAAAGGACACACATAATGTTTGATGAATTCAAGTTTGCAGAAATCCGTCTTGGTTATTTTAAACAAGGTTCTGACTTGGGAAAATGTATTAGTGAATGTGGTGATCTAGTAGCTGGATTGAAATTACACAAAAGTAATATGGAAAGTGTTGCTGATCATTTAGGTAAAATTGCGAAAATAATTAATAATTATTCTGTATCTCTCGTTAAAATTAATGCAGATACGCATCATATAGGGATCAGTGGTCCAGCAGAAATGATTGACGAACTGGTTAAAGATGATTTAGCGTATGTCTTTGATATAGAGGGCCAATAAATGATTATAGATACCCTTAATCTATATAACGATCATGGTGCAATATACTATGTAGATGTGATCACAGGCTATAGATTCATTTTAAGGGAATTCTAAATGCCATTATCAGATGATAAAAAACGATATTCATTTAAAGAGTATAAATGGTTGACACAAAGATATTTCTTGTCACTTAAAAATGATAATTGTTGGTTATCTAAATACATTAATAAATCAAAATTATCTTATAGCGAATTTATGCAGACATTGGAAAAATATTTAATAGAATATAAAAAAGTTGAAATTGCAGAAGAAGAATCTGATTGTCCGGAATATATCAAATATATGTATGGTGGATATTCTATTAATTATGTAATTTTTTGTACAGAGTTATGTATGGTTTTAAATCTACATATAGATGAACTAATATTTTTATACAATATTTATAAAGATTATAAAGTACAACCGAGTAAAAGATCAAATTGTCCATTGAGTCCTATTTCTGACCATGAGGTTAAAAAGTTTCTAAATTCCGACGACTGGACTATCTCATGATCACAGAATCCTTTGAAGTATATAACGAGCATGGTGCAATATATATTGTTGATCGAATTCCAGGCACAAAGGAGACCTATAATGTCTGATGAGTTCAAGTTTGCAGATATCCGTCTTGGATATATAAATCCAGTTGCTGATTACAAAAGTTGTCTTAAAAGAAACGATAGTCACTTTAATGCCTTAAACACACATAGCAATAAAATAAAAAATGTTGCTGACAATTTAAATAAAATTGCAAAAATAATTGACAATTACGATAGGACTTCTGTCAAATTCATAATAGAGCCACAATATGGGCAAATAATAATTAAAGGATCAGCAGAACTGATTAACGAATTGGTTAAAAATAATTTTGCTACTATACGCTATGGGTATCATGACTATAAACTGGGTGGGGGATTTTAGATGTCATCAAGTGATAAAGAAAAAGCAGAAATTAGAGAAGCAATAGAGAAATTTATTGATGAAATAGATTTAAAAGAAGTCTTAGATAAATATATTGAAGAAATGTATTGGGATGAACTAATAAACCAGACAATGAGACCAATTACAGAATTAAATAAAACATATTGCAGAGACATTATAAAATATTATTTATAAAGGCGACAACTCATGATCCTCCAAACATTCGAGATATATGGTGAACTTGGCCAAATAGAATATGTTGACCAAGTTTCAGAAACAGAAGAAGCGGCTCAAACTGCAAATTTTAGATTCATTTTAAGGGAGACTGGTAAAGAATTAAAGTGGGTCTCAGCAGCCATGGCATTTTATGATGAAGACGGCATATCATATCCGATAGTAAATGAAGCAGATATGGAAGGATATTAAATGAAGATATCGCATAATGACAACATGCTCACCTTATACTCCAAACAGCAAGATATTGTTAACTCTACAGCAAAATACACAGTAGTTGAAGCAGCAAGAAGTGTAGGTAAGACTACAGCATGTTTAATATGGTTCCTCAAACGTATATTAAAAGGCTCATCTGGTAACAATTATTTATGGACATCTCGAAGTAACGCAGAAATAGATATTGTTTTTTGCAAATTTAAAAGATTTCTTGTTATTTCAGATTTACATAAATACAGTTATTCTATAAGTTCTAAAGAAAGGGTAATAGAAATAAATGGGATGAAGATATGGTTTAAATGTTTTAATGATATAAACATTTTATGTGGGACAAATATATCTGCTGTGGTTATAGATGAAGCGACTAATTGTGAACCACATATCTGGCATCAGATACGATCTTCAATAGCATCTGATGGTTTATGCATGATTGTTGGACATGCTCGTGGAAGAAAGAAATGGATGTATAGATTAGCAAGAAAAGCAGAGTCTGGGCATTCTGACATGTTTTATGTAAACATCAACTCTTACGATGCTGCTAAATCTGGAATTTTAAATCATGATGATATTGAAAAAGAAAAGAAAATATTGCCAGAACATATTTTTAGAGAGAAACATCTTGTTCAGGCAAGTGAGGATGGCGACAATCCATTTGATTTACAATCAATTTCTGATTGCATTCAATTGTTTTTGGTGTAGATTTGGGACATAATCGAGACTGGACGGTTGTGTGTGGGTTAGACGAAAGATGCCATGTTTGTGTACTTGAACGATGGCAATTGGACTGGAGGCAGTCCAGGCGTCGTATTCTTGATTTAATTAAAGATACTCCAACATTAGTCAGTTCTGATGGTGCAGGTGATCCGATTATTGAAGATTTAAATCGTTCTCATGGTGATTTGCAAGGTTTTAAATTTACTACGCCATCGAAACAGAATTTAATGGAGATATTAGCTTTTTTTATTCAATGCAAAAAATTAGGTTTTCCGGATGGTTGGTTATCAAATGAGCTTGAGTCTTTTGAATACGTATATACAGGAGATTGGGTATATTATTCTGCACCGGAAGGTTTTTATGATGATAGTGTGTACGCATTATCTTTGGCAGTAAAGCATTTAAGATATATTACAAAAAGTATTAAAATGGATATTAATTATGAGTGCGCCTAGTCATTTTAAAATAGAAAATATCCATAATTATGAAGACCTTTTAAAACATTTTGTAAGTCCAGGTGCATTTCACAATTTAAGCAAAATAATAGGTTTTAGAATTTCTCAGAATTATAGTATTACAGGGGAAGATGCGTATTGGGTATCTTTACATGCAAAAAGGGAAGGTGACGGGATTACTCGTCGTGTTATTTTTGTTGATTGTTCTACATGTTTTTGCGAAACAAAAAAATTAGCAGACAAATGTGTATTAAAAATAAAAAATATACTTAAAAAGAATAATGTAGATTTTGAATATAGTGGTCTTAAGATACACAATATTTCCAAAAAAACATATAAACCTTTGAGTCAGCCGGGTAAACTTAAAGATTTTGTTACTCAGACAATAAGGAACATTACAAATGGTATAGATATGGCGGGCATTTCTCATTGTGATGATCCCATTCAATATGTTGAATTTGATTTATCTATAAAAACAATAAAAGACTCTGAGACAGGTGAGGACATATATGTGTTGGCTCATTCTGATATAGACAAATGTGCGAATCGCATAAAATTTTCTGTACCATTAATATTCGATAGTAAATGAAGAAGATATGGAGGGATATTAAATTATGAGCATAGGCAATTATTTCAAACCAGAAGATATCAACAGTTATGAAGATATGCTAAATGAATTTTCTAAATGGGAGAAGTTAGGAGAAATAATAAATATAAATTTAAGTTTATTTAGTCCAAAGGATAACAGATGTATGGTATCGATGTATCCTGTTAGGGAGAAAGAGACAAAAGATGAAAAAATTGCATGGATAACGACTGGTGATAATTCTGTGTGTATGTTTGACGAAGCAGGAGATGCAAATCAGTGTTTGTCAAAATTAATGAGAATATTAGTAGAAGATGGCAAGTCTTTTGAGTATAGGTATGCTACCAAACATTTAATGATGACAAACAAATAATAGTAAATATAAGGGTTTAAAATGTTTTATCAATGCAAATCATGCAGAAGTCCAGATGCTGACAGTCGTTCGAAATATTGTTAATATTGCGGAGCAAGGACTCCAAGGATTAAAAGGTTATTTGCTAGAATAGATGACAGCTATTTTTTATATTATATTCGTTGGAGTTGGTTCATGTATGTGATTATGATTCGTCGATACATAGGTAGGCATATTTGACTATACTTTGTATTAAATGGAGATTTAATAATGACAAAAATTAAGATTGAGATACCTAGAAGTCCTAATGCATATAATCCACGTATTGTTGAATGTGATCATCAAGAAATAGATATCCAGCCATCGCCATGTAAAGAAATGAATAAAAAATATAAAGAACTAAGACAAAATATTATCAAAGACTTGGACTCAGACAAGATATCTATTGAAGAATTAAAAGAAAAGCTAGAAGAAGAATATAATAAAATTAAGCAGCAGTATGCTAACACTAAAAATGATGTCAAGGATGCAAGTAGTGTAATGATTTTGCTAAACAAGAGAGCATTATCATTTAAAGAATTATGCAAAGAATACAAAAAGATTATGCAAGATCATGGTAATAATGCAAATAATTTCAAATGGTTAAGTGACAACGGTTACAATTGGTTTCTATTACAGGTTAACATGAATAACTTAAGTTTTGATGGTTTCAAAAAAGATGCATCTCAATTATCTGATTTCTTTAATTATCGGGATTAACACCATGCTATCAGATTTAGAACGTGCCATTGAGAAGCGTGTGGGTAAATCCGTGGAGGAGATGCGTAGCACGACCTTTGATGAGGCGCGTCGTCAATATGATTCGACTCATCATCACCCGACCCGTTTCATTTCATTTTTCCCATTTATCGGACGTGGTCATGCCATGCGAGACAGGTTGCTCAGCCGTGAGGATATTGAAGACGGTGTAGACGAGGCTCTTGAGTAAACTGATTAATCTGGGTTTTTTCTTTCTCCTGAAAGGCTAAAAATTCAGATATAATGTATGTTGCTATAATAAAGGATAAAGATCATGGAAAACAATTGTGAACACAACGTTATCGTTTACTGGTCCTACCTGGATCGTCTTTGGATTGCCCACAGTCTCGACATGGATAAAACTGGTAGTGGTGAACGGGTAGTGGATGCGTTAGCGAACCTGATACGAGCGTCGTTAGATGTTATTACTGAAGCGAAAAAAGATCACAGTCTTCATATTTTTCGTGATGCTCCTCCTCAAATTCTTCGTTTAGCAGAAGAATCTGTTGCTGCTAATATTTTACCATTTGAAGTGATTGAAATCGCTTACAAGATGGCTAGGGGTCGTTGGCCGGAGAATTTTGTCTTAGATGTTTTTCCAAATAAAACTGAGGGTAGCAGGTTTAAGGCGTACTTAGAATTTCTTCCAGGGGCTTAGAAGATTATTATTTATAGTCCGTTTTTCATGCGCGAAAAATAAGTAAATTTAATTAGATAAGGTATTTAAGTCCTTTTCCAGCCTCAATTTAGAAGAATTCAATTTCTTTCTCCGGTTTCAGTATTTTTTGGGATATAATGGGTAGTGTTTCAGAAGGTTTTAATCTTTTTTAGAAAGGAACAAATGTGATGACAGATTCATTGATTCAAAAGTGCAGAGAGATTTTCCGACGGAGTCAACTTCGGCAACTTCGGCAACTTCGTAAACGAGATGTTACATGGATACAGCGTTGCCGCCGCACAGGTGCTAAATGGTATCCAGAGTTAGACGAGATCGCAAAGGAGCATGGTTTTCCCAACGTGTTTGATTAATTCTGTTTTTAAGACAAAATCTTATTAAGGATTGAATGATGGCAAGTATTATAATTGAAAATCCAAATGATGGCAGTCCACTGATAGAGTTTGCTGACGATTCTGATAACTTTACAGTTGTTGAATCGTTTCTAAAAGAAGAAATGTTAGAAAACGAACGTGAACAAAATGTTGAAATATACAATGCTATGATGGAGGGTATTGAGACAATCCTGCTAATGCTGGCGGGTCGTGGTCTTGTTGATCTAAAGTCAAAAGAAATAAGACACGCACTTTTAGATGCTATGGGCAGCTGTGTTGAATGGTCTGCTCACAACGAGTGTTCTTACAGTACTAGCAACAAATAGAGTGGGTAATAGTTTTATTATATTTTTAGCCCGTCATAAATGGCGGGCTTTTTTATGCGCAAAAAGATGATTTTGGTTACAATAGTCATTTAAGTCCTTTTTTAGTCTCAATTTAGCGAAATCTGATCGTTTTCTCCGGTTTCGTCAATTTTGGTGATATAATGGGTGTGATCCGATTTTTGAACAGTTTAATCTTTTTAAGGAGTCAAAAAATGACGTCATCAAGAACAGCAGCCGCTTTCAAGGCCTGGGATACGATTCGAGCTAATAAGGCAAAGCGTAGCAAAGCCGCAAAGAAGGCATGGGAAACCCGCAAAGCTAACGAATTAGCGGCAAAGCGTAGCAAAACAGCTAAAAAAGCGTGGGAAACCAGGAGAGTAAACGCTAAGTAAAATTAACCATATCTGAGTTTTATCATGCAACCAGACTATTATAAGTGCATCTACAAGGCGGCTGCGCGCCAGACTAACGTTGAGGCATATCGGCGTTTATCTGGTCGAAAAAGGATTCCCAAAAATCGTTCATATTGGACGCTATGCAACAAGCAACCTCGGGATGATGGTTCAGAAATTGTACAAATGCAAAAAGAGGGACTTTTGACAAAATCTCAGTTTCATGGTGTTGATAGGGATTCTGAGATCATTGAGCAGAATAAGGTTTGGCATCCAACTGCAAATTGGCATGTGGGAGAATGGACTGAGGTTATTGAAAATTGTGAATTTGAACCAGCACTAATTTATTTGGACACAACTAATTTTGCGGATCACTGGACAGCTACAGATACGGTGGTTCGCACAATGATGCTTTGTCCTCCGCACACTGTTTTACTCGCGAATTTATTATTGAACGATCCCTACAGCAGCAAGCGATTTGATCCTGACAAGATAATTGAGCATCTTGGATCGCATGTTCCGTCAATGGAGATAAGAAGGTGGAGCAATGTAGTGGAAAGTTTTATCTATAGTACCACAGGAAAGACGTATCTAATCACATATATTTTACACAAACAAAGTTAGGGAAAACAATGGCTGTAAAAAAAATTGACTCATTACGTGTTGAGGGAATAAACCCGGAATATGATAATAAAAGGTATATCACTATTCCAAATCAAGAAACTAAAGAGCTGCGTTGGTGGCAGCCAGAGTGCTTTGAGCAACTGAAAAATACTCAGTTCGCCATCTGTGCGGCTTTTTGTGGAAGTGGTAAGTCAATTTTACAAGTTGCATTAGCTATACATGATATTGTTGAAAATAATTGGAAGCAGAAGCAACTGATTATTGTACCTCAGCAGCATATTAGCCAAGGTTTTATTGGTGATGAAATTCTAGAATACATTCCTGTCATTGTAAATGGTGAGAAATACGAATGGAAAGTAATGAATAATTTTTGTGATGAAAAGAATGTTGGAATATTAAGAAAACTCAAAAAATGGCTTCTTCAAGATGCTGTATCTTTATCTTGCAAACACAAAGGCGGTAACATTATTACAGGTATCAATGCTGTTGCATCACATCAAGCATTGAGTATGGTTTGGAATAAATTAACAGAAGCAGAAAAAAAGAAAGCAATTAAGAATTTGACCTTACGTGTTGATGAAGCTCATCACGTTAAAGGAGTATTTGATGTCAATGAAAATGGTTTGACAGATCAAGAAAAGCTTGTAATGGAGGAAGAGTCTACAAATCTTGGCAAAATTTGTAAATTCATGTTTAACAAACGGTATAAGAATAGTAAAATCCATTTAACAACAGCTACACCATACAGGGGCGACAAAAGGATCATACTATCACCAGACGTATTGAAAAAATTTGAGGTATACTATCTTGATTGGATTGAGCATTTTAAAACAACTGGGATCAAAAACTTCTTTTTGGAATACCAAGAATATAATAGCGATCCTATTCGACAGGTTATTGCCAACATCAAGGCAGAACCTAATGAGAAGCATTTAGTTATCATTCCATCAAGTACGCATAAGTGGCGGTCTAATGGTAATGATGAGCTTCAGGACTTATTGACTCGCATTCATAAGGTTGTTCCTAAAGAACGTGTGTTGGATTTGGTTACAAAATCTACTCAGTCAGCGAACAAGTTGAAACTGCTCAAAGAGCCCAAAGATGCAAGTCAGGGAGAATCTAAATATGACGTAGTTGTTACTTGCATGTTGGGTCGAGAAGGAACCGACTGGTGTCCATGTTCTCGACTTCATAATACAGCATGTGAAAATAGTATTACATTAGCTGTACAGACTATGGGGAGACCATTCAGGCGATTCAAGGGCAAGCAAAACGTCAAGATGTGCTATTACATCAAACGTTTCAAAAAGCCAAAGAAGGGCATGACGAAGCGGGAGTTGTTATCTGATAGAACGAATGCATTATTAGTTTGCCTGCAATTGGACGAGATGTGTCATCCTATTATGATTCCTGTAATTCCTCAATCTGCAGATAATAAATCAAAAAACAATGGAAATGGTGGCAGCATAAGTAGCACTTCATTAACCGAAGTCTTTGGTGATCAATATCCAGGTGTAAAACAAGAGTTGTTTGAAGAAATCGAGTGTTTGGAAAAGAAAGATAAGCAGGGTGTTTATTCTGTCATTGATAATATTTTAGACAAATATAATGTTTCAGATGATGTGATTGAAGGTGTGCGTGATGCAATGAAGGTATTAGTATTGCGAGTTTTGTCTCCGAAACTTAGGAACTTAGGCATTGATATTGCATTTCTAAGAGAACATGGTTTTGATAAGATTATCAAAAAACACAAATTACAGGATACTAGCATCTTTTTCGGTTCTTATAACGATAAAGATTGGAAGATTATTAGGAGCATATTAAACGATTGGGAAATGATGTTTGAGAAATTGAAAGAGCATATGGAGGAGAGAAAAAATGAAAGATGATACTATAACTGATGAACAATTAAGAATGTGGGCGCATCAGCAAAGACACTATAAAAAAGTAAATAGCCTTTCTAAATATCGTCAGAATAAATTAGAAGCGTTACCAGATTGGTATTGGAGAATAGACTTTAAACAAGAAGCTATTGATAAATGTAGTGAGATATTTAAGAGAGCGCAAGAACGTGGAAGTCTGCCAAAACATGGAAGCAAATATCCTCAAGAAGCACAAGATGCTTCTTGGATAAGTACAAGGAAATATGCAAAATTAGGAAAAGGTTGTTCTATTTGGTATCCTGAGTTAGACAAGATTGCCAAGCAGTACGGTTTCCCTGACACATTCAAGACCAAGAAGAGATAAGTTGATGCAAGAGTGTAATCCGACAACTAGTGAATTGTTATCATGGGCAAGATACCAACGTGTTTCGTATCGAAACGAGACATTGTCATTATCTAAAAAAGAAAAATTAGAATCTATGCCTGGCTGGTGTTGGGATATAGGCTTAGAGAAAAAAGCTATTAAGATGTGTCATGATGTATTTCAGAGAGCACAAAAACGTGGCAGTTTGCCAAAGAAAAATAGCGGAGACCCTCAAGAACGAAAAGATTATAAGTGGATATATCTTAAAACAAGAGCTAAATCTAAGTCAGAAAAAATATTGAGTGCTGTTTGGTATCCTGAATTGGATAATATTGCCGAACAATATGGTTTCCCTAATGCCTTTCAGACAAACAGAAGGGAACAAAAATTATTTAATAAGTGTCACGATGTATTTAAGAGAGCACAGGAACGAGGAAATTTACCAAAATCAAATAGCAAAGATCCTCAAGAACGAAAAGATCGTAAGTGGATATCTAGAAAAATAAAAGCAAAGCAAGGGGAGGGAAAAGAGGTTTGGTATCCTGAATTTGAAGAAATTGCTAGACAATATGGTTTCCCAAATGCTTTTCAGACAGGCGTAATGGAACAAAAATTATTTAATAAGTGTCACGATGTATTTAAGAGAGCACATGATCGTGGAAGTTTACCAAAACAAAAAAGCAAAGATCCTCAAGAACGAAAAGATCGCAAGTGGATATGCTGGGCAATAACAAAAATTTTATTGTATCCTGAGTTTAATAATATTACTAAACAATACGGTTTTCCTAATACTTTACAGGCAGGCGGAAGGAAACAAAAATTATTTAAGAGGTGTCATGATGTATTTAAGAGAGCACAGGAACGAGGGAGTTTACCGAGAGATAGAAGCAAAGATCCTCAAGAACAAAAAGATAGCCAGTGGATATATAGAAAAGTAAAAGCAAAGCTAGGGGAGGGAAAAGAAATTTGGTATCCTGAGTTTGAAGAGATAGCCAAGCAGTACGGTTTCTCTGATGCCTTTGATAAGAAGAGATGATATGATGCAAGAGTTTAATCCGACAGACAGAGATTTGATAAGTTGGGCATCCTATCAGCGTGTAAAACATAAAAATGGATTATTAGAGTTATCTAGAAAGAAAAAATTAGAAGGCATACTCGGTTGGCATTGGGGCAAAAATTTTAAACAAGAATCATTAAACCAATGTCATGAGGTATTCCAAAGGGCACAAAAACGAGGGAGATTACCAAAGCAGATAAGCAAAGACCCGCAAGAAAGATACGATGCCACTTGGATTAGCCTAAGAAAAACAGCAAAATTAGGAAAATCTAGATCACTATGGTTAGATCAATTCGATGAAATAACTAAAATATATGGTTTCCACAATGTATTTAATATAAGAGATTCTAAACAAGAGACACTACAAAGATGCCACGAGGTGCTCAAAAGAGCACAGGAACGAGGAAGTTTACCAAAAGAGAATAGTAAAGATCCTCAAGAAAGGCATGATGCTGAATGGATACAGAATATAAAAAGAAGAAAACGCAAATTATATCGTGAACTTAAAAAAATTGCGACACAATATGGTTTCTCTGATGCCTTTGATAAAAAGAGATAATATGATGCAAGAGTTTAATCCTACAAATAGGGAATTGAGGAGATGGGCAACATATCAGCGTGAATCGTATATAAATGCAACACTGTCATTATCTAAAAAGAAAAAATTAGAAACATTATTAGGATGGTCTTGGGATACATGTTTAGAAAAAAGGTTTTTAATATGTGTAACAAAGTGTTTAAAAGAGCTAAAGAACGTGGAAGTCTACCAAAACGTAGTAGCAAAGATCCTCAAGAACAAAAAGATTATCATTGGATATGTAAAAGAAGAAAAGCGAAATCAGGTAAAAGTAAACATGTTTGGCATACTGAGTTTAATTATATTGCCAAACAATATGGTTTCCCTGATGCTTTTAATACCAAGGACAGAGAACAAGAATTATGCAATAAATGTCATGATATATTTAAGAGAGCACAGGAGCGTGGCAGCCTACCAAAACGTAGTAGCAAAGATCCTCAAGAACGAAAAGATGTGGAATGGATATATAAAAAAAGAGAAGCAAAATTAGGGAAAAGCCACCATTGTTGGTATCCTGAGTTTGAGCAAATTGCCAAACAGTATGGTTTCCCTGACGCATTCAATTAATTTCTTGACATGTGACCGCAATCATCTATATTGCAGTAAATAACAAATGACGTGCAAAACACAATATGTTGATAGGAATTTACAACTAGACCTTTTGGGTCAAGTTATAGATATCTTTCAAGAGGACATTGAAATCTGGGGAAGCAAATATAAGCGCGAAGAAATTTTAGCGTGTTTTTGTGGACAATTATCGCATAATAATGTTAAATTGACATTTGCAAGCCAGTGTAGTACACATATTATAAAAAGAAAAAATGATGTAGGATATATAAAAGAATATGAAGGTAATATTGTTAGAGGCGAACATCGTGCATGGCTATGCGACAACAGTACACTTCAATATGCTATCCGTGATTTAGGTTTACGATTTGAGTTTTTAGACAATAGTGGTCGTCGGTATCTTTATATTGATAAATTGTTAGAATACTTTGGTATTGTTGATTTTTTAAAAGATAATGGGATAGATCTTCAAAAAGATCGCTTCTATAGCAAATCTCTGTTTGATCTTGATTTAGAAGATATGTGGATGAAGTTCGTTTTAGAAAAATTAGGATATGCATATCGTGCTGCCTATGATTTAGGTAAGTCTGGTTTAACTTTAAATCAGGATTTAAATGAAAAAATTAGACAATATATAAATAAATCCAAAGATAAACATTCCCGTACATCTGTTCCAAAAGAGACCTTGTTACTGGCTGCAGCGAATTGGGAATATAAAGTACTCTTACCGCATTTGTATTTTGACAATCAAGATTTTTTTAATCGTCAGCTTTTTAGGAAATATGGGAAACAACGATCTAATTTTATAAAACAAATGAATGATAGTTGCGATAGCAAGCAAATTACGGAAGAAATTCGTGATGCGCATGGCAGGTTCAGAATATCAACAGAGCATATAATTGATTACAATAGAGTTATTAAAGGTGGCTTTGATCCCCATATTGTCGAAAATATCTGTTTTTATGCTGAAAAATATAATAGCAGTTTACCAAAATGGTCATCTCTCGAATCAGGTTTAAATAAAACCAGGAAATTAATTAATGATCAAGTCATGACAAAGGATGAGGTAATATCATGCTATCGAGAGATATTGGGCAAATTAAGTGAAAATGGTATTAAAACAGATGAGCAAAAAGAATTTATAGATGAAGTAAACGAGATAATGGCTATGATTTAATATTAAGCAAGATTTTCTTGTAGGAGAAGATTATGGAATACAGAACTTCATCGACTCCTGGTATTTGGCACCCAAAGACAATTACCATATATCTATCCAACAGTCTACAAAAACAAGAACAAGAGATTAAAGAACAGACGCCAACAAATAAAGAACTCATTGCTATGGCGAGGACGATACAACCTGACTTGTCCTGGTATCCAAAAAGAATCTAGTTACAAGCAGCGAAATATTCTTCGATCACAGATCCTGCAATTGATTCTTTAGTTAATTCGAAATGGTCTTCAAATACTGTTTTTGCTGGTTGATTAGACATAAGAATTTCTAGACCGCGTGGTATTTTTTTCTTAACTGTCTTTTTATACCAATCTAGTCTAAGTAGGACTCCTGGATTATTATTAATAGATGTGTCAATCTTTTCTGGTCCGATCTGTTCGAATGACAAAAATCGTTCATAATATTTAACATGGTGGGGGTGTACGCTTATTACAGCATCGGTTGCGCCTTGATAGTATCCAAAGAACGAAACATATATTGTTGTTTTAAGAATACTTTTGATAGATTTAATTAAAGTTGGGAGATGTTCTGCAAGTTGGCAGACCTGCATTAGTCGGCAATTTTGATTACGCAATTTATTAAGTTCATTAGGATAAAGAGAATCGAGTGCGAGTCCATTTGGTCCATCGACATATGAGCTAGCTGTAGATACGGTCACTCCATTGATTTTGCCATTAACTACTACACTTTTATTTGAAATCATATGGTTATTAATATAGATATTAAAAGGGTTTGGTAAGATCAAATCGCGTTTAAGATATGACAGATAAACAACTTGTAACCCTTCGATAACTTCGTCGAGTGTTTTAGCTACATTGAAGTGTAATCCTTCATTTTTGGAGACATTATTCTTCATACCATTACTTCTATTATTTTTGTTAAAATCTTGCGGAAATTATTTAAAAAAGGTTAATATCATTAAATGTAATCGTCTTATTTTCGCATAAAGGTATATTCGCAGAATTCTCGAAACATATTTATGAATTGGTATAAACAAGCTAGAAAAACATTGTCAGAAGAAGATTGTGGAGAGTATATAGTAAGGAACAAATTAATTGATGATTTTTCTCCCTCTGATCCAGAATTCGAGATGGAAATGGCATATGCTAAATCGCCAGGACAATGCTATTTAGGTACGCCAAAAGATGCAAAAGAATTATTTGACAAATATGATTTTGATCCCAAATCCCTATGTTCTCCAAAAGCTCAAAATGATGATGAAGATGATATGAGCTGCACAATAGCATTTGAGCCTAAGTCTCAGAATTGGTATGGTTGGAGTCATCGGGCAATACATGGTTTTGGGATAGGTGATAAACCGGCAACAGATACTGATGAAGGTTATGATACAGATCATGGGAAACCTGCTAAAACTCTTGAAGAGGCTAAGGGGTATGCTATAGATTTTGCTGATTCTGTATCTTAATATTTTGCGAAAATTATAAATGAATTGGTATAAACAAGCATCAATAGAATTTAATGAAGAAGAGCAGAAGTGGTATGGATGGAGTCATAGAGCAAAAGCCGGTTTCGGGATAGGCGATATGCCTTCAGCACCTCATCCAGATGGTGGCAAGTCGAAATACAAAGGGCCTGCTAAAACTCTTGAAGAAGCCAAGAGATATGCTGAAGAATTCTCAGAGGCAGTAGGTTAACCTTTTAGTTTCTTTTTAGCCTCAATAACTTGTCCGGCTTGTCTTACGGCATCATCAACGGCATAATGTAAGATGCTATTATCATTTGCAGTATGTTTATATTTTAAATTTGCAAGATCAAAAAGTGTTCTAGTATCTCTTACATCTCGGTAAGACCAGGGAATTGTAATATTAAAAGATTTAAATGCTTCTTTGAGAATTACTATATCAAAAATCGAACCGTGAGACCATATTGTTTTACAACGATATCTATTATAGATTATTCGTAATCTATTTAATGCATGTTCTGTCTGTATGAAATCTTCAGTGGTATCAGTTAATAATTTGCGTGATTTTTCACTTTGCACTAACCACCATTTAATTGTATTCCATTCTATAATTCCTGTTGGGTACGTATTTGGATCAACATAAATACAGCCTTTTTTTACAATTTCATTTGCATTGAAAATAGCCCAACCTATTTGAATAATTTTACTTTTTGGGGACATGCCTAACGTTTCGAGATCAACCATCATTTCATTTGACATGATTTAACTCCTACTTGGAATTATATATAATTATACATAATCCTTCGCACAATCTCCGGAACAAATAAATATTTAGATATAATATATAAAATGAACGGAAAAGATTTTTACAATTTTATTCGACAACAATATCCTGAAAAAGGAAGTGTGTCTGTTGGTCTATATGTAAATCCTTTATTACACTATCCTGATCATTTTCGTTCTGTACAATTTTGTTATCCAAACGGTTACATTTGCATACCATTCCATCCTGAAGCAGACAATAAAATTGTAGCTGATCCTTTAGCTGGTCCATTTTATGAATTAGAAATTATAGGTTTAATTCATAATGAGTATATTATGGGTGGTAAGAAAAATCAATTTATTTGCACAGTTGTAAGGCTTTCTCCGATACTATTAATATCATCTAAACCCATTATTATAAGAAGTATTTTTGCAGCGTCTATTAAAGAGGATTTAAGCCATATTGCATGCAATAAATGGTATAATAATAATGCTGGACATATTGAGTTTATAAATAATGAACTGGTTTGTAAAAAGGAGAAATTGGTATAAATGTTGTTTTAAATTAGCAGCATATGACTATACAGAATCTCTTGAAACAAATTTACGTCAATTGATGGATTTAATTTATCCCTATGGTGCTACTATTGATGGTGCTAAGGGTGTATACAACAAGCTTTTAATAGCATTTAATCGTCTACAACGGTCAAGAAATGCCGAGCCATCTGTATTAGAAGAATCCAAGCGAAACGCTATGTCTGTGGTTTCTTATACGCTTAATTTTGCTAAAACCTATAATATATTACAAGATCCAACCATGCAGTCATCTATTAATACAATGATGGCTGGCCCTAAATGGAACAGATTTATTTCTGATAAAGGCGGTGTCGCTAAGCGTATCGACTTAGTGGATAATCCAACTGGACTACCGGGCCCTGACAAGTGGATTAAATTAATTGGTCTTGGTGTAGCAGACAGTACAATCTCCCAAAAAATGCAACAGCAAATGGGGGATTGGATACTTATTGAAAATGATGGAATAAATGCAAACTTATATGTACGAGGGACGCAAGAAGCATGGAATGCGTTTTTAGCGTTTACTCCATGGATGTTTTCCAACGACCAAGACATAAAAAGATATAGATTTGCTAAACCCCTTCCTTCAGAAAAAGAAATTAATCCAGATTATATGGCACAAAAGGAACAAGTAGATCAACAGAAACCACTCAGTGTTATTCCATTAAATATAGAAGAATCTGTTCAAACAAAAGAATATGGCAAATCTAATCCAGCAAAACCAGGTATAAGATTAGCATTTTCTACTAATGACCCATCTTATATTAAAGATTTCCCTATTATCAGAGATGTTATTTTAAGTGATTCTAAATCAAGAGATGTTAGGTTGCAACTCAATCCTGCTAAAGTTAGCGTAGACTATGATAGTGGCGTTATTGACATATTTGATATCAGACCATCAAGTGGTAGTGCAATAGGTCATGCTAGAAAACTATATTCTCTCGCCAATAAGCTTCAGCATATGGAATATATGAATACAAACAAAATACGAGAGATTGTAGATTCCCTAACCGGTGTTGATTATAAAACAGCTCTTGAGAGATCAAGAAAAGAAGAACTTGGGAAAGTACGTTCTACAACTAGAATTAATACATTGATTCAATCTAATGTAGGTAACGGAGCCGATATAGCAAGCAAGTTTGGTGTTGGAGATACTTTAGATGAGAATCAATATATAGATACTATATCAAAGCACTATCAAGGAAGCCAATATTTTAATCCTAAAGCTCCGTTTGGTCCCAATAATTGGGTTGGTCCTTTTGGCCCGAGTACAACAGAGAGACAAAGACAGAAACAAGCTGAAGGAATGTATTTTCTTGCTTCCAGGTCGGTAAGTATTTTAGCTGACGAGCCTGGTTCTGGCAAAACAGGTGTCGCAATTGTCGCGGCAGATTCTACTCGCGAAGAAAACCAGAAAATTCTTGTTTTTTCGCCAAATATTTTACTAAGAGAAAACTGGACAGGCAACGCAGCCAAGGGTCCAATGTTTTTCTGTGGTCATGATCGAAGTCAAGTAGTAGATGTCGCCACATCTGATGATCTAAATCGTGCGGTTGCAGATAATAATGTTATATGGATTATAATTAAAGAAAGCACCTTAAAGCGTCGTGGACAAGATAGTCAAAATCTTGTTTTAGCAATTAGTAGTGCTGCTAAACAAGGTGTTTTTTCATCTGTAATTATTGACGAGATACAAAGGATTAAAGATCCTAATAGTATTATTTTTAAAAAGCTTCAAGCTGCTGTTTCTTGGTATGATATTCCTCATAGAATAGCACTAACAGGAACTCCATCAGATAATACGCCTTCTGACATGTGGGTAGAATTAATGTTATTGAGACATCCTGTTTTGTCAATAGATAAAGGCATAAGACACTTAGCTATAGGGCAGAATATTGCCGGTTTTACTGAGCAGTATTTGGGTGGAGAATCTTTATCACAGAGTGTAATATTTAGTAGCGAAGAAAGGAAGGAGATGACACAGGACGAACAAGACGATGAAAGAGAGCGTCGTTGGGTACAAAAAGCTGGAGAAGTCCTTAAGTGGGCAAGCTCTTTAGATAATAAAAGAAAAGAAACTATTTTAGATTTGTTTTCAACTACTTTTTTACGTCGTAACAAAGAAGATATTAAACCAGAAATTCAAGAAATTGCTCCTTTAAGTCGTGGTGTTATACCGGTTGACAAACCTGAAAGTTTGGAATTATCAAAAACCGGAGTAAATTGGCATACAAAAGCACTAGTTGCTGCTGCCGAAGCTAAGGTTCCATATACTGTTAATGAGGCTGTTTCGTTTTTAGGTTCTGATCCAAGCTTGTCTAAAGATAACAATGTTTTCATTGTTTCTCAATATAAACATACAACAAAAGCCATTGCAGATGGTATCAATGAAGCCATGGGGCCTGGTACAGCATATGCCATAACGGGTGATGTTAGTGACAGTGAAAGAGCAGAAGTATCTAGGTCTTTTCGTGATCAAACAACCAACCTAAAAGCTGTGGTTTATACTTTGAAACTTGGTGCTGTTGGCTTAAACTTTGAGAACGCATCATATGCAATATTTAATGATATGGATTGGAACCCATCTATTAATCTTCAGACAGAGTATAGGGTTCATCGCATAAATTCTGAGCACCCAGTGCATATCAATTATATGGTTATGGATGGCACATATGATCAAGAAATGTATCAGCGAGTTATGAAGAAAAAAGAGATCAACAATACAATAACAGGATTAATGAGACAAGCAAATCAGGCAACAGGTAAAGACAAAATAAATATTGCTAATGAGTTTATTAAAGATACAATTGAGAACATCTTACTTGATGCAGGGTTAACTCCTGGGCATCAACAATGGTTTGATGAACAATTAGATAAAGCGCTACGTGGAGAAGAGATAGGAGAATATCAAGAGCCTCGTCAAGAAGATCCTTTAGATGCCATTATGCCTGATTATATAAAAGAAGATGAAGAGTGGGCTCAAAGACATTGGAGAAACACCAAAAAACAAGAATTAGCAGAAGCGTTTGGTGATCAATGGGTTGGACTTGACATAGATACAATTAAAGAATTTTTCGAACGTAAAGAACTAGGTCGTATAGGTAGGCTTAAAGACAAGGGTTTGCCAGCTGTAGCCAAAGGTATAATGAATTGGTATAAAACGGCAATTTAAATAGATTTAGATTTTGAACTGGTGGAAAAGAATTAAAATCTGATTAATTCCATTTTGCATATAAAAGTGATTGATATTAATCTATAATATCCGACGTAGATCCACATAGTCTTTATGGGCAACTTACTATGTTTGATGTTCTTAAATCATTATATGGTGGGTAGGTGGTTAAATTAAGGAGACATATTAATGAAAATCAAAACCAAATTTTGTGAAAGGATAGCTATTTGGTGTGGTTGTAGGATAATATATTTTCACTTAACATATCTGTGGAAATGGAAAACCTTTTGTATTTGGCCAAGAAATATTTATAAATATTACAAGGGACGTTATTATTGTAGGAGATTTCACAAACCAGTTGTTGGTAGTATAGGTGGCTATGGTGGTGTTAATCACTTTTTAATGAGTAAAAAATCTTATAAAGAGATGTGGTGCCTATCGTGTGATAATAAATGGGAGGAGTCATCTGAAGGACAAAAAATTTATAGTTCTCATTGGTTTGAAAATGTTAATTAATAATGGATAATAACCTATGTCGTTAAAATTAATTCAATCTTTTATTGTAATCGATGCTAATAAAAATGAATACTCTATTGACAGATATAAAAGCAGTTGGACAAGACATCCATCAGAGACTGACTCAAAATATGTAGAAGTAGATGTACTCTATCCACGTTATAAGGACGGATCTAATGCAGAACCTAAACAGTTTGTAACTTATAATGATATTTTGAAAACCAAAGACCAACTTTGTGTAATTTATAACGAACAAGATGAGTCTTATATTATATATACTCCAACAGGTCTTGTTAGAACTACAATAAAAGAACCTGATCCTACTATTCGTAAGCCCTTAATTCCAAATGAAATCAAGATGACCGATACAACAAACGGATCAGATCCTGATGAATATAGTTCTGAATTGTTTCTAAGTTTATTTGATTTATATAAAAAGACAGAAGATAAAAGAAAAGAACAACTAACATGTGAATTAAAAAACATAATTAAAAAATTTGTTAGAAGTATAGAGGACAACAAACATAGTACAGAAATACAAAAACTAGTTGATATTGTTGAAAAAAAAATAATCACACTATTTGATTATAATGACACTAGCGATATGCAAGCATTAATATGTAAAATCAATAAACAAATATCGAAAAGTAAAAAAGATATAAAACAATATAGAAAAGAAGCAACAGAAAGAATAACAAACAAGAAGCCGAGAGATCCAGAAGAATACAAGAAACATGGTTTTATTGGTTCAGAAGAAGCAAATCAAAAAATTGCAGATAAAAAAAAGAAAATAAGAGAATCTGGAAAAGCAGAAAGACAAGATAGAAGAAAAAAGCAGGGACGACTATGATTATAAGTAAATTTTCTCACATTGAATATACAGATATAGAGTCCGGTCTGTTGTTAAAATATCCTGTCGTTCGAGCATCTTTCTATGCAGCTGTACCAAGTTTTATGCAGACTAGTCCAAAGTCTTGTTCTGGACTATGTATATGTATTGCATTAAAACACAAAGATAAGGATACATCGGACAATGTGATGAATCGGATATTAGGAGACTGTAGAGAACATAGAGACATTAAGTTATGTGGCAATGATGTTAAGATACCACTTAAGTGCATTTCTGGCAATGGTTTTAATGAAAAATCTAAAACATCCTGTTTGTTCGCATATGCTTGTCCAGAGTTATTTGATTCTCGTGATCCTCCATATCCTCCATTAGAAGCAGAAAGTAGTTTTCGTTGGACCGATACCTATTAATTTCTATATTATAAAGGATTAGAATATCTATTATAGTATGTTATAATTATGAATTGGTACAAACAAGCGTCAAAAGACATATCGCTATCAGCACCGTTAAAAAAAAAGAAAGACGGCTTTTATTATCTTGATATTCCAGATAATTTTGGTTCATCTTTATTGTCGTTAATAGATGACAATAGTGCTACAAAACCTCCCAAGCAAGGAAATGGTACTCATATATCTGTCATTAGATCAGATGAATTAGAAGATGACACAGAAATAAAAGAAGTTGGAAAAGATTTTAACTTTACATTAAAAGAGCTAACTTCTTTAAACCCAGCAGGTTGGGACGAAATGAATCAAGTATGGATTTTGGAAGTAGAGTCTAAAGAACTAGAAGAATTAAGAAAAAAATATGGACTTCCTGCAAAAATAAAAGGTCATAATTTTCATATCACAGTTGGTGTTGAAAAATCTTAATAAAACAAGTTATCCAGGAAAACAGAGGTAGCATATATCATAAAATAGAATAAAAATAATCTATGAGATGGTATAAAAAAATCTTACTTGCACAAACTAATCAAGTGCAAGGTCCTCCTATCGATAAACTTATCGAAACCGTACAAATGATGTTTGCTGGTGGTGCCCCAAATGTTTGGGACGATGTTGGGTTTAATAAGATCCATTATAACAGCCCTCAAATGAGGCAAGTTGCTAGCGCTATACCTGGACAACCACTACCTGTTGATCTTGTTATATGGGTTCTCGATGCACTAGTATTCTTTGAACTACCATGCCCTGAAGGACATGGATTCTCACGAACTACAGACCAGTGCCTGTATATTTAGTGAGCTATCCCGGCAGTCCCTGCCGTTCATTATC